>Ga0210401_10001153_pt1 | contig 30989 bp, 33 predicted proteins | sample IncBWH32MmetaG_FD_150866 | JGI IMG/M metagenome (GOLD analysis project Ga0210401, IMG submission 150866) | Forest soil microbial communities from Barre Woods Harvard Forest LTER site, Petersham, Massachusetts, United States - Inc-BW-H-32-M | ecosystem: Environmental > Terrestrial > Soil >...
GAATAGCGGCAATCGGGCCGAGTACTGACCAACGTCTTCAGGGCGGTACCGCGCTCTTGCATATTCAGCCCACGAGCACTTCAAATCCGCTCGCCGCACAACCCAGCGTTGATAACCGACCAGCTCGGGCGTCCGAACGTAAGGCATCGGATACGGCCGGACACCGAACTCGCGCAGCCGCTGCCGGCGAAAGTCCCTGTCGTCATGCGTTTCGCCCGGCCAGTACCCAATCAGCATGTACACCATGATTTGATCGGGCTTTACGCCAGCCTTCACCAGCAGATCGAGGCCCCGAAATAGCCGTGCCTCGTCCTTGCGGTTGTCCCACGCGGTATAGATCCGGCGGGTTCGGAACTCGTGATCGTAGTACTGCACACCGGCGACCGCGGCCGCGATCTCTTCATCGATCACGCGAACGTTGATTCCCTGCGTAAAACTTACTTTGAATTCTCCCGCGACGATTTCGCTGATGTGGTCCCGCCAGCCAGTCTGGCCAAAGAAGTCGTTATCGAGGAGAACCAAGTTTCGCGGCCAAGGATCGCCACGCCAGATTTCGTAAATCGATTGTGCCGGCTTGACCTTACCTTCCTTCCAAGGCACCACGCAGAAAGGACACCGTAACCGGCAGCCTCGCTGAGTAAAGCCGATCGAGAATGCGTATCTCGGATATAGCGAATAGTCCTGCTCGAATCCGCTGACACCGATCTCTTCCAAGCGGCTCGCTGAACCACTCCCGGTCCCTCCGATAATGGCCTTCGGAAACACACGCTTCAGCTCCTCCACAAGTGGCCGCGTTTTTTCGAAAATGGCGCTTGCGTACACATCGTCCCAATGCGCGAACAATGAGTCCTGTAAGGTGGTGCAGGAACGCATTCTCTTGAAGTGAACATCGCAGTGGCGCTCCCGCAGATGCGCTGCCAAACGCATTAAGGCGAGATTCGGGAGTGTGCCATCCAGTTGCAGCAGCAACGCGGTGCGAGGGCGAGGTTGGATATGAATTAGCATTGTCGGCCATCCTTTCTGGAGCCAAGCGCGGTCGGGCTTGCGACGAACGCGAAATCGCTCCTTGAGACTGGTGACGGAAATGCGCAGGATGAGCTGAAGTTGGTAGGGCGACGCTCCGGGGCCCTCGATCGACCCCTCGGCTGCTTGTAGTGCACATGGCGCCTATCCCGGTGACACTGTGATCTTGCGCGCCGCCCTGAGCATCAGGTTCGGCCACCATCGACCTCAGCCTTCATCGGGAACCCGCGTACCGGCGAAGCCTTATCGATTCCAGCGAAGAAGGCCACGGTCTTTAAGCCCGGAAAGGAACTCTCCGCTCTTTTGAACACGTCGGCCGAAGAGCCTGAGGCTCAAGCCAAGGCCGTCGAAGAACCCGTCTAACTCTGCTGGCCCACGCTTTGGGAATCGGCGGGTCCGTTGACTGGAGAAGGCGCCGGGGAGAAATGCGTGGCTGCGTTCTTCGCCATGCCCGCAGTATAGGGACGAAGGGATGCAGCCGCAACTCTGCAACTGGGTGGGCAGTTGGGTGGGCTGTTCGCCTCGCCAACACCTGTAAATTATTGAAAGATTTGGTCGGGGCGAGTGGATTCGAACCACCGGCCTCCTGGTCCCGAACCAGGCGATCCGCAAGCGATCTGACCTCCTAATTAGCGACAACACCTGCTTAGAAGACGTTGACTCGTACGCCGGATGGGGGGCGCTCAACCGCGAGAACAAGGACCCTTACGATCCGACGAGGCCATTTCGCCCACCTCTAGGCTTCTCTTCGAACAGCACTTGGTAATCTTCGGTTTTCAGCATCCAATCCTCCAGTTCGTGAACTGAGAGTCCACGCGTTCGCGCTTTAAGGAAGCGAAATACTTCCAGCTTTGGCCAAAGGGCCCACTGCGTCGTGTTTCGGAACTGTCCCGCTCGAAGTTCCCGTCTGACTTGTTCTTGCGTAAGTTGTCGACCAGGCGTCCAACGAGGGCGCAATTCGCATGCGATATCAACGTCGTTCGGGCGGTCGACACCGTGAACATAGCTACCAAAGACAACGACCATTCTGACGCGATATGCCAAGTTGTCATCCGCGTTTACGGCTTTCGCACGCTCCACGAGACCTCTAATTAGGCGGGCAGCCGTTTCGCGCCGAAGAGGTGAAGCCGCCGTTGCCATTGCAAGTGCGTTTCCTTTCATGGATACTTCCATGCGTCCTCTCGTTGATTCGACGTAGCCATCTTTCTGAAGCTGCTTCAATACTCGAGTGGCATCTGAATCAGAGCATCCTAATACTCGGCGGACGTGCTCGAGCGATATTGAGCCGTCGACCGTCCGCCGCATCAACTGACGGATCCGCAGGGCGGAATAACCGGCAATCTTTTGATCTGTCGTAATGTGCACGAGACCTCCTTTGCGGCTGATCACGACGATTCGAATCAAGAACTTCTACTCAGATACTCTTTCCAAGCTTTTTGCAAGCCGACGTGCCCCGCTCAATCGGGATGTCAATCGCGTGGCTCGGGATCTGTCGGTAAGGTGCACGACTGGAACCAGCGAAGAGGCTGATTACGCAGGTCAAAGGGTACAAGACGGTCCGATACTTTGTGAGTGGTGAGGATTTGAACTCTCGATAAACCAACTCTTTGATTTGCTGTCGCAAGGAGGTGTTCAACGGATACTTATACTCGCTTTTGAACCTACGATCAAACGCCGGGATCGTTCATCGCTGGAGCAAACGGGTTTTGCACCTCTCAAGATCGGAGCGAATTCATGTTCCAATATACGCCGTGTGCCTCCGAGCTCGCCGAAGTGGTTCGCGCTCCGGAACGAGCAAGAATTAGTCCCCGTTAAGAGTTCGAGGCGACGGGACGAAAGCCACAGCTTTTGCCACCACTTATCCTTATAGTTTCCTGGCATCTCCGAATGCGAGGACACGAGGACGCGTTCGTTTGACACAATTTCCTGATTGATGTAGATATGAGCATGCGCTTACGAAAATCTCGCCTCTTTCGAGATTTCGCACGACTTGTCGATGTCCTGTGGGATATTCACTTGGCGATCAGCGACGGGCTAGATCGATTGATGATGTGTGGCGGTGTCCGCACGAAGTCAATGTCGAATGCTCAAGGGGTTAGCCACTTACAGCGGTTTATCAGCAGATAGTTCGCAGAGGTCCGCTTATAAGCGGACGGGGCGCCGTACAAACTGTAGGAAGCGATAGCACCATGGAAAGCAATACGCAACGGTACAACGGCATCACCCCCTACTTGATGACGGTTCGAGAGACAGCCGAATACATCCGGAGATCCGAAAAGGCAGTGAGACATCTTTACGAACGTGGCAAACTGACGCCGCTCCGCGGCCTCGACGGTCGAGTTCACATTGATCGTCGTGAGATTGACGCCAAGTACAACAAGGAGTGGGAGCAGGCTCAAACGTTGGAAAAGGTTGATGCGCATTAGATGTTAGCGCTACAATTGCGGCCAAATGCCTCGCATAAAGCGCAAGCCCGGGAAGGCGCCAAGCACCAAGATGCCCCGCGGCTTTTATCTCAATATGGGCTTTTGGTATGCCCGAATATATAAGCCGCATCCCAAGACTGGAGTTTGGGGCATGTGGCCCGAGTCCACGAAGTGCAAAGAGAACGAGCCCGAAGCGGCTATCGCTCAGATCGCAAGACGGCGAGAAGAGCTTGACAAGACGTCCCGTCTCCGAACGAACATAGATCCCGGCACGGTCACAATGAACGAGCTCTTCGACGGTCTTCTAGCAGCCGTGCAGCACGCGCCGACAAGAAAGAATTACAAATATGTCGTGGACCGACACCTAAGACCGTATTTCGGTCGCATGCTGGCTACCGAGCTAACCGTTGATCACTGCAGAGCATATCGGGCGTTCCGGAGAACCCAAGTCGGCCGCTATGGCGAACCGATCAGGGACACGACCATCAACCGGGATCTCTCCAAGATAGAAAAAGCTTGCAAGGTTGCTGTAATAGCTGGGAAGATCCATTCTTTGCCTCCAGGCGGCTGCGATTTTCACAAGCGGCCTGAAACAGAAAACACACGTCGTGTTCGATTGCCAGATCAGTATTACGAACTTTTCCGGGACGCACTTCACCCGGCGTTGCGCTGTGCGTTCGTAGTGGCCTATAACATCGGACGTCGCTCGGCCGAACTACTTGGACTCACTTGGGAGCAGGTGGATTTCGATGAGGGATGCATCTACTTCGAGAAAACGAAGTTCGGGCCCGGCAAAGCCCCTTTCTTCGGCGAGATGGAACAGTATTTACGCCAGCAAAAAGAGCTGCGCGACCGTCAATTTCCTGGTTGCAATTTTGTGTTTTTCTGGTACGACTACCGCAGCGACAAAGATGGAGAACAGATCGTTCGATTCGACAGTTCTTGGAAAACCGCAGTTGCGGCCCTTGGCGAGAAAATGAAAACGGACGGCCGCGATCCCATTGACCTTCACTTCCACGATCTGCGTCGTTCAGCGCACTACCAAATGCGAAAGGCCGGCATTGACGCACAAACTCGCCGCGACATCATGGGTCACGAAAGCACGTCCATGGATGACCGCTACACGATGATTGGTGATGAAGATCTTCGTGACGCGAAGGAAAAGATGAAGGCACTCTCCCTGAAGCTCAAGCCGACAAAGGGTACCGAAGGGAACAAGCCGGACGTAGTCGAACAGATTGAGACCTTGAGAGCTCTACTTCGCGTGTTGGAAGCCAGTGTGAAGTAGCTGCCCAGTTCCCCGGTGTACCCCTGAGATACCCCGATTCACCCTCATTTCCGCTACAAACGTCGCTACAAGCGCCCGGAACGAGGAGGGGTGCTACCATGCATTACCTCCGCAAGTTATTGATGATCTTTGGTGCGGATGAGAGGACTTGAACCTCCACTCCCTTGCGAGAACTAGAACCTGAATCTAGCGCGTCTGCCAATTCCGCCACATCCGCATTGTGGTGAGCCGTTTCTATTGTCCGAGACCGCGGCGCCGACTGTCAACCTTGGAACTCGTGGCCGGCTTGGATTGTTTGCGCGCGCGCAGGACGAGAATCAGCTGCATCACGCGCAGCTCTATCTGATCGCGCACTTCGCGATAAACTTCTTCCCTTTCGCCGATCGGATCGCGGATCTCCCAATTTTCCACCGGAACGACAGGTCTCACCGGCAGATCCACGCCCGACATATTAATGATCAGGTCGGCGCTACCGGCAGCCGGTTTGAAATCCTTGGGATATATATAGCCGACATCAATGTTTTTTTCGAGCATGACCTTGTGCGTCAGAGGCGCGACGGACATGGCCGGCGCAAGTCCGGCGCTGTACGCCTGGAGGACGTCGGAACCATAGGTGCGAGCGAAGCCTTCCGCCATCGGGCTGCGGCACGAGTTTCCGATGCAAACAAATAAGACCCGAGTTTGGGGCACTAAATTCTATTTTACCGAAGCTAACGCCGAAATCACGCCCAACTGGTACGTACTAGACCTTGTCAAGAAACATTTGGTGAATGCGCGAATCGTCGGTCAGCTCTGGATGGAACGTCGCCACCAGATGCCGCCCCTGCTCCACCAGCACCGGATCGCCTTGATATTCAGCCAACACCTTGGCCCGATCGCCCACGCGGCGAATGATGGGAGCGCGAATAAAAACCGCCTCCAGATCGCCTTCGAGCCCTTCCGGTTTCAGCCGCGCGATCCGGCTGTCGAGTTGTCGCCCATAGGCGTTCCGCTCGACATCGATATCCATGAGACCCAAAGAGCGCTGCGGAGGATTCAGGACTTCCGACGCCAGTAGAATCGCCCCGGCGCAGGTGCCGAAGATCGGACGCTGGGCGCCGAACCCACGCAACGGTTCGAGCAGTTTTTCTTCTTCGAGCAGCTTCAACATGGTAGTGCTCTCGCCGCCCGGGATCACCAAACCGTCCACTCGATCGAGATCGGCGGCGGAACGTACTTCCACCGGCTCCGCTCCGGCCCGCGCCAGGGCTTTCCCGTGCCTTTCGAAATCGCCCTGCAGCGCGAGCACACCGATCTTTTTCTTCGACCCTTGGGCCATTACCAGCCTCGCGTTTGCAGCAGCTCCGATTCAGGCAGTTTTTGGATGTCGATGCCGAACATCGCGACCCCCAGGTCTTCGCTCGCTTCGAGTAACTTCGCCGGATCGTTATAGTAAGTGGCCGCCTTGACAATGGCGCGCGCCCGCGCTTCGGGATCGGAGGATTTGAAGATTCCCGATCCGACGAATACTGCCTCGGCGCCCAGTTGCATGACCAGGGCTGCATCGGCCGGTGTCGCGATGCCTCCGGCTGAGAAGTTCGGGACCGGCAGCTTGCCGTGTTCAGCCACCCATTGCACCAGCTCGAGCGGCGCCTGCAGCTTCTTCGATTCCGCCACCAGCTCTTCGGGGCCCAGCACCGTGAGTTGCTTCATCTCTTTGACGATGGTCCTGATGTGCCGCACCGCCTCGACGATATTTCCGGAGCCGGCCTCACCCTTGGTACGAATCATGGCCGCGCCTTCGGCGATCCGCCGCAGAGCCTCGCCCAAGTTGCGTGCGCCGCACACAAACGGGACCTTGTAATTGCGCTTGTCGATGTGGTGCTCTTCATCGGCCGGTGTCAGCACTTCGCTCTCATCGATATAGTCGACTTCGAGCGCTTCCAAAATGCGCGCCTCCATGAAATGCCCGATGCGTGCCTTGGCCATCACCGGAATGCTGACCTGGTGCATGATCTCGCGGATCTTGCTGATGGGCGCCATGCGCGCCACACCGCCTTCCTTGCGGATATCCGCTGGTACGCGCTCCAACGCCATGACAGCGGCCGCGCCGGCTTTTTCGGCGATGACTGCCTGCTCGGCGTTCGTCACGTCCATGATCACGCCGCCTTTCAACATTTCGGCCAGGCCGACTTTGAGGCGGAAGTTGTCGTCGAGGTACATGTATTCTCCTTAGACCATTGCAGGAGCTTCGATGAGCGGGGAATGCGCGCGCATGCGCTCCAGTTCATTTTGAAATATACGACCGAGGATAGCGACGCCGGATCGGATCTGATCCGGTGTCATCCCGGCAAAACTGATGCGTAAACTGTTCGGTTCCGGATGCGATACCGCGAAATATTTGCCCGGCAAATAGGTGACGCCTTCGCGTTCGGCGCGCGGCAACAGCTCGCCGGCATCGAGCGAGCCCGGCAAGCGCACCCATAGGCTCATCCCACCCCGCGGTCGGGTGAAAGTAGTTCCCCGCGGAAGATATTTCTCGCACGCGCCGAGTACGGCATGCAGGCGCTCTCGGCCGGCGATGAGCATTTTTTGGCGATGCTGCTCCAGGCGTCCCGATTCGGCGAAGCGCAGTAGCACCGCCTGCGAAAGCTGATCGGTGTGCAGGTCGCTCCATTGCTTGGCTTCGGTCAGCTTCTCGATCAGCGCACGCGGGCCGATCACCCAGCCGACGCGGAGCCCCGGAAACGCCAGCTTCGAAAAGCTGCGCAGCAGGACCGTGTCGCCGGATTCGTCCAGCCGCTTCAGCGGAGCGATGGAGTCGCCTTCGTAGGCCAGCGGTCCATAAATATCGTTTTCGACCACGATGACGCCCGCCGGCTGCGTGATCCGCAGCAACGCTTTTCGGGACGCCAGCGACAGCGTGGCGCCAGTGGGATTCTGAAAATTCGGCGTGACAACCAACAGCCGCGGGCGCTCGCGGGCGATGATCCGATCCAGAGCTTCGAGGTCGAGCCCGTCATCACCGACCGGAACCCCGATAAGGCGCGCACCACCTCGCTCGAACGCATGCCGCACGCCCAGATATACCGGATCTTCGAGCAGGACCGTCTCGCCGTTTTGAACCAGGGTTCGTTGCAGCAGATCCACCGTCTGCTGGCATCCGCTAGTGATCAATATGTCGTCGGAGTCGCGCGCGAGGCCTTCGGCCCGCGAGATTTGGAGCAGATATCGGCGCAGCGGGGCGTAACCGGAGGGCGAGCCTAGTTGCAGGATGGTTTGCGCCTCGGCGCTTTGGATTACCTCCGTGCAACTGGATCGAAATTCTTCCAAGGGAAAGAGTAGCTCGGAAGGCCGGGAACTGGAGAAACTGGCCAGCGGCGTCGATGCGGGCGCTGCCGGGGATGGGGATGCCGGCTCTAACAGATCAGGCCAGTCCAGTTGGGTTCGTTTTGCAAAACCCTCTGCGACGAAGCTTCCCCTCCCGACGTGGCCGGTAATCAAGCCTTCCGATTCGAGAAGTTCATAGGCGGCTGAGACAGTGGCCCGGTTCAGTCCAAGTTGGCCAGCCAATTCCCGAGTGGCTGGTAAGCGGTCGCCTTTCCCAAGCTGCCGGGATTCAATTAACTGCTTAATTTGCAGGTATAACTGCCGGTAGAGAGGGGAGTTGGAATTTGCGTCGAACGCGCTGATCGGCAGCATTTTGGTACGCCAATAAGCATACCATATTGGCTGGCTTGGCCGCAAGGTAGGTTTGCAAGCTGTGTGGGAACATTTTCTCTTGACATCATGATGCTATAATCATCGTGATGCGCACTACCGTCAACTTGCCGGAGGACGTCCATCAGGCAGCCAGCGCTTTGTCCAACCTAAAGGGAGTCTCTTTGGGTGAGGCTTTGGCCGAGCTGGTTCGGCGAGGATTGAAACCATCCATCGCGATCGACACGCATAAGCCCTTCCCCTGCTTTGTACTTCCGGACGATGCTGCGCGGATCACGCTCGAACAGACATTTGAAGCAGAAGATGAACTGTGAAGCCTTATTTGCTTGATGTCAATGTACTCATTGCTTTGGTCTGGCCTTCGCATGTGCATCACGGGCTGGCTCAAACCTGGTTCGCCGAGCGACGGTCGGCCGGATTCGGTACCTGCCCGTTGACCGAGATCGGCTTTCTCCGGCTCTCAACAAATCCTAAGTTCACCCGCCAAGCGGTCCTGCCAGCCGAGGCAATCGCATTATTAGAAAGAATAAAAGCTCTGGCGGAGCATGAATTCTGGGCCGACGACCTGCCGGTCCCTGTTGCGCTCAGTGACGGCGCGGGCATCGTCGGACACCGGCAAATCACAGACGCCTACCTGGTTGCATTGGCCAGAAGTCACGGTGGAATGCTAGCCACGTTTGACCGAGGAGCGCTTTCGCTGGTTCGACGTGACGAGGGGCTGGTGGAACTGGTCGGTTCAATGTGAGTTTTCCGGAGCCTCCACCGCCAGCAGAACCAGCGACAACCACAGCAGGTCGGCCAGCAACAAATGAAAAAGCTGCATCCAGACCGGTGCGAGCAGCGTGATGTTGATGGCCCCTGCCCCCAGCTGTGCGAGCGCGAGCACGATCACGGCCAGCGCGATTTGCGACGTCTGGGGCCGAGGCTTCGAGCGCAGCACTAACATCGCCGCGTAGACGAAATATCCGGCGGCCAGGATGGCCAGCACCGGATGCAGTACACGGAGCCGTAAGAGAAAGCTCGAGGCCGCCGAAATATCCTGCCGCATGCCTTCAGCGAGCGATGCTGCGGGAAAGAGCGTATCGCCCAGAGCCGCAATAGCTCCCGTTACGCTGACCGCCAAGGCCAGGGGCAGCGCCGCCACTACGCGCGACGATCGGCGTACCGCTTCGGACGCTGCGTCTGCACGCGAATACCAGGCCGTCAGAGCCAGCGCCGCCACCAGGAACTGTGTATTCACTAAGTGCAGCGACAGATAAAATGCCCGGCCGACTGAGGCATTGGATGCTACGAACTCGAACAGCACCAGCCCGGCGCCCAGTAGCGCTTCGGCGAATAGAAAAACAATCGACAGCAGCGAGTAACGCCGCACCGGGTGGTCGCGCGGAAAGCGGAGCACACTCCACACCGCGAGCCAGCCGGTAGCCAGCAGGGAAACTGCGCTGGTCACCCGGTGCGTGAATTCGATAATGGTTTCCAGGCGCGGCGCGCGTGGGACTACGTCGCCATTGCACAACGGCCAGTGATTGCCGCACCCGGCGCCCGACCCACTGGCGCGCACGTAAGCGCCCCACAGCACCACGAACAAGTTCCAGGCCAGCACGCCCCACGCATAACGCGTGAACGTGGCCGGCCGGCTTTTGGACGGAGACGCGATGATCGTGGGCACGCAACCTCAATTTAACAAGCGCTGATGTAACAAGCTTTAATGTAACAAGCTTTGATAAAATTGGTTCTCTAGTTGTGATGCATTTTCGCCGGTCCGCCCCGCTGTTCGCTGTTCTGCTTGCTCTTCTCGCCGAAGATTCGCCGGCCCAAAAGAAGAAACCTGTCTCCGACGACGAAGGCTACATCCCGGTGGTCGCGCCGGAGACCAAACAGAAGAAGAAAAAGGAAGACACCCAAACGCTGCCTCCGCCTAAGGAACTCCCGAGCGCGGTGACGGCCGAGACGGACCGGCTGGCCTTCGGCGCGTCACCCTTAATTGGAAAAGGTTTGCTTTCGCAGCAGACGCGCGACGCGTTGAAGGCGCTTCTCAAAACCAATCACGGGACCATCGTCAAACTGCGGGCCTTCGTGGCCGGCTCAGGCGATCTGCGCCGCGTGGGCGAGCTGGTGGCCGAGACATTCACCGAAAAACATTTGCCTCTGCCGGTGTTGACCGTGGTGCAAGTGGGCGCGCTTCCCCTGGAGGGCGCTCAGGTGGTACTGGAAAGCATCGAGGTGGATAAGAAGGTGGTAAATCCCCACGGTATCGCTTTTCTGGCCGGCCAGAGCGCCTCCAGCGTAGCGCAGTCACTCGCGAAACTGACCGTAGCTCTCAAGGGCGGCGGCATGCAGGCCGATGACGCTCTGCGTGTGACCTGCTTCGTCAGCTCGCTCGACGAGCAGCGGGATGCACATCAATTAATGTCGTCCACTTTTCCAGGCGCGGTATTGAACTACGTCCAGATGCAGCGCGAGCCGGTGACGCCGGCCGCGGAATGCGAAGCGGTGGCCCGGATGCGATCGGCGATGCCGGAACCGGTGAGCTTCCTCAATCCTGCCGATCTCGACAAATCGCCTAACTATTCGCAACTGGCGCTGGTAACAAGCCCCAAGCTGGTGATCACCGGGACTCAACTGGCGTTCGGGAGCCAGGAGGGCGACATCAAGTTGGCGTTTGAGCGGCTCCAGCGGGTGCTCAGTTCCGCGAACGTTCGTTTTGATCGGATAGTGATGTCGCACACTTATGTCACATCCAGTGCGATCATCCCGCGCGTGCGAACCGTGAGAGCGAATTATTACAGCAGCACCGCTCCGCCCGCCAGCACGTTGCTATCTTTCGAGGGCCTTCCATCGCTCGACGCTGCGTTCGGCGTGGACGTAATCGCGGCCATGGATTCACCGAGCGCGCAACGCTGATGCCCAAACACACGGCGATGCGCCGGGCTGCTCTCGGTCTCCGTGCGCATTCCGGCTGGGCTGCGCTGGTGGCGTTGGCAGGCACAACTGAGTCCGCAATGGTGGTTATCCGGCGGCGGATCGAGACCGCGGACCCGTCCATCCGAGGATCGAAACAGCCTTTCCATGCCGCCGAGCCTCTCAAGCTCCAGGACGCCGAGGCATTGATCCAAAAATGCACCGACAGCACCAGGCGATTGTCGCGCGAAGCCCTGCAAACAGCGCTCGCCGATTTGCGCGCGAAAGGCTTCGAGGTCGGCGGCTGCGGAGTGATTCTTGGATCAGGCCGTTCACTGCCGCCGCTGGAAGCGATTCTGGCATCGCACCCGCTGCTGCACACCGCCGAGGGCGAATTCTATCGCCAGGCGCTGGTGGAGGCGGGCGAGCATTGCGGACTGCGAGTGTTGGGAGTCAAAGAACGGGAAGCGTATGAACGGGGCGCGGCGCAGTTGCGTCTTTCGGTTGCAGAACTCGAAAAACGGATCGCCGCGCTCGGCCGCGGCATCGGTCCACCGTGGACCCAGGACCAGAAGTATGCTGCTTTAGTGGCATGGCTGGCGTTGACTAAAGGTTAGCCTAGGATCATGCCCGACGGGGCATAATGAAACTGATGCTCGATTGGACTACTTGCAGCGCTGTAGAACGAGATCCACAGAAGCTGCGCGGCACCTGGATATTCCGTGGAACTCGTGTGCCTGTCTCGGCGCTTTTTGCCAACATCGAGGGAGGCGCCACCGTAGAGGAGTTCATCGAGTGGTTTCCGGGAGTCTCGCGTGAGCAGGTGAACCTTGTTTTGGAGCACGCTGCCCGAAGCTTGGCTGAACCTTTGCGTGCGTAAGAGAGGATGCGAATCCTCCTGGACCACAATACGCCGGCGCCTCTGCACGCGCGGCGGCTCTCCTTACTGGTGCTAAACACGAACGATTGGACCCGGATTCGACATTCCACTGCTCTGATAGTCGCTGCCCTGGCTTCCATCGGAATCGGTGAGTATGTTGAGCTGGAAATTCCCGCCCAATGATCACGGCCGCGCGATGATCCCGATTGAAATACAACAGCCGCTGTTGACGAAACCAATGCTGAGTTGACCCGCTTGGCGGCTTGGACCCTGGTGTCGCGTGACTTCAGTTGGCAGGCAGTGATTTCCGCTTTTTGGGAGAACTCAGCAGAAGCGAGCGCTCCAGTGGCTTTCCGAGGAGAAACTTGTCCATTATTGACGACACTACATCAAAGAAGAAATCCTCGGCTCTGGGTCCGACATAAACAGCGCTGATCAATTGTTCCAGATCGAAACGCTGGTTAATACCCCCGATGTCAGGTCGGTGGTCCTGATACAAAGCCGCCCGCCATTCGTTCTCGTATCGAAAGCAGCAACGCTTGTGAAAGCCCAACTTGAGAATCTCACCTCGAAGCTTCGGGCCCGGCACAGGGATCGGCCCACGCAAGTCTCGCTGGATGGCGAGTGCGGATTCAAGCTCATCATGATAAGTGACTTTCCCGAAATCATAGTGCGAAGAATCTACATCAAACATCGCTGACCGATGAAATCGCCCGACGGACGACTTGACCGCTACGCCAAAACCGAACGCACCGTAAATCTGCCACATCGCCATCGACTCAGATTCACCTAGACACCAGGAATTCACGTAAAGATGGTCGCGTGCATTCTCAAAGTATGCAGCCGATAGTTGACTTAATCTTGCGATCATTTGTCGCAGAGAAATAACGTTTATCCCCTCGGTTGTCTCTTCCCTAATGCACTTGGGACCGTCATCCGGTGGTGGGGTTTCGAGACAGATCGCTTTGCAGAATCCCTCATATGGATCGTCGCGCAGCGTGGCTGCCTTGGCGAACCACAATCCGCGAGTGGCTAGCATCGAGACGAACCTTGGCAAGTCCATATATCGCCAAATAGCCAGTTCGTCGCAAGTTAGATCTTCAGCCTGAGGTGTGTCAGGTTCCATTTAGTGCTCAATCGATACTAGCCTGTTCGGCTCGAATCCGAAACGCGGTGAGGTGCATTTGACTTTGCACTTCCGATGTTGAATCCCATACCGTTCGAGATCGCCCGCCCTAACGCCACAAAGTTTCCCCGCCGATAAACCCCGGAGTACTACGAAAGAGTCGAATCCATGCGTCTATTGCCGTTCGTAGTCTTAAGTTGTTTGCTCGCTGGTTGCCGCTCCCCTATCGCCTCCGATCCGGGACAAGACGCAAGGGAATGGCAGGGTACCTGGAAACTCATTTCCTCCACCTATGACGGCGAACCGCAAATGGCCGATATGCAGTCGATCGTGGACGGCGACCATTACAATGTCCGCCTCAACCAGCACTTAGGTGAGTATCCCTACAACATCAAGCTGGACGCGGGTCAAAAACATATTGACGTCTTCCATCACGAGACTCCCAGGGGGCCATGGGTGGGAGCCTGACCGGAATTTACCAGATCAGCGGCGACTCCTTGACGGTGTGCTACGACTTGACCGGCCATCGCTACCCCAAGTCTTTCGATGCCGCCCGTGGGTCCCGCCAAGTTCTGTACCAATTCCAACGCCAGTGACCGTGCGGCTTTGCCCAACCTATGAGGGCAGCGCCCGATAATCCCGATCGAAATACAACAGCGGCCGGCCGCCAAGCGTCTCGGCATGCATCACTTCGCCCAGAAAGATGGCATGGTCGCCGGCCTCGATAATCGAAGTCAGGCGGCACTCGATATTGGCGATGCATCCGCGTATCAGCGGCGCGCCGGTCACGTTGGTGTACCATTCGACTCCTTCGAAGCGCCCCTCCGGCTTCACGGCGAACGTTACCGAAAGCTCGCGCTGGGTTTCGTTCAAAACATTGACGGCAAAGCTCGAGCACGCGCGAAAATGCGAAAGAAAATTAAAAGCGTAATCGATACAGATCAGGATCAGCGGCGGCTGGATAGAAACCGACGTAAACGAACTCACGGTGAGCCCGTGCGGGGTTCCATCCGGTGCTCTAACAGTGGCCACGGCGACTCCGGTGGCGAACATCGAGCAAGCTTTCCGGAAGGCTTCCGTGTTGAAGCTGGGAGCAGAGCTGGGATGCGCGCTGGAGGCCGGTCTTGACAAGGCTATAACCCTAATCCTATCATGAGGTTTGCTCCTGCCTTCCGCGTAGCTGGGGCATCATCGGGAGCAATTCCGCTTGCATTCAGTGCCGTTTTCATCCTTGAGGGGGACACCTTGATCAAGCTCGACATCATTAACGAAGTGGTAAACAAGACCGGAATTACCAAGACCAAAGCCGAGATGGCGGTAGAAACGGTCTTTGAGAGCATGAAGCGAGCACTGGCGCATGGCGAGCGCATTGAGCTGCGAGGCTTCGGCATCTTCAACGTCCGTCCGCGCAAGACCGGGATCGGCCGCAACCCCCGCACTGGCGCCGAGGTAGCCATCCCGCCCGGCAAAGCAGTGCGCTTCAAACCGGGTAAGGAGCTGCAGTCGCTGCAGTAGCGTAGTTGTCGTGGTCCCACGCCCACCGGCCGACGGCTTCCGGGTCGCGCTGACACTCTCGCATCCCACGATTTCCGCTTCCCGCTGGGCGGTCCATTGGCTGCTCCTGGGACTTACCTTTCTTACCACTACGATCGTGGGCGTGGTGCTCACCCAGAGTTTTGAAAACAACCGCCCGCTCGACCTCGATCAATACGTGAGCGTATTCGCAGTGATCGGAGCGCGGCCGTTGGTCTTGTTCCAGGGCTTGGCGTTCTCGGTGACGTTGATGACGATTCTGTTGGCTCACGAGCTGGGCCATTACTTCGCCTGCCTTTATTACGGAATCGACGCCAGCCTGCCGTATTTTCTTCCGTTTCCTTCGCCCATCGGCACGCTAGGAGCGTTCATCCGCATCCGCTCGCCTATCTACACCAGGCGCGCGCTCTTCGATATCGGGATCGCCGGACCGCTGGCGGGTTTCGTTTTATTGCTTCCGGCCATGGCGATCGGGCTCGCGAATTCGAAAGTGATTCCCGGAATCGCCGAGCGGGGCGAATTAATCTTCGGAGTGCCGGCCATACAGCGCGCCCTGGAATGGCTTATGTTTCCCGGCGCGCGGGCGGCGGACATCTATTTGCATCCAGTGGCGCGCGCTGCCTGGGTGGGGACGCTCGCTACCGCCCTCAATCTGCTGCCGATCGGGCAACTGGACGGCGGGCATATTCTTTATGCATTCACGGCGGACAAACACAAACTGCTGTCGCGGCTGTTTGTGGTGGCGCTCATCCCGATGGGGATTTTCTACTCGCGAACCTGGCTGGTGTGGGCAGTGGTGCTATTCTTCTTCGCGCTTCGTCATCCGGTAATTTGCGACGTCGCGACGCTGGGTCGAAATCGGGTACTCCTCGGCATCGCAGCCCTGGTGATATTTCTGATTACCTTTACCGCCGTTCCTATTCGCTAGCGCAGCACGTCTTCGATCGGCTTTCCTGCCTTGGATACTGCCCCGGCGTAATCTTCGCCGAGTAACGCGGCCAACGTGGCGGCGATCTGGCTCTGCGTCACGGGCGCGACCTTGGTACGTTGCCCGACCGCACGCGTGTCCGGACCGAGGAACGCCATCCAGATATATTTTGAGTCGGCGATCTTCTCTCCGTGGCTCTTCCATTCCACCGGCCCATCCCCGCGTCCGTGGTCGGTTAGAAAAATCAAGGTCGTTTTGCCGCGATATTGACCAATGGATTGCGCAGTATCCCATAACTCCTTCAGATATTGATCCACTCGATGGGCGGATCTCAGATACAGCGCGTAATCTCCTCGATGCGCCCACTCGTCGGTTTCGCCCAGCGACAGATATAGAACGCGCGGATGGTGCAGCTTCAGGTACTCGATCGTGGTGTGAAAAGGGAATGAGTCGAACGGCTCGTCGTCCCAGATCCGGGTTTCATCTTTCAAGCGATTGAGCAACGCCAGCCGGTCGGTTATCGGCGGCGCGGTCAGTGGTTCGTAGCCGGAGTTGGCGACAAAGCCGGCGCGGGCGGCATTCACTATCGAGGAGATTACGCCCCAAGCGCCGAAGGCGGCCACCTTGCCGCGGTACGCCGGCTTTTGATTCAGCCATTCGAGCACGGTGACATTGGGGTTTGGGACAGCGTCGTTGCTGTGGATGCGCGGATCTGCGAATCCGGATAGCGTCTCGTTATACCCGGGATAGGAAAAGTTGAAGCCGTTGGTGACGTAGGCGTCTGATCCGAGCTTGCGATTGCCATAGATCTGGCCGTTCTTCGCGATCACCTGCCACAAGAACGGCAGGAGGGCCTCGCGCTGTCCGGTGGCTACTTCTTGATTCTTATTTTCCATCAAAGCGGCATCCGCGCCCTGGAATACCTCTTGCCAGCGCAAGCCGTCGGTCATGACAACGAGAACATTTTCGGTTTTGTGAGGCGGCTGCGCGGTCGCGCACAGTGCGAAAACGGCCAACAGCGTGATGTATTTCGGCCTCATTTGTTTTGCGCGACAGGCGAGGCGCGTAGAATTCTGCCGGGGCGCGCCTCGGTCAGTTGGCCATTGGCGATCACCCGCTGGCCATTAATGACGAGATCCTGGACTCCTTCGGCGTACTGGTGCGGATTGGCGTAATCGGCTTTGTCCTGCACCTTAGCAGGATCGAAAATAACGATGTCGGCCTTCATTCCCGGCCGCAGCAGTCCCCGGTCCAGCAGGCGCAGCCGCTCGGCGGTGTAGCCGGACATTTTGCGCACTGCGTCTTCGAGCGTCAGCACTTTCCGCTCGCGAACATAGCGGGCCAGCACACGAGAGAACGTCCCGTAGCTGCGAGGATGCGGCGCGCCCTTGCCGAACTGTGGAATCTCACCGTCCGAACCGATCATCGTAAACGGCGAGCGCAGGATCCGTTCGATATCCTCTTCGCTGATGGCGTGATAGACCGCCTGGCAGCCGCCCTTCTGCTGGATCTCGATCGCGGTCTCGGCCGCGTTTTCGATGGTGACCGGCCGCCCGCGCGCGGCGGTGATGTCGGCCAGGCTTTTGCCATCGAGCGACGTGTCGAAGGGACAATTCGCCATCACCACATTTTTGGGATCTCCGCCGCCGCGATCCACCTTGATCCGTTGGATGATTTCGGCCGTGATTTTGGCGCGCTGGTCCGGAGCCGCCAACCGCTCGAGCAGAGCCTTCTGGCCGCCGGCCTGCGACCACTGCGGAAACAGCGCCGCCGTTCCGGTGCTGGAAGCGGTGTAGGGGTATTGGTCGATGGTCACGTCGACACCTCGCGCCCGAGCGTCTTCCACCAACTTCAACGTCTCCACGCTCTTACCCCAGTTTGCCGCTCCGATGATCTTGTGATGGGTTACCTGTGTCGGCAGGCCGCCCTCCTCGCCGATCCGGATGGTCTCGCGAACACTATCCAGAACGCCGGCCGCCTCATCGCGCATATGCGAGATGTGCATGCCTCCGAAACCGGCCACCACCTTGGCGATCTCGATCACCTCCTCGGTGGGCGTGAAGTTGCCAGGCACATAGAACAAACCGGTGGAGAGCCCCATGGCGCCATCCAGCATGGCCTGCCGGGCGATCTCCTTCATCTTCGCGATCTCTTCCGGCGTTGCTTTCCGGTTCTCGAGGCCGAGCACCTGCTGTCGAATGCTTCCCTGCCCTACGAAGCTCCCGAAGTTGACGGCCGGATGCGCGTCGGCCACCTGCTTTAGGAACGGCCCCAGCGGTATGGGCGAACTGCCGTCCTGGCCTTCGATGAGGGTCGTAACCCCCTGGCGAATGTAGTTTTGCGCCGCCGGATCCAGGAAAATGCCCCGCCGGGCGTGGGTGTGGATGTCGATAAAACCGGGCGCAACTGTCAACCCATGGGCATCGATCATCATTTTCGACGGCAGATTCTCTAGACGCCCGATGGCCGCTACGGTGTCTCCCCTAATACCGATGTCGCCTTGGTACCAGGGATTGCCCGACCCGTCCACGATGTGGGCGTGTTGAATCAGGATGTCGAAGGGTTGGATTTGAAGAAAGAAGCTTAATGCAACGACCTGCAGCATGCAGGCCATTCTACATCACAGCGTCAGATGAGCAAATCCTTCACACTTCTGTGTCAGATTGTGCCTCAGTGTCGCTTTTCGGAGAATCAGCGAGCATGGACAAAAAGAGGCCAAAAATCAGGAAAACCGCAAGAATCGCGCCGACCATCATAAGAGACTCCCACCTTCTGGTCATTTAGACTGCAATTGAAGGGCCGGGGTTCCGAAAAAGGTAATACCAAGACAGTACTAGTCCCGGCGCGCCGCTTGATATATATTTATGCAATGCCTGACTCCCGGCCCTCGTGTCTTTCTGAGGTCTTGGCGGAAGAGTATCAGGCGCTGCGAAGTGGATCTTCGTATGCTCCCTCAGATCCGGAAGCTTCCGAGACTTCGCGCCTCGCCGAGCTATTCCACGAGGTTCACCGTCAACCTAAACCCTTCAGCGCGCTCTGCATATCAGGTGGGGGCATTCGCAGCGCAACCTTTGCGCTGGGCGCGCTTCAAAGCATGGCCGATCACGGATTCCTGGCCGAGTTCGATTACCTTTCCACCGTCTCCGGCGGCGGCTACGTCGGAAGCTGGCTAACGGCTTGGATCCAGAGAGCCGGCGGGCTGGACAAGGTTACGCCCAAGCTAAAGAGCAATGCTCCGAGGCCGCTGCCCGGGGAGCCCGATCCTATCCAACACCTGCGCGATTACAACAACTACCTGACGCCGAGGCTGGGGCTGTTTTCCGCCGACACCTGGACCGTCGTCGCCACCGTGATCTGCAACATGATCCTCAACTGGCTGGTCCTGGTGCCGCTGCTGCTGTTTGCGCTGGCGATCCCGAGGGTTATGGTTTCGCTGCTAACTTCCGGCAATCCGGATGGCGACCTGGCCTCGCGCTGGGTGACCGGTATCACCTACTGGCTCACTTATTTGCTGTTCGCGGCCGGCATTTTCAATGCGATGCGGTACCTGCCCGGGGTCGGCAATGCTCGACACACGCAAGGCGACTTTCTGCGCTACGTTCTGGTTCCGCTCGTGGCCGCATATGCCTTACGCTGCACATATTATTGGTGGGTCTATGTGCCGAACTTAGCGCTGAATTTCTGGTCTGAATTGTGGTGGGGGTTGATCGCCTGTGGCGCAGGATGGGTGGGATATCTGCTGTTTTGCGTCGCTTTTAGCGATCCAAAGAGGTGTTTTTATGCGTTTTTTGGCCCGATAACGCTTGCTATCGGCTTGCTCGGAACCAGCGTCGGCGTGACGGCCTGGTTTCTCTTGGGAAGGGTCTATGTCTGGGATGGTTTCCAGCTTCCGCAATTCGTGGCGCTGGGCCTGCCGGTGATGCTTTTGGGCTTCTCTTTCGCCGGTGCACTGTTCATCGGATTGACCAGCCGGGCGCTAAAAGACGAAGACCGTGAATGGTTTTCGCGGGCCGGCGCCTGGCTGACGCTGTTCATTCTGCTGTGGGCCGCGATTGGCACGCTGGTGCTGCTGGCGCCGCAGTTTGCCTTGCTGCCGGACCTTCAATCCGGAGGCCGCCGGTGGATTCAGTCCGGACTCGCGTTGCTGGGAGCGTTGAGCGGGTGGGCGTCAGCGGCTGGGGGCTTCAGCAGTAAGAGCAAAGCTCGTAAGGACGAACCCGACCCGGAGGTGCAACCGTGGTACATCAGCGTGGCTGTCAAGCTGGCGCCGGCGGCGTTCCTTTTCTTATATTTCGTCGGACTAACGCTGTTCACCAACTTCGTCTTTGCCAAAACCGGGTTGGTCCGGACCGCCTGGTGGGACCACAGTTATCTCCTGAACACTGCGCCCCTGTGGGCCAACTGCCTTGTGGCGCTAGGCTTTTTGCTGCTGAGCCTGTTCAGTGCGCGCTATATCAACATCAACCTGTTTTCGCTGGGCGCGATGTACCGCGACCGGCTGATTCGCGCTTACCTGGGCGCGTCCAACTCCAAGAGAAATGCCAGTTTGTTCACAGGCTTTGCTGAGAACGACAACCTTCGCATGCGGGAAATCGACCCCGCTTTAAAGCCGTTTCAGGTGCTGAACCTGACGCTCAATCTGGTAGCGGGAGAGCGGCTGGCTTGGCAGCAGCGAAAAGCGGCGTCCTTCACCGTGAGTCCTCTGCACTCGGGCAGCAGCGATCTCGGCTATCGACCCTCGGCTGAATACGGCGATGGAATCAAGCTCGGGACAGCGATGGCGGTCTCGGGCGCCGCAGCCAGTCCGAATATGGGCTATCACTCGTCGCCCGTAGTCGGTTTCATCATGACGTTGTTCAATGCCCGCCTGGGCGGCTGGTTCGGAAATCCGGGCGCGCCTGGAGAAAAAACCTGGCGCTATCGAGGACCGCGTTCGGCCACAGGATCGCTGATCAAAGAGGCGTTCGGGCTCACCACTAATCGCAGCCAGTACGTTTACCTCTCCGACGGAGGCCATTTCGAGAATCTGGGCTTGTATGAAATGGTGGCGCGACGCTGCAAGAACATCCTGGTGCTGGATTCGGGCGCGGACCCATCATTTGGTTACGACGACCTGGGGAACGCGCTTCGCAAGATCCGAATCGACATGAATATCCCGATCGAATTCAGCGAGGCGCTGGCCGGTCCTTTGCGCGCCGGGACAAAGCGTTGCGCCGTGGCTCGCATCCACTACTCGGCCGTGGACGGCGATTGCGAACCGGGCTGCCTGGTGTACGTGAAGCCGATGTTCGTGGGCAACGAGCCTCCCGACGTGCAGAGCTATCACACCGAGCACGGGCAGTTCCCGCATGAGTCGACCGCCGACCAATGGTTCAATGAATCACAAACCGAGAGTTACCGCATGCTCGGCTTGCACACCATGGATGAAATTTGCCGGACCATTTCCGGGCCAGGGCTCGACGATGTCCGGAAGGCCGCCGAAGACTACATTCAGTCTCGCGCGGCGGGTACACCGTTAACGACCGCGCAGCAGGCTTAAGCTGGCCGCCCGCGTCCGCTAGAATCAGTGGAAGCTTATGGTTCTTTCCGCTGGAGCTTGCATCGGCCCGTACGAGATTCTGGCCTGGCTGGGCAGCGGCGGAATGGGCGAGGTCTACAAGGCGCGTGACACTCGACTTAACCGTGTTATTGCTCTGAAAACTCTGCCAGCGGAGAAAGTCGCCGACGCCGACCGCAAACGCCGATTCCTGCTCGAAGCGCAGGCCGCCTCCAGTCTGAATCACCCGAACATCGTTACCATCTACGAAATCTCAGAAGAGAGCGGCGCTTGCTTCATCGCCATGGAGTACGTGGGCGGTTCCACACTGGAGCAGTTGAACTCCAGCGGGGGCCTGGCTTTGAAAGAGGCGATGAGCTATGCCGCTCAGATCGCCGACGCGCTCGCCGCCGCCCACTCCGCCGGGATTATCCACCGCGATCTGAAACCGGCCAACATCATCATCACCGAAGACGGCCGGGTAAAGCTGCTCGATTTCGGACTGGCGAAATTGATCGAGACGGCGACGCCCACGGGCGCGACTGCCACACTGCGCTCGGCGCCGGGAACAATTGTGGGAACCGCAGCCTATATGTCTCCGGAGCAGGCGCAAGGGCGAACAGTGGATGCACGGAGCGATATTTTCTCGTTCGGCTTGGTTTGGTACGAGATGCTCTCGGGGCAACGCGCGTTCGCGGGTGATTCGTGGATTGCCACGCTGGCAGCGATCCTGCACGATGAACCCCGGTCACTGCGAGCTATCAATATGGCGATTCCGGCCTGGGTCGAGCAGCACGTTGCCCGCTGTCTGCGCAAAGATCCATCAGAACGCTTTCAGACCATGCTGCAAGTGAAACAGGCGCTAGCGGAGCCGGCCTTAATTGCCTTGATTAAGGACCAAGTCCCATCGATCGCGGTGCTTCCCTTCATCAATCTGAGCGCGGACAAGGAAAACGAATACTTCAGCGACGGGCTCGCCGAAGAAATTATCAACGCCCTTGCCAAGCTGCCGGAATTGAGAGTGATCGCTCGGACGTCGGCGTTTGCTTTTCGGGGCAAAGAACAGGATTTGCGCACCATCGGCCAAAGGCTCAGAGTTGGGACCATTCTCGCTGGCAGCGTCCGCAGGGCCGGCAATCGTGTCCGGGTGACCGCTCAGCTTATCCAGGTAGCGGATGAATCGCATCTATGGTCGGAAAGCTATGACCGTGAGATGACCGATATTTTCGCCATTCAGGACGACATCTCGCAGGCAATTGCCACCGCACTAAAGGTCCAACTGGCTCCCGCTCCACGCCGAACCACGAATATCGAGGCTTTCCAGAATTACCTGAAGGGACTGTATTGGTTTCAGCGCTACACGCCGGAAAGCCTGGCGAAAGCCCAGGAGTCGTTCGAGCGCGCGCTGGGGCACGATCCGGGTTATGCTCCCGCGTACGCCGGATTGGCGGCGTTTTATTGCGGTTTGGGCGCGATAGGCATCAAGCGTATGACGGACATGGCGCCGCTGGCTAAGTCCGCCGCGGAAAAGGCACTGGCAATTGATCAGACGTTGAGTGAGGCGCACAGCGTACTGGGATGGGTCGCGGGCGCGGTTGAATATGATTGGAAGTCGGCCGAGCGTCATTTTCAGGCGGCGATGGCCGTCGAGCCTGTCCCGCCGCTGGTGCGCGTCCGTTACGCGCTTTATTTCCTTACGCCCTTGCGACGGTTCGAACAAGCGCTGGCGCAATACCAGCGGGCGATCGAAACCGATCCCCTTTCCCAAATGGTCCACTTCGGACTGTCTTTTGCCCGCTACTGTGAACGCCGCTATGATGAGGCGATCGAATATGCCGGAAAGGCAGTCGATCTCTTTCCTGATCATTGGCTGTCGCACTTCGCAATGGGTTTGGCTTCCGCTCAAAAGGGCTCCCTGCAGCAGTCGATCGCCAGTTTCGAAACAACGCTCCGCCTTTTTTCGTCCTTCACGCCAGCGGCAGGTTTCCTGGCAGCGTCGTATGCACGGTCCGGAAGTTCGGAGCAGGCAGCAAAGCTAATAGACGAAGTAAAGGAGAAAGGCACAAGGCAGCATGTCTCGCCGGCTTGCTTTGGGATTTACTATGCGGCCGTCGATCAAGCGGATAGGATGTTCGAGTTCCTCGAAGCTGCCTTTTCCGAGCGTGATCCTTACCTGACCCGCATGGATGCGGAGCCGTATTTTGAACCGTTTCGCTCCGACCCGCGGTATCGTAGCTTGCTGGGCCGGATGAATCTCGGCTGAACTCAGCGCGACCGGACCTGCTCTACCATTTCGCGGATCGCTTCGATCACTACTTCCGGTTGGTCGAGATGAATCCAGTGAGCGCTATCGGGAACCACGACGTGCTTGCCACGCGGCGACCGGCCGGCTAGACCATCTCGCTCAGCAAGCTGCGATGCAGTGGAATTGGCGGCGGAGAGAATTGTCACCGGCACCCGCGGAAGATCGTTCAACGCCGCGGCTTGCTCGGCGCTCTCAGGCAGAGCTCCGAAATATTCCGCCATTCCGAGAAAGGCCTTGGGTTGGCACCAGTGCGCCTGCACCATCGGCCAGACTTGGGGCGGCATCTTTTGTACTTCGCCGACCAGTCGAGACAGCGTGGATTCCGCACGCCCGCTGCTCAGCTTGGCAACCAGCTTGGGAATCCGCCGGCCTCCGCCCGAAAGTAGCGCCAGGCTGATGCGAACCACGCCCAAGCGTGCGAGCAGAGCTCCGCGGCGCGAGAGCCGTATGCCCCAGCGCAGGATTCGCAATCGTTCACCTGAAACATGCAGCCATTCCGATGCCGGCAACGGATCGATCAGCACTATACCGGCCACTTGATGCGGATGAGCGACCGCGTAAGCCTGTATGAGCAGTCCGCCAAAGGAATGACCAACCAAAACGTACGGCGCGGGGACTTGTGCTGTCACAAGCAAAGAGTGCAGATCTTCCACCAGGCGCGAGGCGACAAGAGGCGTTCGTGCTGGATCGCTCCAACCGAGCCAGGCCCGATCATAGGCACAAGCGCGTGTGAAGCGGGCAACCTCGGCTTGTATGGCCGTCCAATTGAGAGAAGACGCCGCGATTCCGGATTCAAAGATTACGGTAGGACTACCCTGCCCCGCGTCGACCAGATGCAGGCGCAGACGCAGACGCCCGTCAGCGATGTCCACTAGCCGCCCAGGCGGCGGAAACTTGCGCTGGTCCCGAGCTGATCCGGCCGCCTGATAGAGGAATCCCGACAGTGGAAGAAGGACTACGAGCAGAACGATGAGAAGTAAGACTTCCAAAGCCGGGATTCTAGCGCATTCACCTCACTCTCAGTTCTGAACCGTGGCGCCTGGCGACGCCCCGCGCCGGGAGTGATGCATCGTTGCTTGAAGGGTCGACAACTTCTGCTGCTGATCAGGCGTCAGCATTTTGAACATTTGCGCGCGTGCCGAAGCGCGGATGGCGGCTAGCTGTCCCATCTCGGTCCCTTCCGTAGCGGACAGTTGCTGGATTTGATTCGAGTCTCCAGTTTTGACCGCGGCTTGAAGCGATTCCCGGGTCTGCTGCAATTGTTGCCGGATTGGCTGCGCCGACTGCCGGGCCTGCTGGAAGATCGACTTCATCTGAGTCTTTTGAGCATCCGTCAGGTTCAGCGCCGCAGCTAACTTGCCATGTTGATGGTTGTGCCGCGCGGGTGGCGGCGTTTGGGCAAACAGGCTGGCTGTTCCGAGAGCGGCCACTGCCATCCATGCGCCCATTTTCTTACTTAGGACTTGCATACTACTTAGGACTTGCATACATTATGTTCTCCTACTCTTCTGGACGGGCGCCATGCCAGGCAGGTTCATGTAGAACAGTCAAGTACCGTAAGGCATCGTAAACTACTTGCCATTCAAACCCACTTCCGTTAGAGTGAATCACGAGGGGGAGGACAATGGCATTTTGTTCGAACTGTGGAGCAGCAGTAGACGGGCGGTTCTGCCCAAAGTGCGGATCGGCCGTAGACGCGGGAGCGCCAGGAGCGGGACCAGGTGCACCTCCGCCCCCAGGGCCGCCGCCCGGTGGTCCGCCGCCTCCTGGATACAACCCGCCGCCACCTGGGTATAATCCCCCGCCACCTGGATACACCGCGCCTGGGTACTCGGCGCCGGCGGGCTACGTTCCGCCTCCCGCGGGAGCAGCGGGAATGACCGACAACATGGCGGGAGCCTTGTGCTATCTGTTCGGGTTTATCACCGGAATTCTATTCCTGGTGCTCGCGCCCTATAATCAAAACCGCAACATTAAGTTCCATGCGTTCCAGTCGATCTTCCTGAACATCGCCTGGATCGTGACGTGGATAGTGGCTACCGTGTTTTCGATCGCGTTGCACGCCATCCCGATTCTAGGGGCGATCATCTCCATTCTGCTTCACGCCTGCATCGGGATCGGCTTCTTCATTCTTTGGCTGTATATGATGTTCAAGACCTACAACGGCGAAAAGATCGTTTTGCCTATTATCGGTCCGCTGGCGGATAAGCAAGCCGCAGCGTAAAACTCAGAGACTTCGTCGACATCAATCGAACCGGATCCGAAGACTTCGCTGTACGTCAGCCAGGCGCCTTGTCTTCTGCTAAGAGAATTGCCAGCAGCGCGGAGGTATCAATCACCATTCGGGTAGCCGCCCGGGCCATACCCAAGAATTTCATCCTCGGAACGATGATCCAGCACCGGTAAGCGAGATAGGCGGCGAGAGAACGCTTCCATCCGCGCAACCTCATCGGTGGGGTGAGCAAGATGCTCCTGCCGCCGCAACTGCGCCCGCAAGGCTTGGATCACGGCGGCTGAGATTGTGGTGCCTTGCAACTTCGCAAGCCGAACGGCAATGGAGTGTGCTTCAGCACTTTTGACGTTAAGCGAAGCATGCCAGCGGTCCTTCATGCCGTCACCGAAGGCCTTTGTCTTTCAAATACCCAATCAGCGCCGCCGGGTCGTCGGTGATGATGGCATCGACACCGGCGTCGATGAGCATCTGCCAGTCGGCGGGCGAATCGGCGGTCCAGGGCACCACCTGGATCTTGGCTTGGTGAGACGCCTTTACCTGCTGGGGCGTTACCAGCTTGAACAGCGGCGAGACGATCTCCGCCTCGCCTTCGCGCGCGATGTCGACAAACGGCCGCGCGTCGCCCTCCCACAATGCCGACAATCGGATATGCGGCTCCAGGTGCTTGGTAGCGTGCAAAGTCCGGAAGTCGAACGACTGCACGATGGAGCGCGATTCCAGCTTGTGCTTGCGGATCACGTCCAGCAGCATACCGGAGAAGACGTCGGGCGCCGGCGTCAGCTCCGGGTGATCGGGAAAGCTTTTGGTCTCGATGTTGAACTGGACATTGTTGCCGCTCGATAAGCTGAGCACTTCATCGAGCGTAGGGATGCGGGTGCCGGGCACCGGTTGTTGCTTGGGGAAGTGCGGGTTCTTCAAAGCACCACAGTCGTACTCGCGAAGCTGGGCCACCGTGAGCTCGTGAATGGCGATGCCGGGATGCGGTCCCTTGCAAATTTCCGGATTGATGTGCGGATCGTGCGAGATCACCAGCACGTTGTCCTTGGTCACCGCGACATCCATTTCGAGGAAGTCGGCGCCGATCTTGATGGCGTACTGGAAGGCGGGAATCGTGTTCTCGGGATAGATGGCGCGAGCGCCGCGGTGGCCATGCACCAGGATGCGAGGAGCGGAGTTGGCAGTCATAAGGCAGAGCGCGGAGAAAAGCAGCGCGCGCGTGATGCGAAAGAACATGGCTATTAGAATATGGGATTTTCGGTTTGTGGCGGTGTTGGCTCAGGGTTGTTTTCCGGCGCGAGGCTGCTATCAGGCTGCGGCTGAGGTTCCGGCGGGACCTCTAATTGCACTGCGGAGTCGCTTTGGATTACGGCTTCTTCGAGGACGGCAGGAGCCTCCGCGGCCGACAACGGCACCTCACACTCGCAACAATCGCTGCAGCGCTTGCACCGGTCGCAACGATGATTGAGGCACGCGTCCTTGGTGCAGTAGACGCAGATTTCGCCGGCCGGCTCGCCGCAGATGCTACAAGTGAAGATGGCCGCTTCCGCAATCACTTTCGCACCGCCTTACTGTTGGAGGCCGGTTGCTTTACCAATGTCTCGCGACAACGCTGAGCTTCCCGGTCGGCAATCTGAAACTCCTGTTCCTTTTGAGCGGCCAAGTCCTGGACGTACTGCCGCAGCTTGTCCGCATTCGAGCTATTTTCGGTCACTACGGACTGCATGAGATCGGCCAGCGCCGGGTTTTGATACTTTCGGATCCCTTCCGTCACCGAGCTGAGCGTCGATTCCAATGCCTGGATTCGAAAGTAGGTTTCGAGCGCAAGTGTGAGCCGTTCGGGCTGCTTGGAAAGCGCTTCGCTGGACCCCAGCAAGTACTTCAGCTCTGCCTGGGCGGTGGTCCACTGGGTCACGTAGGCCTTGGGGGCCCCTTTGGCGACCCACGTCTCCGGCTTAACCTGGTCGATGATCGGCTTGACGTGCTGCGCCTGTAGATCCAGGCTATCAAGCAACTTCCGGACATCCCATTCCGAGGCGACACCACCTGTAGCCACCCCACCTGCACCCACACCATTCGCCGGAGGGGATTGAGCGCTTGCAGCGGACGAGAGGAACACCAGACAGGTGAACAGACCAAACTTCATCGTTATTAACCGCACTTCAGCAATGACCTTCCTATGGCTAGTGTGGCACAACCACACGGGCGGGCTGCAACCCATCGCTCTGGTGTCGCTTTAGTTCGGGGGAGGAGGCGGTCCGGCGGGTGGAGGAGGACCCGGCGGCGGCGGAGGAGCAGGGGTCTGACCGGACAGACCGCCCGGAATAGTACTACCTGGGTGGGCCGGCGCGTGAGTCGCCATGGTGAATGCCGCGTCGCGCAGGCCTTGCAGGACTTTGCGGACGACCGCACCTTTGTCGACCGTGCTTTGGGCTAAAGGCTGATCCTTATACACATGGATCGACTCGCCGGCGTTCAGAGTTTTCGTTTCGGAGGGCCGAAGGGCGTGCCGAACGTCCACAACACCCTCTTCAACCGACACGATGGTCGTGTCATCATCATCATCCACGGAGACATCAAATGTGGTGCCGCGGACGGAAATTACCGCGGTAGGAGTGAGAACACGGTTGTTATTGGGTTGTCCGCCCAACTTCTGGATGTGTATCTTCACTCTGCCGACCAGAACATCCAGCAGATCGCGCCAGTTGCCAGGATTCTTACGGAAGACAATATTGGAATTCGGATAGACTTCGAAAGTACTGCCGTCGGAAACCTGGAACTTCGCATAACCGTCTGGACCGGTGATAATGACCTGGTGGATCTGCACTTCATCGCCGACGTTGAGCGCCCAGGGTGTCGTATCTCTTAGGGCGGAAACGTCGCCGTTCAGGGAAATGACCTTCGCAGCACCTTCCTTAGACACGGGGAACATCTGGGCGGAGCACAGCGCTGCACCGGCTGCGATTAGCAGTCCTACGAGGTATGCGTGCTTGGCCCAAGAGCTCATAAAGAAAAAGATCGGTCTGGCCGATGCCATTCTATAGTACTATGTGGCCAATTACTTGCGGCCAATATCAAGAAAACAGTCTACCATCAAAAGTGCATAGCAAGAAGGTGTCCGTTCAGGGTTTTTGTGAGAAACTCGCTTAAATTCAGCCCCTTCCAACGGGGAGAAGCGTCGAAAAGGATACAATAGACTCGTCCTATGTGTCGGAGGGCCACAGTACGGCTAGGAAGTGCCACAGCGCTGCTGATGGTATCCACTTGGGCGGCCAAAGCACAGCCGGTGAGCCTCGATTGGCGGCATATCGGGAACTCGGCAATCGAGCTCTCAATGCCCTCGGTGGCCACTGGTCCTGTGAGCCGGGTCTGGTATTCGGAGGACGGATCTGTTCTCTACGCCCAAACTGGCTCCGGGCGGATCTTTGCGACCACCGATTTCGAGCAATGGAAGCAGGTGCAAGGTCAGAGCATAACCCCCCCGGCGCCTGTGAGTCCCGAGTCGGTGACTGTTCCTGAAGCGGGGCTGAAGATTCGGAGCCAGCAGGGCGGGTCCAGCCGTTTCTATGGCGCTGGACACCATGCCTACCGATCGGATGACGGGGGCATCACGTGGGCGAACTTGACGGCGTACAAGGGAGGTTCAATCCTGGGCGATGGGTTGGCGGACCTGGCCGTTTCCCCGCGCGAGCCCGATGAGGTGGTGGTGGCGGCGCGCACGGGTGTCTGGCGGACGATGGATGGCGGCCTCACCTGGACCGGCTTGAACCAGTTTCTGCCCAATCTTCCGACCGGCCACCTGCTGGGCGTTCCCAATGGTCCGCGCGGCGTGCGGCTGGCGCTCAAAGGCGGTGCCGCCGAGATCGAATGGGCGCCGGGCGAGAAGACTGCTTGGCGGCCGGTCGACAGCGCGGATCTGGTGCGCGAGAACAACACCAAGGCGGCGCTTTCGCAGATCTTGAATCATTCCATTACTGCGGTTACAACCGCCAAGGATTACATTTACAGCGGCGATTCAGAGGGTCGGCTGCAAGTTTCGCCGGACGCCGGCGTGTCCTGGCCGCAGCAGTTCAAGCTAGCCGATCTCGGCGCGGTGGAATCCATCTGGGTGGACGCCAACGATCCTCGCGTTGCGGTGGCCGTGCTGACGGCGCGCCCGGCCGGAACGCAGTCGCAGTCGAAGCCGACTTATGTGCTGCGAACGATGAACGGCGGAATGTTCTGGGACGATATCACGGCCAATCTTCCCGACACCGCGGCGGCGCACGGAGTGGCTGCCGATCGCGCCAGCGGCGCGGTATATGTCGCGACCGACGCCGGTGTGTTCTTCACCATAACCGATTTGGCCTCGGCGGGAAGCGCCACTTCCTGGGCCTCTCTGAGCGAGAAGCTGCCGGCCGGCGCCACCGATGTGAGACTCGACGGTGGCGCTAATCAGCTCTATGCGGCTGTGGATGGTTACGGTGTTTATGCCGCCATCGCCCCGCACCGGTTCCGCGATGCGAGCGTGGTGAACGCGGCGGACTATAGTTCGAGGGCCACGGCGCCGGGCGCACTACTGAGTGTTTTGGGGACACGTGTGGAATCAGCCAGCAGCGGCAATACGGTCGTGCCCGTTCTGGATGCAACCAACACCGCATCCCAGATCCAGGTTCCTTTCGAAGCACAAGGGAACACCTTCTCTCTGTCACTGGAAGCGGCCGCCGGGCGGATGACCGTCGGGCTTCCTCTACGGAGCGTCTCGCCGGCAATCTTCGTCGATCCGGAAGGAACACCTTTGATCCTAGACGCCGACAGTGGCGTTTTGCTGGACTCCACCAAGCCGGCCCATTCGAATTCCCGGGTCCAGATTTTGACCACCGGGCTGGGGCTGGTGAGACCCGACTGGCCGACCGGGCTCGTGGCTCCACAAACCGATCCGCCGCGGGTGGTCGCGCCGGTGCACGCTTATCTTGATCACTCGCCGGTGGTCGTGACGCAAGCCTCCCTGGCGCCCGGATACATCGGTTTCTATTTGATCGAAATCCAGCTTCCGCAGATCGTGAATGCGGGCCCCGGGGAACTATATGTCGAAGCTGAGGGACAGCAGAGCAACCGGGTGAGGATCTACACGC
>Ga0210401_10001154_pt1 | contig 30984 bp, 30 predicted proteins | sample IncBWH32MmetaG_FD_150866 | JGI IMG/M metagenome (GOLD analysis project Ga0210401, IMG submission 150866) | Forest soil microbial communities from Barre Woods Harvard Forest LTER site, Petersham, Massachusetts, United States - Inc-BW-H-32-M | ecosystem: Environmental > Terrestrial > Soil >...
TTCACATTCTTCGCCTGGATCACCGCCCTGGCCGACGTGATCGCGGCCGCCGCGCCGTTCACCCAGCCCGCGCCGCTGGACAGCAAGGTCTTCACCGCCATCATCAACATCGTCGTCGGCGTGGCGGTCATCTCGCTGTTGTCTGGAGTCGGGCGCAGCGCCGCCCGGCCCGTGGACGTGCCGAGCCCGGACGGACCGATGACCACTCGCCGGGACGCCAGCATCTAGCAGCGCCCGAGAGCGGCGGCCGACGGGTCGTGCGTGGCGATGATCGCGGTCGTCCCGTCGATGATCCGGCTGAGTTCCGCCACCAGCCGCTGGACGCCATCCGAGCCCGACTACTTCGAGGACCTAGCGGGCGATGCGCTCGTCGACACCCGGCCGGCCGCCCGTTCCCGTCCGCGTGGTTCTCCATCAGGCCTCCGCGTTCCGCTCGGGCTTCTTCCGTTTGATGGCCAGCAGGTCCTGCCGTGCGGCCACAAACGCCTCAGATCCCTGGCGCTGCAGCTCCCCGGCCAGGGCCGCGGCGTCGATGCCGGCCTGGGCGAAGGCGGCTATGACCTGGTCGGCGTCTCCGCCGTCGGCGGGCAGGAGATCCCCCACTATCCCGTGGTCGGCGAATGCCGCCAGGGTGTGGTCCGGCATGGTGTCGACGGTGAACGGGGCGGCCAGCGCTTCCACGTAGAGCACGTCGGGGGCCGCGGGGTCCTTGACCGAAGTCGAGGCCCACAGCAGCCGCTGGGCCCGGGCCCCCTCGTTGGCCAGCCGCAACCAGTGGGCAGAATCCAGCAGCTCCCGGTAAGCCCGGTAGGCCTGCCTGGCCACGGCGATGCCCAGGCGGTCGCGGAGCTCGCCGGGCACCCGGCCGGCCACCGCGGTGTCCCAGCGGGATACGAACAGCGAGGCGACCGAGGCCACGGCCGGATTCAGGCCGGCCTGGATCCGGCGCTCCACGCCCCGCAGGTAGGCCTCGGCTGCGGCCCGGTACTGCTCGGCCGAGAACAGCAAGGTCACGTTCACCGGGACCGCGGCGCAGATGCACTCCTCGATCGCGGGCAGGCCCTCCGGGGTGCCCGGGATCTTGATGAACAGGTTGTCCAGGGCGGCCCTGCGGTGCAGGTCCTCGGCCTGATCGACGGTGCGCGGGGTGTCGTGGGCCAGCAGCGGTGATACCTCCAGCGAGACCCAGCCGTCCACCCCGTCGGTGCGGGCGTGGACGGGCGCGAACAGCTCAGCGGCCCGGCGCAGGTCGGCCGCGGCCAAGTCGAAGAACACCTCCTCATCCGAGGATCCGTCGGCCTTGCGCGCGGCGATGTCCGCGTCGTACGCGGTGCCGTCGCGGATCGCCCGGTCGAAGATGGTGGGGTTGGAGGTCAGGCCGGTCACCGAGTACTCGGCGACGTAGCGCGCCAGGATCCCCTCATCGAGCAGGGCCCGCGTGATGTTGTCCAGCCAGAGGCTCTGGCCCGCCTCCTGCAGCGCCTGGGTCGGCTTCATGGTCCCACCGTGGCCCGCGGGTGCGGCCGACCGCATCCCCCGTCCGGCTAGCAGCCGTGGCCGGAGGTGCCGCTCGCGGGATTGCGGTCCGGCGGGGCTAGTTGGGTGGGGGATGCGGGTGAGGGACGGGGCCGGGATTATGTCGGCATGGCTGGTGGCGCCGCATGAGCGGGGCGATCCGAAACCGGGAGCGGGCCGCGCAGATCTCCACCGTCGCGCGGACCATCACGCAGCGGGCGCCCGTGACCCTGACGCTGGTCCGCCACCGGGCCCAGCCGACGGCCGAGACCGTCGTCCGCCTGACCGTCACCGCCGTGTTCGCCTACCTATTGGCGCTGCTGGTCCCCAGTACCCCTCGTCCGGTGCTGGCGCCGCTGACGGCGCTGCTCGTCGTCCAGGTCAGCATCTACCAGACGTTGCGCAGCGGGGTGCGCAGGGTGGCCAGCGTGGTGGCGGGCGTCCTGCTGGCGCTCGGGCTGTCCGCGTGGGTCGGGTTCACCTGGTGGAGCCTGGGGATCGCGATCGCGGCGGGACTCACCGTCGGGTACGCGCTGCACCTAGGCGAGGAGGTCCTCGAGGTTCCCATCAGCGCGATGCTCATCATGTCGGTGGGCACCAGGTCCGCGGCGACCGGGCGGATCGTCGAAACCTTCATCGGGACGGCCGCCGGGCTCGTGGCCGGGTTCGTCCTCACCTCGCCGCGGGTGCAGCCGGCCGAGGAGGCCATCGAAGAGCTCTGCGGCACGATGGCCGGCCTGCTCGACCAGATGGCCGCCGGCCTGCGCGCCGGGCCGGTCCAGGCCGCCGCGACCGGCTGGCTCGCGCAGGCCCGGTCCCTGGGCACCGAGATACGGCGGGTGGACGACGCGCTCCGGCAGGCGGAGGAGAGCACCAAGCTCAACCCGCGCAGCCTGCGGCTGCCATACAGCGCGGTGACCCTGCGCGAGAGCCTGGAGACCCTGGAGCATGAGGCGATCGTCCTGCGCGTCTTGGCCCGGGCGCTCGCGGACAGTGCCCGGCTGGCTGACCACGACAATCCCGTCAATGACCCGGAAGTGCGCCACCGGCTGGCCGACGTGCTGGCCGAGCTCGCCGCCGCGGTCAGGACGTACGGCAGCCTCGCGACTGAGCTCGAGGCACCCGGCCACGAACAGCTGCAGGCCGAGCTGAGGCAGCACCTGGCCGCGGCGCGCGATAAGCAGGATCAGCTCAGTGAGCTGCTGGATACCGACCCGGCGGCCAGGCCGGTCGGCTGGCCGTTGCGGGGCGAGCTGATCAGCCATCTCGACCGGTTCAGGATCGAACTCGAGGCGGGCCAGCCAGATGGCAGCGCCCGGCCGCGGCGCAACCGTCTCCGGCTGCCGTCGCACGTGGTCGGGCAGCGGCTGCCGGCCGCATGGCGCCTGCTGACCAGGCGATCGGAGTGACCGGGGGCTGCTAGGCGGACGTGGACGGGGCGGGCATCGGTCAGTCCTGGTTCTCGTAGCTGACGGCCAGCTCGCCGTCGGCGTATCCGATGCGGATCAAGGCCCCGTCGAGGACGTCGCCGGCCAGCAGGGCGCGGCCGATCCGGGTCTCCACCTCCCGGCTGATGAACCGGCGCAGCGGCCGCGCCCCGTAGACCGGGTCGAAGCCCTGCTGGGCGATGAAGCGGCGGGCCTCGTCGCTGACCTCCAGCGTCATCCGGCGCTCGCTGAGCCTGGCGCGCAGGTCGTTCATCATGAGGTCGACGATGCGCTCGATCTCGGCCTGGGTCAGCGGCTTGAACAGCACGATGTCGTCCAGGCGGTTCAGGAACTCGGGCCGGAATACCGTGCGCATCTCGGCCATCACGCGTTCGTGCGCGTCGGGCTTGATCTCCCCGTCCGACACCGCGTCCGCGGTCAGCCATTCCGAGCCGATGTTGGAAGTCATGATGATGACCGTGTTGCGGAAGTCCACGGTGCGGCCCTGCGCGTCGGTGAGCCGGCCATCGTCGAGGATCTGCAGCAGCGTGTTGAACACGTCCGGGTGCGCCTTCTCGATCTCATCGAACAGCACCACCGAGTACGGCTTGCGCCGGACCGCCTCGGTCAGCTGCCCTCCCTCCTCGTAGCCCACGTAGCCGGGCGGCGCGCCGACCAGGCGGCTGACCGTGTGCCGCTCCTGGTACTCGCTCATGTCGATCCGGATCATGTTCTCCTCGGTGTCGAACAGGGCCGCCGCCAGCGTCTTGGCCAGTTCGGTCTTGCCCACGCCGGTGGGGCCGAGGAAGATGAACGACCCGATCGGCCGGCGCGGATCCTTCATCCCGGACCGGGCCCGGATGATGGCGTCGGCGACCAGCCGGACGGCCTCGTCCTGGCCCACGATCCGCTCGTGCAGGATCTCGTCGAGGCGGAGCACCTTCTCCCGCTCGCCCTCCTGCAGGCGGCTGACCGGGATGCCGGTCCAGCGGGAGACGATCGCGGCGATCTCGTCACTGGTCACGACCTCGCGCAGCAGGCGCGCGCCGCCCTGCTTGGCCGCGAGCCGCTGCTCCTCGGTTTCCAGCCGCCGCTCCAGTTCGGGAATCTTGCCGAGGCGCAGTTCCGCGGCCCGGTCCAGGTCGTAATTGCGCTCGGCTTGCTCGGCCTCCCGCCGTAGCTGTTCCATCTCCTCGCGGAGCGCCTGCACCCGGCGCAGCGCCTGGCGCTCGGCCTCCCACTGGGCCCGCAGCGCGTCGGCCTGGGCCCGCAGGTCGGCCAGTTCCTTGCGCAGGCCGGCCAGGCGTTCCTGGCTGGCCCGGTCCGTCTCCTTGGCCAGCGCTGCCTCCTCGATCTCCAGCCGCATCACCCGGCGGGTGAGCTCGTCGAGTTCGGCCGGCATGGAGTCGATCTCGGTGCGGAGCATCGCGCAGGCCTCGTCGACCAGGTCGATCGCCTTGTCCGGCAGGAACCGGTCGGAGATGTAGCGGTGGCTGAGCGTGACCGCGGTGACCAGCGCGCTGTCGGCGATCTTCACGCCGTGGAATATCTCCAGGCGCTCCCGCAGGCCGCGCAGGATCGAGATGGCGTCCTCCACCGACGGCTCGTCGACCATGACCGGCTGGAACCGGCGCTCGAGCGCCGCGTCCTTCTCCAGGCGCTTGCGGTACTCATCCAGGGTCGTCGCGCCGATCAGGTGCAGCTCGCCGCGGGCCAGCATCGGCTTGAGCATGTTGCCCGCGTCCATGGCTCCCTCGGCGGCGCCCGCGCCCACCACGGTGTGCAGCTCGTCGATGAACAGCAGGATGCGCCCCTCGGCGGCCCGAACCTCGGACAGGACGGCCTTGAGCCGCTCCTCGAACTCGCCGCGGTACTTGGCCCCGGCCACCAGCGCGCCCATGTCGAGGCTGAAGATCGTCTTGTCCCGCAGTCCTTCGGGCACGTCGCCGCGGTTGATCCGCTGGGCCAGGCCCTCCGCGATCGCGGTCTTGCCCACCCCCGGATCGCCGACCAGGACCGGGTTGTTCTTGGTCTTGCGGGACAGGATCTGGATGACGCGCCTGATCTCGGCGTCCCGGCCGATGACCGGGTCGAGCCGGCCGTTGGCCGCGTCGTCGACCAGGTCCCGGCCGTATTTGGCCAGCGCCTCGTACGCCCCCTCCGGGGTAGCCGAGGTGACCCGCTGGTTGCCGCGGATCTTGGTCAGCGCCTGCAGGAAGGCGTCCCGGGTCAGGCCGTCGGCCTGCAGCAGGCGGCCGGCCGCGGTGGTCGGGCCCTCGGCGAGCAGCGCCAGGAGCAGGTGCTCGACCGAGACGTACTCGTCCTTGAGCCGATTCGCCTCCTGCTCGGCGGTGTCGAGCAGGCGGGACAGCCGCTGCGTGACGCGGACCTGTCCCGGGCTCACGCCCGGGCCGCTGACCCGGGGCCGCCGCGCGAGCTCGGCCTCCAGGGCCGTTCGCAGCCGGTCCGGATCGGCGCCGGCCTGGCTCAGCAGCCGGGGAGCGATGCCCTCGGCCTGGTCGAGCAGCGCCAGCAGCAGGTGCTCGCCGTCGACCTCGGTGTGCCCGAAGCGGAGCGCCTTGGTCTGCGCGTCGTGGAGCGCTTCGGTTGATTTCTGCGTCAGGTGGCTGGGATCCATGTTTACCTTCCTCGGCGCTGGGCGGCGCGTAGGGCCGCTTCGAGTACCGCGATCCGGTCGAGCAGGTCGGTGACCAGCCCGATGGCCGCGTAGTTGAGCGCGAAGCCCGCGCGCAGGCGCTGCATCCGGGCCACCGCGGCGAGCTCGCTCCGGGAGAACCAGAGCGCGCCCGCCGCGTCGCGGTGCCCCTCGATGAGCCCGAGGGCGACTAGCCTGCGGATCAGGTCCGGGTGCAGGCCCGATAGCACGGCGAACTCCTTCAGGCTCAGCCGCGCGGCGGGGACTATGACGTAGCTCACCGCTGCTTCCTCGGATCGAAATTTGATTCGGCGGCCAGCTGCTCGAACAGCCGCCGCTCGGCGCGCGAGAGCCGGGCCGGTACCATGATCCTCGCCTCCGCGTACAGGTCGCCCGGCTTGCCCTTGGGGCTGGGCAGGCCCCGGCCGGCCAGCCGGATCCGCCGACCGCTCGACGTGCCGCCCGGGACCTTGACCTTGACCTCGCCGCCCGGGGTATCCACCGCGACCGACGTGCCGAGGGCCGCCTCCCACGGCGCGAGCCGCAGCTCGACGAACAGGTCACGCCCGTCGAGGCGGTACCGCGGGTGGGGCGCGATCCGAACAATGAGGTACAGGTCGCCGTTGCCCGCCCCGTCACTGCCGCGGCCGCCCTGCCCAGCCAGCCGGATCCGCTGCCCGTCGGTCACCCCGGCCGGGATCGTGACGTCAAAGGAGCGGCGGGTGCCGTCGCCGGACAGAGTGACGGACCTGCGCCCGCCACGGTAGGCCTCCTCGACGGTGAGCTCGATCTCGGCCTCCTGGTCGGCGCCCGGGATCGGTCCCCAGCCCCGCCGCGCCCCGCCGAACCGGCCGCCGAAGATGCCGCCCAGCAGGTCATCGAGATCGACGTCGCCCTCGCTGAAGCTGAACCCGCCGGGCCCGCCCCGGCCCGCCCCGGCGCCGGCTCCAGCCCGCGCGCCAGCCCGGGCACGCCGCCACGTCTCGGGATCGACGTCCTCGGGAACCTGCCGGAAGTCACGCCCGAACGCGTCGTAACGGCGCCGCGTCTGAGGATCGGACAGGACGTCGTAGGCCTCCGAAACCTCCTTGAACCGGTCCTCGGCTCCCGGGTCGTGGTTGACGTCCGGGTGGTAGGTCCGGGCCAGCTTGCGGTAGGCGCGCTGGATGTCCTCCTGGCTGGCGTCCCTCGGCACGCCCAGGATCTGGTAGAAGTCGTCGCCAGCGGCCATCAGCCCGGCCCCGTCAATCCGGCCGGGCCACCACCACCTGCGCCGGCCGCAGCTGATGGTCCCCTTCGCCGTAGGCGGGCCGGACGACCTCGGCCACCACGTCGGCCTCGGCCTCCGGGTCGGGACGGGAGGCCACTGCCTCGTGCCGGGCCGGGTCGAACCGGGCGCCGCGATCGTCACGGCGCGCGAAGCCCAGGCCGGCCAGAATGTCCAGGGCCTGCGCCCGGACCGCCCGGACCCCGTCCACGATGGTGACCGGATCGGCCTCGGCATGCTCCAGCGCCAGGTCCAGGTTGTCCACCACCGCCAGCCACTGCCGGGCGACGGCGGCCCTGGCCTCCGCCTCGGCCCGGCTGACCTGTGCTGCGCACCTCTTGCGCGCGTTGTCCAGGTCGGCCAGGACCCGCAGGCGAAGGGCCTCGAGCTCGGCGATCCGTGCCGCCTGCTCGGTGATCACATCGAGATCGGGCTCGCGGGCGCCGCTGTCCGCCGTGTCGTCTTTCGGCTGGCTCATCGGCCTGCTCATTCGCTGGGCGTGAACTCGGCGTCGATCACGTCATCGTCGCCACCGGAGGCCGGCCCCGCCTCCCCGGTCGGCCCGTCCGGCGCGGGTCCCGGACCGGCCGTGGCCAGGGACTGGTAGACCTGCTGCAGCTCGGCGGTCAGGCTGCGCAGCCGGTCCAGCGGGGTGCTGTCGTCCTTGAGCGCCTGCCGGGCGTCGGCGACGAGGTTCTCGGCCCGCGCCTTCTCGTGCACCGGCACCGCGTCCCCGCGCTCGGTCAGCATGCGCTCGACCTGGTAGGCCGCGGTGTCCAGCGCGTTACGCGCGTCGGTTACTTCGCGGAGCCGCCGGTCCTCGTCGCGATGCTGCTCGGCGTCGGCGATCATCCGCTCCACCTCGGAGGAGTCCAGGTTGGAGCTCTGGCTGATGGTGATCCGCTGCTCCTGGCCGGTGTCCTTGTCCCGGGCCGAGACGTTCAGGATCCCGTTCGCGTCGATGTCGAAGGTGACCTCGATCTGCGGCACCCCGCGCGGGGCGGGACGGATGTTCTCCAGCCGGAACCGGCCGAGCACCCGGTTGTCGGCGGCGCGTTCCCGCTCGCCCTGCAGCACCACCACGTCGACCGCCGACTGGTTGTCCTCGGCGGTGCTGAACGTCTCGGTACGGCGGGCCGGGATCGTGGTGTTGCGCTCGATGACCTTGGTCATCACCCCGCCTAGCGTCTCGATGCCGAGCGACAGCGGCGTCACGTCGAGCAGCACCACGTCCTTGAGCTCGCCCTTGATCACGGCCGCCTGGATGGCCGCGCCGACGGCCACGACCTCGTCCGGGTTGACGGTCATGTTAGGGTCCTTGCCGCCGGTCAGCCGGCGGACGAGGCTCTGCACGGCGGGGATCCGCGTAGAGCCGCCGACCAGGATCACCTCGTCGATGTCGCTCTCGGTGACCTTGGCGTCGGACATCGCCTGGCGGACCGGCCCGACGGTGCGCTCGATGAGGTCGCCGGTGATCTGCTCAAAGGTGGACCGCATCAGCGTGGTGTTGAGGTGCTTGGGCCCGGAGGCGTCGGCGGTGATGAACGGCAGACTGATGGTGGTCTGGGTCACCGAGGACAACTCCACCTTGGCCTTCTCGGCCGCCTCGAACAGGCGCTGCAGCGCCTGCGGGTCGGACCGCAGGTCGACGCCGTTGTCCTTCTTGAACTCGTCGGCCAGGTAGTCGACGACGCGGCGGTCGAAGTCGTCCCCGCCCAGGTGGGTGTCGCCCGCGGTCGCGCGCACCTCGACCACGCCGTCGCCGATGTCCAGGATGCTCACGTCGAAGGTACCGCCGCCCAGGTCATAGACCAGGACCGTCTCGTTCTTCTTCTTGTCCAGGCCGTAGGCAAGCGCCGCGGCTGTGGGCTCGTTGATGATCCGCAGGACCTCGAGCCCGGCGATGCGGCCCGCGTCCCTGGTCGCCTGACGCTGGGCATCGTTGAAGTAGGCCGGCACGGTAATGACGGCCTCGTTGATCTTCTCGCCGAGGAACTTGGACGCGTCGTCGACGAGCTTGCGGAGCACGAGCGCGGAGATCTCCTCCGGCGCGTACAGCCGGCCTTCGACCTTGAACCGCGCCGCGCCATCCGGGCCGGGGACCACGTCGAACGACACGGCGTTCAGCTCGCTGGTGACCTCGTCGTAGCGCCGCCCGATGAACCGCTTGGCGGAGTAGATCGTCCCCTTCGGGTTCAAGATCGCCTGCCGCCGGGCGAGCTGGCCGACCAGGCGCTCGCCCTGCGGGGTGAACGCCACCACCGAGGGCGTAGTCCGTGCCCCCTCCGCGTTCGGTATCACCGTGGTCTGGCCGCCCTGCGTGGCGGCGATCACGGAGTTGGTGGTGCCGAGATCGATGCCGACTGCAACTGCCATCACTGCCTCCTGTTGAGGACCCACACTGTTCAAGGCCTGGCCCCGCGCGCTCCCGGTGTCCTGGGCCAGACCGGGAGCGCGCGGGAAGCCGGTGGTCAGCCGGTGATCTCGATCTTGCGCGGCTTGGCGGCCTCGGACTTCGGTACGGTCACCGTCAGGATGCCGTCGGAGAGCTGCGCGGTGACCGCGTCGGCCTTGACGTCGCCGGGCAGATAGGTCCGGAACTCGAACTGGCCGGTGCGGCGCGTGCTGCGGTGGCGGCGGGTGCCGTCGCCCTTGCCGTCGCCCGTCTCGGACTCGGGAATCTCGCCGCTGATGACGATCTCCCGGTCCTGCAGCTGGATGTTGACCTGGTCCTTGTTCACGCCGGGCAGTTCCGCCTTGACGACGTAGGCGTCGTCGGTCTCGGACAGGTCCGCGAGCGGGACCCAGGGCATGTCGGCCAGGGCGGCCGGGGTCAGGCCGAACGCGAAGTTCATCAGCTGGCCCATCCGGTCGTAGATGTCCTCGAACTCGCGGGAAGGGTTGACGACCATCGTGTTGGTGTTCTGTCCGCCGCGGCGGACCGGGAGCGCTGCCATTGGATTCCTCCTGTGGCTGGGAACGTGACTTCGGGATAGGACCCACGCTCCCCGCGGGCGGCGGCGGACACATCCACCATGCTGGTAGTTCTGGCCTGTCCGGCTCAGATCAGCAGCCGACCCCGGTGGCCAGGACCACCAGCGGGCTGGCCAGCCTCCAGGCGCTCAAGCTGGCCGCGGAGGGCGGGGCGGTCACGCTGGCCGGCGTGCCGTGGGCGTGGGCCTACTGACTGTCCAGCCGCCACGGACCTGGCCGAGCCTATCCCCGGGCCGCCCCGGGGCTGCGGGACCGGCTCCTGCGACGGCGGCCTGACTGTCCGGCCGGGTCAGCGGAATTGCCCGGCTGGGACGATGCGGCCGGCTCCGGCCGTGAGCGAAGCTGGCCGCAGGGGGACAAGAGGAGGCCTGATGAACGTCGAACCAGAGGTCCATTCCTACGTCCAGGACCTGGAAAGGCATCTGCGGCTGACGTTGTTCGGCGGCGGGATGGCCGACCCGGAAGGCGCCGTGCTGCTGGTCCGCGGCGCGCTCGCCGGCGGCGACCAGGCCCGGGCGGTCGCGATGGCCAAACAGACCGCACGGCTGGCCGCGATCACGCCCGGCGACCCTGACATGGCGGCCGCCGCCGACCACGCCCGCGGCCTGATCGACCAGGACCCCGCCGCCTTGCACCGTGCCGCCGGGACCTACGCGGCGGCGCGGGCCCAGGCCAGCGCGCTGGAAGACGCCGGGAAGGCCTGGGCCCGGCACGGCGATCAGGGCCAGGCCACCACCGTGCTCAGGCAGGCCTACGGCCTGTATGAGAAGGCCGGCGACGCCGGCGACCTGGCCCGGGTCCGGTCCAGGTTGCGGGCGGCAGGCACCCGGCTGCGGCACTGGAGCCACGCGGACCGGCCGGCGTTCGGCTGGGACAGCCTGACCGACACCGAACGGCGCATCGCCGTCCTGGTGGCCCAGGGGCTCAGCAACCGCCAGGTGGCGAACCAGATGTTCCTCAGCACCCACACCGTGGCGTTCCACCTGCGGCACATCTTCTGGAAGCTCGCCATCACCTCCCGGGTCCACCTCGCCCGCATCGCCGCCGAGAAAGACACCGCGGACCAGGCAGCCAGCCCGGCCGCTGGCAGCTGAAGAAGCCGAACAGCCCGGTAGTAGGCCAGATCCTGCGTCACGACCCCGGGTCCGGGTCAGGCCGGTACGTCGGGTGTGGTCGGAGAAGAGGCCGTGGCCGACCTCGTCGTACCGGTGGAACTCAATTCAGCCAGTCCGGAACGAGTTCCACATCCTCGAGAATCCCTACTGCATCGAGCCGAGCAGATTCCTGGCCCGGGGGGTGAACCGCATTCCGTTCGATGGAAAGATCTTTCTCCGGAACGGGCCCTCAGCCCCGGGCGGCCGGCCAGCTAAGGGCGTCCGGACCCGCGATCGCGGCCAGGCAGCGCAGGCCGTCCGGGCCGGCGTGGACGGCGCCGCCCGGGCCGATCACGGCCGGCACGGCCGGTGTCGGCTGGGTCAGGTCCTGCCATTGCTGCCGCCATTGCCGGGCCCGATGGTAGGCCTCGGTGGTCAGCGGGTCGCCGTCCAGCGTGACCGTGCCGCCCTCGCGCCGCGTGACCCGCATCGGGTCGGGGTCGTGCAGGACGGGGGTGGGCAGGTCCGGACTGATCAGGTGCAGATAGATCGGGTCGGCCGGCCACATCAGGTCCGCGATCACCCGCCGAACTTCCGGCGGGCCGCTCATGTTACGTCCCTGGGCCCAGATCGACTCGAACAGGCGGAGCCGCAGCCGGTCCTGGACGCCGTCGGCGACCGCCTCGGCATAGGCCGATACCGCCGCCCGGGTGTTGGTGACCATGGACGGGAGCGCCGCGGGCAGTTGCTCGCCGGGCAGCGCGAGCCGGACGGCCTCGGCCAGGTCATCCTCGCCGCCCGGGTCGCCAGGCCGGGGCTTGAGGCCGGTCACCGGGAGCCGGGGCCGGTGCTCGACGGCGCACCATTCGACCTCCGCCTTCCCGTCCCGGACCAGCCGGTCAGCGCGCTGGCTGGCCAGATAGCAGGACACGCAGTTGAAGTCCGCGTACACGATGACTTTCACGGTCCGCTCCCTTGACGACAGTGGGGGCGGCGGCTGTTCCCGGCCGAAGCCCTGCCGTCCTGCTGCTCCGGACCGTCGCGTCGGCGCCCAGCCCCAATCCATCAAACTCCTGGCCCGGGCACACCGCTCATCCTGGTAGTACCGGCTGTGTAGGCGGATCACAGGACGCGCCGGCCATGGCCGCAGCGAGCGCCGGCGCCCAGCCAGGGGGTCACGACCGCTGGGCTTCTACCGTCAGGATGAGTGATGGACAGCGCCGATTATGACCGCATGGTGGAGATATGTATGAACGTCAGCGTGATCACCCCCGGCGTGCTGAGGAACTTATGGCCATCATTACCGCCGATGGGCACCCGGACCTTCAGCTGACTGCCCTGGCAGCGGTAGCCGAGGCGGTACTGGCGGTCGCTGACGAGGTGGCCGGGTTGCGCGAACTGCATACGGTGAAGCCCTCTCCTGGACCAGGTACCCCGTCGTGCCCTCCCCAGAGCGAGGCGGTCCGTCCGTGCCCTTCGGCGTCATCGGCGAACTGCCGTGGAGTCCGGGTGGTCGGCCGCCGGAGGGTTGGGGTACGGAATTATCGGACGCGGATGTGACTCCGCCCGGGGGGAGATGATGACGATGATGCCCGTCCACACCTCGGTCCCGCCCCCTGATCAGCGGCGAGCCGGGCTGGCGAACGACCTGCTCCCGCTGCGCGACTGGATCCGGCACGACTCGCTGCGCAGCTGGCCGGTGCTGCTGTTCCTGCTACTGATCTGCGTGCCGTCGATCGCGCTATACATCTTGGGCCCGAACCCCAGCGCCAGCACGTTCGACCACGTGGCCTGGTAGTACGCCTCGCCGTCGGTGTCGCGGTGCTCGGTGAACCGCAGCGGGCCACCGAACGACCGCATGACGCGCCTCCAAGGTCTGGCCGGCGCGCCGAGGGCTGTCATTGCCGTCTCAGCCCTCCGGCCTCGGGTAGGGATCGCGTGGTGCCGCCAGGCTCGTTCGTTCGCGCCTGCGGCGTATGTGCCCATATTTGGCCCGTGACGGTGGAGCCCGCATCATCTAGACGGCTAGTTCTGCGGGCGTGGACCCGATCGGAGAAAGGCGTGCGCTCCGTCATGAAAACGGCCCGGCCTTGACGAGCTTGCGGGCGGTCGCCTCGTCGGTCGGGCCGATGCCGAACGACGGGCACCACCGGGCGACCCCGCACGCGCCGCACGCCGGCCTGCGGGCGTGGCACACCCGGCGACCATGCCATGTCACCCGGTGGGACGCCGCAGTCCACTCCTGAGGAGGCAGCAGCGCGGCGACGTCACGCTCGATCTTGTCCGGGTGGGTCTGCGCGGTCCAGCCAAACCGCCGTGCGAGCCGGGCAAAATGGGTATCCACCACGACGCCCGGCTTGCCGAACGCGCCGCCCAGGACCAGGTTGGCGGTCTTGCGGCCGACACCCGGCAAAGTCACCAGCTCCTCGAGCGTGTCAGGCACTTCCCCGCCGAAGCGCTCGCACAGCGCCTGGCAGAGGGCGATTAGGGTCTTCGCCTTGGCGTGGAAATACCCCGTAGGCTCAATGACCTTCTCGAGTTCGGCCCGGTCCGCGGCGGCGTAGTCGGCGGCGGTGCGGTACCGGGCGAACAGCACCCGGGTTACCTCGTTGACCTTCCGGTCCGTGGTCTGGGCGGAGAGGATCGCCGCGACCAGCAGTTCGAGCGGAGAGGTGAAATTCAGCTCAATACGCGCATCCGGGTACAGCCGGCCCAGCTCACGGTTGATCCGTCGCGCCCGCCTTACCAGCGCGGTCCGCTGCGCAGCCTGCGCCACCATCCCACCCTAACCCGGGGCTTCGCCGCAGGGCCGCTGGCGGCGTCTGCAGCGGTCAGTGGCCTGCTCGGTCCCTGACTACCCGATCTGCGGATGTGCGCACGAGCCCGCACGGCCACCCTGGGAAGGTCCACGTGTTCAGGAGGAGGTGCCGCGATGAGCGACCTGATCGTCATCGGTTACCCGGACGAGGAGACCGCCGAGAGGGTCTGGAACGAACTCGTCAAACTGCAGGCCGACTACCTGGTCGACCTCGAGGACGCCGCCATCATCAGGCGCGACCGCAACGGCAAGCTGCACGTCACGACCCCGGCCCACCACGCGGTGGCCTGGGGCACCTTCAGCGGCCTGTTCTGGGGTGTGCTGATCGGGCTGTTGTTCCTGTTCCCGCTGGCGCCGCTGGTCGGCGTGGCGGGCGGCATCATGGGGGCCGCGCTCGGCGCGGCCGGGAACCTCGCCATCAAGGACGATTTCCGGCAGCGGGTCCAGGACATGGTGAAGCCCGGGACATCGGCCATCCTCGTCATCGTGCGCAAGGTGACCACCGACAAGTTCCTCGAAGCGCTGCGGCCCTACGGCGGCACGGTGCTGCAGACCTCGCTGCCGCATAACGCCGAGCAGCAGCTCATGAAGACCCTGCACGGAGACGACCCGACCGCGTCCACCTGGGAGCAGCCGTCCTCGGCCAGGGCGCAGGCCTGAGACAGCTTGTGGTCTACCGGCGCCAGGCACTGTCAAATGTCACACCCCCTACCCGGACGGGTGATGGAGCCCGGGAACCGTGCGGCGCAATCTGAGGAGGATCGAAAGGAAGGCATCCTCATGAAATCCGACACTGAGATCAGGGATGACGTCATCAACGAACTGCGGTGGGACCCGCAGATCACCGACCCGGACGCCATCGGCGTGGCGGTCAGCGACGGCGCGGTGACGCTGACCGGTCACGTCGCGACCTACACCGAGAAGCTGGCCGCGGCCCGGGCCGCCGAGCGGGTCTACGGGGTCAAGGCCGTAGCCAACGACCTGACGGTCAAGCTGTCCGGCGCGCCGCGAGACGACAGCGACATCGCCCGGGCCATCGCGCACGTCCTGGAGTGGAACGTGCAGGTGCCCGAGGGGAAGATCCACGCCCGGGTGCAAGACGGCTGGGTCACGCTCGAGGGCGAGGTCGAGTACGACTACCAGCGGCGCGAGGTCGAGCGGTCGGTCCGCCAGGTCCGGGGCGTGGTGGGCGTGACGGACACCATCACGATCAGGCCGCCGGTGAGCCCGGAGCGGGTCCAGACGGTGATCGAGGACGCCTTCCGGCGCGAGGCGGAGATCGATGCCCGGCACATCCGGGTGGAGGTATCGGATCACACCGCGAAGCTCTACGGCCACGTGCATTCGCTGCACGAGGCGGCCGCGGCCCGGGCGGCGGCCGCCACGGCACCCGGGGTCGCCACCGTGGAGAGCCACCTGCTGGTCTCCCCGTAGGCGGACAGGGTAAGCGGACGGGCTGGCCGGTGAGGAATTCGGTGACGCTGGCCCCGGCCAGCCACGGCCATCGCCTTGGCTACCGCTGGCCACGGGCCGAGCAGGACGACGCTGCCTAGAGGATCGCGATGAGCTGCCGGGTGTCTGCGCGCTCCACGGCCGCGGCGACGGCTGGTCCCGGCCTGATCAGCACCAGGCTCCCGCCTTGCCCGTTAAGGGTCGCGGCGACCACCAACAGCACCCAGATCGCCTCGGAATTCACGGAGCGCAGCTCGGACATGTCGATTCTCATATCCCGTCCGCCTGCCGCGAGCTGATCGGCGACGGCCTCCGTCAGGCGCCCGATCGTGACCAGGTTGACCTCACCGGCCAGCAGGATCAGCCGGCCGTTCTCGTCGGTCACCACCGACACAGTAAGCTCACTGTCCCCTTCCATGCCAAACAGCTTCCACCAATGTGCTACCCCAAACGCGCACCCGTATCCCCGCGCTGAAACCGTGCCCGTTTGGTCGTGGTCCTAGCGCGGGAGATGGAAGGGACAGAGGTGATGGCGACTCCCCTCGGTTCTGGAGCGACAGGAGAGGACGGCGGCTCCGGTTCGCGCTGATGGATGAGTCTGTGGCGTCGTTCGGGACAGTTCCGAGGCCGCGCTCGGGCTGTTCGTGGCCCGCGCGGCGGTGTTGGTCACGCTGACTCGCGTCCGCCGGGCGATAACATCACGAATGGCTGTCGTCGGTGTGCTCGTCCTTCTCGTCGTACGGCACGATCGTGACGGGGCAGCGGGATTTGAGCAGGACGTACTGGCTGACAGTTCCCGGCACCACGGCCATGCCCGTCCGGGCCGCCAGCACAACGAGCTGAGCGTGCGTCTGGTGGGCCGTCTCGACGATCACACGTCCTGCGAGTCCCTCCGAAACGCGCAGTTGGGTTTGCGCGGCCTGGTCGCCGAGTTCCTCGTCGACGGTGGCGCGGAGTTCCGCCTCGGCGGCGGCCCGCTGCTCCCCTTCGGTATGCATCGCCGAACCCGGGAAGCCGCCGACCGGCCCGATCGGCGGCTCGTACGCGCTCACCGCGATGAGAGGTGCCTGCCGCCAGCGGGCCTCCTGTGCCGCCAGCCGCAGCGCGGCCTTGGCGGCCTCGGAGTAATCCACTCCTACGACAACGGTCATGTTCATCCACTCCTCTGGGCGTCCTAGCCCGCGGTGCCGACCTCGGTGAGGGGCGGCGCGATCTGCTCCAGGGCCTTGCCCTCGGCGTCGATGCCGATCAGCGCCTCGACCACGCCGCCGATGATCATGATGCCGCCGCCGACCAGGTATCCGATGGCCAGGTTGGCCCGGTTACCGCCGTTGCCGATCAGCACGCCGTAGAAGGCCGGCCCGGCGGCCCCGACGACCTGGGCTATCGCGAAGAACACCGCGAGCGCCTCGGCCCTGATCTCGATCGGGAAGATCTCGCTGACCGTGAGGTAGCCGGCGCTCGCCCCGGCGGACGCGAAGAAGAAGACGACGATCCAGATGAAGACCTGGCCCGCGGCGCCCAGCGCCCCCGACGCGAACAGCCACGCGCTGAAGGCGAGCAAGGCCCCGGAGATCAGGTACGTACCGGAGATCATCTTCTTGCGCCCGAGGGTGTCGAACAGGTGGCCGAGCAGCAGCGGGCCGGCCAGGTTGCCGACGGCGAACGCCAGGCCGTACAGCGGGACGTTGTTGTTGCTGACGTGGTAGAACCGCGTGAGCACCAGGGCGTAGGTAAAGAAGATCGCGTTGTACAGAAACGACTGCGTGATCATCAGCGTGGCGCCCAGGATCGCCCGCCTGGGGTAGACGCGGAAGGCAACCCGCAGCAGCGTCAGGTATCCGTACCGCTTCTCCGGCCGGATGACGATCGCCTCGCTGTCCGGAACGCGTTCAAGGTGCTGCCCGGCCCGGATCGCCTCTGCCTCGATGCGGTGCATCGCCTCCTCGGCCTCCCGGACGCGGCCGTGCGTGATCAGCCACCGCGGGCTTTCCGGCAGGTTGCGCCGAACGAAGATGATCACGAAGGCGAGGGCCGGCCCGACCAGGAAGGCTATCCGCCAGCCCAGGCTGGTCCGGAACGAGCTGAGGATCAGGAACGTCGCGAACGTCCCGATGATCGCGCCGAGCCAGTAGGACCCGTTGATCCACACGTCGGTGCGTCCCCGGTACCGGGCCGGCATCATCTCATCAATCGCCGAGTTGATCGCCGAGTACTCGCCGCCGATGCCCATGCCGGCGATGACCCGCGTCGCGTAGAGGTAGACGATCCAGCCAGTGCCCTTCGGGGTCAGGGCGGTCAGCCCGGTGCCGACAAGGTAGACCGCCAGAGTCCACACGAATAGCTTCCGCCGGCCGATGTTGTCGGACAGCTTCCCGAACACCAGCGCCCCGATCACCTCGCCGATGAGGTAGACAGTGCCGATCGAGGCGGCCTCCGTCGTGCTCAGGTGCAGCGTGTCGGGCTGGGTGAGCTTGCTGGTTACCGAGCTGGCGATCGTGACGGACAGGCCATCGAGGATCCACGCGGTGCCGAGCCCGAGAACCAGGCGGGTATGGAACGGCGACCAGCGGAGGCTGTCGAGGCGAGCCGGGATCGTGCTGCGGATCGGCTCCTGTTGCGTCTGGGAAGCGCTCGTCATTGGAACCCCGATTGGGTGGCGGTGGCTGACAGTGCCAACGGCTCGCAGCATCCGGCTGCCGTAGGTTCTTGGAGAGTAGGTCCGTCGGAGCACGCTCCGTATCCCCCAACCCCGTAGATCAGCGGGCCGCGCATCAGTGCCGGCACGGCGGCCGCACTTGTGGACGGGCGCCGCACCCCTTATCAGCCCGAGGGATGGGCCCAGGCAGCGGCGATCGCTGTGGTGGAGCTCTCCACCGACCCCGGACGCGGCCGGGGCCGCACCGACCCAAGCGATCTCATTCTCGGACCGGACGAGGGAGTGATTCTCCGGATCCACGGTGACCCTTCCACCGGCTAAGGCAGCTTCGTGGCGAGGACGTTGAGTCGCGCCGGTGATCGGGGTAGATGTCGTCTTCGCTGGCGCCCCGGAGCTTCGTCTCAGGATGCTGGGAGCCTCCCAACCTGGCTCCCACAGCGAGCGTGCGGGAAGCCGGGGATCAGTCAGCGTCGGCATGCCCGCCACGCTGGGCGGGGAGGTTCGGCCCCACATCAGCAGACCAGGTAGATCCCGGGGCCGCATGGGCGGGCGGACGGGGCCGCCTCCCGTGTCCGGCATAACTAGCCGATGTGAGGATGTGGGCGCCTGCGGGCACGCTGGACTGAACACATTGACGGGACTGGACTCGACGTCGCGGCCCATCGCTGGGTGCGGCGAGATCGGCTGGGTGCGGTAAGAATGGGGCCCTGATGGGACGCCGAACCTGGATAGGCACACCGAGGTGTACCGCGCCGCCCGGGACTTACGATGGGAACCCTTTTGACCCACGAATCCCGGACGCCTCATCCGGGCTTCCACCATGGGTGGGGCCTGGACAAGCGCCTTCGCTTCATGACCGACCTCATCGCGCCGCTCCGGGTACCGCCGGGGAGCGAGGTGAAGCTGAGCCGCGACCACGACCCGGGCTACACGGGCCAGGTGGCCCGGCCGCAGGCCGCCGCGCTGCTCGCCGAGGGCGTGCAGCTGCTGGCCGACTACCAGGACCGGCTCGCCGCCCAGGACACGTTCGGCGTGCTGCTGGTGCTTCAGGGACTCGACGCCTCAGGCAAGGACAGCACGATCAAGCACGTGATGAGCGGGGTCAACCCGCAGGCGGTCGAGGTCCGCGCCTTCAAGCAGCCCTCGGCCGAGGAGCTGGACCACGACTTCCTGTGGCGGTACCAGCGCGCCCTGCCCGGGCGGGGCCGGATCGGCATCTTCAACCGGTCCCACTACGAGGAGGTGCTGGTCGTCCGGGTCCACCAAGACCTGCTCGCCGCGGAGCGGATGCCCGCGGTCGGAGGTGACCGTGGCCTGTGGGCCCGGCGCTACCGCGAGATCAACGACTGGGAGCGCTACCTGGTCGGCAACGGTGTCCACGTGGTTAAGGTCATGCTGACCTGTCGAAGCGGGAGCAGGCCAAGCGGTTCCTCAAGCGCATCGACCATCCGGAGAAGAACTGGAAGTTCTCTTCCAGCGACGTCAGGGAGCGGGGTTACTGGGACGAGTACCAGCGGGCCTTCGAGGCCATGCTGGGCCAGACCAGCACGACCCGGGCGCCGTGGTACGTCGTGCCGGCCGACCACAAGTGGTTCAGCCGGCTGGCCACCGCCGCGGTCCTGGTGACGGCGCTCGACGCGATCAACCCCAGGTACCCGGCCCCTGATCCGGCGGATGCCGAGCAGATGGCACAGGTCAGAGAGGAGCTCGCGGCCGAACTCCGCGTGGGGAGCTGACCATCCGCGGGATGTGACAGGCAGCGGCCGCGGCGAGTATCGACAGTAGCGGCAGATCCTGGCTCGCTGGCCCGGGGGTTCCCGGCCGGCGTCACCTGCCCGCTGCCCGTTCCAGCGCGGCGCGGCGAAGTCAGCGGTCAGGCGGGCGGTCCGGTGCACCGGGGTCCGCGCGGAGGTGGCGAACCTCCGGGAAAACGGCCAGCTCCTCAGGCCGGTGGGTGATCCACAGCAGCGACCGGTCCGCGGCGCGCTCCAGCACCGCGCCGAGTACGGCGTCCGCCGTGGCCGCGTCGAGGTGCCTGGTGGGCTCGTCGAGAAGGAGGACGGGGCGGTCGGTGAGCACGGCCCTGGCCACACTGAGGCGCTGCAGCTCCCCGCCCGAGACCGCCTGGCCCCAGGGCGCGAGCACGGTATCGAGACCGTGTTCCAGCCGGTCCAGCCACACGCCGAGCCCGAACCGACGCAGGAGGTCCGTTATCTGCCGGTCCGTGACTTGCGGCGCGCCGACGCGCAGGTTGGCGCGCAGCGAGGCGGGGAACAGTGTCGGCTGCTCGGGGCTCCAGGCCAGCAGGGCCCTGACCGCCTCGGGTGAGCGGGCGCGTGCGTCGATGCCGTCAATGCTCAGCTGACCCGCGGTGAGGTCGACGAAGCGCAGCATGGTGAAGACGACCAGCGTCTTGCCCGAACCGCTCGGTCCGGCCAGTGCGGCGGGCCGGCCCGGGGCGAGCCTCAGGTCCAGGTCGCGGAGCAAGGGGCCCGGGCGGTTCGGATAAGCTGCGGCCGCTCCGCGCAGCGCGACGCTGGCGGCCCGGCGTGCGGCGCGGCCCGGGCCTGGGACCGGGCCGGCCACGGGATGTTGCGGGCCAGGACGGGCCGGCGGGCCGGGACGGGGCATCGGGCCGATCGCGGCCAGGCGGTGCACGGAGGCCCGGCTGACCGGCAGGCGGCCAACCGCGTCGGGCAGGCTCTGGAACAGGGCGGCGACGCCCAGGGCGAGGAAGATCAGGACACCGAGCTCGATGGGGCCGATCCGTCCGGTCCGCAGCGCCGCCGCGGCTGCCCAGGCCACGCCGGCCAGCCCCGTTCCCCCGGCAAGCGCGCACACCGCCCGCCCCAGCCCGGCGGCGGCGGCCACGGCCCTGGTGCGGGTGCCGAGCGCCCGCTCACGCTCGGCGAGCTGGTCCAGGGCCCATTCCGCGGCTCCGAGGGCGGCCAGTTCCTCCCGGCCAGTGAGGGCGCCGAGGGCCCAGGAGGCGACGGCGCCCCGGGCGGCCGGAAGCGCCGCCGCCTTCCGTCCGGCCAGAACCGCGGTGAGGCCGGTGCCTACTGCGGCGAGGGCCCCGGCGGCCAGGAGGGCCCAGCCCGCCGGGGATAGCAGGGCGGCGGCGGTGACGACGGCCGTGCCCCAGGCGGCCGCGGCGGCCAGGACGGGGACCGCGGCCCGGACGACGAGATCCTGAACCTCCTCGGTGTCATCGATCAGGCGGGTCAGCAGGTCGCCCCGGTCCCCGCCGGGCAGCCCACAGGGAACGAGCTGGGCCAGGCGGTGGTACAGCCAGGCCCGCAGGCCGGCCTGGAGGCCGAGTCCGAGGTTGTGGCTGGCTAGCCGCTCGACGTAGCGGGCAGTGCCGCGCAGGAACGAGAACACCTGCACGGCGCCCATGGCGATCGAGAGCAGCAGGATCGGCGGGCGGAGCGAGGCTGACAGCAGCAGCCAGGCCCCGGTCGCCAGCAGGCCCAGCGCGGCGAGTTCGCCGGCCAGGCCGATCCCGACGGCGACGAGTGCCCTCCTGGCGGTCCGCCGGTCCAGGCCGGGCAGCCGGTCCCTGGTCATCGGGTGGCCGCCAGGGAAGCATGCGACCCGGCGCCGAGAACGCGGCCGTGGCGCAGTTCGACCGTCCGCTGCCCGAGGGCGACGGCCGACGGGTCGTGCGTGGCGATGATCGCGGTTTCGCCGTCCATGATCCGGCTGAGCTCCGTCACCAGCCGCTGGGCGCCGTCGCGGTCCAGGCCGGCGGTCGGCTCGTCGAGCAGCCACAGCCGCGGACGGGGCCCGGCCAGGCTCCTGGCCACGGCCAGCCTGCGGCGCTCCCCCAGGCTGAGCGCGGCATCGAGGACAGTGAGCGGCGTACTCAGGCCCAGCGGCAGGGACCTCAGCCAGGACCCGAGCCCGACCACCTCGAGGACCTGGCGAGCGGCACGCTCGTCGGCGCCCGGCCGGCCGAGCGCGATGTTGTCCAGGACGGTGGCGGGCAGGATGGCCGGGTGTTGCGCGACCCAGCCCAGCGCGGGCACGCGACCCTCCAGGCGCACCCGGCCCGCCGTGGGCGGGACGAGACCCGCCACCACTCGGAGCAGGCTGGTCTTACCGGCGCCGCTCGGGCCGACCAGGCACACCCGCTCCCCGGGGGACACTCGCAGGTCGACCCAATCCAGCACCGGCAGGCTCCCGCCTTCGGCCGCGAGGCACACTCCCTCCAGGACGACGCCGACCGGCCCCGGGTCGTGTGTTGCGGCCGGGGTCGGAGCCGGGGCCCGCTCCGTGACGGTGAGGCTGCCCAGCCGGTCCAGCACCGCCCGGCCGGCGGCGCCCGCGTGGAAATCGGCGGTCAGCCGGCGCAGCGGCAGGAATACCTCGGGAACCAGCATCAGCACCGGCAGGGCCTGCGGGAGGATCCTCTGGCCGGCGTCGAGGCGCAGGCCGAGCCGAACCGCGACCAGGGCAGTGCCCACAGCGGTCAGGAGTTCGAGGACCAGCCCGGCTACCAGCGCGATCCGCAGCGTGGCCAGGGTGGCCGTGCGGACCTGCTCGCCCGAGGCCGCCACGGCGCGCTCGTGGTCGGCGGCCCGGCCGAAGGCCCGGAGTAGCGGCAGGCCCTCGACCAGCGCGTCGAAGCGGTCGCCGAGGCGCTCGAGGCTGGCCAGCCGGCGCCGGACCGCGGCCGAGGTGTCCGCCCCGACCAGCCCGGCCAGGGCCGACGCAATGACCAGGGTGGCAGCCGCCAGGGCGGCCGAGATCGGGTCCAGGTGGCCGATCCAGGCCAGCAGCAGGGCCGGAACGGCCAGGGCCAGGACGGTCCGGGGCAGGACCCGGGCCACGAAGGGTTCCAGGTCGTCGACCTCGGTGCCGATCAGGGTGGTCATGCCTCCTGGGCTCATGGGGCCCATAGGGTCTGCGGGGTCCATGGCCGCGGCCAGCGCCCGGCGCCGGACGGCCGCCCTGGTCCGGCGGGCGGCGGCTTCCGTGCAGGCCTCCCAGGCCCAGCCGGACAGCGCCTGGCCGACAGCCAGTGACGCGATCAGCAGGACGTCCGCGGTCACCGCCCGGGCGGAGATACCGCCGTCGAGCGCGCCGGTCAGCAGGCGGGCCAGGACGCCGGCCTGGGCGACCAGGAGAACGGCCTGGCCGAGCCCGACCGCGACGGCCCCGGCCAGCCACGGCCTGGCCCCGGCGACCTGCCGCCAGAGCTCGGCGGGCGAGATGCGCACCACAGCCGGCCTACCGGTGGGGACGGTGCGCGACAGCCGAGGTCCCCCGCGCGGCCGATGTGGGCGGGGAAGGGACCGGCCTGGTGAGCCGCTGGCGGAACACCCAGTAGCTCCAGCCCTGGTAGGCCAGCATGACCGGGACGAAGATCGCCGCGACCACCGTCATGACCAGCAGGGTCTGGTGGGCCGAGGCGGCACTCCAGACGGTCAGCGCCGGGCCGGGACCAGTGGAGACCATCACCCGGGGGAACAGCGCGGTGAAGACCGCGGCGACGGCGGCCACGACGCCCAGCGCGCTCAGGCCGAACGCCACGCCGGGCCTGCAGGCCCGGACCAGGAGCCCGGACGCGGCGAAGGCCAGCCCGCACCCGGCGGCCAGGGCGAGCGGCACCGCGCCGCCCAGGCCGCCCGGGCCGTGGGAGCCGCCGACGGACAGCCAGGCCGCGGTGCCGGCCACCAGCGCGCCGGCCAGGGGCGAGATCCACATCGCCACCCGGGCGGCCCGGATGGCCAGCGGGCCGGCCGTCTTGAGCGAGAGGAACGTGGCCCCGTGGGCCAGGAACATGGCCAGGCTGGCCAGCCCGCCGCCGAGCGCCACCGGGGTCAGCAGGCCCCGCAAGCTCCCCTGGTACAGGCCTGCCGGCGACAGCGGCAGGCCGTGGATCAGGTCGGTGAAGGCCACGCCCCAGGCGAACGCGGGCACCAGGCTGCCCAGGGCCAGGGCCCAGTCCCAGCCAACCCGCCAGCGGGTGCTGTCACGCTTGCCCCGGAACTCGAAGCTCACGCCGCGCACGATGAGCGCGACCAGGACGACGAACAGCGCCAGGTAGAAGCCGCTGAACATGCTGGCATACCAGGCGGGGAAGGCGGCGAAGGTCGCGCCGGCCGCGACGATCAGCCACACCTCGTTGCCGTCCCAGACCGGGCCGATGGCGTTGCGGGCCAGCCGCCGGTCCACGTCGTCCCGGCCGAGGGCCAGGCTGAGCATGCCCACGCCGAAATCGAAACCCTCGAGCACGAGGTAGCCGGTCCACAGCAGGCCGATCAGGGCGAACCAGACCGTGTTCAGGCTGGCGACGGGCCCGTTCATGGTCGGCCTCCTCAGTACACCAGCTCGGTGGCGGCCGGCTCGCCCCGTGGCCCGGGCGGACGTCGTTCTTCGCCTTGGTCTAGCCCGCGCCGGGCGGCCCGGTACATGAGCACCACGTCGATGACGCCGAGCACGGTGTAGAGCAGGACGAAACCGGCCAGGGTGATGGCCACGTCGGCGGTCGAGACGCTCGGCGAGATCCCCGCCCCGGTCTTCATCAGGCCGTAAACGATCCAGGGCTGGCGGCCCATCTCGGTGAACAGCCACCCGGACGTGTTGGCCAGGAACGGCGTGACTATGCAGGCCACCAGGAACCACAGCGTCCAGCGGCCGAGCTCGAAAGCCTTGCGCCGCCCGCGCCGGGACCGCCACAGCGCCCAGGCGGAGGCGGCCAGCATCACGAAGCCGAACCCGACCATCAGGCGGAAGCTCCAGTACGTGACCCACAGCACCGGCACGTAACCGCCCGGCCCGTACCTGGCGGCCTCGGCGTTCTGGACCTGGGTGATGCCGCCGACCGTGCCGTTCCAGGACAGGGTGGCGATCAGGCTGAGCAGGTGCGGGATCCGGATCTGGAAGACGGGCTGGCCGGACAGGTTCCCGATGGTGAGCAGCGAGAAGCTGGCCCCGGCCTGGGTCCGGTAGACGGCCTCGGCCGCGGCCATCTTCATCGGCTGCTGGGTGTCCATCAGCCGGGCCTGGAGGTCGCCGGTCACCATCACCAGCACGGTGCAGACCAGCGCCACCCCGGCCGCCAGCCGGGCCGACCGGGTGAACGCCGCGACGTGCCGCCCGCGCAGCAGCTGCCATCCGGAGACGCCGAGGACGACCATCGCGCCGGTCACGAAGGCGGCCAGCACGGTGTGCGAGAACTCAGCCCACAGCGTGTCGTTCCGCAGCACGGCCCAGAAATCGGTAAGCTCCGCCTTCCCCGCGACGATGCGGTAGCCGACCGGATGCTGCATCCAGGCGTTGGCGGTGAGGATGAAGAACGCGGACACGATCGTGCCCAGGCTCACCACGCAGATGGACAGGGTATGCGCCAGCGGGGGCAGCCGGTGCCGGCCGAACATCCACAACGCGATGAACGTGGACTCGGCGAAGAACGCGAGCAGGCCCTCCATGGCCAGCGGGGCGCCGAAGATGTTGCCCACGAAGACCGAGTAGTTCGACCAGTTCATGCCGAACTGGAACTCCTGCACGATGCCGGTGACGACGCCCATGGCGAAGTTGATCAGGAACAGCGTGCCGAAGAAGCGCGTGAGCTGCTCCCAGACCTCGTCCCGGCGCCGGTAGGCCAGGACCTGCATCACCGCCACCAGCAGGGCCAGGCCGATCGTGAGCGGGACGAACAGGAAGTGATAGGTGATCGTGACGCCGAACTGCCAGCGGTCCAGGAGCACCTTCATGAACTCATACGCTCCCCGGCCGAACGGGCGGCCACATCCTCTGTCCGACTAGTCCTGACGAAGGAATCACGCAGCGGGCCGCTACGACCACGGGCCGGGCGGGCGCCGGCTCAGGGGAATGTCTACTCAATCGTGTGAAGCGGACGATCTAAGCAGACCTGCAGGCTGGCCTGGGATCGCTCGCTGACGGACGCGGAAGGGTCGGGGTCGCGAATGCTTACCCGCTGGTACCGGACCGGTGTCATCTACTCCGTCGACGTCGGCCTGTTCCAGGACGGCAACGAGGACGGGACAGGCGACTTCCGGGGCATGATAGGAAGGCTCGATTACCTGGCCCGCCTGGGTGTCTCCACGATCTGGCTGCACCCCATCCACCCGTCGCCGCGCCGGGATGGCGGCTATGACATCACCGATTACTACGGCGTGTATCCGCGGTTCGGCAGCCTCGGCGACTTCGCGACCCTGCTGCACGAGGCCGGGGAACGGGGCATCCGGGTCATGCTGGACCTGGTCGTGAACCACACCAGCGACGAACATCCCTGGTTCCAAGCGGCGCGCTCCGATCCGGAATCGCCATTCCGGGACTGGTACGTCTGGTCGCAGACCGAGCCGCCGGACCGCTTCGAGGGGATGGTGTTCCCAGGTGTGGAGAAGGAGACCTGGACTTACGACGAGAAGGCGGGGGCATGGTACCGGCACCGGTTCTACCACTTCGAGCCCGACCTCAACACCGACAACCCGGCGGTGCGCGAGGAAATCCGCAAGATCGCGCTGTTCTGGATCACGATGGGGGTTTCCGGGTTCCGCATCGATGCCGCGCCGTTCCTCATCGAGCCCAGGACGCCGACCCGCCGGGGACGTGACTACGCGTTCCTCGGGGACCTGCGCGAGTCGATGTCCTGGCGGCGGGGGGATTCCGTGATGCTCGCGGAGGCCAACGTCTCCGACGACGAACTGCAGGAGTACTTCGGATACTCGGACGGCGCCGCCACCCGGGTACTGATGGTATTCGCGTTCCGCCTCAACCAGGCTCTGGTGCTGGCCCTGGCCCGGCAGGACGCGCGGCCGGTCGCCGCGACGCTGCGTGAGCTGCCGGCCCTGCCCCGATACGGTCAGTGGGCGACGTTCCTGCGCAACCACGACGAGGTCGACCTCGGCCGACTGACCGAGCAGGAGCGGCAGGAGGTGTTCGCGGTCTTCGCCCCGGAGCCGGACATGCGGCTGTACGGGCGCGGCATCCGGCGGCGATTGGCGCCGATGCTCGGCGGCAACCGCCGTCGCATCGAGCTTGCCTACAGCCTGCAGTTGAGCATGCCGGGAACCCCCGTCATCCGCTACGGCGAAGAGATCGGCATGGGCGACAACCTCGACCTGCCCGAACGAGATGCGATCCGCACCCCCATGCAGTGGGATGGCGCCGCGGGCGCAGGCTTTTCTCGTGCTGAGCCGGGCAAATTTGCCGCTCCGCTGATCGCCGAGGGCCCGTACGCCTACCGGGAGGTGAACGTGACAAACCAGCGTCTTGACCCGAACAGCCTGCTGACCTGGTTCGAACGCACCCTGCACGCGCTGCGGGAATGCGAGGAGATCGGCAGCGGCGACCACGAGGTCATCGACGCCGGGCCGGGCCACGTCATGGTGCACCGGGCCACTGGCCGCACCGGCAGCACGCTCTTCGTCCACAACCTGGCCAACCGGCCGTGCCGCCTGAACCTCGCAGCTTTGGGCGACCCGGTGCAGCCGCCGCTCAACTTCGTCGCCGACTCCGACTACGGAAGGGATGTGGACCTGGGCCACCTGCACGTGGCCGGTTACGGCTATCGCTGGATCCGCCTGCGCCGGACGATGGGAAGCTAGCGTGGGCGCGTGAGGCGGCCGGCTTTAAGTCCGGTATCTCTCCCGCACTGCCTTCAGGCCCGGGGAGGGTTTCGCCCAGGATCGTGATTACCTGGTCCGCGTCTACTAGGGCCAGCATCTTGGCGACCGCTGGCTGCGGCCGGATCAGAGTCATGCTCCCGCCGTCTCCTATCAGAGTCCTGGCTGCTATCACCAGCAGCCACATTGACGATGAATCGGCGAAGCTCAACCTCGACACGTCGATCATCAGGTGCCGTGCGGCTCCGGATAGCTGCTCGCTGATCACTCCGGTCAGCGTCGCGGCGGTGGTGACATCCGCGACGCCGGACAACACGATCAGAGGGCCGAACTGCCCGGCCGCTATCCACGAGTGCAGCAAGCTCACCGGCGGGTAAGGACTGCGCCCGTATCGCTACCGAATCGGCAAAGCGCAGGTCCGACGTGTCGATTCTCAGGCGTGCAGTGCGTCCCGATAGCTGGACAGTAAGTGCCTGGTCTAGGCAAGTGACCGATGCGAGGTCGGCGTCGCCGGCCAGGACCACGACCGAACCGGACTCCCGGGCTGTAACCGATATCTCGAGCGGGCCCACAGGCCACCCCATCCCTGCTTCGCTTGGCGGGTCAAGCTTGCGTCTGGGAAGTGGCCTTGAGCCTATACCGCGTTGGCTTCCAGGATAAGGTCTCGGGTCCCTCCTCTTGATAGCTGCGGGTCTCCGCGCGGTCACCGTGCCTACCTGTTCCACGCGAGGAAAAGGGACGACAACCATCCGTGCCGTTGCCGGGTCAGTCCCGGGACTACCCGATCCGCTGATGTGCGCGCGAGCCTGCGCGGCAAGCCTGGAACGGCCGGCATGTCCAGCATGGGAGGCCCCGCATGAGTGATCTGATCGTCATCCTCGAGGCGCTGAAGCCCTACGGCGCCATGGTGCTGAAGACCTCGCTGCCGCGCGACGCCGAGCAGCAGCTCATGAAGGCCCTGCACGGGGACGAGCCGTCCGCGCCCACCTGGCAGCAGCCCGCCTCGGCCGGGGCACAGGCCTGAGACGTCGGCTCGCGGCGCTCGACCGAGCCGCTACGCTACGCGTCGCCGGGTCCGACTCCTGGCCGGCCGGGCACGTCGTGCCGGGCTTGTCACGTCTGGCCGACCACGGTTTGCTCTGGATGGCGCTGGCCGCCGTCCTGTGGGCCACGGGCCGCCCGGCAGGCCCGGCGGGCCGCCTGGCGGGGCCTGGGTGCCATGGCGGCGGCCAGCACGGCGGCCAACGTCATCGGCAAGGGACTGGCGGGCCGGCGCCGCCCTTATGCCGACGTTCCCGTCCAGAGCCGGCTGCGGCGAGTTCCCCGGAGTTCGTCCTTCCCGTCCGGGCACGCCGCGAACGCGGCGGCCTTCGCCATCGGGGCGGCGATCGAGATGCCGTCGCTGGCCGCGCCCGGGATCGCGCTGGCCTCGGCGGTCGGCGCCTCGCGGGTGGCCACGGGCGTGCACTATCCGTCGGATGTCCTGGCCGGGACGGCCATCGGCGCAGCCCATCTGGCTGTCCACCGACGGCGAGGTGGCCGCCGCCGGATCCGGGTTCGTCCACGGCAAGCAACCGCACGCGCTGGTGGTCTACCGCAAGGCCGACGACTAGCCAGACGGGTGATGTGGCCCGGCGCCGCACGGCGCAATCTGGGAACGATCCGAGGGAAGGTGAGCAGGTGAAATCCGACAGTGAGATCAGGCAAGACGTCATCAACGAACTGCAGTGGGACCCGCAGATCACCGAGCCCGACGCCATCGGCGTCGCGGTCAGCGACGGGGCGGTGACCCTGACCGGTCACGTCTCGACCTACGCGCAGCGGCTGGCCGCCGCCCGGGCCGCCGAGCGGGTGTACGGAGTCAAGGCGGTGGCCAACGAACTGACGGTCAAGCTGTCCGGCGCGCCGCGGGACGACTCCGACATCGCCCGGGCCATCGCGCACGTCCTGGAGTGGAACGTGCAGGTGCCCGAGGGAAAGGTGCACGCCCGGGTGTCGGGCGGCTGGGTCACGCTGGACGGCGAGGTCGAGTACGAGTACCAGCGACACGAGGTCGAGCGGATGGTCCGCAACGTCAGAGGAGTCCTCGGCGTGAGCGACCTCATCACGGTCAAGCCGCCGGTGAGCCCGGAGAAGGTCCAGGCCGTGATCGAGGACGCCTTCAAGCGCGAGGCGGAGATCGACGCCCGGCACATCAGGGTCGAGGTATCCGACCACACCGCCCAGCTCTACGGGCACGTGCACTCGCTGCACGAGGCGGCCGCGGCCAGGGCGGCGGCCGCGGCGGCTCCGGGGGTGGCTACGGTGGAAAGCCACCTGCTGGTCTCTCCGTAACCGTGCGGGCTGGTCCTGGAGGAATTCGGTGACGCTGGTCCCGGCCAGCCAGGGGGTGGATCATGGGTCTGACGCTGTGCGTCCGTCCCGGTGATGACGGCATCATCGTGACGGTCAGCGGAGAGGTCGACGTCGGCACGGAAGGCCTGCTACGGCAGGCCCTGCTGCGGATCATGCGCGAGCGCGGCGCCAGGCTCCTGCTCGACGTGTCCGGCGTCTCGTTCATGGACTGCGCCGGGCTGCGGGCGCTCCTGGCGACCCGGCGGAACGCCGAGCTGCGCGGCGGGTTCATGCGACTGACCGCGATGTCGCGGGCGGTCCGCCGGATCATGGAACTGACCGGTGCACACGAGGCCTTGGCCGCGGAGCGGGAGCCACGGACCGTTCGGTCCAATTCTTCTTTTACCGAACGGACCGGATGCGACGCACCGACAGAACCGTATGGACGGACCGCTGGGAAGCAGCCATGATGCACGTCCGGATCAGCCTGATCACCGCGGCCCCGCCCGTCCTGGCCGGGTGCCTGGCCTACCTCGAGGGCAAGGTCGGCCCGGTGGTGGAGAGCCAGCCCGGCAGCCTGGGGCTGTCGCTGCTGGCAGGCCAGGATCCCGGCGTGGCGATCATCGAGTCGTTCTGGGCCACGCACGAGCACGAACTGGTGTGGGCGGCCGGGGAGACCGAGGCGCTGGTCCGCGGCGAGCTGGCCCGGCGGATCCAGCGGCCGGTGACGGCCGAGGACTACCAGGTGGCCGTCTTCGAGCGGGAGGCGCCGCTGCGCAGCGGGGAGGCGGTCCGGCTGACACGGCTGCAGGTCAAGCCGCCAGGGGTGGCGGACGTGGCCGAGGTGTTCGGCGATACCGCGGTGCCGCGGCTGGCCGAGGTCCCCGGGTTCTGCGCCACGCTGCTGTTCGCCGCCCCGGCCAGCGGCCAGCTGATCAGCCAGACGGTGTGGCGGGACCCGTCCGCCCGGGCGGCCAGCCCGGGCGTGGCCGAGATGATCCGGGCCGAGGTCCTCGACGACGAGGACTGCGAGATCCGCGCTGTCGAGGACTACCGCCTGGTGTTCAGCTCGGCCAGGAAACCGAGCGTGCCGAGCAGCTAGGTCTCGGCGGGCGGCTGGACCCGGGTGCCGATTTTGCTGGGGGTCGTTGCCGGCGCCGATGAGGAGT
>Ga0210401_10001156_pt1 | contig 30968 bp, 25 predicted proteins | sample IncBWH32MmetaG_FD_150866 | JGI IMG/M metagenome (GOLD analysis project Ga0210401, IMG submission 150866) | Forest soil microbial communities from Barre Woods Harvard Forest LTER site, Petersham, Massachusetts, United States - Inc-BW-H-32-M | ecosystem: Environmental > Terrestrial > Soil >...
CGTAACCGACGCGACCCCCGAGACTGTCAACACGACGCCCACTGGCATTACCTCTTCGCCGAGCGGCGCTGGCGGGGGAGGCACCACGGCCACGCTAACCGTCAGTGGGGGCACCGCGCCGTCCATCACGACGTCGAACACGGCCGACTTCTTCGTTGGCACACTGCAAACGTACGATATTCTTGCCACGGGAGCGCCAACTCCGTCCATCGTCGTAACGGGAGCGCTGCCCACCGGGCTGTCGTTCACCGACAACGGGAACGGGAGTGGCGTACTGACCGGAACGCCGGGGGCGGGAACGGCTGGAAATTACTCGCCGTTAGTGACTGCAAGCAATGGTGTCAGTCCAAATGCCACGCAAACCCTCGCAGTGACGGTCACCTCGCTCCAGTGTCCTTTGACGGCACTGGGGAACGAAGGCCTCCTCAGCAACAACAGTACTTACGTCATGCTGTTCAATGGCTTCCAAGACGCGGACGGCCCGTCACAAGGGGCTGGCGTTTTCACTGTGAACGGCACCGGTGGGATTACCGGCGGAGAACTTGATTTCGGCACGGTATTGAACTATTCCGGCGGGGCCTACGGAACTCCTGTCGCGCCGCAAAAGGCGACTATTTCCAGCACGGGAAGTTGCTACAACCTCGGCTCCGACAATCGGGGCTACATGGTCTGGAACCTGTCTTCCGGCACTCCCATCACGAAGGCGTTTGCTGTGCGGGGCGACGGCACCATCGGCCGGTTCATCGTCTTCAGCGACGTGAACCCGAGCCCGACCGGGACCGGCAGTCGCGGTTCCGGTGTGTTCATGAAGCGCACAATCACCGGGCCGTTCAGCTTGAGCAGTTTGACAGGCTCATTCGCCGTTGGCCTGAATGGATTCAACAACGACAACTGTCAAAGTAGCTCGTGCACGGGCAGCGGTGATGGCGGCTATCAGCGGCTCGCGGCCGTCGGCCGATTCACTTCCGGTGGTGCGGGTAGCCTGACGGGCTTTGTGTTCGACGTTGCGCAGGCTCACGGAACCCCTGCAGCCGAACAGAACGTGGACTCGGTAAGCCCAACCACTGCCACCTATACCGCGCCAGACTCCTTTGGACGGGGCACGCTCTCGATTTCCGCAACGAGTTCCGCGATCGGCGCGTTCGCCGTCGATTTTGCCTACTACATGATTGACGCGACCCACGTTTTCCTCCAATCCATAGACAGCACTGTGAACGGTCCGCTGTTCAACGGAGAAGCCATCGGGCAGTCGGGCACGTTCAGCGCAAGCTCGCTGAACGGGAACGCTGTCTTCTCGATGACCGGCGGAGACGTGGTCAACAACGCTTACACGGTGATAGCCGCCGGGCGGTTTAACGGGGTTGGAACCGGCGCGAACGTCACCACGCTGATGGACAAGATCTCCAACGGTTCAGTCATCAACACTGGGACCACAGCGATCACCGGCGGATCATTCACAGCCTCCGCGAACGGCATGGGATCCCTGACGATCAGCTCGGGTCAGGTGTTCTCGGTCGCGATGTACGGCACGAATGCGGGCTTCCTCCTCGAGGGAACACAGGCCTCGCCAGGCACCAGTGTCATGTCCGGAGTGATGGAGCCTCAGACGGCACCGGGAGGCGGGTGGTTAGCCTCGGCGGTATCGGGATTGTTCAGCCAAGCCAACATGTTCCCATCAACTACGAACGCCAAGGTCGGGGTCGGGTCGCTCACCGCAACTCCAGGCGCCACGAATACCCTGAGCGGCAGTTCCGACAAGAGCAACGGCGGGACATTCTGTAACAACAACTGCTTACAGTTGAACATGGGGATCACCGCGACTTACGCAGTCGATGCCAACGGCCGGATCACCGTTACGAATACGGGGACCGGTGGAGGCTCGATTTTCGGTTGGATGCGTGACACAACGCATGGAGCTCTCGTGAGCCCGGGCAACTCCAATGCGCTGACGACGCAGATCGACCACTAATTTCAGCACGCACTAGGCTGGAAGTTCAGGGCAAGAAGAAGGGCCGGCGCAATATGGCCGGCCCTTTCCTAATTGTCGTATCCCTTGCTGCTGGAGCGCCGCGCCCCGATTACAAGCATTTGAGGTACGGGCATTCCATTCTTTGTCTGGTCGATAAATCATCGAATATATTTAACTTGACAGCATTCAAACGGGTAGATTAACTCTTCCGCTACCAAAGCGAGCGCCCGTGGTGGTGGGCGTCTAGGAACGCCCTCCGAGGATCAGCACGAGTCCCTCGGCCTGGGTTCCGAACTTCGGTTCGCGCGGAGGATGTCCATGAATCGCCGGAATGCTCTGTCTTTGTTCGTCCTCCTTGTCGCATTCTCCTTTCACGCTCCGCGAGCCGCGGCCGCCCTTGACTGGGACCCGGTCACCGACGCCGAAAAGACCATGAAGGCCAGCCCGCTCGATCCCGGCGCGGGCGCCGTGGTGCTCTTCAAGCGCGGCCAGATGGACGTGATCGAACAATCGAGCCTCTTCTGGACCACCCGGATTCAAACCTATGTTCGCATCAAAGTCTTCAACGACGCGGGGCGTGATGCGGCCGATATTACATATGGCCACGAAAAATTCTTCCGCGTCTCCAGGGTGGATGGCCGAACTATTCTTCCATCCGGCGAAATCATCCCGCTCGATTCCACCAAGGTCTTCAAAGAAACGATCTACCAGGAAGGGAAGCACTTTGCGTTGTTGGGAACCAGCTTTACCCTGCCCTCGGTTGTGCCGGGCACCATCATCGAGTATCAGATTGAAGAATATGTCGATGGGTTCTTTCCTCCCCCGTGGATTTTCGACTCACGCAAAGTGGGAACGCTTCAGTCGACGCTCCGGGTCACGATCGGCCCGCGACTGGCCATGTCCCAGTTTCCGCTCGAAACGACTCAGAACAAGATTTCGGTCGCTCGAGGGAATACCGTGAAAGGGGAGCAGTTCGAGTTCACGGTCCAGAATATCCGTCCGATTCCAGAAGAACCATTTGCTCCCCCATTTCGCGATCAGGCGGTGATGGTGCTTTTTACTCCGAGTCAATTAGGGTTCGGTGGGGACGTTTATCCTCTGATTACGAAATGGGACGATGTAGGAAACGTAATCAAGGATCAGATGGCCAAAATGGAGAATGGGGAGAAGGACGCCCGAAGCAAAGCCAAGGAAATCGCGGAAAAGATTTCTGATCCTCAAAAAAAAGCCGCGGCGATCTATGCGTATCTGCAGCAAAATGTGCGGTCGACGAACTTAGCCGGCATCGTGCTGGATCGCCCGGCCGATCAAATCATCAGCGCGAAGCATGGCGACCCCGACGAAATCAACGCCTTGTTTGTGCTGATGCTTCGGGAGGAGAAAATCGAAGCGGACATGGTTCTGGTCGCCACGCAGAATTGGAACACGCTGGTGAAGGCATTTCCCAACTTCGATCAATTTTCAAGGATCATCACGCGCATGAATTTCAAAGGCGTGACCGTTTTCGCCGATCCGGCGGACGCCGCGGCGCCATTTGGCGAATTGCCTTGGTATGACCGCGGAGTGCAGGGCCTCGCGGTCAAAGGAACCAAAATACAAGATGCCTCGATTCCCGCCGGCGTAGCGGACGACAACGTATCCACGACAAAGCTTTCCATGCAGGTTGCCAAAGACTGGACCGCGGAAGGCGATCAGGAGCTCGAAGTAAAGGGCGCCGAAGCCATCGACTATCGCTCCGACCTGATGGACGACTCCCCTGAAAAACTAGAGCAGGAACTTGTCGACTACTTCGCGGGCGGAAATTCTGCGGATGTGTCGAAAGTCTCGCATCCCGATTTTCGAGATACGTCTCAGCCGTTCGTTTTGAAGGCGCATCTCAAAGAAAAACTTACCAACGAGACCAGCCCCGGCGAAATGTTGCTCAACCCATGGGTCGGAGACGCCTACGAGCGACCCGTGTTCAAGACCACTGTGCGGCACTCGGCTGTGCGCTTCGATTCCGCGGAGAAGCGGGTCAGTGTGACTTCCTGGCAGCTCGCGCCTGAAATCAAAGTGGAGCAACTCCCCAAGGACGTAAAAGCCGATAATGACATCGGCAGTTTTTCTCATACCTGCTTGCAGAACAGTGCGACCGTCACGTGTACCAGAACCTACTATCTGAAGAAATTGCTGCTCAATACCAGAGCTGAGTATCTCGATGCGAAAAAATTCTTTGATGACATTGCAAAGCAGGATCAGGAAGTCATCGTCCTTCGCGGGCAGTAAGCTCGGGGCCGCGTCTGTACTGCTGCTGGCCCTGGTGGCGCTGTACTGCCAGACCGGCGAACGGATCGCTCGCGCCGACTCCGTCCCGGAGTGGCTGAACGCCGCGGGGCGCGTGGACACAGGTCATCTCGGAGACGGCAGTTCCGCCGTCGTGCTTTCATCTCGGACCGATTTTGCTGTGGACGCCTCGGGCAGATTCAACCAAGTCGAACGCGTGGCCATGCGGGTGTTAAACCGGCGTTCCGCGGAGCCATACCTTCAGGCAGTGGGCTTCGAAAACAACGAGTCAAAGGTCACGTCGATCCAGACCTGGGCAATTTCAACTTCCGGGCACGTCACTCAATCGGGGAAAAGGGACCTCGTCAACGAGGCCGCATACCCCGGCTACGTGCTGTATTCCGATGACCGCGTCAAGAAAGTCATGGTCCCGGGAGCGGAGGACGGTTCCCTGATCGGTTATGAAATCATTACCCAGGGCCGGATTCTCGTGAATGGAGAAACTTTTCCAATGGAGGGGAAGATCCCCTACCGGTCAAGCGAATTGCACGTTTCTGCGCCGTCCGGCTCGGTCCGTTGGTTTGTGAATCACCCCGATCGCGTTCAGGTTGTAAACCAGTCGGCTACGGGCGCGGACTTTCACTCTGAAAATCGTCCGGCGATTCCGGATGAAGACGATGCTCCGCCGGTTTCGTCCCTCGCCGCAATGGTTGCTGTGAACTACGACGCGAAGGGGCCGGCGGCGATGCAGTCCTGGGAGGAAGCGGGGCACGATTATCACGTTTTGTTTGATGACGGGGAAAAACCGTCTGGTGAGCTGTCCGCGCAAGTCGATTCCTTGTCAGCGGACAAGACCGATAACTTGGCCAAGCTGAACGCACTCTACAGCTACGTCTCGAGGAACATTCGCTACGTTGCGATTGAGATCGGCAAGGGAGGCTACCAGCCCCATCAGGCCGCTGACGTTTTCAAATACAAGTACGGCGATTGCAAGGATAAGGCGAATCTACTGATCACCATGCTCAACAAGATTGGGATTCGCGCTTATCCGGCGCTCGTAGGCACCCGGGGAGACGTGGAGGCGGATCCCACGGTACCGACGCTTACAACGTTCGATCACATGATCGTCGCGCTGCCGGTCGGTGAGAGCCTCAGACCGGCCGTCGAGAAGTTTCCAGCCTACGATTCGAAAGCGAAAATTCTCTGGATCGATCCCACTTCGGAAGCGGATCCTCTCGGCAATCTGCCCGAAATGGATCAGGGCGTATTTGCCCTGATCGCCTATCCAGAACGAGGCGATCTTCGGAAAATTCCGGAGGCGCCCGTTGAAGGAAATGGCACTCGGTACAGCGCTCAGGTGCGTTTGGAACCTGATGGCAGGGGATCGGCGGACGTTGAAGTGAGGTATCTGGGAGCCAGAAACACGGAGATGCGCTATTTCTACCGGGAGCGTTCGCAGGCCGACATTTTGAAAGTCTTTGAGAGCCGGGTCGCGAACTACGTCAATGGGGCAAGATTTCAGCGTGCCTCCATATCGGGCGTTGAGGACAGCGGGCAACAAATCCGCGAGACATTTTCATTTCAGGGAGATTTCTCATCGGCTTCCTCCGGTGACTCCTGGCTCTTTCAACCGCTCTTCCTCTCGGGCATTTCCGAGCCCGAACTTGGCCCGCGCCCTCGCAAGCTTCCCCTGGAAGTAGGCACGCCGTGGCAGATTCGGGGAACGTACCGGATCGAGTTGCCCGCCAATATGCGCGTCGCCAACCTTCCGAATCCAACTCAACTCAAATCGGACTTCGGAGGGTTTGACGTTGCTTATTCGCTGGACGGTAATAATCTAGTGGCCTCTCTCACCATCAGCTTCACCCAGAGCCGCATTTCTCCGGAGCAATACCCCGCCTTTCGTGATTTCCTGAATTCTTGTTTGCGCGTGGAGATGCAACGGATCCGCATTGTAAAAGCCTCTTAGCAACTGTTCACGGCTGCCCGCGAATTTTGCTTGCGCATTCGCCCTCGTGCCCGCTTCCCAATTTTTGTGTGGACATGAATCACTCGCCCATGTAAAAGCGTGACGGTATACGAGCAGGACAATCTCCGCGGCGAGGTTCAGCTGCATAGGCGCTTCAGGAGGACGAAATGAAATTGGAGAGGCGAGTGATCCCGGCAGTGGGTGCATTCTTATTGGCGATTGCGCTGGCGCCGATTGCCTGGCGGGCTTCGGCGCAGGCGCAGGAAAAGGGCGGCGAAAATGAAACCGGCCCGTACGAAGTCGTGACCGGTTGGCCGAAGCCGCTCGGGCATCCGGGTTGGACCTGGGGTTCGCAGGGCGGCGTCTTTGCGGAGAATCCCAATCGCATCATTCTGCTGCAGCGCGGGGAACTGCCCGTTCCGGAGAAGGCGCCCGAGGGTTACACCGGCGGATATGGAGCGTTCGGCACGCCCGCGACGCAGGGCAAGCCGCGCCTTGAGCACTGCATCCTGATCGTCGATGCGGATGGCTCGCTGATCGAGGACTGGACGCAGTGGGACCATCTATTCGCCGGCGGGCGCGGTCCGCACAAGGTGCGGATCAGCCCGTACGATCCCGAAAAGCATGTTTGGATCGTGGATGACGAAGTGGATCAGATCTTTGAATTCACGCATGACGGCAAGCAACTCGTCATGACTTGGGGCGAGCACGGCGTTCGCGGTTCGGACGACAAGCATTTCGCGCGGCCCACGGACATCGCCTGGCTGCCCGACGGCACGTTTTTCATCACCGACGGCTACGTGAATACGCGCGTCGTGAAATTCGACAAGAACGGAAAATATCTGATGACCTGGGGCACCAAGGGCTCCGGGCACGGCGAATTCAACCTGCCGCATTCCATCGCCATCGACGCGAAGCGCCGTTTGTACGTCGCCGACCGGTCCAACAGCCGCATCCAGATTTTTGACGAAAATGGAAAGTACATCGACGAGTGGGACAATATCCGCTCGCCGTACGACATCATGATGTCCGAGGATCAGTACTTGTGGGTGTCCGACGGCGTCAACAATAAATTTCTGAAATACGATTTGAACGGGAAATTGCTGTACGCGTGGGGAACTTACGGATCATTTCCTGGCCAGTTCTGGGGCGTTCACCAGTTTGCGGTCGATTCCGCCGGCAATCTGTACGCGGCGGAAACGTTTGGCGGACGAACGCAGAAATTTCGGCCGAAGAAAGGCGCCGATCCTGCGACGCTCGTCGGCCAGCCCGGCAAAGTTCCCACGTCCTGAAGTTATTTGAATTTCGCCGCGACGACGGCAACGCTTTGCGGTTCCGGGTGAGGTGGAAACTGGGGGGCAGGTTTGCGCTCGCGTCGAACATCGGAAACGGTGAGCCCGAGCATTCGGATCCGATGGTTTTCGAGGCTTCGTTCGAACCAGGTGTCATCAACGCGGAATCGCAAAACCGAGGACAACGTGCAGGAATATTCGCGCTGAGGTCCGCCGGCCGCCTTGTAGATTACTCCCGCCAAACTAATCGGCAGCACGTCGTCTGCGCTCACCATTTGCCGAATCTTCAAGATCTCACGGCAGGACGCTTCGGCGGTCTGGTTATTGGCGGTGAGATCGACCAGTGAGATTTCGATTTCCTCCGCCCATACGTCTGCCGTGGACTCATTCTCAAGCAGGAGCGAGATCGCCTGCATGCCGTCGAGCGCGGTGAATCCGATGCACGGGCGAAAGCCCGGAAAGGCATCCGTTGGTTCCGGATCCTTCGCCGAACGCCGGAAACGGAGCGCGGCATAGACGAGAGCAATGCTGACGACGAGCAGGTAAATGGTATTCATGGCGATCACGATGCGCAGGTTCCCCCTGCCAATAGAATGATGAGGTGCGTTCCGACGGGTTTGGCGCATCGCTTCCGGGCCGCGCAGTCCCTGAACTGCGCTGAAAACAAGGCCGGGTGGTGAGAAGCAAATGCGACCAAACGATTCCTCAGCCACAGTCTATTTAGCCGCTTCCAGAGGCCCTGTAAAAGAGAGAGTCTCTCGCGTGTTCCCAACTCAATACGGGTGTCCAGTTTGTGCCCTTGAAGCAGCTTTGCGCTCCAGCGTGATTTGACCGACGGCTATTCCACTGTGTCCATGGACCTGCGCGGTCGAATGCCCAGCGTGAGGGTTCGCATCGGAAAAAATGATGGGTCTCTTTATGATTTCCTTACGAATTTCGATGTATTTTTTAATGCCTAAAAATGCTGAAGGTTTCCGAGTGGGCCGGCAGTTTTCGAGTGGATGCGCGGCGACGGCTGGACAGTTGTAGCTGTTCACGTTTTCGCGCCGTGCGCTTCGTCCGTCTCGACGCCCGAGCCAATCGTTCACACGAATGAAGGAGAGAGCACCCGCGGCGCCTCGAGCGTTGTAGAGGTTTTCAATTCAACCAGATATGCCGACCAACCATATTCCTCATCCGTCCGCTTCGGCTCCGAAAAACGCGCTGCCCAGGGTTCTTATCGCCACGACCGCGATGCTCGCCTTCGTATCGTTTTGGCGCGCGGCGGCTATCGTCCTGAACGACATGGGATCGTCGGCGTTTTACGCCGGCGCGATCGCGGAACACTTCATCGGAAAAACCGGCCCGTGGTTCATTCTCGCCATCATGTGCCTGGCGTACGCGGTGCGGTCCGTGTACATCGAGAGCTGCAGTATGTTTGTGCGCGGCGGCGTCTACCGCGTGGTGAAGGAGGCGATGGGCAGCACGCTGGCGAAGATTTCGGTCTCGGCGCTGATGTTCGATTACATCCTGACGGGGCCGATCAGCGGCGTCTCGGCGGGATTGTACTTGGTCGGATTGTTGAACGAACTGTTGCATTACATGCACAGTACGCTGGTGCTTCCGGTGAACTTCACCGCCGCGACGTTTGCCGCCCTCGTCACGGTTTATTTCTGGTGGGAGAACATCAAGGGGATTCACGAATCGAGCGAAAAGGCTCTGCGCATCATGTACGTCACGACGGTGATGGTCGTGATCATGATCGCGTGGTGCGCTTACACGCTGTACCTGAATGGCGCCCACTTGCCGCCCCTGCCGCGGCTCTCGACGATCGTCTATTCCGACGATGCGCTCGGCTGGCTGCACCATACGAGTCTGCCGTATACCGTTGGACTGATCGGCATCCTCATCGGCCTTGGGCATTCGGTGCTGGCCATGAGCGGCGAAGAGACCATGGCGCAGGTGTACCGCGAAGTCGAGCATCCCAAACTGAAGAATCTGGAAAAGGCCGGCTTCGTCATTTTCCTGTACAGCTTGATCTTCACGGCGGGCGTGGCGTTTTTCGCCGTGATGATTATCCCGGATTCGGTGCGACAGAATTTCTTCGATAACCCGATCGGCGGCCTGGCGATGTACCTGGTCGGACCGATCCAGTTGCGACTGGCCTTCCGCGCCTTTGTTGTCGTGGTCGGGACGTTGATGTTGGCCGGCGCCGTCAACACGGCCATCGTCGGCTCGAACGGCGTGATGAATCGCGTTTCCGAGGACGGCATTCTGCCGGATTGGTTCCGGCGCCCGCACCCCCGATTCGGAACGTCCTACCGGATTTTGAATATGGTGGTGGGGCTGCAGCTCCTCACGATTTTCCTGAGCGGCGGAAACATTTTCGTTCTCGGCGAAGCGTACGCGTTTGGCGTGATGTGGAGCTTCGCGATGAAGGGGCTGGCCGTACTGGTGCTGCGGTACAAGCAGCCGGGCCAGCGCGAGTTTCGCGTACCGTTCAATCTGACGATCGGCGGCGTGGAAATTCCGATCGGGCTTGCCCTCATTACATTGACCCTGTTTGCGCTGTGCTTGATCAATTTGTTCACCAAACAGGTGGCGACGCTTTCCGGTGTGGCCTTCACGATCGTATTTTTTGCTGTGTTTACGATTTCCGAGCACGTTACCAAGAAACACGGGTCCGCTCACAAGGACCTCGACATGTTCAACGTCGAGCCGGGGGAAGCGCTCACGCCGGGCGGGCTCGGCGTCCGTCCAGGCAATGTCCTGGTGATGATTCGCAACCACAACACGCTCGACAATCTCTCAGCGGTGCTGAACCGCGTTCATCCCCGCGAGAAAGATGTGGTTGTGCTGCACCTCCGGCTTCTTGGCCGCGCCAGTTCCGGCGAGCACGAGCTCAGCGCCGCTGAGCTATTCAGCGTCAACGAGCAACACCTCTTTACGCATGCCCTGGCGCTCGCGGAGAAAAAAGGGAAGTCGATCCATCTGGCCGTCGCGCCCGCCACGCAAAAATGGGACGGCATCCTGCTCGCCGCGCAAAGCTTACAGTCCACCACGATCGCCCTGGGCATGTCCTCGTGGCGCGTGGTGGCCGACGAAGCGCGCATCGCGGGCCTGGCCTGGGAAGCGCTGCCCGAGCCAAAGCCGCAACTGACGCTGGAGATTCACACCCCGGGCGGCCAGGAGCACATTTTTTATCTGGGCCCGCACGCCCCGCGGCTCACGTCCAAGGAAATCGATCTCCTGCACGGCCTCTGGCTCGAGCTCAGCAACGAGGTCGCGCCCGAGGAACTCCACCATCATGACGTCGTCCACATCGCCCTCGAAGAGCTTCGCAGGAACATCGTCAACGGCCGCCGCGAAGAGATTATCGGCGCCCTGCGCGATCACCTGAAGGAGATCCGCGACCGCCGCAGCGCCGCTAAGTAACTCGCGCCACCCGTTTGAGCGCTCTGGTGTTTGCTTCATGTGCCGCACCGAGTCCCGAACGAGCGCCCGCGGTTTTCACCAGTCAGCAGTCACCGATCACCAGTCACATTTCCAAAAAGCGCCCGCCAGCGGCCCTCAAGAACCCCTTGACAAAATCCCCTCAATGCTGTAATTTCTGTACAGACAGAAATGATAGACAATTCCAAATCGCTCTCCCCCGCCGCCCAGAAATTCATCCTCCATTGGGGCGAAATGGGCACCCGCTGGGGCATCAACCGCACCGTGGCCCAGGTCCACGCTCTGCTTTTTCTTTCCGACCGGCCGCTTTCCGCCGAGGAAATCGCCCACACGCTGGCTGTGGCGCGCTCGAACGTCAGCACCAGCCTGCGCGAGCTGCAAGGATGGCGCATCGTCCGCGGCGTATCCGTCTTTGGGGATCGGCGGCAGCATTTTGAGTCCATGAAGGACCTCTGGGAAATGTTCCGAGTGATCCTGGAAGAGCGCAAGCGCCGCGAATTTGACCCTACGATCGGGGTCGTGCGCGAATGCGTGGCGGAAGCCAAAAAATCCAGCTCGACGGAAGCCTACGCGCGCGAGCAGATGGAAGAGCTCCTGGAATTCATCGTTCTGCTGAGCGCGCTCTTTGAGGAGTTCCGCAGCCTCTCGCCGAGCGCGCTGAAGGGCATGGTCAAGCTCCGCGGCGGCCTCCGCAAGCTGCTGCGCGGTTAGAAGGGAAGAGGCGGGCGACCGCCTCTTTTTTGGTGGCTCATGATTTCTCTCAGTTCAGAAATGACTGATTAAAAAGGAAGTCGCGCCGCCCGCGGCTGGGTTTTCTTCGATCGCGACTGCCGCATCTGCTCTTCGCTCGCCCGCCGCTTGCGCTGCACCCTCGAATCGCGCGGCTTCGGCCTCGCGGCCCTGCAGGACCCGCGTGTGCAGGAGCTGCTGAACTTGCCGCCCGGAGATATGCTCCGGGAAATGCGGGTGGCAACCGCCGAGGGCGAAATCTTCGGAGGCGCAGCGGCAATCGTCTATCTCTCCCGCCAAATCTGGTGGGCCTGGCCGCTCTACGCCGCTTCTCGTCTGCCCGGCGCCATGCGCCTTCTTGACGGGGCCTACCGCTGGTTTGCCAATCATCGAACGTGTGTTTCGGGCCGCTGCGCCCTGCCCATGCGCGACGCAACACAGGCGGCAAAACATGAGTGATCGATGCGAATTCGATGTGGTGACCGGGGCGTTTGGATACACCGGGAAATACATTACGAGGCGTCTCCTGAATGCCGGCCGGAAAGTACGAACAATTACCGGGCAGCCTGACCAGCGGCACGAGTTCGACGATCGCGTTGAAGTCGCTCCACTCGATTTCCGGGATCCAGCAGGTCTGGAATCCGCGTTACGCGGAGCGCGAGTCCTCTACAACACGTATTGGGTGCGATTCAATCACGGCCACGCGACGTTTGAGGAAGCAGTCAGCAATTCGCGGGCGTTGATCCAAGCCGCGCGCGCTGCTGGCGTGGGGAAAATCGTTCACCTCAGCATCGCGAATCCCTGTCTCGATTCGCATTTACCGTATTACTCCGGTAAGGCGCACGTCGAGAAAGCAATCGTGGAATCGGGGCTATCCTACGCCATCCTTCGGCCCACGGTAATCTTCGGCCCGGAAGATATCCTTATCAACAACATTGCCTGGTTCGTCCGGCACGCTCCTGTATTCGCAATTCCGGGGTCCGGGCGATATGAGTTGCAACCCATCTTTGTGGAAGACGTCGCGGACCTAGCGCTCACTGAGGCGAGCAGCGAAACGAACCGAATTCTCGATGCCGTGGGGCCCGAAACATTTGCCTTCGAGGACCTGGTACGGCAGATCGCCCACGCCGTAGGCAAAGCCCCTCGATTGGTCCATTTCAAGCCGCTCATCGCCCTCCAAATGCTGCGCGTCATCGGAGCGGCGGTGGGAGATGTGATCCTGACGAGAGAAGAGATCGACGGCCTCATGGCAAATCTTCTCATTTCGAGCCAGCCTCCGACGGGTTGGACCCGGTTTAGCGAGTGGCTCGATCAAAACGCGCGCTCTCTCGGCCAGCAATACTCGTCAGAACTCAAGAGGCATTTCCGATGATTCACGCAGAGCGTCTCAGGCATTTCGCTCAAGGGAGGAATCCATGCGGACTCTAGTCCAGCTGTTGTGGGTCTGTGAATTTCCTCTGCAGCCGTTCGTGCATTTGGATGAGATCGCGAAGTCCCACGGCATGGCCAACGGCCTCGTGTTTATCGTCTGCGGTCTCATCGGATGGACGCTATCGAGACGCGGGGCGACGGAAGCGGAGGGGGTCTGAAATGAAGCCTTCCGCCCGAGAAGCATCCTGTTTGGTTTGGGAGACGGATGCCATAGGAGCTCTGTTGCTTGAGTGGATTCCGTTGCTCGCCTTGCCCGCTGTCGCGATCGCATATCGCGCGCGTCTCGCTCCGTGGGCCTTCATGTGGGTGTTTTCAATCGCGATTTTTTTCGGCTGCAAATGGCAAGCATGGTGGGATCAAAGGGCCATTACAGGCGCATCGATTGGACGGAATCTTGGGTTCCTCTTTGCTTGGCCCGGAATGGACGCTGCCGCTTTCTTGAACCCGAAAAGCCGAACGGGACCCATCGAGAAAAAAGAGTGGATTTGGGCCCTTGCAAAAACTGCGTGCGGCGTGGCGCTGCTGGGGGGAGCCGTTCGTCACGCGAACGCGGCAGCCGGCATGCTCGTGGGCTGGGAGGGAATGGTTGGAATCATTCTGACCCTCCACTTTGGCGCGTTTCACGTCTTGTCGCTGTTGTGGCGGTCCGCCGGCATTGACGCTCCGCCGATCATGCAATCACCGCTTTCCGCGACCTCGCTCAGCGATTTCTGGGGGCGTCGGTGGAATCTCGGCTTCCGTCAACTGACGCACCGCCTTGTCTTCACTCCGGCGCGGTCCCGGCTAGGCGCCCCAGCCGCAGTCTTGCTCTCGTTCTTCGCCTCGGGAGTGATCCACGATCTCGTCATTTCGCTCCCGGCGCGAGGTGGCTACGGATTGCCGACGCTTTATTTCCTCATTCAGGGTTTGGGGGTTTTGATCGAGCGATCGCTTCTGGGCGTGAGATGTGGCCTCAAATCCGGAATTCGAGGCCGGCTTTTCGCGCTCGTGTGCGCGGGTGCGCCGGCGTACCTGCTGTTTCATCCTTTGTTTGTGCATCGAGTGATTCTGCCATTTCTCGCGGCATTGGGCCGAATCTAGCGCCGAAGGGAGTGCACATGACTCATATACTTTCCGTATGGCCTCAACTGCGCAACGCCGAAGAAATTTTCAGTCTCGCCCTGTGGTTTTCGGGCATCGGCCACTTCTGCGTTTTGATCGCGAGTTTTCAAGTGCCCGCGCGACTGGGCTGGAAAGAGGATCTGGGCAAGCTGACGCCATTCAATCGCAAGTTGATGTGGGTCCACGGTGGATTCGCGGTGCTGACGATCATTGCCTTTGGAACACTGACACTCACCCTGCATGACGAACTGCTACGCGGCGATCGCGCGGCAGTGGGCTTAGCCCTTTTCATCGGTATCTACTGGACGCTGCGCATCGCTGTCGACTTCTTTTACTACGAATATAAGGACTGGCCTCGAGGCCGAATGTTTGTCGTAGGCCACGCGCTGTTGACCTGTCTTTTTGCGTTCTTGGCAGCCGCGAACCTTGGACTTGTTGCTTGGACGATTTCGTTGCACTGAAACGCAAAGGAAGGACAACTTAGATGTTTCCCGTCTCTCTCGAAGTCGTTTTCATTTCACTCGCCGAGTTCGTCGTGATTGGGACCGCGGCCGGATCGCTCGCGGGCCTTTTTGCTTCCATGGTTCTGAAAACGCGCAGACCTCGAGTGTGGCTTGACGCGCTTCTTGGGTTGTTCGGATTTTACGCGGGCTTCGGCGCGTTGATTCACCTGCCGTGGCAGTATTATTGGCCTAGCGACACACCAATCGCCACTCTCGTTGCGGCGATACCGCCCGTTCTCTACGAATACTCTCGCTCGAAGCGCACACAAAGAGCTTCGAAATCCACTCAAAAATAGAAAGTTCCACAAATTTTCCACAGGCTGGTTGGATTATCATACCGGCTCTTTGTCCGCTATTGGACTGGACCTAGTACAGCTGCTCGAGGAGCCTGGATGAAAGCGATTCTTGTCCCCAAGACGGGAGGTGTGGACGTCCTCACGTACACGGACGTTCCCGACCCGAAGCCGAAGCCGAATGAAGTAATTGTGAAGATTGCTGCTTCGGGCGTGAACTTCATTGACGTCTATTTTCGTGAGGGCCGTTATCCCATCACGCCGCCTTTCATTGTGGGGCAGGAGGCTTCCGGAGTCGTCAGCGAGGTTGGGAGTGGCGTCAAGGATTTCAAGCCGGGGGAGCGCGTCGCTTACACCGGGATCACCGGCGCCTATGCCGAGTACGAGGCGATTCCCTCGGACCGGCTTGTCCGCGTACCGGCGGGAATTACCGACCACCAGGCGGCCGCTGCGTTGCTACAAGGCTTGACGGCACACTACCTGACGCACAGCACGTATCCGTTGAAGCCCGGCGACATCGCGCTGATCCATGCCGCGGCGGGCGGCGTCGGATTGCTGCTCGTGCAAATGGCCAAAGCGCTCGGGGCGCGCGTCATCGCGACCGTGAGCACGGAGGAAAAGGCCAAGCTGGCGCGCGAAGCCGGCGCGGATGACATCATTTTGTACACGAAGCAGGATTTTGAAGTGGAAACCAAGCGCCTCACCGACGGAAAAGGCGTTCACGTGGTCTATGACGGAGTGGGGAAGACCACTTTCGATCAGGACTTGAACGTTCTGCGCCCTCGCGGCTACCTCGCGCTCTTCGGAGCTTCGAGCGGCTCGGTTCCGCCATTTGATTTGAACAAGCTGGGGCAAAAAGGCTCGTTATTTATCACGCGCCCCACGCTGGTACATCACATGGCGAGCCACGAGGAATTGCAGCAGCGCGCCGGCGACGTGTTGAATATGATCGCGTCGGGCAAACTGAAGCTGCGGATCGAGCATCTGTATCCGCTGAAGGATGCCCGACAGGCGCACCAGGACTTGGAGGGGAGAAAAACCACCGGGAAATTGCTCTTGATTCCTTGATTTGATCGCCGCAATTTCATTGCGGCAAACCAACTCTCAGCCCGCAGTCGGAGACGGAAGCGCGTGAATTGCATGCAATAGTTGCATACCCATAGTCGGTGCGATAGTATTTGCGTCAAACCTGTTGCAACCGGGTGGTAATTCGGCCTGATTCTTTGATAATCCAAATTCAAGGAGCCTCATGCCCCGTTCAAAGAGTGTTCTAAGACCTGCTCCCACGAATCTGGCGTCGTTGATCCGGGGTCTTTACGGTCGCGTTGCTCGGCAACTGAAGGTGGACCCGTCCTACGTCAGCCGCGTGGCTCGCGGCGAACGCCAATCCGATGAAATCGAAGCTTCCCTTGAGCGGGAATTGAAGCGCATCATGGCGCAGGTCCGCTCGAGCAGTAACGGATCCGGCAAGCGCGCAAAAAAACGTTCTCGAGCGAAGGCCAGGAAAAAGTAGATATGAATCGCGGCTCGATGCGCGGGTGATCCGCCGTCGAGCCGGGCTGTAACTTATTGCTGCTGTTGCTGCTGCTGGTGCCCCGGTTGTTGCACCCTCTCGACAATCGGAGGGGGCTCCGGCGCGGCGATCTTGTTTTCGCTGAGCTGCTCGCGGCCGTCGTTGTCGATCGCGGGCCGCACGCTCACGTCCACGGAAAGCCGCTGACCCGCGTGACCCTTATACACGCCGCGAACCGGGGTCACATCTCCATAGTCACGGCCGTACGCCACCCGCACGTGCTGCAAGCCGAGGGGCATTCCCAGCGTAGGATCGAGTCCAACCCATCCTGAACCAGGAAGATAGACTTCCGCCCAGGCATGCGAGGCCGATCCTCCGATCACTTCTTGCAATTTCGCGTCCGGAGAAGCCGCGCTTTCGGGCACCAGATAACCCGAGACGTAGCGCGCCGGCAGGCCGCGCTTGCGAACGACTCCCAGCAGCAGGTGCGCGAAATCTTGACAGACCCCCGCGCCGGACTCGAGCGAATCCGTGATGGACGAATTCACGTGCGTCGCGCCCTTCACGTATTTGAATTTTTCGTGAATCAGCGTGGAAGCGTCTTTCACGAATCCCGATACGGTGCCGTCGCAACCGGCGCTCGCCGCGGCGATCAGATCGTCGAGCTGCGGCACGTGCGGAACGTACCCGGTCGGACCGATGAATTCGAGAAATTCTTCGACCAGCTTCTCACGATGATCGTCGAGCTCGGATAGCTTCGTGCCGCCCTCGGGCACGAGCGGGGCTTCATGAGCGAGAACGACGGACTCCGCCTCAATTTTCAGAAAGTGGTGCTCGGGCAGAATGTTGAATTGATGCACCCAGTTTCCAAAGGAATCGCGGTAGGAAGTGCCGCGCGAGGCGGGGTTGGTGATCAGGCGAAACGAAAGGCAGCTTTGCGTTTCGTCGTGAATCGGACGCAGCCGAACCTCGTTGTAGCTTTCCGAAACCGGGCCGTCGTATCGGAATTCCGTGGCGTGCACCAGGTGATATCGGTTCATGCGACCACCGCGTAGTAGAAGTAATTTCGGGCAATGTCTTCGCCGATGGCCCCGCACATTTGGAGCATCTCGTTCAAATAGGAGTGCAGGCCGAGCTGAAAAATCTCCGTGATCCGGTCGTAGCGCAGCCTTTCCAGAACCTTCCCCGTCAGCCGCTCGGCTTCATTCGCGTAGGAGCCCGGTCCCGTGCCGCTGATGGCGCGGAGGCCGAACTGCACTTCCGCCATGCTGAAGCGGATCGAGCGGGGATGCAGCGGATGCAGGATCAGCATCTCCGCGACTTTTTCCGGCTCGATCGAGGCGTGATATTTCCGGTGATAGGCCTCGTACGCTCCGACGGATTTGAGCACGGCCATCCATTGATGGTTGTCCCCGCCGCCGATTTCGGCCGGGGCGTCATACAGCACGTGATATTGCACGTCAACGAGCCGGGCCGTCATTTCCGCGCGTTCGATGAACCAGCCGATGCGCAGAAATTCCCAGCCCTCGTCGTGGGGCAGCGTCGCGTCCGTCACGCCGTGAAACCGGTGGCTCCCAAAGCGAATGGCGTCGCAAAATCGGTGCGGGCCGGCCGCCATTTCCTCATCCGGCTGGAAACGATTCACGGTGAAGTACAAGCTGTTGATATCCTCCCACATTTCGCGCGAAATGAAGTCGCGGATGGTCCGCGCGTTTTCGCGGGCCTTGGTGATGCACTGAACGATCGAGCTGGGATTATCTTGCCGGAACGCGAGAAACTCGAAGACGGCGCGCGCGTCGGCGTCCCCGTACAAGCTGCGAAAACGCTCTTCCTCGCCGGCCATCACGATCAGCGGATCCCAGTGCAGGCGGTATTTGTCCTTGGACTGCTCGAGCACCGTGTGGAAGTTCACGTCGAGAATGCGCGCGGTGTACTCCGCGCGCTCGATATACCGAGCCAGCCAGAACAGCGACTCCGCGATGCGCGACAGCATTTCAGTCCTCTCCGAACAGAACCCAGGTGTCCTTGCTCCCCCCGCCCTGCGATGAATTCACCACGAGCGAGCCTTGCTGCAGCGCCACACGCGTCAGTCCTCCCGGCACGATCGTTACTTTCTCGCCGTCATACAGGCAGTACGGTCGTAGATCGACGTGGCGCCCGGCGATCGATGCGGTTGTTGCGTCATACGACGGTACCCGCGAGAGCGGAAGCACCGGCTGGGCGATGTAATTCCGCGGGTCCGCTTTGATGCGTTCCCTGAAATCTTCGATCCTCGCGCGATCCGCGGACGGGCCCATCAGCATTCCGTACCCGCCGGATTCGCCCACCGCCTTTACGACGAGTTCCGGCAGGTGATCGAGGACGAACGCGAGGTCTTCCCTTTTCGAGCACAGGTACGTCTCCACGCTGCGGAGAATCGGATCCTCGCCGAGATAGTAGCGAATGAACGTGGGCACGTACGCGTAGACGGCTTTGTCGTCGGCGATACCGTTCCCCACGGCGTTTGCCAGCGCCACATTCCCCGCGCGGTACGCGCCCATCAGTCCGGGAACGCCCAGCACCGAATCCGGGCGAAAAGTGAGGGGATCGAGAAATTCGTCATCCACGCGGCGATAAATCACATCCACGCGATTCAGGCCGTGAATCGTTTTCATGTAAACGATCCCGCCGTCGACAATCAGGTCGCGGCCTTCGACCAGCTCGATTCCCATCTGCTGCGCGAGGAAGCTGTGTTCGAAATACGCGCTGTTGTAAATTCCGGGCGTCAGCAGGGCGATTTGCGCGTCATTTCCTCCCCGCGGCGAAAGGCTGCGCAAGATCCGCGCGAGCTCGGCCGGGTAGTGGTTGACCGGCAGCACCTCGTATTCGGGAAACGCATCCGGGAAGGTGCGCATCATGACCAGGCGGTTCTCGAGCACGTAGGAAATTCCGCTGGGCGTGCGCACGTTGTCTTCGAGGACGCAGTATTCGCCGGTCTTGGAGTCGCGCACCAGGTCGATGCCGCAGATGTGCGTGTGAATCCCGCGCGGCACTTCGATGCCGATCACTTCCCGCAGGAAATGCTTGCACGAATAGACGAGCGAGCGGGGAATCTGGTGGTCGGCGAAAATGCGCTGCTTGCCGTAGACGTCCTGCAGGAAGAGATTTAGGGCGACCACTCGCTGCGCCAGCCCGGCCTCGATCCTCCTCCACTCCGAATTCGGAATGATTCGAGGGATCAGGTCGAACGGAAAGAGCCGCTCGGTGCCGCGCCCGTCGCTGTACACCGTGAACGTGATTCCCTGAAGCAGGAATGAAAGATCGGCGTGCTGGCGGCGCTCCTCAAATTGCGCGGGCATCATCGCGCCGAGCTTCTCAAAGATCTTGGCGTAGTGTGGCCGCGGCACTCCTGGCGCCGAGAACATCTCGTCGAAGAACGGACCGATCTGATAATCCGCAAATAGCCCATCGAGGGGCTTCTGGGACGGGACTGACGCCATGATGCAACTCTACCAACATCGCTGTGCTTTTGGCGGAAGAAAGAATCTATCCCAGCCATCAGAAATCCAACCAGCAGTTCCGATTCTGGAACGCGGCCGGACGCGGGTCGCGCGGACAGAATAAACCGCATGTTTTCAAGGAAATGGACGACTTTCTGATTATTGAATCCGGCTGTTGTTTTTCCATGAGGCGGCCGAATCTGAAGTTTCTTTATGCCACGACTCGCGGTCGATAGGATCCGATCACTCCGCGCGAGGCGAACTGCTGGTTTTTCCCGCGGCGCCGTGCGATTCTAACGGGCGCATTTCTCAACGCGGAAGGCTCAAGCGGCGGCATGCCCACACAGTCTCCACTCACCAGCGAATTGCGGGAGCAATACGCAAACGAATCCGCGCGTCTGCAACGTGAATTTTCCGCGGGGAGGGATGGCTCGGGCTATTTGCGGCAGAGGTCGGCGCTTTTGGACACCATCGTGCGGCGGCTGTGGACGCAGATCGCCGCCCGATCAGGCGGCGGTTCGAGCGAGGTCCTGGTCGCCGCTACGGGAGATCTAGGCCGGCAGACTCCGTTCCCCTATGCGGAGATCGAGCTGCTGGTATTGGCGAAAACGCGAGAGGGGGCCGGAAAATTCGGCGGTGGCGCCCAGCAGCTCTCGCAAGCGATGAGCGAGATTGGTCTGAAGTGCTCAGTAGCGTCGGGCGCAGTCCCGGAATTCGTCCAGTTTGATTCCGATCGAGCTGACGCGATTCTTTCCCTGCTGGATTTTCGGTTTCTCTGCGGCGATGAAGGACTGTCCTCGGAGCTTCGGCACAGGATCATCCCCGCAGCGATGATGGGCGAGGCCCAGGCCTTGGTCGAGCGACTCGCCGAGTTGACTCGCGCGAGCCATCGCAAATTCGCCGACACCGTCTTCCATCTCGAACCGAACGTCAAGGAAGGTCCGGGCGGCCTTCAAGATTTCGTGACCGCACGCTGGCTCGCCGCGCTCTCCGTCATGGAAAAGGGCGGCGCCTGGCCCAACCCGGGCAGTCTGTTCTCTTCCGACGCGCAACCGGCGATGGTGGCGGCGCTGGCCTTCTTCTCCTCTGTGCGGTGCTTTCTGCATTTCCGCAACAGCCGGGATTTCAATCTTCTCACCTGGGATGCCCAGGACGACGCCGGGGCGCAGGGAATTGGGGTTCAACACGCCCGTCCACAGGCGACTACGGACTGGATGCGCGTTTACTTTACCCACGCGCGCGCCGTCGAGAGGATTTCCGGGCAGTTGCTCGAGGAGATGCCCGCCGCGCAGTCGCTCTTTTACCGGCAACTCGAAACTTGGCGCACCGGATTTTCCGACGAGAATTTTTCCGTCGTGGACGGATTGATTTTCTTCCAGAAGCCGGAGGATCTGCCCGATCCAGCCCTGATTTTCCGCGCCTTCCGGTTGATCGCGAAGAGAGGCTTCAAGCTGAGCCCGGCCGCTGAGCGCCAACTCGAGAACGCCGCACCGCGATTGGCGGCGAGCCCTCCGAGCGGACCCGACTTCGGGCGCTTTCTCGAGGATCTCCTGCCGGAGCCGCACGCGGCCGATGCCCTGCGTTCGATGCACTCGTTGCATCTCCTGACTCTATTTCTGCCGGAGTTTGCCGGAATCGATGCGCTCGCCCTGCGCGACGTTTCGCATCGTTTCACGGTGGATGAACAGACGCTCCGCGCCGTCGAAAACCTGAATGCTTTGCGGCAATCGAAATTCAAGTGGGACGAGCGCTACGCCGGCATTCTGGGCGAGCTCGACCAGCCCGAACTGCTTCTTCTGGCAATCCTGCTGCACGACACCGGCAAAGGCGTCGCGCCCCTCGATTCCATCGCCGCCAGCCTGGGGATCGCCGCGAAGTGCATCGCGCGACTCGAACTTCCCAAGGCCGACCGGGAAACCGTTCTCTTCCTGATCGCGCACCATCAGGACTTGGGGGCGGGGCTCCGCCGGGACATTTTCGATCCGCGTACCGTCTCGCAATTCGCGGAGAGCATTGGCAGCCCGGAGCTACTGAAAATGCTGTGCCTTTTTACGTACGCGGACATCAAAGCCGTCAATCCCGAAGCGCTCACTCCGTGGAAAGCGGAGGACCTTTGGCAGCTTTACATCGGCACGGCCAACTATTTCAATCGCAGCGTCGACGAGCGCGTTCATGGGGACGCGAACGACGAGGTCCTGAACCACTTGCGCTCGCTCGCCGCCGCTGCCGGTCAGAAACTGCAAACGTTTCTCGACGGCCTGCCGCGGCGCTACCTTCGCACCCATCCCGTCGACGAGATTCTGCGGCACTTCGAAATGGCGGGCCGCCTCGGTCAGGATCCCGTGCAGCTTGCGCTGAAGCGCTCGCGCCACTGGTACGAACTGACGGTGGTGACCAAGGATCGCCCGCGCCTATTCTCGACCGTCGCCGGGGCTTTGGCTGCCTGCGGCATGAATATCGGAAAGGCCGGCGCGTTTTCAAATGCAAGCGGCACCGTCGTCGACACGTTTTCCTTCACCGACCGCTACCGCACGCTGGAAATGAATCTTCCGGCGTGGGAGCGCTTCAAGGCCGCGGTGCACGACGTCCTGACGGGGAAGCGCGACCTGAAGCGCATGCTTCGCGAGCGCCTCGAAATGGAAAAGGATCAGCCCGCGAAGAGCGACGCGCCTCCCCGGATTCAGTTTGACAATGAATGCTCCGCGCACAGCACGCTGATCGAAATCATCACGCAGGATCGGCCTAGGCTCTTGTACCGGATCAGCTCCGTTTTCGCTCAGCAGGAATGCAACATCGATATCGCTCTCATTGACACGGAAGGCCAAACCGCCATCGACGTCTTTTACCTCACCGCCGCCGGGGGGAAACTCGCGCCGGACTTACAGGAGCGATTGCGCCAATCGCTAACCAAAGACCTTTCTGAATAAACTCAGACCTTTCTGAATAAACTCGTCCGGCTGGGTTGGCTTCCCCCGGTGGGCATCGCAAGTTGTTGTAGCCCGGCTCTTTAGACCCGGGGATCCTTGTGCGCCCCCCCAAAGACGCCCCCGCCTCTAAAGAGGCGGGCTACAGCGGTTGGCGTAATCGGGATTTGCGACGGGGAAACCGTGTTGACGGAGAAAACCACCTGCGGATCATACACACAATTGCTAAAAAATGGTGTATGCTGTAAACATGGGCCGAACGAACATCGTACTGGACGACGACTTGATCCGGAAGGCGAGGAAGCTCACGCGTCTGAAGACCAAGCGTGAGATCGTGGACAAAGCCCTGAAGCTGCTGGTGCGCTCGGAAGCCCGCAAGGGAATACTGGCTTACTTCGGCAGCGGCATTTGGCGAGGCAACCTCAATCGAACGCGCGGCAATCGGCGGTGATCCTGGTAGACACATCCGTATGGATTGACTTCTTCCGGCCCACCCCAGGCCGCGCCGGTTTTGAGTTGCGACGGATGATCGACGAGTCCGAGCCCTTCGCGCTTGCAGGCGTCGTCGTGGCGGAAATCCTGCAGGGCATCAAACGAGACGTCCAGCTGATCGAGCGTTTCCTGTCGCAGTGGCAATTACTCGAGCCAAGCGGCTTCACGACTTACCGGGAGGCCGCCGCAATTTCGAGGCTGGCTGCGTCGCAGGGCATCAGCCTCAAGACGGTCGATACGCTGATCGCAGCGATTGCGATTGAGAATCGCGCGACCCTCTTCGGCATGGATAAGGACTTTTCTCGAATTGCGCGCATCACTTCTCTTCGTTTGTACCCTTTCCCGGCGCCGGCTCGATAACCGAATGCGGCCGCGAAACGTGAGCCATTCCGCACATTGCGCTCCCTTTCTATGACCCTCCCTCATCCAATCGCGGGGTTTCGGCGTATAGTAGATGTATAGAAAAATGAGAGCGGCACAACCGGTGCCGGGAGGCATGCAATGCTGGTCAAGCGATCCCCTGACCTGAAGTATTCGGACGTAACCCCTCGCGAGGCGTACCTGAACCGCCGCAAATTCCTTCAAGGCCTGGGGATAGCGGGGGGGGTGGCCCTGGCTGGCAAGGGCCTTGCCGACATGGTCAGCCCCTCGACGCGAGCCTACGCCGCCGCGAAGCTTTCCCCGCTTGCCTCCAGCCCCTTCAGCACCACCGAGAAGGTCACGGCTCCGCAAGTCGTGACCACGTACAACAATTACTACGAGTTTGGCACCGACAAGGGCGATCCGGCGAAGAACGCGACGAAATTCGTGACTTCGCCTTGGGAAATTTCGATCGAGGGCGAGTGCGCCAAGCCGCGCAAGTACACGATGGACGAAATTCTGAAGCTCGCGCCGCTCGAAGAGCGGATCTACCGCCACCGCTGCGTCGAAGCTTGGTCCATCGTGGTGCCGTGGATCGGCTATTCGTTCAGCACCATAATCAAGGCGGCGGAACCCAATTCCAACGCGAAGTTCGTTGCGTTTCAGAGCTATTTCGATAAGAAGCAGATGCCGCTGTGGGGTCGAGCCGGAATCGATCTTCCCTACGTTGAAGGCCTCCGAATCGACGAGGCCACGCATCCCCTGGCGCTTCTTTGCGTCGGGATGTACGGCGAGACACTGCCGAATCAGGACGGGGCGCCGGTCCGCATGGTGATCCCGTGGAAATACGGATTCAAGAGCATCAAGTCGCTGGTGAAGATTAAGTTCGTCAAGGATCAGCCGCCGACGACCTGGAACATCACCAACGCGCACGAATACGGCTTCTACTCCAACGTGAATCCAAAGGTGGATCATCCGCGCTGGAGCCAGGCCAAGGAAGTTCGCCTGCCGGGATTTTTCAAGAATACGCCCACGCAAATGTTCAACGGCTACAGCGACCAGGTGGCGAGCCTTTACAGCGGCATGGATCTAAAGAAATATTACTGAAGAAAGAGAAATCATGAATTCCATTTTGACCAGTAAATGGACCAAGGTATTCGTGTTCCTGCTCTGCCTTGTTCCGCTCGGCATCCTGATCTGGGAGGGCTTCACGGGGAATTTGAGCTCGAATCCGACCCAGTTCCTCGAGCACGCCACCGGCGACTGGACGCTGCGCTTCGTGGCCATCACGCTGTGCATCACGCCGCTGCGCAAGCTGGTCAAGCAGCCGCAGCTGATTCGCTTTCGCCGCATGCTCGGGCTTTTTGCTTTCTTCTACGGCTGCTGCCACTTCTCCGTTTACCTCACGTTCGACCAGATTTTCGATCTCCACGGCATCTGGGCGGATATCGCCAAGCGGCGCTACATTACCGTTGGATTCACCGGCTTCGTGCTGATGATTCCCCTTGCCGTCACCTCAACCGCCGGATGGATTCGCCTGATGGGCGGGCGGCGCTGGGCTACGTTGCACCGCGCGATCTACTTCACCGCGGTGCTGGGCGTGATTCATTTCTGGTGGCTCGTGAAATCGGATATCCACCTTCCCCTCGAATACGCCGGTGTTTTCGCTTTGCTGCTGGGCTGGCGCATTTTTGAACACTATGCCAAGCCCCGCCGCGCCACGGCCGCCGCGATTCCGGCGCGCAAGGAGCAGACCTCAGCCGTGCAGGAGTAGCCCGCAACAGCTCCTTCTCGCATTTGCGTTTCACCGGCGCCGGTGGATAGAATAAACACTCTTGGCTCGCGAAAAGAAAATGGAATCTGATTTGCCCCAAGCGCAATCCACTCCGGAAGAGAAGGTCGGATTCGCCTATTGGGCGGACCGCGTTCTCGAGGAGCATTCGAACGTCGGTGGGGCGCTACCGGCGGAACCGATCCACGACCTGCGCGTTTCCCTGCGGCGGTCCATCCTCATCGCCGACGCCATGCGGGGCCTCGACCCAACCTGCGATTGGAAGGCCGTGCGCAAATCGGCCCGCCGCATGTTCCAGCGGCTCGGGGCGCTTCGCGACGCTCAGATTCTGACCGAGTGGATCGAAAAGCTGGGCGCGACGGACGAACCCTCGACGGCCGCCCTTCTGGACATTTTGAAGAAACAGCACGAGCAGGACAGAATCGACGCGCGCGCCGCCGTGCGCGAGTTTGACCGCAAGGAGTGGCGCGGCTGGCGCCGGGAGTTCGCGAAGCACTACCGCCGCGTCGCTTCCGACCGCGCCGCGTGCGAATCCCTGATCCTCGAAATTCTGGAAAATGTCCGCGCGCTCAATCGCCGCGCGCAGCGCAGCGGGAGCCTCGGTGCCTACCATCGCCTGCGTGTGGGCCTCAAAAAGTTCCGCTACGCCGTCGAGAATTTTTTGCCGTCGCTCTACCCGGCGTGGGAGTCCGATCTAAAGATTTTGCAGGACTTGCTGGGCGAAATTCACGATCTCACGGTACTCGAGGGCTTGATCGTCAAGAATCAAAGCCTGTTCGACGAAGCGAAGTTTGCCGAGTGGCGCGCGAAAGTCGAGGAGCAGCGGGCGCCGCGCCTGGCTCAGTATCGCGAAAAGGTGTCCGGAAAAACCTCTCCCTTGCGGATGTGGCGCGAGAGCTTGCCCGCGGAAAAGGACTTGCGCGCGGCGGGACTCGCCCGGCTCGGAGCGTGGGCCTCCTTCGTGACTCCCGATTTCCCGCGCGCGCGCAGGATCGCGCGGCTCTCCTTGCAGGTGTACGACGGGCTGGCCAATTGCGGGTTGATGAGCGCGGAACCGCAATTCGACGAGCGATTCGTGCTCCACGCTGCAGCGTTGCTGCAGGACGCGGGCCGATATAAGAAGGGCAAGGCTTACCACAAGGAATCGTACCGGATGATCCGCAAGCTGGCGCCTATGCCCGGCTGGTCGAGGAAGGACCTCGAGTTCGCGGCGGTCATCGCTCGATTCCATCGGCGCGCCCTGCCGTATCCGGATCACGCGAGGCTCAGCGTCTACGAATTGCCCTTGCGCCAAGCCCTGATTCGGCTCGCGGCCATTTTGCGCCTGGCGAACGCGTTTCAGGCCAAGCCCTACCGCGCCATTCGCCGCCTGCAAATCGAAAATGCCCCGGACTGCCTCGCCATTCGCGCGGAAGGTTTCCGCGAGAGCGATCCCCTCCACGCCAAGCTTTCAGTCGCGCAACGATTTCTCGAGTTTGTCTTCCAGCACACCGTGCGCATCCTCCCGCCCGGCACCCGCGCCATGCTTCCTCAAATCGTCCGCCCGGACGCGCAAAGCGACGCCGCCTAAATAGCGCACGCCCAACATTTAATTTTGTCATTCCGAGCGAAGCGAGGAATCTCTCCGTTGTGTGTTTCAAACCGCAGAGAGATTCCTCGCTTCGCTCGGAAGGCAAAGAGTGGGGCAGAGACGATCCTTGGAAGCTTGCGCTACAAAAGTGCTACTAGAACGCCAGCCGCAGCGAGAACTGCATATCGCGCGGGTCCTGTGCGCTGGTGATTTGTCCGAAGCTCGAAGATGCACTGAATAACCGTCCGGCGCCGATTGGCGCGTTCAGATTCGGGTGGTTGAAGAAATCGAAGATATCCAAACGGAATTGCAGCCTCGTGCTCTCGCGCAGGGGGAATTGCTTCTGCAACGTGGCGTCGAAGTTATCGAGGCCGGGCCCGATCACGATGTCTCGGCCCGCGTTCCCGTACGTGAACGCCGCCGGTGCCGCAAAGCATGACTTGTTGAACCACTCGGCGGTTGTCTTGGGACCGCTGTTGGGGTCGCAAGTCAGGTTCGGCCGTTGTGACGGTCCGGACAAAGGCTCGCCGTTATTGGCATTGTCATTCGGCAGATTCACCGTGAAGGGCGCCCCCGTCTGCAGCGTCCAAATGCCGCCTACCTGCCATTCGCCGAACGCGGTATGGACCCAGCCCTCGGAGTTTTTCAGGAACGGAATCTCGTATAGAAAATTGGCGACCATGCGATGCCGGTGATCAAAGTCAGACAGACCTTTTTCTGCCGCCAGATTGGCCGGGTCTTGCGGGAAGTTGGGCTCGGCATTGTCCGCTCCGGGGTTGGACGCATCGTCGAGGGCCTTCGACCATGTGTAGTTCGCATTGACGACAAGGCCCTGCCAGAGGTGCTGCGTCAACGTCAGCGTCAGGGCGTGATACTTTTCCCATCCGTCCCAGGTGATCGACGGGAATCCGCTCATCTGCGAAATTGGCCGGGCGTGTGTACAGCCGGTCGCCGGGTTTAAGCAGCTGTCCGGGAAAAGATTCTGGTAGGTTTCGTTGTCCGCGTGAACGGTGTAGGACCCGATATATTGGGCCTGAACCACCGTCTTCGACGTGAGACTCCGCTCGATCGACAGATTCCACACATTGTTGTACTCGATCTTGAAGTCGTGATTGATATTGTTTCCGCTGAAGGAGCCCTTGGCGCTCAGGATATCCTCGGTGTTGTCGAGGGGAACGCCGCCGACGAGGCTGTTGTTTACCGTCTTGGCCACATAGAAGGGAAGATTCAGCGCCCCGAATTGAATGATGTTGTAGGCCGCCTGATTCGTGTAAATCCCAAACCCCGAGCGAACCACCGTCTTATGATCCGGCAACGACCATGCTAGCCCGATCCGCGGCGCGAGCCGCAGCGGTCGAGCCGAAAGCAGACTGTTATTCCATCCGGCTTGCACCGAGGTGGTGAACTTAAGGCCGGCGGGAATATTTCCCAGCAGGGCAGTCACCGTGGATGAGAGTTGCCCGGCGCCGTTGCTCGCGATGACGATCTCGCCCCCCGGCGTGAGATTATTGATGATTGCCACGTTGTTGTTCACGTCGGTCACGTTGCGGTTGTATTCGTACCGCAGGCCGATATCGACCTTAAGGCTTGGCGTGATCTGCCACGCATCCTCGACGTAGAGATGAACCCAGTCGGTGCCGCCTAGCAGATTCCCTCGCCCTTGCGATGATCCTGAACCCTGCGTGGGGTCGCCTAGAAGAAAATTCGCCAGACCGCTGAACGCGAACGTACCTCTTGCATTGATGGCATTCACCGGCTCGAAGTCCAAATGGAAAAAGTACCCGCCGAACTTCACGGTGTGGGTTCCGTGATGCCAGATCACGTTGTCGTAGATTTCGTAGTCGTTGTCCTTGCGCGTGACGTACTGAGGCGATTCCCCGAGTGTGGTGAAGCCGGTGATGGTCACGTCCGGATAGCCCATGTCCAGCTGGTTTGTGCTCACACCTTGAAGGCCCGTCGCGCCGGCGAAATTGGTTCCGGCGTTGGGGCTGGATTGTCCTCCGCCGACCCACATCCATCCAAACCGAAGTTCATTCAGCCAGGACGTGTTGAAATCGTGCGTCCAGGCCGCGGAAATGTTGTCCGTGTGGGTCCGCAGGCGGTAGCCGAAGCCGGGGAGCAGAGTCTCGTTCAATGCGCCTGATCCGAAGGGATCGAATTCGTTGTCGTCGAAAATCGAGCCTCGAACAAAGACGCTATCCGACAAACTGAATGTGTGATCGACACGCGCGTTGTATTGGTTGATCCCTATCGAAGAAAGCTCGGTCACGTTCACCGTGGCGCTGGCGCCGGAGACGGCCGGGAAGCCGCCCGGAAGTCCCTGAGCGACTTTTGCCAGCAAGGCCTTGGCCACAGGATCGATGGTTGAGACTGTGCCGCCCGGAAAATTTCCCGCTGCCTCCGACGCGGTCGGAACGATGAAAGCATCGGTTAACGATTTGCGGATACGCTCGCCTTCGTAATCAACGAAGAAAAATGTCTTGTCGTGTTCGATAGGGCCGCCGAACGAACCGCCGAATTGATTCTGTTTAAAGGGCGGTTTGGCCGTTCCTGGTTTGACGAAGAGATTCTTCGCATCGAAGACGTCGTTCCGCAAGAACTCGAATGCGCTGCCGTGAAACCGATTCGTGCCGGATTTGGTGATGACGTTGATAATGCCGCCAGATTTACCCCCAAACTCGGCGTCGTAGGAAGTCTGATTGATGCTGACTTCCTGGACCGCATCCACGGAAGGGCTCAGCACGAGATTGTTGAACGCCTCGTCCGTGACCGAGACGCCATCGACGAGATACAAATTGTGTCCGCCGCGCTGCCCCAGAATCCCGTAGGTCTGCCCCGTTTGCTGCAGTGCGGCGCCGCGCGTGCCCGCCGGCGCTGCGGTCACTCCGGGCGTCAACGCAACCAGATCGATAAACGCGCGCCCCTTGAGAGGAAGTTCAATCACCTGTTGCTGCTGGATCGTGTCCTTGATCGCAGCCGATTCCGTTTGAAGCAAACCCGCCGACTCGGTCACGGTCAGCATCTCGCTTTGTTCGCCAAGCTCCAGCGCGAATGCCTGGCGAATCCGATCGCCAGCGTGCAACTCGACGTTTTTTTGAACAATCTGTTTGAAGCCTGGCGTAGTCACAGTCAGGTTGTATTGGCCGACGGCCAGCTGAGCCAGCAGATACTCGCCGGCTTCGTTGGTCTTGGTGGAATATTTCAGCCGCGTCCCGGTCTCTACCGCTTCGACCGTCGCGCCTGCCACGACGGCGCCGGCCGGATCTCGCACAGTCCCGTCGATCTCTCCAGTGTTCATCTGGCTGAAGACGGGAACGCCGGCGAGCGAAAGCGTCAAAACGAGGCAGCAACCGAAAATGAGGCCGATTCGCTTTCGCATGAAGGTACCCAAGGACCCTGTCGATCGACGGGCTCCTCCCGGCTTCACACCCAGAGCCGAATCGAGTCCGATAGTTTGAAATTACAATGGGGCGAATGCGGTCTGCTGTAAGGATGTTGTAAAAAGGGGCCACGGGGGCAGTGAAGAAAAGGTAGGGGCGCGCCTAACTCGGCACCGGATCTGGGGGCCCGCTAAGGCCTTATTTTACTGTATGTTACGTGGCGCCGAGCGACTGGCCGGAAGCTGCCTGGTTCGCCTTGGCTTCCACTTGCCGCGCGGCATGCTCGGCGCACGGCAAGTGCAGCGTAAACGTGCTGCCCCGCCCCGGTGCGCTCTTTACGGTCACCTGGCCCCTCATCGCCTCCATGATGCTCTTGGCCAGCGGTAGGCCAAGGCCCGTGCCGTGGATTTGCGCGGCCATGACGTGCGGGCTGCGATAGAAAGGCTCGAAAATATGCCGCAATTCCTCGGGAGCGAT
>Ga0210401_10001158_pt1 | contig 30944 bp, 32 predicted proteins | sample IncBWH32MmetaG_FD_150866 | JGI IMG/M metagenome (GOLD analysis project Ga0210401, IMG submission 150866) | Forest soil microbial communities from Barre Woods Harvard Forest LTER site, Petersham, Massachusetts, United States - Inc-BW-H-32-M | ecosystem: Environmental > Terrestrial > Soil >...
CAGAGCGCGTGTCTGTTCCAGACCGTCGTTCTTTTGTTTTTCGTCTATCTGCACCCGACCGCTTCTTAATGTCGCCCATCGTGTGTCTCCGCTGGTTGCCGAGAATCGTGGCGCCTACCGCAGGGCTGATCCAAAAATCGACAAGCTTGTGAGCGGCGTGGTTGCGACGCACGCCGCTCGCTGGCAGCGGCGCCGACTGCTGCTGCTCAACACGACACAATCCGCGAACAACGCAATGATTATTTCAAAATCCGCGCAATGCTTCCGGTAAATTTTCCCGGTCGCGATGACGTTGTCAGCGACATCTTCGAGGCGATGCCTGACAGGAGCCTCAGGCGGGAAGACGTGAAGGCTCGCGTCCAAAGCTACATCACGGCCACAATCGGATGTTCCCGACGAAATACGCAAAGTTTGGCGACAGTCCTTTAGTTTCGCTGGACGAGGTGATGTTTGACAACGGGACCGCCACCAGGGGCAACACGGTCAGCCGCGGGCTTTGGGATTAGACGCGCCGAAGCACCCCGACAGGGGGGATTTTAAGCGCCGCTCTAATTTGCAGGTGCTTTCGTTGCCGACTTCGACTTGGCTGTCGTCTTGGGTGTGTCCGCGCTGCGGGCGCTGCCCCACGGGTCAGCAGGAGGCTGGTCCGGAATATTTCGCAATGATTTCTGGTACGCGCGGTCAGCTGCCTTGTCCGCTTCAATTTCCTTTTGCGTTTTAGGTGGCGGTCCCGGCGCCGGCTGTGGCGTTTTTTGCTGACCGTAGGCAGGCCACGCTAACGAGGCGATAATCGCCATAGCTAACCAAATTCTCAAAACTAATGCTCCTCGCTGCTCTTCCGCACGCAAGGATTTCCCCGCGGAGGGGAATTGTCAAATCAGCAAATCAGATGCAGCTTGTGTCGCGGAGCCGGCAACGACAGTGCAAGGGCTGCTCGCATGAAGCGCGGGCGCCGATTTCGGAAAGGGCAACCGGCAAGGTTGGCCGCTCGCTCCCGATGGCTCAAGCGGTAACAGCCAACGAGAGGCGCGAGCTCAGATCCGCGCCTCAAATGCGAGCCCGCCGGTTCACCCCGGCAGAAAAATTCAGCGCTCATATCCAGTTCATTTCATCTGGGCCAACGGTGATCGGCGCCAGTCCTAGATGGGCAGACCAGCTCAACAGAAGCAACGAAGCGGCTAAGACGACGCCGCAAATTACAACAATCTTTAGCGCTTCGACGTCAATCTCCGTTCCAGACGCGCGGGAAAAAGCCTGATCAATAGCTGTCATTTACGACTCCGGGTTAATCGCGATGACCGCTACCATGAGTCGTGCTGAGAGAATGTGAACCAGGCCACACTAGGCGCGAGCCTGGAGCCCGCACCTCATTCAATTTCCGTGCGCTGGAACGCTATTTGGAAACCACGGAACTAACGTTAGCCCCGCTAGGTTAGAAGGGGGGACAAACCTCTAGGATATCCGGACATGCGCCTTGTACTCGCCGCGATCTGCATCGCAGCCTTCGCGTCAATGGCGCGGGCCCAGACCCAGCCCAACTTAGACCAGTTAAGCGCCACTCAGCCCATCAATGGCGGCGCTGCCTCGCCTGACGATAACAAGGGGCAGTCTCAGTCGCCGGGCCAGACAGGTCCGCTCACCACAGGTCGCGGCGGCGCTTCGGCAGCCAATCCTCAAGGTGGTACTCCGCCAGACATGCAGGTTGCTCCCGATAGCTCATCAAAGACCGGTGTTGATCAGAAGTAACGCCCGGTTCCCGCTTGGTATCGCGAGCCGCGCTGTTACGGACTCCTCCATGCGCCGGCGCCGATCGAATGGAAACGCAACCGGCAGCGCCTGAGGTCACTTGCGAGGCGGCTGAGGCGGTAACTAAGCCTCAACTTGATTGCTGTATGTTTCAGACATAGCGATTGAGCACCACGATACCTTCTGGAAACGACCTACGATGAACCCGCCGGACTCTCCCCGGCGGGTTTTCGTTTGCACGTTGCCTAACTTTAACTTGCTGCAACGATCGGATGAGGCCAACGATCGATCCGGATCGCTAGAGGCCAACAAATGTCCGCTCTGCAAAGCCCCGAAATGGATCGACTCTGTGAGTTGTTCGCGCGTGGCGAATTGGATAACGCGGAAGAGATAGCGGCTTTACTGACTTTGGAACTCGGCGACGCGCCTCCGATCTCAATTGACGACAATGTGCAGGCCCACCTGGCGATGCTTTGTGGAGCTGCGAACAAACTTTGAGCGGCTCACGCGGGCTTCGGTCCCGCGTGAACAGCACAAGCAGTGTTTGAGTCATCGCTTCCTCATCGCCACATTACCCGATGGTCTAGTAGACCGGGACCGTTACCCGCGAGCTGGCTTTGGGGGTTCAAATGACGCGGGCAAACCAAGCCTAGCAACACCAGTGAGGGCCCGAGCGGATCCATTCAAAAATGTTGGACAACATACGGTGTCCTAATTCGCCATTGCGAGTGTCCTGATTAGGACGGCAAGCACCAGGAGATCGGCCGTTTCTGCGAGACGCACGGCGTAAACATCGGATGGCTACTTGAAGGCGTTGGACCGATCTACAAGGCTTGGCCTACGTCATGAAGCGCCGGCGCCGATCGGTTGACCACGTAACCCGTTCTTAATCGGTCGGCCGCATCATTGAAAATGACCTGCTTGGTCACGCGTATTGAGTAGAGCCGTCGCTGCCCTCAACCACAGCGACGGCTTTCTCGTTTGCAGTTCCGGAAGCGCCGGCGGGTTTTCTATTTCCACGCGCATTAACGGGCACTGTTGCATCCGCGCTATAGCGCATGCATTCACATTGCTGCCATGATTGGTTCGCGCCCGGTTGGGGGCAAGCGCGGCAACTAGGCTAGGATCAGCACACCTTCGGCGGAAGTGTGCTGATCCGCCCATCAAGTTCTCGCTTTGTCGGCCGTTTGTTGCCGCAGTCCGGTGGACAAGCGGTGCATAACTTCAGCACGAGAACAAAAGCGCGGGGCTTCGGTTCCGCGCTTTTCTATTGAGTGCGATAGGTGTCAACCGCATGCGCCACGAAAATGCCGACGCTCACGAGAAGAAGAAACCCTGCTGCAATATCCAACATCGAACTGGCTCTAAGGCGCGGCCTATAATGGAATATGCACAGTTCGGCTTGTCGACGACTGGCCGCGACATTTTGCCCACGGGCTCGCACCCGCTTTGGTACCGCCGCGGATTCGTCGGCGCCGATCGATCAGAAAGCGCAACCTGCTGGCAACTTGAACCGAGCGCCACAGCGAATACTCGCGTGTTACCCGTTCGAATTGCAGTTTGGCAGCTGGATGCATGATCGATCGCGTCAGTTGGTGATGAGAAAGGGGCCGTCATCAAGACGGCCCCGCATTAACCAGCGACCGTAATTAAGCGGCTGCCGCGCCCTTGGAGTTGATACCTTTGCGGGTGGCCAAGGTGTTCAGTTTCGTGTTCGCGGCCTTCTCTTCGTTTAGGTTTGTCGTTAAGAACCGAACAACGTCATCATGTCCAAGTTCTTCGGCCCACGCGATCAGGGTGCCGTAGCGCGTCATCTCGTAGTGCTCGACCGCCTGAGCGTTCGCTACAATCGCAACGTCGAGTACGGTCTTGTCAGCGATCTCGCCCGCTGTCTCATCGGCTTCCTTAATAATGCCATCGATCGCGGGGCATGTCGTCCCTTTCGGTTGCTGACCAAGTTTGGCAAAAGCACTTTCCAGACGTTCGATCTGTTTCCCAGTCTCCTCGAGATGGTTCTTCAAGCCGGCCTTAAGACCAGCGTTCGTCGCTTTGTCGATCATTTTCGGCAACGACTTTTGAATTTGCTGCTCCGCGTAATAGATGTCTTGCAACTGATGGAGAAAAAGGTCCTCCATCGTGCTAATGTCCTTTGTAAATATTCCCATCGTTTACTCCTGTTACGCTCCGCAGTGACATCTGCCGATGACGTGATGTAGGGCCAACACAGGAAATTCAGCGTGGTTCCTGTCGGATTGTCGCAGGCGTCTTTTTTTCACCGTTCAAGCAATAGCTACTCATTCTTAGGCAATCACGCCTCTAGCCAACTGAGCCCACAATCAGCCGCCGCGAAATAAACGAGATAGCTGATGTACCTGGGAACGATGAGAACGGCGCCACGTCTGCTCTGATGAACGAGACCGACCTCCTCATCCAATTAGTTCTTGTGACGCCCGACGACCGTGATCACGAGGTGTGGGCCGCTTTGACCTCAAGCGAGGAGGCAATTTCCAGAGTGCTGGCTGCCGTCCCGACCGGCTGGAGCGCGTCGCTTTTGGATATCAGGGTGACACCCCACGAGAGTTCGCAGTTAAAGTTACAGGCTGGCGAGATCCGCAAACTAAGGGAATAAGCAGCTGGTGGACCAAACCGCCAGTCCTGGTTCCGGGTGGCACCCAATTTGCTTTCCTGAGACTTATGCCCAGGTATTACTTCAAACTGGTTGATGGCCATTTGGTCACGAATTATGGCGTTCATGACCTTGATAACGCAACCGCGGCGCAGATCGCAGCGATTGAGCTTGCACGTTCAATTCGTCAGGAAAGACCTGAACTCGTCGGCCAACGCTATTCCGTGTCCGTGACGGATGAGTTCGGGGCCGACGTTTGCTTCATCCCGATCGAAATTCCCTAACCGGCAAAAGGCGAGGAAAAAGTGCCCCTGCTCAGTCATAGGGTCCTCGGGTACGATGTTCGTCGCATGATGTTCGATTTCACGATGCTAACGCCGGATGCCAAGACAGTCGGATGCCCATCAGTGGCGCGGCGATCCCGCGATTTTCGCCGCCGGGCGACGTCACTGGCGTCACCGACGGCAGTCTGACGGCGTGGGTGGTCAAGCCTTGATGGCGATGATCGCCGCGCCTGCTGCAATCAGACCGATGCCCATCCATCCCGTTGCTGAGGGACGCTCTCCCAGGAATGCGAATGCAAAGAGAGCGACAAGCACGACGCTCAATTGTCGATCGGTGCGACCATCGAAGCGGGGCCAAGCTTAAGTGCGCGGAAGTAGCAAAGCCAGGAAGCTCCCGTCCGGAGGCCCGAGAGAATGAGAAAAGTCCAGGTTCGTGGCGAGATCGGACCCGACGTCGCAAACTGGCCTGTGGCAAATAGCAAGACGAGGAAGCTTAAGAGGATGACGACAGTCCGGATGAACGTGGCGAGGTCCGAGCCGATGTTCTCGACGCCGATTTTCGTAAAGATAGCCGTGAGGGCCGCAAACACCGCGGACAGTAGCGCCCATAGCTGCCAGGATTCGAGTGTCATGCACTTTCCTTTGCCGTTAGCGGCGTCATTCAACGGTCAGAACGTGAACAGCACGGAGGCGTACCAGGAAACCTGGTTGGTCTCGTTGGCATTCTCGATTCCGCGACTGACATAGCCGAGCAAATGGTAGTTTTCGTTTAGATCGTAGCGCCATCCGACGCCGAGGCTCGTCGTCGCGGGTGCAACGCTGGAAACTGCGGTCTGGTGGAACAGTTCGGCGCCGATCTGAAGTTTGGGTAGGAGCTGATAGGTGACGACGCCGCCCACTTGGCAGAAGTCGACGGCACGGAACTCGCTGAGCGTGCATCCACCGCCGCCGAACGCCGACCAACCGCCGTTCCAGTCCTTCTGAACCCAGATCGGCAGCAGCAGCGACGCGTGATTGTCGCCGACGAGGTTCGAACCGCTTGGAAGGAAGATGCGCGGGAAGATGCTGACGTCGAGCCCGAACCCGTCCTGATGAAGAAAACGGTACTTGGCGGCGAGCTGGACGTTGCTCCAACCGAGGTCGGTGCCGCCGCCGACAGGCCGGTCAAATCCTTCCGGCAGGGTTGCGGTCAACTGGAGGTCGGGTGCGGCGCCGTAGTTGAAGTCGATCCCGCTCTGACCGTTGCTGCCATTTCGCGCCGCCGTCCCAAGATTGTACGTGTAGATCTCGAAATGCTGGTAGTCGGTCGGCTCCGGATCGTCGGAAATATAGGGCGGTCCGGCGATAGCGGACTCCGCAAGCAGGGCCAGAAGACCGCAGCACACCCACAACCTCACGCGTCCGCCGCGAACCAGCATCGATGAGAAATCCCTTGAAATGCCGAGTATGTAGTATATGCTACACGATGTGATGTCGAGGTGGTTTTGCTACTCGGCGAATATTGGGAGCGCTGGCTTGGCCGTTCATGCCGCCGTTGATGCTGGGAACTCGCTCGACTCCGTGCTGCGAAGCGCGAACCAACAACTCGGCGCCGCCGGCCGGCGGGTGGCGAAATTCATCGACGAGAACCGGCAGATCGTACTGGCCAGTTCGGCCGCCGCCTTGGGCGCACGCATCGGTACCTCCGACGCCACCGTGTTGCGCACCGTTCAGACGCTCGGATTCGCCAGCCTGGCCGACCTCAAGACTGCGATCTTAAAATCAGGCTCGGCCTCGACGCCGGCCGACGACATGCGCCGAACTCTAGTCGACTTGGAAAAGGCCACCGGGCACGCCCTCGACGGAATCCTGCAGGCGCACGCCGAAGGTCTGCACGTTTTGCGGTCAACGAAATGCCGCGCCCAGATGGCTGCAGCAGTTCGCGTGCTGGATGGCGCCGAACGCATCGCAGTCTTCGGGATTGGCCCGTCAGCGGCTCTTGCGACCTATGTTTCGACGTTGCTCGCGCGAAATGGCCGCCGCAGTCGCACGATCGGTGCGACGGGATCTATGCTGGCCGATCAATTGCTTGATCTCGACAAGGGAGACGTGCTGCTCATCCTCGCGTATGGCCGTCTGTACCGGGAAGTGAAGGCCGTGTTCGCGGAGGCCAAAGCCCTGGGTCTTCCGAACGTTCTCGTTACGGAGGCCGATGACACGCCGTTGGCGAAGCTGGCTGATGTCTGCGTCGCAATTCCTCGCGGCCGTCCGGGGCAGGTGGCGCTGCACGGAGCGACCCTCGTAGGCCTGGAGGCTCTGGTGCTCTCACTGGCCGCCGCGAAGCCGGGAGCTGCTCTGGCCTCGCTCGATAATCTCAATCGGCTGCGGCGCGCAACTGAAGTTCAGACCAAGACCGCAAAGTAGCGTTCGGACATTAAAGAAACCCCGATGGACGAGGAAATCCAACGCAGCAAGGTTCCGGAGGTCACGCTGGTGTTCTGGATCATCAAGATCCTGGCGACGACCCTCGGCGAAACCGGCGGCGATGCCGTTTCGATGTCGATGAACCTCGGCTATGCCGTCAGCAGCCTGATCTTCACCGGCATCTTCGTGGTCGCGGTGATTGCTCAGATCGCCGCGAAGAAATTCCATCCGTTCCTATACTGGCTCGTCGTGATCGCCACCACGACAGCCGGAACGACCATGGCGGATTTCGCCGATCGGTCGCTCGGAGTCGGCTACCCCGGCGGCGCTACGCTGCTGTTCGTGCTGCTGATGGCCTCGCTCGCCGTCTGGTACTGGTCGGCGGGATCGGTCTCCGTCAACACGGTCTCGACGCCGAGGATCGAGACGTTCTACTGGGTCGCGATCCTTTTCTCCCAGACGCTCGGCACGGCGCTCGGCGACTGGATGGCGGACACCAAGGATCTTGGCTACCAAGGTGGTGCGCTGGTGTTTGCCGCTGGTCTGGCGCTGATCGCCGCGGCGTACTTCTTCACCACGATCTCGCGGACGCTGCTGTTCTGGGGCGCTTTCATACTGACTCGTCCGCTTGGCGCCACGCTCGGAGACCTGCTCGATAAGCCGCTTGGCAGCGGCGGCCTCGCATTCAGCAGGTTCTATGCGTCGGCGATCCTGGCCGCCGTCATCATCGCGTGCGTGGCTTTCCTGCCGCAGCGCGCGGGCGTGCACCCCGGCAAACCCCAACCGACCGGCATCTAGTCAACAGAGAAAGAACTCGCATGCAGCCGATACATGTGCCGACCCTGGGCGCGCGCTATTGGAGTGCGCTGTGCCTCGCCAGCATCTTCGGCGCCAACATGGGAGACCTCTTTGCGAGAAACCTGGGCCTCGGCCATGTGGCAGGCCTGCCGTTTCTTGCGGTCGCCCTGGCGATCGTGATCGTCGCCGAGCGATTCGACCGGATTCAACATGAAATCTATTACTGGATCGCGATCATCATCGTCCGGACCGCCGCCACCAACTTCGCCGACTTCGCCGCCGGTGATTTGAAGCTGCCGAGGGTCTGGGTCATGGCGGGATTGACGGTACTGCTCGTCGCGGCGCTCTGGCTGACGTGGCAGTTCGCTTGGCGGCGGCACCCGAACAAGACGGACAACGTGCTTCGGGCCGACCTTGGATATTGGACCTGCATGTTCATCGCCGGAACATTGGGGACCGTCATAGGCGACTTCTGCTCTCATAACTTAAGGCTCGACGATGCGGGAGCGGCCATCGCGCTATCGCCCATCGTCGTCGTGCTGCTCCTAGTCGGATGGCGGGGTGCGCTCCGCCTGCTGCCATTCTACTGGCTCACGGTCGTTGCAATCCGCGCGGCGGGGACCGCGGTTGGTGACCTCGTCTCGGGTCGGAACATGCTTGGTCTGCCAATGAGCACGGCGGTGACAGGCATCCTGTTTGTTGTGCTCCTGTGGAAAGAATCCGGAACGTCACAACGGCCGGCCGTGGCGAATTCTTGAGAGTCTCGACAGGGATTGATCCGGGCGAACAGTGTGAGCCAGGCCACTGGCGCGCGGAAGCTAACTGGCTTCAGGCGGGCATAAGGGGCAGAGGTGTCGCCGATGGTATCCAGCACGTCGCGAACTGCGGCGACAGCCTCGGCTGGAGACCGCGGGCGGAGGACCTTCGCGCGCGATCTGAAGTGAGCGCTCTCGGGCGTGCGGATCGACCCGATCCTGCATCCAGCCGTGCTCCCGCATTCACAGATGGCACCGGCCTCTTGCAGCTATATGGTCGTCGGCATCGGACTCGCTCCTTACGCGAAGCGAATCCTTAGGGACTTTCGCCGTTTTGGCACCGGATTTCCGTCAGTCCGCTCAGTCTCCAAATCTGGTCAGATCGGCGGTTGTATGCCATCATTCGCAGCAAGAAGCCTTGATAGGGTGGCCGAGGCTTCCTGAACTCGACGCTTGGGTCATCCCATGTCTCGCGCCTCGCTACGTACCCTGCTCGTGACTCTCGCCGTCGTCACGTTTGCGTCGCTTGAGCTCCAACCCGTCGCGGCCTATCCAGATCATCCGATCCACCTGCTCGTACCGTATCCTGCCGGCGGACCGAATGACGTGATCGCTCGCCTTATCGCTAACAAGCTCGACGATAAATTTGGCCAACAGGTTGTCGTGGAAAACCGTCCTGGGGGTAGCGGCAATACCGCTGTGATCGCGACCGCGCGGGCTGCGCCGGACGGCTATACGCTCCTGCTGCATGCCATGACCTATGCGGTCAATCCGTTGTTGTTCGCCAATGCCGGCTACTCGGTCGATCAATTGACGCCTATCTCGATCGTTGCGGAGGGGCCACTGATCTTGCTAGTGCATCCCTCGCTCGGCGTGGGGTCGCTGCAGGAGCTGATCGCAAAGGCGAGGGCTGAGCCTGGAAAAATCAACTATGGTTCTGGCGGCGTCGGCAGTTCGCCTCACCTCGCAGCCGAATTGTTCAAGCAGGCCGCAAAGATCAACCTCCAGCACATTCCCTATAAAGGTACCAACGACCTGATCGCCGACCTCCTGACCGGGCGCGTGCCGATCGTCTTCCTGAGCCCGCTTATCGCCAAGCAGCATGTAACGGCTGGCGAGCTTTTAGCGCTCGGGATCACCTCCGCCGAACGTTCTCCGACCTGGCCGGACACGCCGACGATCGCCGAAGGCGGCGTCCCTGGGTATGCGATGGAGGCTTGGTACACGGTGCTCGCGCCGAAGGGTACGCCAGGCGATGTGATCGAAAAACTGAGCCGGGCGATTGCCGAAGCCGTAAAATCAAGCGACGTCAGCGACAAGCTCGCCTCCCTCGGTAACGTACCCCGCGGCACCACGGCAGCCGAGGCCAAAGCCTACATTGATGCAGAGAGCAAGCGCTGGCACGCGATCATCCGCGCCGCCGGCATTCAGGCCGAGTGAGACGGCGGGGGACAGATTCGTATGAGCTTTGACCTCGTCTTGCGCGGCGGCACCCTCTATGACGGCAGCGGCCGGGCTGGAGAGCTCGGCGACCTTGCGATTACGCACGACCGGATCGCAGCTGTCGGCGAGGTATCCGGACCGGCCAAACGAGAGATCGATGTATCCGGGATGGCGGTCGCGCCGGGCTTCATCGACATCAAGACGCATTCGGATTTTACTTTGCCGATTAATCCGAGGGCGGAGAGCAAGGTACGCCAAGGCGTCACGACCGAAGTCATCGGACATTGCGGGTTTTCTGTCGCGCCCGTACTGCCCGGCAAGGTGGAACTGCTGCGCGATTATCTCTCCCCAAGCGCACCTTGGCTATCGTTCCGCGAGCAGAGTTTCGCCCAATATCTCGCCAGCTTTCCCGCGACCGCGGTAAACGCCGCCATGCTCGTCGGGCACAATACATTGCGGCTAATGGTGATGGGCATGGACAACCGGGTGCCCACCGCAAATGAGCTCCAGGCGATGTGCGATCTCCTGGAAGACGGTCTTCGTGCGGGCGCGCTTGGGCTATCTTCCGGCCTATTCACCGCGCCCGGTTCGTACGCAGCGCCAGCGGAGATGACGGCGTTGTGCCAAGTGGTCAAGCGGCATAACGCCAGTTATTTCACCCATATTCGCGATGAGTCCGGCCATGTGCTCGATGCACTCGATGAAGCTATCCAGATCGCCGAGAGCTGCGACATCCACGTCGAGATCGTGCATTTCAAATGTTCGGGTATCGACAATTGGGGCAAGGCGGCACGCGGCCTGCAAATGATCGGTGAGGCCAAGGCGCGTGGGCTTGACGTGGACTGTGACGCCTATCCCTACACAGCGGGCAGCAATCCGCTTAAGAATCTCATGCCGCAGTGGGTACAGGCCGGGGGCGTTTCCGCCATGCTCGACCGGTTGCATCTGCCGGAGACCCGCGCGCGTATTCGTGACGACATTGCACAGGATGGCCTCAACAATTGGGGCAGGATCCCGGATTGGGATTGCGTGCGGATTTCGATTGCACCCAACGTTCCGCACTATGCTGGGCGCACCGTCGCCGATCTTGCACGTGAGCGAAGCGCCGACCCGATTGATGTGGTTTGTGATTGCCTGATCGAAGACAAGACCGCCACACGCGTGCTCGTCACGTCGATTTCAGAGGACGACGTGCGTGATATTCTGCGTTCGCCGCTGACGTTGGTTGGGTCCGACGGCAATTGCGTGGCCGACTACGGCGTCACCAGTCAGGGCCATCCTCACCCCCGCTTTTATGGAACCTTCCCGAGGATTCTGGGCCATTACGTGGGCGAACTCGCGCTGATCCCGCTCGAATTAGCTATTCACAAGATGACCGGAGCGCCCGCGCGGGCGCTCAAGCTCGCCGACAGGGGCCTGCTCAAGGCTGGATATCGCGCCGACGTGACGGTTTTCGATCCCGCAGATTTCAGCGACCAGGCGACATACGAAAATCCGCATCAATATCCTTCTGGTAATCGGACGACAGTTTTGGTGAACGGCGTACCTGTCGTTGAAGATGCAACCCACACCGGCGCACTTCCCGGCAGGGTCCTGAAGCGCAAGGTGTCGGGAGAGGTTTTGTAATGAGACCCCATTCGAATCACGTCTTCTGTCACGAAGCAGACCTGCGCGTGTAACCGAATGATGTCTGATCCTAAGGGTCGAACGGACATCCTTGTCACCAGTGCTGACTTCCGAGTTCGATGCTGTGGACGGCTCCTCCACCGGCACATCGGTGCCATGGATGTGGGCGCTGTTGAGGCTCCCACGATTGAGGAGCGAGCCATGCAGACGATAACGACAATCGCCCGTTGCGGGTCTCGGTATCGAGGCGATTGACGAGGTCGACCACGTTGTAGAAGCGGCCACGGGCGCCGGATCGGATGCAGCTCCGCGCGATAGCGATGGCCAGATGGGTCTTGCCGGTACCCGTTCCGCCGACCAGCACGACGTTGCGTTGCTGGGCGATGAAGCCGCCGCCAGCGAGATCATTGACAAGCGTCTGGTTGATCGGCGTGCCGTCGAACTGGAAGTCGGCGATATCCTTGGCAAGTGGCAGCTTGGCGATGGTGAGCTGGTACTTAATTGACCGGGCCTGCTTCTCGTTGATCTCGGCGGAGAGCAGGTCGCCGACGATACGCTGAGGTTCGTGCTGGCGTTTGACGGCGGTCGCCATGATCTCGTCGAAGGCGGCTTTCATGCCGTAGAGCTTGAGTTCGCCCATGAGATCGAAGATTTGGGTTCGTTCCATCAGTTGGTCCTCCGGAGGTTGTCGTAACGGGCACAATCGGCGATCGGCGATCGGCGCATGGCGCAGCGTCAGTGCGGCGGGCGTCATGATGTTGGCCCGTGGGGCGGGTTCGCGTTGCCGGGCCAGGATGTTGAGCACGACATCGGCGGAATGGACGCCGTGACCGAGCGCTTCGGCACAGGCGGCTTCGACCGCCGGCAGACCATCGGTCAGCACGGCGTTGAGGATGTCGACCATCTGCCGATTGCCATCGTCGGTGCTGGCGAGCTTGCGCCGGATCCGCTCGATCGCTGCCGGCAGCACCCGGTCCTTGAAGGGGGCTCCATTGCGCAAGGCGCCGGGTTTGCGCGATGGCGGATCACCGCCATCATGGCGAAGGCGAACATCACCAGGGAAACGTGGCGATGCCACCCATGCCAGGATCTGCTTATGCTGCGGTCTCTTTCAAATGGCTGACGGCGCGCCGGTTCATGGTCGATGAACGGGTGATCAAGGTGCCGGGAATACGGCGCGTTGTCGGTTCGGATCGCGCGCTGCGCTCTCCCGTGAGCCCAAGTATCTCCATGGCGGTTTGCGCCATTTCACGAACCGGCTGCCGGATGGTGGTCAACCCGTAGCTCGGCAGCGCGGCCATGGGCACATCGTCATAACCGATGATGGATACATCTCCGGGGATGCTTAAGCCGATTTCTCGTGCCGCGTCCATGCCCCCGAAAGCCATCACGTCGCTGGCGAAGAAAAGAGCATCGGGACGCGACGCCTGCCGCAAGAGCCGCTTGGCAGCGGCATATCCGGCCTCATAGCTGAATTCGCCGCCATCTTCCTGCAGGCAAGATGTTATCTTCAGCTGTTTGAGGCGGGTCAGAAAACCCGAACGTCTGTCCCGATTGGTCGTGGCGTCCCGCTGCGCGGAGATGAACGCAAGACGCTCATGGCCGGTGGCGACGAGGTAGTCCGCAACTTGCCGTCCCCCGCCGACGTTGTCGCTCGATACCGCATGGATATTGAGACCCGGCACATAACGATTGAACGAGACCACGGGCGTGTCGCGCGCCGCGCAAATGCGGGCCATGGCCGATGAGATCGTCGCCGAGGTCAGGATGATGGCGTCCACCTGGTATTGCAGCAGGTTTGGCATGATGTCATCGACCTTCTGCCCGGCCGACGAAACGAACAGCAAGGTCTGAAATCCCCCCGCCTGAACCTGTTGGACGAGTTCATCCAGCACCACTGGGTAAAACGGGTCGACCAGATTAGCCATCACGATCGCGACCATGTTGGTTCGCCGGGTAATGAGACTGCGTGCGATGACGTTCGGCTGATAGCCGAGCTTGTTGGCCGCTTTGATGACGCGAAGTTTCATTTCCTCCGAAATGCTTGCGGTCATCGAAAAGGCGCGCGAAATCGTCGATTGCGAAACGCCGAGCGTACGGGCGACATCCTGGGCCGTCACTTGGGCGCCGGTTTTCGGGATTGCTCGTTTAGCCATCGGCTTATGGGCCTCACAAAGAAGTTCTGTCGTCAGGTTCAAATACTATAGGGTGCAACCGGCTGGTTCGTTTGCTCAAAACTTTAGCAATTGAGCCTTGCATACGCATGCAATTTGATCTTGCACCGCAAGCACTCTCATCTCAACGTCGGCGGTTAAGGACGCCGCAGGAAAAAAGGCCTGCTCGCGATGGAAATGATACCGGATACTTCTGCAATGATCGACGTAAAACAGTTTTGGCAGGCGATCGGCCAGCGCGCGACCGGAAGCACGATCGTGACCGCGCGCGCGGATAGCGGGCCCGCCGGTTTGCTGGGCCTGTCAGCGACGCATCTTTGCGCGGATCCGCCGACCATGATGGTCTCGGTCGACAAGCGCACCTCCGCATTGCCAACAATCCTTCAGGCCCGGCATTTCGCCCTCAACTATCTCTCCTCGGCACAGTGGGAGCTTGCGGATATTTTTGGCGGGAAATCTGATCTGAAAGGGGCCGACCGCTTTGCGACGTCCTCCTGGGGCAGCTTGGTGACAGGCGCACCGACCCTTGCCGATGCGGTCGGCGTTATCGATTGCGAACTGGTCGAAACCATCGAAAAGTATAACGTCGTCATCATCCTCGGGCGGGTCGTGGCGACCTCCAGCAATCCCGATGCATCACCCCTGGTGCACTTCCGGGGCGGCTATATGCCATGATCGACGGCGCACTGTTTAAACGCGGGATGCGGCGGCTTGCCGCCGGCGTTTCCATCGTCACCACGCTCGACGAGGACGTGCCGCATGGGCTGGTGGCGACGTCGGTTAGTTCCGTCTGCGCCGAGCCGGAGCCGACGCTGCTCGTTTGCGTCAACCGCAATTCGAGCATTCACGACGTCATCCATCGCAGAAAGATCTTCTGCGCCAATGTTCTCAGTGCCGACGATGTCGAGCTGGCCCAGCGCTTCAGCGTACCGGAACTCCGCGCCAGCCGTTTCGAGCATGGTTCCTGGGTTTCGTTGACGACCGGGGCGCCGGCGCTCGCCAGCGCGCTGGCGAGTTTCGATTGCGAGGTTACGCAGGTTGTTCCGGTTCATTCCCACACGATAATTGTGGGCGTGGTTCGCGAGCTCAAGGTATGGCAAAGTGAGATCGACGCGCTCTTGTATCTCGATGGGCAATATCAGGTACGTTCACCAAACGCCGCGTGAACGAAGCGCGATCGCCTCATTCCGCCAGATTATCGCGCAAGGTTTTCCCCTCATAGGTCTTCCGGTAACGTCCGCGACGCTTTAGTTCCGGGACCAACTGGTCGACGATGTTCAGCATGATCGCCCGCGGTGATCCCGGTGCGATCGAGAGCATGAACCCGCCGCGGCTGCCGGTCGCCTCGAACATTTCCTCCATCTGGTCCGCCAGCTTGCTGGCGGTACCGGCGAACGTGATGTTGTAGCCGGTCGATGCGCGAAGAGCGTATTGGAAGAATTCGTCACGCTCGATCTCGGCCGTTTCACCATGCTGCTTCGCGAGCAGGCTGACGAAGCCGACCGGGGAGGCGTTGGCGGCAACGATGCGTTCGTTCAGCTCTTTCAGCGAAAACTTTGGCGGAAGCTGCGACATGTCGTAGCCGGTATTGTGCGACAGCCACGCGCCGACCGCGCCGAGCGGGACATCGGCGATCATGGTTTCGCGAAGCGCCTGCGCCTCGGCTTCGGTTTCGCCGACGATCGCCCGGCTCGACCAGAGGATTCCGACCTTCTGCGGGTCGCGGGCCTCCGCGACCAGCGCCTTGTCGAGATCGCTGCGTTGCTGCTGCATCAGCGGAATGCTTTTGGTGAGGCCAAAAACATGATCGGCGACGTGGGCGGCCGCTCGTGTCCCTCGCGGAGAACCGCCCGCCTGGATAATCACGGGATGAACCTGGGGCGAGGGCACGACGCTCAACGGTCCCTTGACTTTGAAGAACTTGCCGGCGTGATTGATCGCCTTCACTTTGGTCGGATCGGCGACCATGCCGGTCTTGCGATCCCAGACAAAGGCATCCGGCGCGACGCTGTCCCACAGCCGATGGCAGACGTCGATGAATTCCTCCAGACGCTCGTAGCGTTCGTTGTGATCGACCAGCTCGTCATAGCCGTAATTCGCATAGTCGGCCTTGCGCTGCGAGGTGATCACGTTAAAGGCGATACGGCCGTTTGTGATGTGGTCAAGCGAGTTGAGCAGACGCGCCGTATAGAACGGATGCATGAAGGTTGAGGCGTAAGTCAGTCCGAAACCGAGATGATGGGTAACGCGTGACATCGCCGCAATCCAGGGGCTCATTTCGAAACGAGGCCATGCGACACCGTAGCTGACGGCATCTTCGATCGAATCCTGCCAGGTCGAGGGAATGCCGGTACTGTCGCCGAAGAAGATCATGTCGAGCCCGCCCCGTTCGGCGACGCGGGCGACCTCTTCGAACATGCCGATATTGGGATGATGCTGGTCGAGCCAGGAGCCGGGCATGCGCCATTGCGTCTCGACATGGGTCCAGGAAAAGTCGAAGGCGAGGTGAATTCTCTTTTTCATATGATGGCTCCAACCGGCGCGACCCGAAACACGGCAGCAGGTGCTCCTTGCATGCTTGATGCCAAACGGCGGCGAAGGCCGCCCGCGAACCTCGGTATCGCCGTCACGTCCGCAAAAGTATCTGATTTTGTTGAATACGTATGCAAAGGCCTTATGTGCGGCATTTTTTCATCTCCCGAACGCGCGCAGATACGGCTAAAGAGCTGCACAAAACATAGGCCAATTGCCTTTGCATTCGCATGCAATTTGATCTTGCCGCTTTTGCTGCGCGAGCGTTAGCTCGAAAGGGACAGAGAGCGCGCCGATGACAGCAGATCAATTTGTTCAGACCACGCTTGGCGGGCTAGCGATCGGCTGCATCTACAGTCTGATAGCGCTCGGAATCTCGATGATCATCCGCGCCACCGACATTCTTCACTTCGCCCAGGGCGAAATGTTGATGATCGGCTCGATGATGGGTCTATCAGCCTATTGGTTGCACGGCATGCCGTTTGTGCTGGTGCTGCTCGCCGGCACGGTCGGCGGCGGTCTCGTCTCGATGGCGATCGAATTCTTCATCTATCGCAGGCTGCGCCTGCGCCGGGTCTCCCTCATCAATATCATGATCGCGACGCTCGGCGTCTCGATTGTCCTGCAGAACGTGGCGCGCATGGTGTGGGGCTCGGAACCGCTGCGTTATCCCAGTCTGTTTGCATCGAACGGGCTGGTCTTTGCCGGCTTTGTGGTCTCTCCCCAACTGGTCTGGATCGTGGTTCTCAGCGGCCTGATCATGGGCGCCTTGATCGTCTTCTTCCGTTACACCCGCCTCGGCATCGCCATGCAGGCGGCGGCGCAGGATCCGGACGCCGCCCGGCTGATGGGCGTTAACGTCGATCGGACGACGACCTATACCTTTGCGCTATCCGGCATGATGGCGGGTGCTGCCGGCGTATTGCTGGGATCGCTGTTCTTTGCGTCGTTCAATATGGGCTTCATGACCGGTATCAAGGCGTTTGTTGCCGCGACGCTCGGCGGCCTTGGAAGCGTCGCGGGCGCTATGATCGGTGGTTTGATCTTCGGAATCATCGAGACGTTCTCCGGAATGCTGATTTCGACCGCCTACAAGGACGCGGTCGGCATGGTTGTGCTCATCGCGATTCTTCTGTTCATGCCGTCCGGGCTGTTGGCCCGCGATGGCCGGGCCGTGTGAACATGCGCGGGGTTCCGATCGCCCGACTTGTTCTGTTGCTCATCCTTGCTGCGCTGCCGCTTTTGCAATCCAATGCCTATTGGGTGCACGTGTTTAGTTTGGCTTTGATCAGCGTCATCCTGGCATTTTCCCAACAATTGCTGGTTGGATCGGCGGGCATCGTTTCGCTGGGGCAGGGCGCGTTCTTCGGCATTGGCGCCTATTGCGCCGGCTCACTCTCGGTTGGCGCGCCGTTTCTGCTGGCGATCGCGGCCGGTGGTCTGCTTGCCGGAATATCCAGCCTGCTGCTGATCCCGATCGTTCGCCTCAAGGGTTCGAGCCTAGCGGTGGCGACGCTCGGCTTTGCGATCATTGTCCACCTCGTCATGCTCAACGAGGATTGGCTGACCGGCGGCAGCATCGGGATGATGGATATTCCGGCCCCAACTCTGTTTGGCCTGTCGCTCGGCGGCGAGACGCGGTTTTATTATGTCTGTCTGATTGCAGCCGCCGGCGTATTTCTGGCGCTCGACCGGATCACGCATTCGCGGTTCGGGCGCGCTTTGACCGCGATGTCTCAGGATGAGGAGGCGGCGCGCGCCAGCGGAATTTCTATTTCGCTCTACAAGAGCAAGTGCTTCCTGATCGCCGCGATCGTCTCGGGCATTGCTGGCGGGCTTTACGCCTACCATTCGCGCTATCTCAATCCGAACGACTTCGATTTCCAGAAATCGATCGACATCTTGATCATGGTCGTGATCGGCGGCATAAGAAGCCTGCCTGGCGCGGCGCTCGGCGCCGCCATCGTCGTTTTGATCCCGGAACTGCTGCGCGCGTCCGGAGAATTCCGGCTCCTTCTTTTCGGCGTCATGGTGATCGTGCTGGCGGGAACCGGCAGCCGTGGCCTGAGCGGTATCTTGGTCGATCTTTTCAGGCGTTTTTCGCCGCCTCGGCTGTGGCTGGTCTTTCAGAAGCCTGGAGCGGTGAGGCTGTAATGTCCGCTCTGTTAGAAATCAACGGGCTTACGCGTCGCTTCGGCGGCCTTGTCGCTGTCCGCGACGTTGCGATGGAAGTCGCGCCGGGATCCGTCCATGGGCTGATCGGTCCGAACGGCGCCGGCAAAACGACGCTGCTCAATCTGATCTCCGGTCACGTTCCCTCAAGCAGCGGCCGGATTAGCTTTGCGAGTGGCGACATCACGCGCTGGTCGGTCGATCGCCGTGCCCGCGCCGGCATCCGCCGAACCTTCCAGAACCTGAAACTGTTCCGTGACATGACGGTGCTCGAAAACGTTATGGTCGGAATGCACGGCGAGACCCATTGCGAAATCTGGCGCGCGCTGTTGCGCACGCGCTCACAACAGGCCGAGGAAGCCGCCATTGCCGAGCGTGCCCGCGAAGCGCTCGATTTTGTCGGCCTGTTGAATCTTGCCGATACACGTGCGGATGATTTGCCCTACGGCTCGCAGCGGCTTGTCGAAATTGCCCGGGCAACCGTCGCACGGCCGAAGCTGCTTTTGCTGGATGAGCCGGCGGCCGGTCTCAACGGGGTCGAAAGCCGGCGCCTCGTCGACCTTATCAAGGCCATTCGTGCGAGCAGCACGACCATCCTTTTAGTGGAGCACCACATGGACGTGGTGATGCCGTCCTGCGATTGCATCACTGTGCTCAACTACGGTCAGCGGCTCGCGAACGGTACGCCGGCGGAAATCCGGGCCCACCCGGAGGTGATCAAGGCCTATCTCGGCGGCGGACTCAAGCGGCGCGAGACGCGCGCACCGAAACAACAGGCGGAGCTTCTCCATGCTGCGTCTTGAAAATATCAGCGCCGGTTATGGCGCGGTGACCGCTTTGCGCAATGTCGATATGGTCGTGGCATCGGGCGAAGTGGTCGCATTGATCGGTTCGAACGGCGCCGGAAAATCGACAACGCTGCGCACGATTTCCGGGCTGGTTCGCCCCAGCACGGGGAAAATCGAATTTCAGGGCGAAGCGATCACGGAGCTTTCGCCCGAACAGATCGTCGATCGGGGCATCATCCATGTGCCTGAGGGACGCCACGTCTTTCCGCGACTCTCGGTCCATCAGAATCTGACTGTCGGCGCTTATTCCTCTCGCGCTCACGCCAGGAAGAACGAGACGCGCGAGCGCGTCTTCGAGTTGTTTCCCCGGCTCTACGAGCGCCGCCAGCAGCTCGCGGGCTCGCTGAGCGGAGGCGAACAGCAGATGCTGGCCTTCGGCCGCGCCATGATGGCACAGCCAGTTCTGCTGATGCTGGACGAGCCTTCGCTGGGGCTAGCGCCGATCATGGTCGAGGAAGTCGCGCGCGCGATCGACTATTTCCGCGAAAGCGGCGTCACGATTTTGCTGGTCGAGCAGAACGCCGAGCTTGCGCTCGAACTCGCCACGCGCGGCTATGTGATCGAGACCGGCTCGATCGTGCTCGCCGATACCAGCGAGCGTCTGCTTGAAAATCCAAAGGTCTGGGCGAGCTATCTCGGCGAGCAGGATTGGGAATTCGACACGGCCGCGGTTGCTCAGAGCCCGCAGTGAATGAGTTTTCCGCTAACGAGGGAGTTTGAACCATGCGTTTCCTAAATGCCCGCGGCACGATCGCCATAGCCTTCATGATCGCAGCTTCCGTTCAGCCGTCCGCCGCCGAAACCATCAAGATCGGCGTGTTCGGCCCGTTTTCCGGTGACGCCGCCGCGATGGGCGGCAGCGAGAAGGACGCGGTCAGCCTCGTGATCCAGGAAAAGAACGCCGCCGGCGGCATCCGCGGCCAGCAGATCGAGCCGGTCTATGCGGATGACAGCGGCAAGCCGGAGGAAGCGGTCAACACGATCAAGCGGCTGATTTCGCGCGACGACGTTCTTCTCAACATCGGCAGCATCTCCAGCCCCGCGAGTCTCGCGGCCTCGCAGGTCAGCCGTCAATCCGAGACCGCACAGATCGTGGTCGGCGGCACCGCGCAGCGGATCACGACATCGGGCAACAAATGGGTGTTCCGTTCACCGGTACCCGATACGAAGCTCGTCGCCGATCTCGTGGATTTCATCCATGAGAAATTCCCGAAAGTGACGAAGTTCGCATTCCTTTACGTCAACGACGACTTCGGCCGCGGCGGTTTTGAGGCCTTCAAGGCGGCGGGCGCGAAATACGGCTTCGAAATCGTCGACGAGGAGCGTTACACCCGCGGCGACATCGATTTCACGGCGCAGCTTGGGCATATCAAGGCAAGCCCGGCCCAGGCCATGGTCGAGTGGTCGCGCTACACGGAAGGCGCGCTGGTCGCCAAGCAATACGCCCAGACCGGATTGAATCTGATCCGGTTCGGTTCCGACGGCATCGCGACGCCCAAATTCATCGAGCTCGCGGGCCCGGCGGCGGACGGCATCTATTTCACGGCGCATTTCAGTGTCGCGACCACGACGGACATTCCGGTCGCCAAGGACTTCGTCGCGAAATTCAGAAAGGCCTATGGCCGCGACCCGGACTCCTATGCAGCGGAAGCCTATGACGCCGCCACCATGGCCGTCCTGGCGGTCGAAGCGGCCGGCAAGCCCGATCGCGCCTCGGTTCGCGATGCACTGGCGAAGGTCAGCTTCGAAAGCAGCCGCGGCTCTTTCAAGTTCGACGACAAGGGCGATCCGCTGCTCGTCACCCATGTCGTGAAGATCGTGGATGGCAAGGAGACCAACGCGCGTAACATGCCGGTTCAAAACTAGCTTGCGATCCTGCGTCGCATTCATCGGCTGGGCGATGGTCGATACCATTCGCTCAAGCCGGCGATAGCGGCGAGGGCCAATGGGAGGGAAAAAAGATGAACGCAAAAATCATCAAATCGGATAATCCGCAGCCGCTTGCGGTCTACACCGAAGCCTTCGACGTCGGCGGATTGATCTTCGCTGCGGGCCAGTTGCCGACCGATTTCAAGACCGGAATTCCCCTTGAAGCCAAGAAGGACCCGAACTTTCCGTTCTATGGCTCGGACATCAAGAGGCGGACGCATTACATCATGAAGGACCTCGCGCGGACCTTCGAGGCTGCGGGAGGGTCGCTCGACCACATCGTCAAGGCGCAGGTGTTCCTGGAAGACCTGCGCGACTTCCATGCCTTCGACGAGGTGTGGAAGGAATATTTCAAGGTGCCGCCGGCGCGCACAACCGTCGGGACGACGGGCTTGCTGGTCAAGGACGCGCAGATCGAAATCGATCTGATCGGCTATGTGCCGGGCAAGCTCAAAAGCCAGCTGATCAAGTCCGAAAATGCGCGGCCGATCGCGCATTATACCGAAGCGTTCACGGTCGGCGGATTGATATTCGCCGCCGGGCAATTGCCGTCCGATTTCAAGACCGGCGTCCCGGACGAAGCGAAGAAGGACCCGAACTTTCCGTTCTATGGCTCGGACATCAAGAAGCGGACGCATTATGTGATGAAGAATCTCGCGCGCACTTTCGAGGCGGCGGGCAGTTCACTCCATCATGTTTGTAAGGCGCAGGTCTTTCTCGAAGACATCGCCGATCACGATGCCTTCCAGGAAGTGTGGCGCGAATATTTCAAGGAGCCGCCGCCGACCACCGTGGTCGGCACCAGTGGTGTCGAGACCAAAGGACTTTTGGTGAAGGATGCGCAGATCGAGATCGATCTGATCGGATACATCCCGGACAAGATCAAGGCGCGCACGGTGAAGACATCGAATCCCAGGGGTGCTGCGAGTTACGCGGAAGCTGTCGTTGCCGGCGGGTTGGTGTTCGCCGAAGGCGCGCTGCCGACAGACTACACGTCGGGCATTCCTGCTGAAGCCAAAAAGGACCCGAACTTTCCGTTCTACGGCTCGGATATCAAGCTGCGGACGCGTTACGTGCTGAACAAGTTGGCGCGGACTTTTGAAGCGGCCGGCAGTTCGCTGGACCACGTCGTCAAGGCGCAAGTCTTTCTCGACGATTTGAACAATTTCAGCGCCTTTGACGAGGTGTGGAAGGAATTCTTCAAGACGCCGCCGGCACGGACCACGGTCGAAACCAGCGGGCTTCCCGTCAAGGACGCGATGGTGGCCATCGATCTGATCGGCTACGTGCCCGGTGAGGTCGCGCTCTCGGGTTGATTGTAGCGATCCGCAGGGATGTGCCGCGAACGCGTGGATGCCGCAGGATCGATGCGCATCGGCATCAGGACCATATCAAGAATTCGTTTGCTGCATTCAGAAGCCGTTGTTAGGCTTTTGTTTTCACGGTGCGTGGTGCGGAGGAGATCATGAGGGGCCTCAAGCTAGTCGGCATTATCTTTGCGTGTCTGCTGCTGGTGGCGCAACTTCCAGCGAAGGCGCAGGAAAATATCCGCATCGGCGTGCTGCTGCCGTTGACGGGACCGCTCGCGAAGAACGGTCTTGAGAACTGGGAGGCGATGCAGATCGCCCGCGATATGATCAACGAGCGTGGCGGAATCAACGGCCGCAAGGTCGAATACCTGCAAGGAGATGCCAACACGCCGAACGCAGCGATCAGCGAGACCGAACGACTGATCACCAAGGACGGCATCAAGATCACGACCGGCTCGTTTGCTTCCCCGATAGCGATCGCGGTGAGCCAGGCGGCCGAGCGTCATGGCGTGTTTCATTGGGAGACGACGGGGGCGGCCGAAATCATCACGCGCCGCGGCTTCAAGCATACGTTCCAGGTCGGCGCGCCGGCGCGCAAATACGGCCAGGCCGCGGTCGATATCATCGTCAACGATCTTGCCAAGCGGCTGAACAAGCCGGTCGATACCCTGAAGATCGCTCTGTTGTGGGAGAACCGCGCGTTCGGAAAATCCGTCGGCGATGGCATTCGCGCCTACACCCAAGGAAAAGGCATCAAGCTCGCCTATGACGAGGGCTACGATCAGACCGCGACCGACATGACGCCGATCGTGCAGAAACTGAAGGACGTCGCGCCCGACATCGTGATCGCGATCTCGTTCCCCAATGACGCGATCCTGTTTCAGCGCAAGGCCAAGGAGCTCGAATTCAACACGGCGGCGTTCATCGGCGTTTCCGCTGGTTACTCGTCGCCTGACTTGAGGGAATCGATCGGCGATGCCGTGAGCGGCATTTTTGTCGCTGATTTTCCGCCAAAGGTGAACGCCGCGGTGCTGACGCCTGAAACCAGGAAGGTCGCCGACGAATTCTACAAGCGGTATGAGGTCAAGCTGAAGCGACCACCGGCCGGGCATGCGGCAGCGGGTTTCTCGGCCGTCTGGGCGCTGTTCACTGAAGTCTTGCCGAAAGCCAAGACCTTCGAGCCGGACGAGTTGCGCGAGATCGCGCTAAAACTCGACCTGCCCGAGGGATCGCTGGTCAATGGCAGCGGTATCAAGTTCACCAATTTCGACTGGCCCGACGACCCCAAGGATGCTGGGCAAAATCTGCGGGCCTCGATTGGCGTCTGGCAGTGGACCAAGGCGGGCAACGAGGAAGTCTATCCGGCCGAACTCGCAACCCAGCAGCCGATTATGGTGCCGTTGCCGGATTGGAGTAAGCGTTGATTCCGAACCCGGCGGCTGACGTGCATCGCCTCGTCGGCGGAACGCGCCCGTGAACACGATCATCCAGCTCGTGATTTCCGGTCTTCTGATCGGCAGCATTTACGCGCTGATGAGCATCGGCCTGACGCTAATTTTCGGTGTCCTGCGCGTCGTCAACTTCGCCCATGGCGAATTCCTGATGATCGCGATGTATGGCGCCTGGGCGTTCAGCAAATTGCTTGGCCTCAATCCGTATGTTGCGGCTGTCGCCGTCGTGCCTGCAATGTTCCTGTTCGGCGCGCTGGTCTATCGGCTTGTCATTGGTTCGGCGCTGGAGAAGCCGCATCTGGTCGTGGTGTTCGCCACCATGGGCCTGTCGATCTTCCTGCAAAACGCCGCGCTGATGGCGATGACCGCCGACCTTCGCGATGTTCCGCCGATCTTCGGCCGATCGATTTCCGCCGGCCACGTCTTCATCAAGGGCGAGCTCTTGCTCGGCTTTGTCATTACGCTCTGTTGCACCGTCGCCCTGCAATGGGTGATCAAGTACACGTTTCTCGGCAAGGCCATCCGCGCCACCGTGCAGGACGGCGAAGCGGCGAAACTGATGGGGATCGCGGTGCCGAAGATATTCCTGATCACATTTGCCGCCGGTTCGGCGCTGGTCGGGCTTGCGGCCTGCGTGATGCTGCCGCTGTTTTCGGTGTTTCCGACAGTCGGGCTGAACTTCGTGCTGATTGCCTTCGTGATCGTGGTACTCGGCGGCATGGGAAGCATCGAGGGCGCGTTGCTCGGAGGCTTCTGCGTCGGCGTGGTGCAGTCGGTCGGCTCGTACTATGTCGCGCCCGCGTTTGGGCAGCTGTTCTTCTTCGTGCTGTTCCTGCTGGTGATGATTTTCCGCCCCAACGGCCTGTTCGGCCAAAAGGGCGCGGCGACGCTTGGGATGAATGAGTAACGCATGACGGCGATGCCGGGGAGGAGAAGTTTCTCGCGAATTTCCGCGATGCCGCAACGCGGACGGCTCTCCTGGTTTGAGATCGTTTTGCTTGGAGGTTGCGCCGTCTGGGTTGGCTTCGATCTCGCGCCGGCTTTACAGGACGTCGTCGTTCTCTCTTTCCTTTTCGCCGGTCTTGCGCTCGCCTGGAATATTGCCGGCGGCTGCGCCGGATTGATCTCATTCGGCCACGCCGCGTTTTTTGGGATCGGGGCCTATACGTCGACCATCCTGTTTCAAAGCTACAATATCACGCCCTGGTTCGGAATTTTTGCCGGTGCCGGGGCCGCGGCACTTGCCGGCGCGGTGCTGTCGCTGATCTGTGCGCGGCTCAAGGGGCCGTTCTTTATTCTTTCATCGCTCGCGTTCGCAGAAGTCGTGCGCATCGTCGCGCTGAACTGGTCGTCGGTGACCGGCGGCGCCGAAGGCCTGTCGATCCCGCCGGTGCCTGATTTGGCCAATATGGTGCTCGGTTCGAAGCCCGCTTATGAGACGTTGACCCTGATCTATCTGATTTTGGCCTATGCGATCATGCGTTGGCTTGAAGCGTCACGATTCGGATTCTATCTGTTCGCGGTTCGAGACAATGATGAGGCGGCCGCTGCCGCCGGCATCAATCCGCTGATAGTTCGTTCCTCGGCAATGGCGCTGAGCGCGGCGCTGACTGGGGTAGGGGGCACGATTTTCGCGCAATACTTCCTTTATCTCGACCCGACCTATGTGATTTCTCCTGAACTGTCGTTTCAGTTTGCGCTGTTGCCCGCCGTTGGTGGGCTCGGGACCGCCATCGGCCCTATCCTCGGCTCCTTTCTCATCACGCCGTTGTCGGAGTTGTTGCGCGCGAATCTCGGCAACGCCGCGGCGGGACTGCATCTTGTGATCTATAGTGCCGGGTTGATTATCGTGATGCTGTATTTCCCGGCCGGCATTGCCGGCGCGCTCGAAAAACTCAAGTCCCGGAAGCCGCGGCCATGAGCGCGCTTTTGGAAGTTCAAGGCGTCAGCCGAACGTTTGGCCCGACCCGCGCCGTTGATCACGTATCCTTTGCCGTTCAGCCGGGCGAATTGCTGGGACTGATCGGGCCGAACGGTGCAGGCAAGAGCACGCTGTTCAATCTGATTGCGGGCGTAATGTCGCCATCTGGCGGGAAGATTGCGCTGGACGGCACAGATGTGACCGGTTGGAAATCGTATGACATGGCGCGGGCCGGCGTCGGCCGCACCTTTCAGATTCCAAAACCCTACCGGCAATTATCCGTCATTGAGAACGTGATGATCTCAACCTTTCTGCGCGAGCGGTCGACGGTGGGCGCGCGCGAGCTGGCGGACGTGACGCTGAGCGATCTTGGACTGGCGCCTTATCGCGACCGGCCGGCGAGCGAATTGACGGTCGGGCTCTTGAAGCGGCTGGAAGTCGCCCGCGCGCTCGCGATGCAGCCGAAGCTCGTGCTGTTCGATGAGATCATGGCCGGCCTGACCCCGACCGAGGTCGGTGCCATGACGGAGATTGTCGCTGGCCTGCCGGCGCGCGGGATCACCGTGGTCTGGGTCGAGCATGTGCTTTACGCCATCATGAAGACGGCAACGCGGATGGTCGTGATCAACCGCGGCAGCGTGATCGCCCAAGGTGCGCCGGCGGAAGTGGCGCGCGATCCGGCCGTTGTCAAAGCCTATCTCGGCGAGGAGATGCAGCTTGCTTGAGGTCAAAAACCTCGATGCGTTCTATGGCGCGGTGCAGGTGCTGCACGGCGTCAACCTCGTTGTGAACACCGGTGAGATCGTGGGCCTGGTCGGCGCCAATGCCGCCGGCAAGAGCTCGCTGATGTTTTCGCTCGCGGGTTTGCGAACCGCCTGCCGCGGTCAGGTGCTGCTGAATGGCGCGTCCATTCAGGCGTTCGCGCCGTGGGAGCGGCCGTCCAAAGGCCTTGTGCTGGTGCCGGAGCGGCGGCGGCTATTTCCTTTCATGACCGTGCTTGAGAATCTCGAAGTCGGCGCCTATGCCCCGGCGGCGCGCGCCGTGATCTCGCAATCTCTCGAGGCGGTATTCGCGTTGCTGCCGACACTCTCGGAGCGGCGCAGCCAGATCGCGGGTTCGATGAGCGGCGGCGAACAGCAGATGCTTGCGATCGGCCGGGCGCTGATGGCGCGGCCGCAAGTATTATTGCTCGATGAGCCAACCGAAGGGCTCGCACCGATCTTCGTAAAGCTTCTATTTGACCTGATCGTCGATCTGCGCCGCCAGGGTCTCACGATCCTGATCGTCGAGCAGAACGTCCACCATGTGCTCCGGACGGCGGACCGTGCCTATGTGCTCGAAAACGGCCGGATCGTCATGGAAGGCGAGGGCCCCGCACTCCTCAAAGACGAACGGCTCAAAACGGCCTATTTAGGACTCTAGTGATGATCACCGATATCCACTGCCATTATGTTCCGGACCCATTCTTCAAGTTCGCGCAATCGCGTCCCGAATTCGCGATCACGATCAAACGCCGCGAGGGCGACGCGGTCGATCTCGATATCAGAGGCATGCATTTCGGCCTAAACACGACTTTCTTCGACATGGAAAAGCAGGTGGAGCGGATGCAACGTGACGGCGTCGAGCGCGTGATGCTGTCGCTGGCGACGCCGTTCATCGACTATCATCTCGACGCCGCGCTTGCTGTCGAGGCAGCCATCGTCTTCAACGATGGATTGGCGGCGGCGATCGCGCCGGATCGGTCACGTTTCGGCGGCTGGGCTTTGTTGCCGATGCAGGACCCGAAAGCGGCCGCGCGCGAACTGCGCCGTTGTGTCCGCGATCATGGTTTCATCGGCGGCCATATTGCCTCCAACGTGCGCGGCCTTTATTTGAATGACAGCGGGTTTACGCCGATTTTCCAGGCCGCGGTCGATCTCGGCGTTCCCTTGTTCGTGCACCCGGCCGATCCCCTCGGCAAGGACCGGACGCGCGATTACGAACTCACGATCGTCGCAGGCTATCTGTTCGACAGCACCATCAACATTCTGAAAATGATCTGTTCGGGTTTTCTCGACCGCTGGCCAACGCTCAAACTCGTCTGTGCCCACGGAGGCGCGTTTAGCCCTGCTTTGCGTGCCCGCATGCAGCGCGAGGTCGATACCAACGCTCAGCTCAAACGTACCTTGAACAAGCCGGTCGGCGATTATCTGCGCCAGCTTTATGTCGATTCCATCTGCTTCGAGCCGGCGATGCTGCGTTATGTGGCGGAGGTAATTCCGCCGGAGCAGATCATGCTGGGGAGCGACGCGCCGTTTCCGCTCGGCGAACCGCACCCGGTGACCTTCGTGCGCAACGCGCTACCGGCCGAGCTGACCAAACTCGTGCTGGAAGACAATTTCGAACGGCTGATCGGAGGCTGACATGGACATCAGGCGTATCTGGCTTTGCAAGGACGTCGTGTTGGCCGAGGGCGGCTTGCCCGCGCTCAAACCCGTCACGCGGGTTGCGGCCTGCGCGGTGATTGCGAATCCTGCGGCCGATCAGGCGCTGGACGATCTTTCCGAGCTCGTTGGCTTTGGGGCCGATCTCGGTGCGCGGCTGGTCAGGGAGGCGCTGGCCTTATTGCCCGCGCCGGCTATTTGCTACGGCAAGGCCGCGATTGTCGGCACGTCGGGCGACATCGAGCATGCGGCCGCAATCCTGCATCCGCGAATGGGCAAGCCGATGCGCGAGGCCATCGGAGGCGGGCAGGCGATCATTCCGTCGAACGTGAAGATCGGCGGCGTCGGTTCGGTGATCGATATTCCCTTGAGCCACAAGGACGACGTCTGGGCATTCGATCAAATTGACACGCTCAGCGTCATGGTTCCCAATGCGCCCCGGCCCGACGAGATCGTGGTGATCGTCGCACTCGCAGATGGCGGTCGTCCGCGTCCGCGCGTTGCGAAGTCGGGCGCCGTGCCGCCGACGTTAGCTGTTTAAAGTTTTGGAGTTATCATGACCAGGAAACCCTCCTTTCAGGCCTCGCCCACCAATCCGAACATCCAGGAAATCCAGACCGAGCCGGAACGGCGGGTGGACATGCCCTATGCGCCGGCGATGCGGGTCGAAAGCCCCTGCGGATTGTTGTTCATTTCCGGCGCCACGCCATCGCCGCTCTATCACAAGCATCCGCACGTCATCTCCGAACACGATCATCCGAACCGGATCGAAGATCAAACCCGCCGCGCGATGGAAACCATCAAGACCATTCTGGAGCACGAGGGCCTGACCTGGACCGATGTGGTCAAGGTGACGAAGTACCTGACCGACATCCGCGACCAGGACGGGATGGTCGCCGTGCTCAAGGAATATTTCGGATCGTGGACGCCAGCGAGCACGACGATCTGCATCAATCAACTCTCGACGCCTGGCGCCCGCATCGAACTCGACATGATTGCGGCATTTCCACCGGCGAAATGAGCGGGGATGCCGGTTTCAGTGCCGTTTCCATGCCGTTGCCGAAAGCCTAGCCAAGTCCCGCATGCGCCCATCACCGGCACGAACCCCGCCGTTTGCTGTTCTGCAAGCGGCGACAGGCATACGACTAGGACCACCGAGGTTCGACACCTTTAAAGCCAAAGCCCTTCTGGCCGTTGAACCACTTCACCGTACCCGTCGCCACGTCCGCACTCCCTTTTAATCGAGCCCTATTAGAGCGGCGAACCGCGAGACCGGCAAGCGAAAAGCCGCCGAGCTGGCCCGGCGGCTTCAGGTTGCGAGATCGGACATCAGGCCGTGCGGTACTCTTTCGCTTTCAGGGGTGGGTGTAATGGATAGTGAATTTATAAAAGAGCGTGCCGCGTATTGCCGTTTTGCTTCCTCAACGAGTGCGAGTGCCTGCTTGGCCTCTCGTGCTTCGGCTTCGGCCGCTTTCCGTACCCGACCTTGTCAGCCATGGTTGACCCCCGAAGTTCCGCTCGCAGGAGCTCTCGTGTTTTCGCTATCTTTAAAGATCAGTTGGAAATGTTTTCCGGCATGCTGGTCGCGAACGCTCTGTATTTCGGTAGAATCCGCGATGCGCGCGCACTACCGGACATTTCCATTAGTTGAAGCTGAGAGATGATGGCTTCCAGCGCGGTGACCCTCTTCACCTCACCGTTGAGCGTGAGCTTGACTTGCGAAAGCAGAAGCCTGTCGATCAGGTCGACGCCGCTTTCTGCGCGTTTCAGCTTTTTGGGCGGATTGCCGCTCTGGCCCTTTTTCCACCTGGTCTCCAAGGGAGGTCGGCCATATCCTACTTTGTAGTCATCTGGCGGCGGAGTGGTCATGAGCCCTTCCTCCGCTTCGCTTTTACGAAATCGAAGGTCTCGCCGAACGAATTTAGAGCCTTGCGCCCCGTCATTCGCTGCCAACGCTCGATTGCCGCGTCCACGTAGAGCGGATCGAGCTCGATGCCGTAACATCTTCTGGCCGTTCGTTCAGCGGCAAGGAGGGTCGTTCCGCTTCCTAGGAAAGAATCCAGCACGATGTCGCCAGGCCGCGTACAATCTAAAATCGCGTCCGCAACCAAACGGATGGGCTTTACTGTCGGATGCAAATCCGTGTTCCGCTGGGACCCCTTCCGGGCGAACGAGTTGGCACCGGCGTAATGCCAAACGTTGCTCCGATTGCGGCCGAACCGACCCAGCTGGATATTGTTCTGGTGTGGCTCTTTTCCGTTCCGAAACACGTAGATGAATTCGTGCTGAGACCGGTAGAGTGACCCCATCCCGGCATTGCTTTTTGCCCATACACATACGTTGACAAGATCGCAGCCAGAGACTCGGCCCGCGGCCAGGATCTCCGTCATATGCCGCCAGTCCATACAGGCGTAGATGAGGCTGCCAGGTGCGCAGTGAGCGCGGAGCGATGTTAGGCTACGGTTCAGGAAGTCTACAAATTCCTTCGGGTTCATTTCACCGA
>Ga0210401_10001160_pt1 | contig 30934 bp, 23 predicted proteins | sample IncBWH32MmetaG_FD_150866 | JGI IMG/M metagenome (GOLD analysis project Ga0210401, IMG submission 150866) | Forest soil microbial communities from Barre Woods Harvard Forest LTER site, Petersham, Massachusetts, United States - Inc-BW-H-32-M | ecosystem: Environmental > Terrestrial > Soil >...
ACACGATGCGCGTAGTTCCCTCATGAGGACTTCTCTCCCGGAGACAAGAAGCGTGCGAGGATTGCGGTTGCCTGTTCCCATTCTCTCGCTTCTCTCTGGAGTTGTTTCCGTCCCGCCCGCGTAAGCTTGTAGTACTTTGCTTTGCGATTGTTGTCCGAGACGCCCCATTCGGAGGAGATGTAGCCCTCCTGCTCCAGCTTCAGAAGCGATGGATACAAAGTTCCGTAATTGACGGATAACAAATCGCCGCTGGTCTGTTCGATTCGGCGGGCAATTCCATATCCGTGAAGAGGGCCCATGGTTTCCAGGGTCTTCAGCACCATCACGGAAAGCGTTCCTTGCCAGACATCCGGTTTCTCGCTCATGGTTCTCCTATTGGATAACAATAGCAAGAGTGCCACAAGTCCTATGGGGAAGCAATACAAGAATTCCATTCCCATAACCCATTAGGCGGAATCGGTGCTGCGGCGCTGGGACTCGACCCTTACGCCGGCGCGTGGCTGCACGCGGCAGGTGAATACACCGATGCCAACGGCAAATCCCGGCGTGTCGCCGTCTCCATCGGTCCGGAACACGGAACCGTCGGGCCGCAGCAGGTGAAGAAAGCTGCGAAGGAAACAGTGCAAGGAGTCGGTTTCGACGCGCTAATTGTGTGCGGCTTCGCCTTCGATCCGCACGTTTCCGAAGAAGTGAAACGCTACGGCAGGCTGACCGTCCTTCCAGCTAAGATGAATCCCGACCTGGCGATGGGTGACGAACTGCTGAAAAAGACCGGCGCTGGAAACCTGTTCATGGTGTTCGGCGAACCGGACGTGGACATTAAGAAGCAGAAGAACGGCCAGTTTGTCGCCACGATCAAAGGCGTGGACGTGTACGACCCGACCACCGGGCAAATTCGCAGCGCCTCCACCGACGACATCGCCTGCTGGTTTATCGACACCAACTACAACCGCGAGAGCTTCTTCGTGCGCGACGCTTATTTCACGGGCGCGGAAGAACCCTACGAAAAGCTAAAGCGAGCCCTTCGCGCCGAGATCGACGAGGGAGCATGGAGCAGCCTCTACAGCACGGTGAGCCGCCCCTTCGACAAACCCGAGTCCGGCAAAATCGCCATAAAGGTCATCAACCACTACGGCGGCGAAGTGCTGAAAGTTTTTGATATATGAGGAGGAGGATGGTCGTTCGGTCCAAAGTGAGTCGGTTCTATTGCGAATTGCCTGTCCGAGGCTGTGCCCAATTTTGTGCCCACCCCCGGTCAAAGATCATGGCTGACAAAAGTAGTCGGCCCCATGTAAGACTCGGTTTTTGGTCGTTGAGTCGTATGTGCTAACCTGCATTTCTCACCAGTTCGGGTCATGGTTCTCGTGTATTGCGGGATTCAGAGAGATTCTTCGCTTCGCCTCGGCGCGAGCCCTCGGTGCGAGCGCTCAGAATGACAACTTGAAGCAGTGTGTCATTCTGAGGGGCGGTTTGCGCCCCGAAGAATCTCTCCGCAGGTTTGAGGAAGAAGAGATGTTCCTACCTGACGTCATTGCAGCTTGTGAGAAATGCGGGCTAACGGCCTCTATTTAAACCAGGAAGTGACGCAGTACCGTACCATCGCGTACTAAATTAGTTGGCCCTGCTCGGTCTCAAGACAGGTATAACTAAAACGTAAATCGAATCTGCGATTCCAGACGTCGGTTGTCCGCCGTTTCAAAGAAACCCTCGCCATTGGGTCCACCAGCGATTCGGTTCGCGGAGCCGAACAAAGGCGAGGTGATGTCGCCCGTGATCGGTCCGGGGTTGTTGTGATTCAGCAGGTTTTGGACGGACATCGAGAAGATCATGTTGTACCGGTGGAACGTCTTCGGCGTCCCGATGATTCCGCCTAAGCCTCTGCCGGAGGCCTGCGCCGCGGTCGCCCCTCCCGCACTCACAGTCGAGCGTGTCTCAGCCCGTCCGGTTACTGACCCGAATCCGATGGCTTTCGCGACTCGAAGGTTCACCCGCAATTGACTCGGCCCGCGCCCATAATTTCGCCCGAGAATCACTTCGCCCGGCGATGGGTTCGGATCCAGCAGTCCGTATCGGGTCTGGATTAAGCCGGGTTTGGTGGGATCGGCGGCAATTCCGGGACGGCCATTAAATAACGTCGTGCCGTAAAGGTCGCTCCCAGCGGTAACGTCAAAGGGCGCGCCGGATTGCAGAACTAAAAATGGGCTGATGCGTAGATTCCACTTCGCACTGATGTTTCCGCCGAACGTTACTCGATGACGTACGTCCGTTGCCGCCGGTCCATACTCGCCTGACAGGTTATGGGGGTTCGCTGGAACGGTGTCGATGCCGTCCGTACTGCTCATCGCGCGATTGAGCACATAGAATGCAAACAGCGAAATTCCTTGTTTGAGCCTCGTATTGACGTTGGCGACCACTTGGTTCTGGTTATAAATCCCCGACGACTCCATCCGGAACACCGGGCCCGGATGCCCGAGCGGAAACGTGCCGCTGCCCGGAACGTTCGGGTTGTAAGTTCCCGGCAATGGCGCGTTAATGTCCTCCGAGCGGTACAAATGCACCCCATGAGAGTTCGTATATGTGATTGCAAACGCGGTGCTCGCCGACATCTGGCGCTCCAGAGTTAAAGCCGATTGCATCAGATAAGGTGCGCGCAGGCGGGAACTCACTGCTTCACTCGACTGGTAGCCTAGGGCGGCAAGTGAGACTGTTGAGGGAATCGTCGGGAAAAAATCTGGATTCGTGACCACGAATTGTTGCTGCACGATTCCGTTGTAGCGTTCGGCCGTGATGATGTCCGAAAGCGGGAAGCGCGTGTAAAAGAGGCCAAAGCCGGCCCGCAACACGGTCTTCGCTCGAGAGTTGCTAGAGCCGCCCCCGGGGGCCCAGGATATAGCTACCCGCGGCGCGAAATCCCGCCAGTCATGCATATAGCTTTGGGTCTCATACCTCAGTCCGAGATCCAGGGTTACGTTCGAACGCACCTGCCATTCGTCGCCGGCAAACAACCCGAGGTCTACCGCGTGCGCCGAAAGGCTTGGGACGCCCGCATCCATGCTGAACTGCGTAGCTCCGCCGCCCAACGCTCGAATCTGTGCGGGGGAATCACTCATGTTCTGAAACAAGAGAGTCCGGCGATACCGTTCGATGGACTTGATAGAGATCAGTACGGGATTTCCGGATCCGTCGACCACAGGGTTGTTGCTGGAATCCAGCTCAGGAGCGAGTCCGCCGCCAAAAGTGAACGTGCCGTTGAAGTTCTGCCGTGTGACGCTGCTATCCATCTGTCCGCGCAGGCGAACACCAAACCGCATGGTGTGCTTGTTTCGGACCATCGATGTGTAGTTTTGCAGCTCGAAGTCATTCTCCGTACTGAGGGATTGCCCGCTTTGCGAGCCGCCTCCTATGAACGAGCCGAGCACTTGGATCTCCGGATCGAGACTATTGGGAGTTGTTTGACTAGCAGTCCGGTAATATTGAAAGCGCGTTTCATTGATATTTCGGCCCAATACGGCGGTCTCGGTCATTTGCACCGTCTGGTCGGTGTACGTCACGTGACGCCCTTGGGAAATAAGGTAGAAGCCCCCAATCCCACCATCACGGATATCCGAATGCGTGAAGTCGTACGCAACCACCAGCGTATTGTTCTGATTGAGCTGATAGTCCACGCGGGGATTTATCCGCGTGAAGCGCTGAGGCGTTGTAAGCACGGAATTGAAGGGCACGGCGGTGAGCGTCTGCGGGTCCAGTACAAAACCATTCGAGATGGAGCCATTGTCGACCATGTTTCGCTGGTATTCGACGGCAAATGACGCGCGCTTGCCAAGCGGACCGCCGAGGTTGCCCTCAAATTCGTCCAGCAGGAACGGCGCCTTCTGGGAGGAATATGGGTTTCGCGAATTCCAGAAGTCCTTCCCGAAGCTGTAGTCCATCGTGCCGTGATATTTTTCCGTGCCGGGCTTTGTGAAAATTTCGATGCGACCGTACCCCAAGGTGTCATACTCGGGCGAGAACGGATTCTGGTTAATTCGAATTTCGCGAATTGATTCCTTGGCCGGAAGATTTCCCCCGCTAAATCCATTGACAAACATTGCTCCGCCGCTGGGGCCCGCCGATGGACCGGCAAGCGCCTGCAAATCGGCCTGCAGGTCAGTAGGATCATCGGACAGCGCTTCCAAGTCAGAGCCCTGCAACGTCACTGCACTGGCATTGCTTGCGGAGCTGAGACTGACAGTGGGGGCTTCTTGTTCGTTTACCGTGAACTCCTGCTGCTCCATCACTACTGCCAGCTCTAGATTGAAAATCTGAGGCTGACCGCGGACGATCACCACATTCGGTTTTTCGATGTCAGCGAAGCCTTTCACGTGGACGCGCAGGGTATACGTGCCCGCAGGGAGATCCCGGAAGACGTAACGTCCCTCTGACTCGTCGGTTATATCCTCGCGGACACCGCCGTCAGGCGCGATGAGCGTCACCGGCGCCTTGGGAACAACCGCACCCGATTGATCGGTCACCTGGCCGCGCAGGCTAACCTCGCCGGACTGAGCAAGCAGAACGGTGGACACAAAACATGAAATCAGCAAGGCACAGAAAGAGCGGCCCCAAATTTTATGCAAACGGATCAACTCCCTCACCTTTGACAGAATTGTCACCGTTCTGTTCATTCCCTCTGCCTCGGAATTTGCCAGTGCTTCGCGACGATTCCCGGGAGTATTCCAGAGCTATGGACCGCCCTCTCCCCCATTCATGCTCAGGCTCCACGATCCCAGCACCGCATGATTGCTTCCTTTCGGGCGCGCGGCCAGAATCGGCGCTACGTCCGCCAGGATGTCGATGGCCATCACTTCCGACGGCTTTGCGCCTTCCGTACTCACGACGATCAAAGGGTCGCCGGGTTTCAACTCGCTGAGATCAAGCGCAGGCGCACGCTCCAACATTTGCTGCAAGTCGGGCTGCTCAGCGCTCACATCATTTCCGCTCTTGCCTCCCGTTGATCCCTCGGCGTTCAGCGCAGCAAGTGCGCGAGCCGCCGACGCCGGGAGATGATGCAACTTTGAATCGGCATTCGTTCGGACGAGGATCGCTTGTCCTGAGCCTAAATCCTTGACGGATATGGCGCGATTTTGCGCGTCAACAGAAACCACGGTAACACCAAGGCTTCGAAACGTGCCGGACACTAGTTTTTCGGCTGTGAACCGGCTTCCGTCTTCGCTCTTCGTGCCCAGCGCCCTCAGTTGATCCCCGACCTTGATTTGTTCGAAGCTACTTGGCTTGGCGTCGCTGAATTTCACCGAATCCGGGGCGTACCGGAGCAAGACAGCGTCGGCCCGCAGCACAATGGACAGGGCATGTGTGGAATTTCCGGGTGCGGATGGTGCCGGGAGAGACATAACTGTGATCTCCTTGGTCTCCGGGTTCACCGCTTGGACTGTTCCGCCGACGCCGCGCCGCTGCCAATCCAGCCGCTCGGCTTCGCGCGCACTCGCCAAGTCCGACTTGGTCATGACGATCACAGCCGTGGCGATGATGGATTTCTGATCCTCTGAAACGCGGCCCCGCACCAGCACCCGATCCCCAGTGCTGATGTCGCTCGCGGTGATTTTGGTCGCTGTGCTTAAATTCGTCGCGCCCGGTGGAACGCGCAGAAACGAAACTCCATCCCCAATCGTGACGAGCAAATCGGGACCTGCGTCGGTGTGCAACGTCAAACTGCCGGCTTGAAGTTTTGTCACGACGCCGATAGGTCGAATGGAAGGAGACGCAGAAGCGGCTCCGGAACCCTGCGCCAAAGCTGATCCTGCCGAGAGGACTATCAGCGGCAGAATCATGAATCCCTTCCACATCAGATCACCTCACTTCTACTTTGGGCGGGTGTGCAAAAATTCCGGTTTCCATCTCGATGTGCCTTTGCCCCTCCGTTTGCTATTTGGTTGGGTTAAGCGACAGCACACGTATCCTAATTGGAACAACCTGAAGGCTCCCTGAATGTCGATTGATTCCACGATATTCCGGACGTTCCACGTCTACTTACGAGGTAGGTGGGTCGAAATGCCGGTGTGGAAGTTACCTTCTTGCCCGTAACATTCAAACGTCGTTGTAGCTCGACAGAATCGAGAAAGCTACTTTGACTGTGCAACGAAATTCAACACATTGAAATTCTAGTTGCCGAACTCCCAGATCAGGGTTTTGAAAACAGGTCGACATTGCTCTTAACTTGCCCGAACCAAAAAGCACTTCTGGTATGTGTGACGAAACCATTGAAATTAGTAGTGTTGCGCAAAGTGAGCAAATGACCGTCGGGATACAAGCCCGAGGAGCAAAACAACGGGCTTGCCCCTAGCGGGCAAGCCCGTGTGACTCAAAGAACTAATTGATTTCGGGGCCGTGATTTGAACTGACGATCTCGATTAGGGCAGGCCTCCTGCTCAAGAGGCAGGCGTGTCCTTCTCTTCTGTCTGTGCCCACAGACATGAAGACTCATGGGGACTCACTTCGGAGAAAGCTCCCCGCTCGCGAGTTCGCTTCGCTGCGCGAGGGAGCCGCCACGTCCTGCGAATCGAGCCGAATATTTTCTGATCCTGAACGGCCGACTCATGTGTTCTCCGGACGTTCCTGGTTAAATGGGTGTCAGGAGGGCGCAATCCCCGCGGAAGAACCTGATTCTTTCAAAACAGGGAGCTACAAATGCGTCACAGTGATTTCCCAGAATGCCGTTTCCGGCCCTTGACCGCCGTTTGGTATCACCATGTCAAGGAGCTTCACCCCCTATCGGGGCTTCGCTGATGTACCTATGCGAAGTTAGGATGAATGATTATTCCGTTCAGATTAACACCGGCCGGCTTCCCGATCGCGAACTCAATGGCACAAGCAGTCGCATCTACAGGGATTGCAATTTCGTGGTGGGGGAGGTAGTCCTCTCCGGCTAACCGGCCTTTGTTTGTGCCAAGGCGCCATCCACACAAATCTCAACCGGCCTGGCGGGCAGGCCGTTTCCTGGACGGTTCTGTGATTTGCGCCACCACATTCCGCAAGATGTCCGCGCTTCGCTGGAAGCCCTGCCGTTCCTCGTCTGACATTTCCGGCTCAAGTATTTGGCTTACGCCTTGGCGCCCGAGCACGCTTGGAAGAGAAATCGTAACTCCATAATTCGGATTGTACGATCCAATCGGAATGACCGCGTGCTCGTCGCGCAGGATTGCCTCGGCAATGCGCGCCGTAACCATACCAATTCCCAACTGGCTTGCGCCGGTTCCTTCGATAATCGTGATATTTGCGAAACGGACATCCTGCTCCACACTTTGGCGAAACGCGTCCAGGGACTGCCCACTTTGGTCCAGCAACTCGGCTATCCGTTTGCCTCCGACGCGCGCTGAAGACCACAGAAAAACCTGGGACGTGCCGTGCTCTCCGACCACCTGGGCCTCGACATACATCGGGTTCACCTTTAACCGGCGGGCGAGGTGTAAACGAAAACGCAGCGTGTCCAGAAAAGTGCCCGTGCTCAGTACGCGCTCATGGCCGGCGAGTCCGCGAGCAAGATCGGCCAGAGGATCGGGCGGGTCGGTGACAACAAGGATCAGGGCCTGCGGCGCCACCGCAACGATTCTTGAAACGACATCTCGGTAGACGCCCGCATTCGTTTCGAGAAGCTTCAGTCTGCCGGCTGGATCACCGCGGTCCGTCGCCCCGCCGGTCTTTTCGTTGACACCGGCTGTGACGATCACGAGGACGGCGCCGGCCAGTTCGGCATAATCGCCAGCGAGAAGTTCCACTGCCGGAGAGAGGGTCGCGCCGTATTGAAGGTCGGCCACAACACCCTTCGCGCGATCATGGTTCTTGTCCAGCACAACCACCTGGCACGCAACTCCGCGCATGACAAGAGAGAGAAGGCAAGCAGAGCCGACTCCGCCCGCTCCAATGATTCCCACTTTCATGATGAGTCTCCCTTCGTGTCCTTAGGCCGCTGCTTCCTTCGCAAGATGCGTTTCGCATGAAGGTCTGAACACGCCGGACCAATCGAACACTTCCACTTCTATTAATTCTCCGCGATGGAGCCCGGTCGATCCAAACGCTGTTTCGCGGACCGTAACGATCGCGTTTGCATCAGCGGCGGTGCGCACGAGCGCGGAGCATTGATTCGCGAGCGGCTTGGCGACGAAGCCTTTCGCTTCGCAACGAACACGCGCAAGGACGAAATGGGGGCGACCGGGACGAGCGTGCAGTTCTGCGTCGAGCCGAGCATACAGTCTCGGCAGTTCGGTAGTGTTATGGCCCGAGAGGCGCGCGAGAGCCGGCCGCACGAGTTTCTGAAAGCACGTGAATGCAGCAGCAGGATTGCCCGGCAGCACGCACACTGGCATGCCGCCCAATTCGGCAAAACCGAACGGCCTACCCGGTCGCATAGCTACGGTCGTGAAGTGAAACTCGGCACCTAACTCGGTAAGAACGCTTTTGACGAGGTCTCGCTCCCCGGCCGAAGCGCCACCGGTGGTGATCAGCATGTCCGCGCCAACTTGTCCCCGTCGAAGAATGGCGGACAGGGCAGCGCGGCTATCTTGTGCGACACCTTCATAGCGAGGTTCGCCGCCTGAGGCGAGTACGAGGGCAGAAAGCGCGACAGCATTGCTGTTGCGCACCTGACCGTGCGCTGGCGTCGCTCCCGCATCAACAAGTTCGTTGCCGGTGCAAACGATAGCGACTCGTGGACGACGGAATACACGCAGTGTGGGTCTGCCGGCGAAAGCCAGGAGTGCCAGCTTTCCCGGATTCAGAACTTCACCCGCCGCAACGAGTTCATCGCCGCGGTGGAAGTCTTCACCGGGAGGAAACACGCAATCGCCCAGGTCCGCCGGTGCGAAAATTCGAACCATAGTTCCATGCGGCTCTGTGCGTTCGTGCGGAATCACGGTATCGGCGCCGCAAGGAAGCGGCGCGCCAGTCGTGATGGCCAAGGCAGTTCCGAGCGGGAGGCTCGAATCGCCCTGTTCAGGAAACACTTGGCCGGCCACGGGAATGTCGATCGGATTGTCATGCGTCGCCAGGGCACACTCATTTGCCCGCACCGCGTAGCCATCCATCGCTGAACGGGGAAACGGCACCGCGTCTTCATGCGCGACCACCGCGTCAGCCGCGACCCTTCCGAGTGCTCGGGCGAGCGCTACAGATTCTGACTGCAACGGTTGAACCGCGGAAAGAATTGTACGGAGAGCTTGGTCGAATCCAATCGCGGGCATCACGATCCTCCTGTCAGTCCGCGGCTCGCGAATTCTGGGTTCCTGAATTTTTCAAGTACGGCGTTGGCGTCTGCGCCATGAAATCGACATTGGTTTCGCGCGGCCGGGACACCAGCACCGGGAGCACGGCGGAGATCAACATCACCCCGGCGATGACGTGTAACGCACCGCGATACGTCCCATTCGCCTGGCGCATGTATGCGATCAATAGCGGCCCGAACGCGCTGGCAAAACCCCAGGCCGTTAGCATGAGACCATAGATCGGTCCAACGTTTTTCGCGCCAAAGAAATCGGCCGCGAACGCAGGCATGGTTCCGAATCCGCCCCCGTAGCAGAGCAAGACGACGAAGGCGACCGCCGTGAGTATGCTTGCCGAGGTAATGCTCGGCAGGAACCAGAAAAGCAACACCTGCAGCAAGAACATCACGAAAAATGTAGCTTTGCGGGTGATGCCGTCGGAAACCGCGGCCCAGAATACCCGCCCCAGAGCATTGCCGAGGCTGACCACGCCAACCATGCCTGCGGCTACAGTCGCACTCACGCGCGCCAGTTCCTGGAACATGGGCGCCTCTTGCGAAATTACGGAAATGCCCGCGGAAGTATTCAGAAAAAGGAGAAGCCAAAGGGCCCACCACTGCCAGGTCGCAAGCGCTTCGGGAAGCGTATAGTCACGCTTGGCCCGCTGTGCCGCTTGCGTCGCCGAGGGGCTCCAGCCTGCGGGCTTCCACCCTTCTGGCGGATTCTGCATGAAAGCGCCGGAAACAACTGTCACTATTAAGAAGGCAATGCCAAGGTAGGCGAATGTGTGGAGGACACCCACGGTTTGGATCAACCGCGTCGCGACGGGAGCGGTGATCAACGCCCCGGCGCCGAATCCGCCGACCGCGATGCCGGTGATCAAGCCCCTGCGATCTGGGAACCACTTGACGAGCACAGCAACCGGCACGATGTAGGCGAAGCCCAGGCCGATTCCGCCAATCACTCCATAGCTCAGATACAACCACCACAGCCCGTGTTTGGAGAAGCTGGCCAGGAACACTCCAACTCCATACATTACGCCACCGGTCAGTGCGACGATGCGAGGGCCACGACGGTTCAGCCAGAGGCCGCCGAAAAAAGCCGCAATCCCCAGCGTGAAGATGCTGATGGTAAACGTCAAGGTAACTTCCGGAATGCTCCATCCGAATTGTTTCGCAAGCGGGATGCGAAAGACGCTCCAGGCATAGACGGCGCCCAATGCCACCTGCAAAAAGACTCCGGCTGTGGCAATCACCCAACGATTCATGCCTTGCATATATCCTCCACCAACGCGTTCATTTTTCCGAATGAGAGTGGGCTTCCGAGAAAAAGTCTTTTCCCCACGCCTCGAGTAAGCTGTTCACAGCAACGAGCCCGCGCCGCAAATCCTTACTGCGAAATTTATTCAGAATCGCCAGGAAACCGGGAGGCTCTTTCCCCTGCGCCTTCGCTTCCCGAATCGCATCTGGGAGCGCCATGGCGAAACCGTCGAACAGATCTGGTTCGATTTCTCCAAGTGTTTTACCCAGGACAATCAGATTGCGGATCGCACGCACCGACTCCGGCGCCTGCGCCGCCTCGGTAGCGGTCTCGAGCACTTTGCCGCCGGATCCCAACAGCCCGCGCAGCAGTTCGAGTACTCCCTGATCGTGAAGTCCTTGCAGCACTTCGTATCCGGCGAGCAATGCCTCTGCGTGTTCCAGCGGTGCACTCTCTAAACGGGAACGCAGCTCTTCGCGCGAATCACGTGCAGGGATTTGTATTGGGATTGGCTTGCCCATGGCTCTCGCTCCTCTTTATTTCTTTTGAATTTGAACGAGCTGACTTCCCGGGAGGCTATAGTCCGAACGTTTCCATTTTCGCTCGACCTCAACACCGTGTTGCGGTGTGGGATGGCCGAAGCGAGGGTTCACTCGCGGCAAAGGACTTTCGCCAACCTCTGCCAAGATTTGCATGTGCACGCTGGTTTCCTTGAAGGCCGGCGTGTGGGTTACCGGATCGGTGATGCTGCTGGTCAGGCGATTCACGGGGCTTTCGGTGGAATTCATCGGCATATAGAGTTCGCGTCCGCTGACGCGATCCGTTACCAATGCGCGCACGCGAACCTGTCCGTAGCGGGAAATGAGCAACAGCCACGTACCGCTCTGGACGCCGCGCTCTTTAGCGAGTTCAGGCGAGATTTCGACGAAAACGTCGGGCGTCTTTTCCTTGATGCCCGGGACTCGGTAGGTCAAATTGCCCTCGTGGAAATGCTCAAGCAAACGCCCATTGTTCAGATGCAAGTCGAATTCTGTGTTGGACTTTTCCACCGGCCCCGACCATGACACCGGGAAAAGCCGGGCCTTGCCGTCCGGAAAATTAAATTTCTTCGTGTAGAGTAATGGCTGGTCGCTTCCATCGGCGGCTACGGGCCACTGAAGGGACTTGTAGCCCTCGAGACGTTCATAGTTCACTCCCGCGTATAGTGGCGCAAGCGAGGCCATTTCGTTCATGATCTCGGAGGGATGTGCGTAATTCCAGCCAGCGTTAAGACGATTGGCGATATCCCGGGTAATCTTCCAATCCGGCCGGCTGCCCGGGATGGGCTCGAATACCTGATGCAGCCGCTGGATGCGCCGCTCGGTGCTCGTGAATGTGCCCTCCTTTTCCAGGCTGGGGGTGGCGGGGAGAACCACATCCGCGAAGCGGCACGTAGCGCTGAAGAAAATATCCTGCACCACAAAGAAATCGAGCTTGATGAATGCCGCTGCAACGTGATTCGCGTTGGAATCCACAATCGCCATCTCTTCGCCCTCCAGGTACAGGGATTTGAGTTTGCCCTGATGGATCGCGTCGACCATCTGATGATTGTCGAGGCCTTTGGTGGAGGGCAGCTTCACCTTCCATGCCGACTCGAATCGCGCTCGAACTTCGGGGTCATCCACGGATTGATAACCCGGAAGATTGTTGGGCGCCGCGCCACTGTCGCCCGCGCCCTGCACGTTGTTGTGCCCGCGTAGCGGATACGCACCCGTGCCGGTCCTCATGTAATTTCCGGTAACGAGAAGGAGATTTGAGATAGCCGTGGATGTGTCCGATCCCTGGCTCTGTTGCGTCACTCCCATGGCCCAAAGGATGCAGACGCCGCTGGCTTCCGCAATCATGTCCGCGACTTTCTCCAGCGTTTTCACGGGAAGGCCGCAGGTCTGCGAAGCAAACTCCATGGTAAAGGGCGCGAGCGTCTTCTTGTACTCCTCCAGTCCGTTCACCCATTGGCGAAGGAAATCCTCGTGCGCGAGACCGTTTTCGAGCAGATAACGAGTGATTGCGGAGAGCCAGACCAGATCCGTTCCCGGCCTGGGGTGCAAGAAGAGGTCCGCGCGGCGCGCCATTTCGTTCTCGCGCAGATCGGACACGATCAGTTTCTGCCCGTGAAGTTTGTGAGCACGCTTCACGCGAGTGGCGAGCACAGGATGGCTCTCCGCCGTATTGCTTCCGATGATCAGTACCAGGCTTGCGTTCTCAATGTCGCGGATGGAACCGGAATCGCCACCGTACCCGACGGTGCGAAACAGCCCAGTGGTGGCGGGCGCCTGGCAATAGCGCGAGCAGTTGTCGATGTTATTCGTACCGATCACGGCGCGCGCCAGTTTTTGCATCAGGTAGCTTTCTTCGTTTGTGCATTTCGACGACGAAATGAAAGCAAGTGAATCCGGGCCATGCTGCGTCTTGATTTCAGTAAATCTGCGAGCCACCAGATCGAGAGCCTCGTCCCAACTGGCCTCGCGGAAACCGTCGCCCTCGCGAATCAGAGGCGTGGTCAGGCGGTCCGGATCGTTCACGTAGTCCCATCCAAACTTGCCCTTGATGCAGGTGGAGATTCCGTTTGCGGGGCCATCCGACGGCTCGACTTTCAAGATGTGGCGGTCCTTGGTCCAGATATTGAAGCTGCATCCGACTCCGCAATACGTGCACACGGTCTTGGTGCGGCGGATACGCGATTCGCGCATGGCCGATTCGATCTCGGATACGCGCAAAATGGAACCGTATCCCGTCTCCGGTTCGACGCCCTTGACGACATCGATCATGGAATTCAGCGTCTTCTTGGAAATGCCCGTAAGGAAACCGGCGTGCCCGAGCATGGACTTTTCCATGAGCGCATTGCACGGGCAGACCGTGACGCAGTGGCCGCAGGAGACACAACTGGACTCGCCGATGGTCGAGCCGCCGTCCCACAGAACGCGCGGATGCGGGTCGTCCCAATTGATGGATAGCGTTTCATTCACTTCGACGTTCTGGCAGGCTTCCACGCAGCGGCCGCATAGGACGCACTGGTTGGGATCGTAACGGTAGAACGGATTTGTGTTGTCGACTTCGTACGGCTTGGGCTGAAACGGGATCTGCTGATGTTCAATCGCCAGCAATTTGGTTGTGTTGTGGACCGTGCAATTTCCGTTGTTATTGTCGCAGACGGTGCAGTAGAGCATGTGATTGCTGAGGATGCGGTCAAATGCCTCCTGCTGCGCAGCATGAGCTTTTGTCGAAACCGTTGAGACGCTCATCCCCTCGGAGACGGTGGTCGCGCAAGCGCGGACAAGCTGGCCGTTGACCTCAACCATACAGGTGTCGCAGGTTTGAATCGGTCCGAGCTGAGGGTGATAGCAGACTTGGGCCAGCTTCACGCCTGCCCGGTTGATGAGATCAATCAGCCGCTCCTCCGAATGGGCTGCGTACTTCGAGCCGTCTATCATCACATCAACCGCCATCGAGCTTTGCGGCGGAGCCGTTCTGTTTCGCTTCCTGTTCACAATCGTCAAAGTCTGCATGGATGTGCACTCTCTCCCGCTCCCTCCTAAGGGAGCATATAAGGCAGTACATATCGAGCTTCGACATACCCCTCAATATGGGTGTGCGTATTATTAGGGCCGGCCAGAAGTCGAGACAGTCGACCAAGGACTCCGGACCAAGTGCGAATATTGGGTGGTGATATGCAGTCGAACGTCGTTTTCGTTCGCATTTCTTCCTCCTGAACTTCAAGCGACCACGAGAACTTCCATGATCCTCGCAGGAAGTAAAAGCATGCTGCATTCCATTCATCTCTTTAGCGCGACAGTAAGTCATGTTCAGGAAAATGAAGCGGTTAGCCGAATCTGGAACCCGGGCACCGGAATTCCTTCCTGACGGCTGAATAGACTTCGGTCCAACCGCCCGACAGGTGTCCAAATGCTGCCACTTGGGTTATTGGAGTACAGAGGCATTTAGCCGGACAGACCCGCCCCTTCGGCGAGGACGGTTATTCGAATAAGCGAGTTAATCTACCGTGCGAGCAACTTCGAGATGCAGGTCGTGACGGAGCGAGTCAAGATGCCGTGACTCGCTCCGTCTTCCCGGCTACGTCGCGTAGCCCTGCGGGTGAAAGTGCGCGGTGTTTTCGAGGGAGTGTGGTGGGTAGCAATTCTGCGCGTGCTCAATATGCAATTTCCCGTGGTTTTGCGCGTAGTCGCGACGAAGTTCCTCATGGCAGCCCCTGCCGGGACGGTCCAGTGTTCACGCTACTTAAGGCGGCGTCGCTAACGAGCTTGCCGCAGCACTCGGGCTGCGCGGGCAAGTTTGAACGATCCCACCCGCCACCGAGAGCTTGGATCAGCAATACGGTGTTCGCCATCCGCCGGCCGAGAATGTTGACTGCCGTCACTTCGTCCTGGAGCGCGGCACTCTGCGCGATGGTTACCTCAAGATAACTGGTGACTCCGCCGGAATAGCGAGTATTAGAAAGGTCCAGCGAACGCTGTGCTGCCAACACCGCTTCATCCTGCACCTTGGCTTCATTCTCCAGGATTCTCACGGCCGCAAGATTGTCTTCCACTTGCTCGAATCCGGTGAGCACAGTTTCCCGGTAGGAAGCGACCTGAAAATCGTATCCCGCGCGTGCCTGATCAGTGAGTGCGCGGCGTCTCCCTCCGTCGAAGATCGTCCCCAGGGCTGACACTCCAAAAGACCATAGTCCGCTCGGTCCTGTGAAAAGGCTCGTGATGCTGGAGCTGTCAAATCCTCCCGAGGCGCCCAAACCAATCACCGGGTAGTAGGCCGACTTCGCAACGCCAATTTGGGCATTAGCGGCCGCCACTCGCCTCTCAGCAGCGGCGATGTCGGGGCGTCTTTCCAGCAGCTCCGACGGCAAGCTGATCGGAACGACCGGAGGCGGTGCGGTGAGAGGCAGCGGGGGAAGACTGAACTCCGCAGGAGGTTTCCCAATGAGAATCGCAACCGCGTGCTCGTACTGCGCGCGAAGGACACCTACGTCAATGGCCTGTGCGCGAGTTGTATCGAGCTGAGTCTTGGCCTGCTGGACTTCCACCTCCGAGGACAATCCCCCCTGGAAACGGTTTTCGGTCAATTCCAGGGCATCCTCATACTGTTTTACCGTAGAGGTCAGAAGTTGTTCTTCGGCATCCAGGCTGCGGGCCTGGAAGTAATCAATCGCCAAATCGGCGTGCATGCTCAAATTGACCGTAGCAAGGTCCGCGGCGCTGGCTTGCGCCTGATCTCGAGAGGACTCCACTGTACGGCGAACTCGCCCCCAGACATCGACTTGATAGGAGAAGTCGAATGGCAAAACGAAATCGTTGTAAGTGACGCCGTCAAACTTGGAACCCGGAGGCGGGGCATTGCCCGATACCCGCGTCCGCGAGGCTGACGGGCCGGCTGTAACGGTCGGATAGTAGTCAGCTCGTTCGTAGCGTAAAGCGGCGCGCGCTCCTTGATATTGCGCCTCTGCAGCCTTCAGATTTTGATTCGAGATATTGACCTGGAGCTCAAGCGCGTTGAGTTGAGGATCTTGAAATATCATCCACCAGTTCCCACCAAGATTTTGGTCATTGGGTTGTGCGGGCTTCCAGTTCTCCGCCTCCTTATAGGCGGTCGGAGTTTCCACAACGGGGGTCCGGTAGTTCGGGCCAACCGTGCATCCTCCAGACGACAGGACAACGAGCGCAAGAAGGCCACGGTGCCAACGTGTCAGCATCCTTTTCTCCGCGAAAAGTGTTTCTCGAGTACCACTCATTTGGCATCTCCTGGCAATGTTGCTTGAACAATTTGGACTTCCTGTCCCGAAATGATCGAGTCAGGAGGGTTGACAATGACTTGATCGCCTGCCTTGAGACCGGCGACGATCTCGATCTGTTCCCCTAAGTCGTGGCCCGGGGTCACGGAAGTGAGCGCGACTTTCCCGTCTTTGACGGTTCCAACCTGTAAGCCCGCGGAGCGGAATATCAGAGTATTAACAGGAAGCAGGTAGGCGGAGGCCTGCGTCGGAATCTTCAGGTGGACCTCCGCGTAGGAGCCAGTGAACAGAGTGCCGGTCGGATTATTCACATCGATTTCGATCAGCAAGGTGCGGGTGGTCACGTTGATGGCCTCGGCCGTTCGGACCAGCTTTCCCTGAAATTGGCGGCCTGGAAATTCCGCGAGACTCAGATCCGCCGTCATACCGACTTTGACTCCCTGCGAATATTCCTCGGGGACGTTTACGTAAACTCGCAATATTCCGGGTTGCGCGATGTGAAAGAGATCAGTTTTTGTCCCGGCAGTGCTGCCGGAATTGATCAGGTCTCCGATATCCGTGTTGCGGGCCGTGACCACCCCATCGAAGGGAGCGTAAATCTTTTCGAAAGATTGCAACGCCTGAAGCTGTTTGACGTTGGCCTGGCTGGCATCGACTATTGCTTTGTTTGCGTTGTAGGCCCCTGTTGCATTGTCGACGTCTTGTTGGGCAACGGCATGCGTCTTGAGCAATCCTTCGTAACGGTTCTTCGTAATTTCGGTTAGCGCGAGGTTAGCCTTTGCCGTGTTGAGATTGCTCATCGATTGCTCCAGTTGCTGGTCGACCTCAGGAGTCTCGATTACCGCAAGCAGTTGGCCTTTCTGGACGTGCGCCCCGATGTCGGCATACCACGCTTTCAAATATCCATTTGTGCGCGAATAGATTGGTGAATTAATGAACGGTTCCACATTTCCGGGAAGGATGATTTCCTGGGCCGGAGCAGTTCGTTTCGGCAAAACAACCGACACTGGAGTGATTGCCACTTGCATTGTCTCGGTGCCCAATGTCTTGCCGGCCCGAACGCGCGACCGGATTCCGGATGCCAGGAGGGCCCCAGTCGCGATCAGCGCAATCGCCAGGATGACCCAGCGCTTGTACGGAGCCGTTCTTGCCCCTGCGCCAGTCGGCGGGACTGACGTTCCGTCCATCCCTGTTTGAATTTCGATTTGACGTGACATAACGGCTCCCCCGCAAAAAATTAGCGCCTAACTCTCACTGCTATGATTGGCCGCCTGCCGTCGTGAACCTTGCAGGAGGCTGAAAAATGCCGGGACAAAAAAGAGCGTCGACACTGTTGCGAATATGAGTCCGCCAATGACGGCCCGGCCCAGAGGAGCATTCTGTTCACCGCCGTCTCCTAAGCCGAGAGCCATCGGGACCATGCCGATGATCATGGCCAGGGCGGTCATCAGCACGGGCCGGAAACGCGTGAAGCCCGCTTCCAGTGCGGCGCTGAGGGAATCACTTCCTTCCATCATTTTTTCCGTGGCAAAGCTGACCACCAGGATGCTGTTGGAGGTTGCGACGCCCATGCACATGATCGCTCCCATCAGCGCGGGCACGCTCAGATTCGTGTGTGTGATAAACAGAAACCAGGCAATCCCGGCGAGCGCCGCCGGCAACGCGGAAATCATGATGAAAGGGTCCAGCCAGGACTGGAAGTTGACCACAATCAGCAAGTAGATAAGCACGATCGAGAACGCCAGCCCGCTCAAGAGACCGGTGTACGAGGCCTGCATGGTCTGAACCTGCCCACGAACGACGACACGTGAACCACGAGGCAATTGGTTCCGTGTGGCGGCAATAATCTTATCGATGTCGCTCGATACTCCCCCGAGGTCGCGCCCGGTGACCGCGCCAAAGATGTCAATCACCGGTGCGATGTTGTAATGAGAAACAACCGCCATTCCTGCTCCGCGTTGCATCGAGACCAGGCTGGCCATAATGGATGGCGGAGCCGTTGGGTCCGTGCCGGTGACCGGAATGTTTTGTATATCCTGCAGCGTGTTCGCACGGTATTGCGGTGTCTGTGTGGCGATTTGGTAGCTGACATGGTCTTCGGGATCCACCCAAAACGAGGGTGAAGTCTGGAAGCTGCCGCTCAGGGAAACCAGGAGATTTTGCGCAATGTCGTGGGCACTGAATCCAAGTTCTTCCGCCTTCGTGCGCTCGACTCGGAACCGCAGGTAGGGCTCGTCGAAGGGTTGCTGAATTCTTAGATCCGCCGTTCCTGAAACGTGCTTCATCTGCTCGAGCAGAGTGTCTGCATAGAGCCGGTTCCCTTCCAAGTTGTTTCCCACAACCTGAACATCGATGGGAGCCGGCAGGCCGAAATTCAAAATCTGGCCCACCATGTCGGCCGGCAAGAAAGCGAAGCTCACCCCTGGGAACTGTTTTGGCAAAGTCAGGCGAAGCTGGTGAATATAATTGTCCGTGGGATGGTGATTGGCCGAGAGAGTCACCAGAATGTCGGCATCGGATGATCCCACTGGGGCCGAATTACTGTAAGAAAGGTTGATGCCGCTGTAGGGCAGGCCTATGTTGTCAATGACACTCTGAACTTCTGTTGTAGGAATCTGCCGTCGAATCAACTGCTCTACCTGATCGCAGAGGTTGGCGGTCTCTTCAATGCGCATTCCCGTGGGAGCTCGTAGATGAAGTTTGAAAGTGCCGCTGTCCACGTTAGGGAAGAAATCTCGGCCCAACCAAGGAATCAGAACCGCCAGGGAGCCTAGACAAGTCGCGAAGAATGCAATCAGGAAAACGCCGCGGTGATGGAGGCAGCTCTCCAGCAGCCCTCGATAATGCCCGCGGAACCTCTCGAACGCTGCCTCAAAACGCTTTTGAAGCCGTACCAGCGGATTGGGGCTCGCGGAAGCATTCGTCTCGTTCTTGTCTCCGCGCAAAAGGTATTTGGCCATCGTTGGGACGATAGTCCGGGAAAGCAGATAAGATGCCACCATTGCGAACACCACTGCTTCGGCGAGCGGCACGAAGAGATACCGCGACACGCCAGACAGCAAGAACATAGGAGCAAACACGATACAAATCGAAAGAGTGGAGACGAATGCGGGGGTCGCGATCTGCGACGCGCTGTCCAGGACAACTTCATCCATGTCTTTCTCTGGTTCCGCATCCCGATTTCGATTGATGTTCTCAACCTCGACCGTGGCATCGTCCACCAGGATGCCTACAGCGAGAGCGAGCCCGCCGAGCGTCATGATATTGATGGTTTCTCCGATTGCACTCAGCGCAATGATGGAGGTAAGGATCGCCAGCGGTATGGAGGTCGCAATGATAATCGTGCTTCGCCAACTGCCCAGGAAAGTGAGAATCATAAAGGCCGTCAGGCATGCGGCAATGAGTGTCTCCCGGACGACTCCGCTAATCGCGCCACTCACAAAGATGGACTGATCCGCCAGAGGGCTTATCTGAAGCTGAGGCGGGACCGTCGCCCGAATCTGAGGCAGAAGCGCCTTGATGCCCGAGATTACGTTCAGTGTTGAAGCATCGCCGGCTTTCTGGATCGTCAGCAAGACGGAGCGCTGCCCGTTGACTTTCACGATGTTCGTCTGAGGGGGAAATCCATCGCGTACCCAGGCGACATCCTTTATGTAGATGGTAGTGCCGCCAATCGTCTTGATCGGAATTCGGTTCAAGTCCGTAATCGTTTGCGGCGCCGCGTTGGGGATGGAAACATCGTATTCCCTGGACCCGATTTTGGATGTTCCCGTTGGCAGGACCAGGTTTTGTACGCTGATGGCATTCACGACATCCAGTGGAGACAGTCCCTTCGACTGCAATGCTGTTGTATTCAGGTCAACCTGCACCTGGCGTTGCTTGCCGCCGTAGGGATAGGGGACGGATGCGCCCGGCACCGTAATGATCTGGGTGCGAATGAAATTCAAGCCGTAGTCGTTGAGCTGCTGTTCGGACATGTTTTGACCCGAGAGGGCTAACTGCAAAACAGGCACGCTCGATGCGCTATAGGCGAGAATGAGCGGAGGCGTTGTACCAATGGGTAACTGCTTGAGTTGAGTCTGAGAAACCGCTGTAATCTGGGCGATGCCCTGCTCAATGCTAGCGGTGGGCTGCAGGAATACCTTCACCACAGCTATCCCATACAGCGACTGCGACTCAATGTGTTCGATATTACCCACGGTGGTGGTAAGCGCTCGCTCCGTGATGCTAACGATCCGGTCGGCCATGTCCTCTGGTACGAGGCCGTTATATGTCCAGATAATGCTGACCACCGGGATGTTGATATTCGGAAAAATATCGGTCGGGGTGCGAACGATTGCCAGCGTCCCCATGATCAGAATGAGAATGGCCATGACCACGAAGGTGTATGGCCGCCGCAATGCAAGTCGAACAATCCACATGGCTCACCTCCTTATTCATTGCGTCCGGCCTGGCCAGACTGCCTCAACGAATTCAACCTACGCTCTGTGGTTCGGGGTCCTGGCATCCAACGTCGAGATAAGTTGCTCGGCGGCCGTGGGCGTGGCAACACCTCGTGAAAGGACTATTTCCCTCGCAGGAATCTTCCTCCCGTAAACACGCCGGTTGTCGCTGTTGTCTGGACGGATCGTGGAACCTTCAAGGGAGACCCCGGCAAAAAGACCACGAGCCCTGGAGTAGCTCAAGATTTCGGCTCGCAGGGTCGCGTCCGTATCGGCCGAGGTATCGCGACCAACCGGGCCCGCGGCCACGGAAGCATCGCCTCCCAGCTTGACCTTGCTGGTGAGGATGGCGCTCGCGCCGCGCTCATTCATCACGAGCAACACAAAATCCGTAGCTTCTCCGCCTATCTGAAACCCAACGCTTCCACCCTCAAGGGCCATCATCGTGGGAGGCCCCCAAGGCCCCCGGAAGTCCTCTCCGCTGCGGCATGACATGGAGCCCCGCCCATAGCTTCCGCCGATGATGAATGCGGCCTTTAGAACGGAGGGAAAAACAACGACGCAGTCTGCTTTGTCCAGCAAGTCCTGCGGAATGTTGTCAGGAACGTCGAGAATCTCTTTCAAGACCATGCCACAATTTCTCAATCGGTCGTCATCTTTGGTTTTGTCCGAAGCGCTCGCCACCTCGGCAAGGGGTGGCAGAACAATCAGTAGAATGCTGCTCAGATAGACCAACAACTTTCTCATGTGATTTCCCTCCAGTATTTTTTGCCTCACACCCTAAACAAAGCATCCCGGATGCCACCGTGGAGAATGAGCGAGGGTCTCAGGAAGTGGTTGAAAACAGGCGCGCTTACGATAAAGTGGCGGAATTTCAATGCGTGGAACTACAGGAGAAGAGTCCAACGTATTGAATGGTTGTCAGTATTTGGACAGGATGCCCGAGAAAAAGATGCGGACGTGGAAGAGGATAGGGTCTAAGCCATTGCTTTGGAGGGCGGAACCACTGCAAGTTTTCCATTCTGCGTTGGGCGCCTCAAATCGCGGCGCACTCGAGCAGACCGAAGACGAACAACATAACCACAGGCAGCAACAACGCCCACATCGCGAAGCGAGACGCCAATGCCGCGCCAAGCACGGCTCCAATGAGGAAGGCAGTCCAGATGCCGGCCAACAGGGCTGCTCGCCACCAGTGATTGTCCCAAGAACCCTGCATCTGTGGCACCGGATCTCGCCTGATTCCCATCGCCAAGCGTTGAGCAAAATTGTTCAAGTCTCCAGTTACGAAGCCCAGGTTCACGGCCTGCCCGCCCACATGAGTGATAGACGTGTTCATGATGCCCATGGCGGTGCTTAGTACAATGATGCTTAGCCATCCCGGCCAACAGAAGTAAATCGCAGCGACGTCAACCGTGAGCAGGGCCGCGACCAGGAAGGAATGGCGGGGCAAGCCGTGATTTCGATTGGCCAGTACAAGAAGCGTGCCGATGAAGATGCCAAGCACAAAAAATGGAATCGGGAGCAAACTATGCCCCGCCAAGGCGAACTTGGCATGCCCGGCGTGCACGCCCGCGGAAGTTGTGTTGCCGCTCATGAACGAGGCGTAGACCCCGAATTTCGATAGAGTATAAGAGTCCACGTATCCTGAGATCAGCGCGCGGCCGGCGGCCCTCCATCCTTGCACCGTTGCGGATTTTTGCAGTGACAACACTCGGATGCCGATGCGACTGACGTTTGTAAATTGTTGATTTTTGGTCGCTGACATCAAATTGTCCCTAAGGTCTGCCGGCAAGCGTTGATCGTTTATTTCGGCAAAAAGCAGTGCGATGTCCAAACTGCCGCGTTTAGTTGATGCCGGGAGTTCCCTTCCAATCGATAATGTCAACCAACTGCCAGGGAAACCCAATGAGATTGTATTGCAACTCGCCCTGCTTATTGATCGCGAGCTCTGCTTCAGGGTAGAAGGTGCCCGTGCTCTTGGACTTATCCCCGTCGTTTATGTCGAATTCACCCGCGGTCAAATTGTAGGAGGTAGATCGGCTATCACGGTAGACCTCGCCGAATCTGAGAAGCCGGTTGGTAACAAAGCGAATCTTCCGCCCAGTTGGGGTCGAGGTCTCTTGGATGTAGCTGACGTCATAACCGAGGGTCCCCGTGACTGCAATATGGCCTACCGCTTTCATCTTGGAGAGCGCGTTGAATAATCCTTGATCTTTGCCGGCCTGAAACGCTTCGGCAAGAATCTGTTTGTCCGCCGGTGAGGAGTACTCATAAATGGTCAGCGTTACAGGAAATTCCCGTCCCATCTGCGTGTCTGTACCCATGGCAGTGGCTTCAATCGTTTCCGGCTTCGATCTGTTTTGCGAAAAAGCAGAGGCGCTCCCCAGGCCCAAAAGGCAAATCAGCATTAAACCGCCAAAGAAGAGGGTATGACCTCCACCGATTAAATTCTTGATTCGCGACATTTCTCTTCCTCCTTATTTAAGTTTGCAATTCTCCCTTGCATTCCTACCAGCAACAGAGCAAGAGCAATGCCAGAAGCTGTGCGCCCCGGAAAGTTCTGGAAGTGGCTGGCGGAATTGGGGATGTACCGACTCACTTACGTCTTGGGACTGCCAGATCCCAAGCCGAACCGCCGAAGTGTTGGCATCTGGTCCATTTGACTGGACGGGGGAACCGCTGTAACAGAGCGTAAGTGTCAGTCCTTAAATGAAAGAGGTCATCCGTGACATGGGACCAGCGCTGAAAGAAATATCATCCTTGCAAAATTCCCGCGCGGCGGCTCAGAATCGTCGGAGTTCGTTCAGTTTTATACAGGGCGCAACAACCTGCATCGCCGGAGTAGAAGCATGTCTGGCACCAAACTTTTTCTAGGGTCCAAGCCACCCGTGATCTGGAGGTACGGAATTGCGGTCTTGTCAGTCATCGTGGCACTGAAACTTACACAGTGGCCCGCGCTGCATTTGCAAGAATCTCCGCTTGCAGTGTTTGTTATTGCCGTGCTGCTCAGTGCTTGGTTCGGTGGAGCTGGACCGGGATTGCTCGCAACGACCCTCTCCTCTCTGGTTTTCGATTACTATTTTCTGTCTCCAATGTATTCGTTGGCCGTGAAACCCGCGGCGGTACCCAGGTTAATCGGTTTTGTGGGTTCGCTTCTGTTTGTCGGATCCTTGAGCGCTGCGCAAAGGAAGGCTACAGAATCGATTAGGCGCGCGCGCGATGGCCTGAAGGAAACAGTTCAAGAACTCCAGAAAACGAACGAGGCGTTGCAAGCAGAGAGCCGTGAGCGCAAGTCTGCGGAAGAATCGTTGCGCCGAACTGATGGTTATCTGGCGGAAGCGCAGAGGCTGAGCCACACGGGCAGTTGGGCATCGATACCCGCCAGGGGCGAGATCCGGTACTTGTCCGAAGAATGCTACCGGGTGCTGGGTTTTGACCCGCACGGTGAACAACCGCGATACGAAGCGTTCTTTCAGCGCATCCATGAGGATGATCAAGCCAGAGTTAGGGAAGCGGTCGAGACGGCAGGGCGCGAGAAAGTAGAGTTTGAGTTGGATTACCGAATCGTTCATCCCGGTGGCGAGATCAGAGACATCCACGTCGTAGGCCATCCCGTTCGCAGCCCATCCGATGATTGCGTTGAATTCGTAGGTACCGTGATCGACATAACCCAGCGCAAGCGTGCGGAAATTGAACGCGAGAGATTACGGCAGGCGCTTGTAGATCTCGCGCACATAAATCGGGTGACCACGATGGGAGAGTTGACTGCTTCGCTGGCGCACGAAGTGAATCAGCCGATAGCTGCCGCAGTGACGAATGCGAATACTTGCTTGCGATGGCTTTCACGCGATCAGCCCGATCTGGGAGAAGCGCGCGAGGCTGCCATGAGAATAGTGAAAGACGGAACCCGCGCAGCGGAAATCATCAAACGGGTCCGTCTGCTCTTTGAGAAGGGCACTCCGCAACGGGAGATGGTCGACGTAAACGAGGTTATCTTAGGGATGACCGTCCTTTTCCGCAGCGAGGCAGCGCGAGACAACGTAATAATCCGGACCCGGCTGGCAGCGGATCTTCCCCAGGTCATGGCCGATCGCGTGCAATTGCAACAGGTGCTGATGAATCTCATGATGAATGCCATCGATGCGATGAAGGAGGTAGATGGGACGCGGGAGCTTGACATCAAATCAGAGCGAACGGAAGACGAGCAACTCCTGCTGTCCGTCAGCGATACGGGCGTAGGGCTGCCTGCACAGCAAACGGAACAGATTTTCAATGCGTTCTTTACCACGAAGGCTCACGGGACCGGCATGGGACTTCGCATTAGCCGATCCATCGTGGAATCGCACGGGGGCCGCTTGTGGGTTGGTGACAACTCTCCACGTGGCGCAAGCTTTTACATCAGCCTGCCGACCAAAGTCGAGGAGCATGAATTGCCGTGAACCTGATTGGCTCGTACAACTACGCCCTCGTGGCACTTTCGGTGTTGATCGCCATGTTTGCGTCCTACGCTGCTCTGGATCTTGCAGGTCGCGTAACGGCCGCGGGCGGTTGGACTCGCGCGGTTTGGCTGCTGGGCGGGGCTGGTGCGATGGGGACTGGCATTTGGTCCATGCACTACATTGGGATGCTGGCATTCATCCTGCCGATTCCCGTGGCCTACCATTGGCCAACCGTTCTACTGTCGCTGTTCGCGGCCATTCTCGCATCTGTCGTGGCGCTGTACGTGGTGAGCCGACAGAAAATGGGCGCGCTCCGAGCGCTCGCCGGGAGTGTCCTGATGGGTGCGGGGATTGCGAGCATGCATTATATCGGCATGGCCGCCATGCGTGTACCTGCCATATGCCAGTTTAATTCCATTCTCGTCGTTCTGTCTGTCGTGTTCGCGGTTTTGATTTCTCTGGTTGCGCTGTGGATTGCCTTTCACTTCCGAGATGAGAAAATAGGGATGGGCTGGGAAAAGTTAGCCGGAGCCGTCGTGATGGGTGCCGCGATCCCCGTCATGCACTACACCGGCATGGCCGCCGCCAGTTTCACATCGTCCGGCTTGCCGGTGGACGTTTCTCATGCCGTAAGCATCTCCCTAGTTGGCACCGCCGGAATTTCCGCCGTCACGTTCGTCGTTCTCGGGCTGGCTCTGCTTACGTCCTCGGTTGATAGGAGATCCGCTGCACAGACCTTGGAACTACAGGAAGAGAAGCTGCAACAGAGCGAGGCGTATTTATCGGAAGCGCAGCGATTAAGCCACACGGGCAGTTTTGGATGGAGGGTTTCCACTGGCGAGGTCATCTGGTCGGTTGAATCCTTTCGGATTTTCCAATACGAGCAAACGACAAAACCGACCATACAACTTATTCTCCAGCGGGTTCACCCGGAAGACGCGGCGCAGGTGAAACAGACATTCGAGCGCGCGGCGCGGGATGGAAAAGATTTTGACCATGAATGTCGTTTGGCGATGCCGAATGCTTCCGTCAAATATGTCCATGTCGTGGCTCATGCCACGGCCGATAAATCGGGAAACATCGAGTTTGTTGGAGCGGTGATGGACGTGACCGAACGCAAGCGGGCCGAAGTAGCGCTGCGGCAAGCGCAGGCGGATCTCGAACATGTCAACCGGGTGACCACCATGGGTGAACTCACTGCCTCCCTGGCGCACGAAGTGAATCAACCGATTGCCGCTGCCGTCACCAACGCCAACACCTGCCTGCGCTGGCTGGCACGCGATCAACCCGATGTGGAAGAGGCGCGCGAGGCTGCCATGAGAATCGTGCGAGACGGAACGCGTGCAGCGGAAATCATCAGCCGGGTCCGCCTGCTCTTCAAGAAGGGTACCGCGGAATGGGAGTTGGTGGACATCAACGCAGTCATTCGAGAGATGATCGTTCTCCTGCGCGACGAGACCGCGCGATACAACATATTGGTCGGGATGAACCTTGCGACAGATCTTCCCCAGGTCATGGCCGACCGCATTCAATGGCAGCAGGTTTTCATGAATCTCATGATGAATGCCATCGAGGCGATGAAGAATGTGGAGGGGATGCGGGAGCTTGACATCAAATCACAGCGAGCGGAGAACAACCAACTTCTTTTGTCCGTCACCGACACCGGCGTAGGGCTGCCCGCGCAGCAAACGGAACAGATTTTCAATGCGTTCTTTACCACGAAGGCTCACGGCACCGGCATGGGACTTCGCATTTGCCGCTCCATCGTTGAAGCGCACAACGGCCGCCTGTGGGCCACCGCCAACCCCGAACGCGGAGCTACGTTTCATATCGCGCTACCCGCCAAAGTCGAGGCGCAGGAATGAAACCCCCGGAAGCTCCCGTGGTGTTCGTCATTGATGACGATGCGGGTATGCGCGCGTCCATTCAAGGCCTGCTAAAGTCCGTGGGCCTCCGGTCCGAGGCCTTCGAGAACCCGCAAGAGTTCCTGCGTGGCAAGCGGCCGGACGGGCCAAGTTGTCTTGTTTTGGATGTGAGGCTGCCTGGAATCAACGGTCTGGAATTTCAGCGCGATCTCGGTGACAAGGGCTTTCGAATTCCCATCATTTTCATCACGGGTCACGGAGATATTCCGATGTCGGTGAAGGCTATGAAATCCGGTGCGGTGGAGTTTTTGACCAAGCCCTTCCATGACCAGGACCTGTTGGATGCAATTCATCAGGCTTTGGATCGTGACAGGGCGATGCACCAGCAACAGAGTGAGCTTGCCGGGTTACGGAAATGCTTCGAATCTCTGACACCTCGCGAGCGTGAAGTCATGGCCCTGGTGGTTTCGGGCATGCTTAATAAGCAAATAGCTTCTGACCTGGGGACCAGCGAAATCACAGTGAAAATCCATCGCGGGCACGTCATGCGGAAGATGCAGGCTGATTCCCTTGCGGAATTGGTCAGAATGGCGGCGAAGCTGGAGCTTCCCTCAGGCAAGAAGTAGTAGCTTGATGCCACTTCTGCTGGACATAAGCGGGCCACCCGTTTCAACTGCAGCCTTTACAAATCCCCGCACGAAGATTGGAATTCTCTCGGGTGCGGGCGGTATAAGAGTCCTCATACCAACGTATAATTGCGCCGCTTTAGGAAACGCTGTAAATTCCCGCCATGATTACTCAACGAAATACCAAATTGGTTGCGATTGTCGACGACGACGATTCGATGCGTGGCGCTCTACACGGCCTGCTGAAAGCGGTTGGGCTGCCGGCGATAGCGTTTGGCTCGGCGGAGGAATTCCTGAAGTCCGGCCAGCAGTTCGAGACTGCATGCTTGATCGCGGATATTCGTATGCCCGGGATGTCCGGACTGGACCTGCAGGCTCGACTGAACAGTGAGCATTGTAGGATTCCGACCATCTTTATCACTGCGCATGGGGACGCAAAAATGCGGTTGCAGGCGTTGAGAGAAGGCGCGGTGGAGTTCCTGTCAAAACCGTTCGACGACGAAGCCCTGCTCGAGAGTGTCCGAGCCGCTCTGGAAAGTTAATTCCAGCAACTAAAGTGCATCCAGCCCGCCAGGAGGTCCTTTATGGCAGCGCACGTGGAAGCTTTGGAAAGCGTGGGGTCCTTTGGCCAGAACCGCAATCCTCGCAGATTCGAGCAACTCATTGGCAAGAGCCGCACTCTGGATGTCGTGCTGGAGCAAGTCGAACGCGTCGCGCCTACCGATTCCACAGTGCTGATCCAGGGCGAAACTGGAACCGGCAAAGAGTTGATCGCCCGCGCCGTTCACAATGTCAGCTCGCGTTGCGGACGCCCCTTCATAAAGCTAAATTGCGCTGCGATTCCTGATGCTTTACTGGAAAGCGAACTGTTTGGCCATGAGAGGGGCGCTTTTACAGGCGCTGTTGCACAAAAGGCCGGTCGTTTCGAATTGGCAGACAAGGGGACGCTCTTCCTGGATGAGGTGGGCGACATCCCATTGGCACTGCAACCCAAACTGCTGCGTGTCTTGCAGGAACAAGAGTTTGAGCGCTTAGGCGGAACCAGGACTCACCAGGTGGATGTTCGGCTTGTGGCGGCGACCAACCGAGATTTGGCGGCCATGGTGAAGCGGAGGGAATTTCGCGATGACCTCTACTATCGTCTGAACGTGTTCCCCATTCAGCTGCCACCTTTGCGGGCGCGCCCCGAAGATGTCCCGTTGTTAGTTGCACATTTTGTCGAACTTTATTGTCGCCGGATGGGTAAGCAGATCGAACACATTCCTGCGGAAACCATGTCCGCGCTCAGTTCTTACCAGTGGCCGGGGAACATTCGCGAGCTGCAGAATTTCATCGAGCGGAGCGTAATCCTGAGTGCCGGACCCGTACTCCATCCTCCTCTCGCTGAACTCAGGCCTTCCCCCGAATTGGAATCGCTGGGCGCCATTACGCTAGAAGAAGCCGAACGAGATCATATCCGCAAGACACTCGAGTACACCGGGTGGGTTGTCGCCGGCCCTAACGGTGCCGCGGCACGTCTCGGAGTCAAGCGGTCAACGCTCTACTTCCGTATGCAAAAGCTTGGCATTTCCCGTTCCAACACAAAGACAGTCCCCGCACAACAAAGTGACAATCCTACGGGGATGGATCTCCCAGTGGATTGATATTGTTCAGAGCCTCGACCTCTGGTTATAGAACCGCGTTGGCATACCCGGTTGAAAGGCGACTCCCAGTCTGCGACGTTCCATTCTCTTCATTGTTCCATATTCGCGGCGAAGCTAGACTGGTATCACCGCAAGATTTTCAGAGGCAATTTTACTTATTGTTTCTCCGTCCAATATTAGATGCGCGGTGACCATCTCCGGTGGGAGCTGCCTGATCCCGTTGTTTAGCGAATGGTCAGCATATTCGGTCGCGGAGAACATTTCCAGAAAGACAAGATGTCAGTCATTTGGACATCGTGTTTGGTAGATTGGACTCCTCTGCTTGGCGATGAACGCAGTTGGCCTCTACTTTCAGTCAAATACGCAATGAAGCTGTCGGCATGGAGACATGTCGTCCAGCAGGTTGGCATTTGACTTTGCCTCATCACAGGTAGTCGCCCTCTATTTTCCGTCACTTACGAACCAAGCCACTTTGGCACGCTTGTTGCCTATTCCAGTTGCGTTGCTTGAGGCAGTGAAGCCTCTCAAAGCGACCGAAAGAGGAGAAACCTACATGTTTAGTGAACCAATCGAAACGGCTCGAGCGAGCTACAACTGGAAACGAGGACGCCAATTGCTTCTGTCGCTCATTGCTTTGTCCTTTGCACTAACGATTCACCCAAGCAAAGCACACGCGCAGATCATTGGGAACCTTGAGGCGAACATCCCATTTCAGTTCCACGCAGGGGATGCCAAACTCCCGGCGGGCAAGTATTTCATCCACGCGCTCAACAATTCCGATCTGTCGATGATGGAGATCACCAGTGCGGATGGCTCTATTTCCGCACTCTTTGAAGTCCACAACACGGAGGCCAACTCCGCCCCGGCCAAGAGCGAACTGATCTTCAACAAATACGGAAATCGCTATTTCCTTGCAAAGTTGTTTGACGAGGCCAACCCAGACGGCAGCACAGTCGACGAGTCACACTACGAAAAAACAGTCAGTCAAGCGAACGTGGAGGCCCAGACACACGTGCCGGCGCTGCACCACGGGCAACCTGGAAACTAGCGGCCCTCTGCACCGGTAAGTCTGTGGGCGCGACTGGGCCGCTCGCGCGCCCGAGTACCTTTATCACGGAATATCGAAAAAGGAGGAGAAATGAAAATGCAAAAAGTTGGATTCGTTCTGATGGGAATAATGCTTTTGTTCGCAGGAAGGATATCCGCGGGGCAGGTGAAGACCGATTACGACCGCAGCGCAAACTTCGGCCAATACAAAACTTACTCGTGGGAACAGGTCAAGACAAAGGACCCCCTGAATGTCGATCGAATCAAGAATTCCGTTAATGCCGCTCTGGCGGCAAAAGGTTGGACTCAAGTGGATTCGGGCGGCGATGTTTCGGTGATGGCCGTCGAGATCACCCGCAATCAGCAAACTCTGAACACTTATTACGACGGGTTTGGAGGAGGCTGGCGTTGGAGAGGTTTTGGAGGCATGGGAGAGGCAACCACTACAACGGAAACCTACAAAGTAGGCACTTTGGTTGTCGATTTGTTCGACGCAAAGACAAAGCAGCTGATCTGGAGGGGCAACTCGAGTGACACGATCTCCAATAACTCCGACAAAAACATCAAGAATATGGACAAGGA
>Ga0210401_10001161_pt1 | contig 30923 bp, 26 predicted proteins | sample IncBWH32MmetaG_FD_150866 | JGI IMG/M metagenome (GOLD analysis project Ga0210401, IMG submission 150866) | Forest soil microbial communities from Barre Woods Harvard Forest LTER site, Petersham, Massachusetts, United States - Inc-BW-H-32-M | ecosystem: Environmental > Terrestrial > Soil >...
ATATGTGGGTGAACACTGGCGATGCTCACCCCGATCAGATTATGGACGCACAAATCAAGCAGGCTGTGGACTCGCAACTGGCGTCAAAAGGGATGACCAAAACCGATGACGACAAGGCGGATCTCTATATCGGCTACCAGACCTTTGTCAACCAGGAAAGACAATGGGATGCCTGGGGCTCACGAGCGTTCGGCATGGGCACGGGATCTTGGACTAGTTCCACGATTAATGTCGGAACTCTCGTTCTTGACATGTATGACCCGGGAACGAAGCAACTCGTCTGGACTGGAAGCGCCACCAAGACAATTGACCCGAGCTCAAACCACGAAAAGAACATGAAGAACCTGGATAAGTCGATGGCGAAATTGCTGAAGAACTATCCACCCAAACAGAAGTAGAGGAGCAACGATAATGGCCCGAAAAAGAAATGAGATGGATGTCAAGACCGTCGTGACTGCGATCCTGCTCAGTATCGTCCTCCGTCATCACATCGGTAAGGGCCAGAACTAGCCATCGCAAGAGCCTGACACGCGCTGAGGGAAATAGCATGTTGAAGATCAATCTCAGTGAATCACCCGCGGAAGAGAGATGGATTCTGCATGGCGACTCACCAACCCTTGGGTACAGGAGCTCCGGGCGTACTGGAGGAAGAACCATCGCGCGGATGTGGGACGCGCCCGCATCGTTGACCTCGACGAAGTGAACCTCATCGAGGCTCAGCTCAACTACGGCTTCCGCTTGTTCAGCTTTACCAGGCGTTGGGAGGCGGATGGCAACAATAGTTAGCAGGCACGCAATGGCCGCTCAGCCGAGAAAAGAAGGATTTGTGAACTACAGACCAACTCACGACCAGATCAAGCAGCGCGCATACCAAATCTATCTCGAGCGCGGCGCGCGTCCTGGCAATGAGCTTGATGATTGGCTAAGGGCTGAGCGCGAACTGGAAAGGATCGCTCTTTACACACGAAGTTGGAATCGCCTTTCGGTTCTTGACGGCCGGCAAGTCTTGAAGTTCGAGGATTACCATGACGGAAGATTGGAATTGTAAGTAAGAATCGTGGAGCCGACGGCGTCCGCATACTTGATTTGCAAGCGGCTGGACAAAAGGTGCGTAATCCAACGGTCGCGGAAATTTGCAAGATCTCAGGCGCGCTGTACAGACTTTCACGGATAGGGTGGCAATTTAACCATGCGCATTCTTCTCCTGAACCTCGGTACCGAATCTACCCAGGCCGTGGAACACGCCTTGTTAGGTCAAGGCTATGACGTAGCCCCAGTGCGTAGCGTGACTATTAATCAAATTCTGGCACGTTCGCCTGAACTTCTGATCACGGAAGCAACACCCTCCGACCTTAGCTGCTGCGGGTTGATCAGCCAAATAAAGGCCAGTTCTGATCTGCGAGCTCTCAAAATTGTAATGATTGTTCACGGAGACGCGCTCGAGCGTGCCCGCGGTCTGGATCTGGGGGCCGACGACGTAGTCTCGTTTCCATTTGAGGCATTGGAATTTGCCGCAAAAGTCAGAACCCAGCTTCGTCAAAGGCGACCAGAACTCGAGCTTGAGATAGAATTGAAGAGCGCACTTGAAAGAGAACACAAGGCGGAGAGCACCGCGGAGAACCTGATAAGCAAGGTGATGTCCCGGCGTCGTTTTTGGGTTCTTTCCATTGTTTGCGTTCTCAGTGCGGCCACCTTTCTCGCGGCAGTCACAACGGTTTTCTCGAACCGCCACAGCCGCAAGGATACGCTTCAACTCGATGCGAATGTCGCACGGCTGAACGACGGACTCCTTCAACAGGGAGAACTCCTTCGCCGCGCAGAACGGGGGCGCAACTCTTTGAATGTAAGTAACGCACCGGGAACCCGCGAGTCTTTGCAAGTACAAACTGAAGACACTCGCCAAAAAATGGCAGCGGACGGCGGCAAAACTGACGAATCCCTAGCGAGGCAGCTTGAGAGGACGCAGAATCGCCTCGACCGGCTGGAAAACGAGGACCGAATCGCAGAAACAATTGTTCACACTTATGGACCGAGCGTCTGCTTACTGCATGTGGTTGTGGGTTTTCGGGACAAAGATTCCGGGCAGTTAATTCGTATCGCTGCAGATGCCACGGGTAATGCTCGCGTGGATCATAAGGGGATGGTATCTCTCGACACTGACGGAACGGGACCACCGCTGCAACTTGACTTCTTTGGCACCGGATTTCTCATAGCAAGCGACGGACGTCTGCTCACGAACCATCACGTTGCGGAGCCTTGGGCGGGTGACATGGAATTGAAGCAAATTCTCGATCTCGGTGCTGCCGCGTTCGTCGTGTCTTACACGGCGTACTTCCCTGGGACTCCTCAAGGCTTCGTTGCCAAGCTCGACCGGATTTCGCAGCATGCTGATCTGGCAACTCTAAAGTTGCAGACTCCAGCACCACCTCACACCGCACTCCTGGTGCTCGATGACCGGAGTGAAGCCAGTGTGACAGGCGATCCGGTCGTCCTGATTGGCTATCCTACGGGAATCGAAGGCATCCTGGCCCGCGCGGGAAGCGACGTCACCCGCAAAGTGGCGGAAAACGCCCAAGACGTGACTCAAATTCTTTCGCAGTTGGCCGCCCAACACCTGATTCGCCCGACGACGACCCAGGGACACATCGGAGATGTCTTAACGGACACGATTGTTTACGACGCGGCGACAACCTCCGGCGGTTCAGGCGGACCGCTCTTCAATCGCGATGGCAAGGTCATCGGTGTGAACACCGCGATTCTCAAGGATTTTGGCGGCTCGAACATGGCAATCCCGGCACGTTACGCTGATGAGCTGCTGAAGTAATGCCCATTTCTGCTGGTGCCAACCGCTCTGTGATACTGGCCCGCCCAAAAGTCGGGAATCGGAGGCCGAGGCTGGACTCAAGATAATCAAAACGTTCACCGCATTCTGAACGCACGATTTAGAAGCAGAGCATCGTGCCTTGACAAAGTGTCGAAGGTGCTGAAAGTGTCGGAGGTGACGGTGCTGACAGCTCCGACATTTCGAACAGAGCGACACTCGCCGATCAACCTAACCACCTAGGGATTTAATCGTTTGCATCAAAATCGCAGGTCCTCTCAGTCTGGCATTCGCCGTGCCCCTGTCCATGACGTGAAAAAAAAGGTGTGATCTGGATACAGCAGTAACGGTAGCGGACCGATCGCAATCTGATATATCCGCTCATGGAGGTGATTTGTGAGAAATTTACAGAAAGGGTTGGCGCTATTTCTTTCTGGTTTATTCTTAGTGGCGGCGCGTGGAGGCCTCGTCTACGCGACCCAGACGGACCAATCGGCGGAAGCGGCTGCACCCGCAGCCGCAAGGCAGACTCCGGAAGAATTACAGCAGTTGGTGGCGCCCATCGCCCTTTATCCGGATTCACTCGTGGCACAAATATTGGCGTCCTCGACGTTCCCCGAACAGGTCGTCGACGCCGATCGATGGGTGCAATCGCACCTGGATTTGAAGGGCGAGGATTTAGCCCAGGCGATTGACTCACAGCCCTGGGACCCGAGCGTCAAAGCACTCGTTGCGTTTCCGTCCGTCCTTGGCAACATGGACAAAAACCTCTCCTGGATTTCGTCGCTCGGCGACGCCTACTTCAACCAGGAACAGGACGTGATGGATGCCATTCAAGTGATGCGCCGCCGCGCACAAGAAGCGGGCAATCTGAACTCGACGCCGCAACAAGCTGTGACCACGGAAGATTCCGACATCCAGATTGAAGCGGTCAGCCCCGAAATCGTCTACGTTCCTGCCTACGATCCTTGGATCGTGTACGGAGGTCCAATTGTCGCTTGGCCGGGCTGGTATCCCTATCCGGGCATTTGGTACGACGGCCCGTCACTCTTCTTCGGAGGCGGCTTCGGCATTGGGTTTTTTGGGGGCTATGGGTGGGGCTGGCACCACTGGGGTTGCGATTGGCACCACCACCACGCGGATTACGACCATGCGCGGTATTACTCGCGAAGCAGGACGTTTTATAACCGTGACAGATTTTACCGAGGCGAAGGCCCGCGCGGTGTGTACAACCATCCCGAAAGGGCGCCTGAGCCTTTCGCCGGAAACCACGGAGCCGCTCGCGGGTATGACGAGCCTCGTGGTCAGAGCGAGGTTCGCTCCGGTGCTCCCAACCTAGACCGCGGGACTGCTCGCAACGATGCCCAGCCCCGCGGTCAGAGCAATATTCACTCCAACGCCTTCAGCGGCTTCGGCCATGGCGGAGAGGAACGAAGCTTTTCGTCGCGCGGAAGCGCCAGCTTCGGCGGCGGAGGCGGTTTTCACGGTGGCGGACGGCGCTGAGGGCGCTCAGCTTTGAATTACGGTGCTATTCATATCTCATATTCAGAACGAAAGGACTACACGATGCGACAAACGAAATTGAAGTGTAAAACAAGCGAGTTGCCTGATCTTCTGAGGATCGCCGCAGCCGCGACGCTGCTGTTCGCGTGCTTTGCCGTCGATTCCACAGCTCAGCAAAAAAGTCAGAAAACTTTTTGGTCGCCGGAAGAAGCGAGCAAAGCTGTCGTGGCCGCACTACAGAACAACGATGAAAAAGCGATGCTCGAGATTCTTGGACCGGACGCCAGCCAAATCGTGTCCTCTGGTGACCCAATCGAGGACGCCGAGAGCCACGCGAACTTCGTGCGCAAGTACAAGGAGATGCATCGCTTCCTCAAAGAACCCGATGGCTCCGTCACTTTGTACATAGGGGCGGAAAACTGGCCCACGCCCATACCGCTGGCAACGAAAGGGAATTTGTGGTTTTTCGATACCGAGGCGGCAAAGAGAGAGATCTTGTTTCGGCGAGTTGGCCGAAACGAGTACTCGGCCATCCGTATCTGCCAGGAGCTTGTGGCTGCGCAAAAGGAATACTACGCGATGCAGCACAACGAGTACGCCAGACAGATCTACAGTGATGAAGGCCAGCACAATGGCCTTTATTGGAAGGTTTCGGAGAGTGAACCCCCGAGCCCCATCGGACCACTGGTCGCTTCCTCCGTCGCCGAGGGCTACGTACCAGGCAAAGGCGCCCCGCCGGCTCCTTACCGTGGCTATTTCTTTCGTTTCCTGATGCGCCAGGGGAAGGATGCCTCCGACGGCGCCAAGAACTACATCGTGAAAGGCAAAATGACCGAGGGCTTCGCGTTCGCGGCCTATCCCGCCGAGTACCGCTCCTCCGGCGTGATGACGTTTATCGTGAACCAGGATGGCACTGTTTATCAGAAAGATCTGGGTAAGAAGACTGAGGCGGTCGGCAAGGCCATGCAGGAATACAACCCCGATTCGAGTTGGCGTAAGGCGGAAGAACAGCCGGTCCAAGCCGCAAGCGGACAGTAAAGGCCTGGAGCAAAACGAGTGAATCGGCAACTTGAAGGAATGGCCCCGGGTCGGATGACTTGGCAGGGGGATCGTCTCAAAGAGTTTCGTCCAACTGGAGTTCTGAATTTGACTGACGCTCAAAAACTCGATACCCACCACAAAGCTCTTACCCTGAATCTCGCGGCATCCACCTTCGGCTCCTTCGCCAAAATCGGCGCCGGCCAGGAAGTCGATTGCTGGTTCCTTACGGTTGGAGACGCTTCCGGCACGGTCGCCAAGACGATCTCCGCCTACGATAAGGAAGTGAGCGACGATCTCTACGGTTCCGGCTCGCGATATTAACCGCTGATGACCTGTTCTAGCTTTTCTTCTAATTTTCGGAGGAGGCGTCTACAAATCCACGCGAAAGGGAATGAAACTGCCCTGAGGCTCGTTCGATTCGTGCAAGATAGGGTCGTCCAACTCGCCTTAGTGGTTTACGTCGAATACACTCGCGGAGAAGCTAAGTTTTGGCTGGACTAAAATTCGGGGGACAGGCCAGTCGGCCCGAATGTCAAGACAGAGCTTCCGCCTAAAAATTCCCAAATAGGTACAACTTGTTTTTCCCGTTCTCATTCGGGACTCAGCGAAGAGGACTCATTGTCTTGGGTCGCTCTAAATGACGTATTCATAATCATTTCCTCAGAAGTATTCTTTTGGCCCCAATATTGCGTCTCATTTCCAAGTCTTCGGTGTCGTTAACAGAAGTGTGCCAAAGTCAGACAAACAAGAAGAACTGGCTAACAGGAGCGATGCCATTTTCACCTGCGGCATTTTACAAAGGTCTTTGATCCGAATTGGATTTCCTCCAGCTTGCTGAAACTGAGGACCTGCGGAATGTCCTACAGACTGGCCGAGGGATTAAAACCCCTCTTGACGTTGGCAACCAGGACTTCGGAGGGAACCGCGAACCGGCATCTGGATTTGACGTAATTCCATGAAATTCAGCAGAGGAATTAAATCGTCAATGCATCTTGATCCACTTGAAAAAGGGCTTGACTTGCCGCCGCGGCAGAGAAGGTTAAGCCGGCCTCTCGGAATCACCCGGTTATTCGATCGCCTGCGGACGCCGGAGAAACACGGCATATTGGTTCTCGCAGGGGTCCTGCTCCTGATAGCGTGGCACGTACCTGTGGCGCGTGCGCAGGACAGGAATAGCAATACGGCGAACGCTTCGGATTTGGCGTTTCAGAACCTGAGCCGTGTGGCGGCCTCCGCTGCGGAAATCAAGGCGATCTTAATTAAGGACGCAGGGCTGTTGGTCGAATTGAAACATTGGGTTGCCCGGGATGCCACCGACCACGGGCAGGTCATTACCGATTCGGACCTTACTAACGAAGGTATCTTCGAGCGATTGGAGACGAACATTCAATTCCGTTCGGTGGCCACTGCCCTGGTACAACGGTATGGGTATCTTCTCCCGAAACTCAATCCTGATTCGGATCCTGGAAAAGAGCACGAGTTATTGTTAGAGCAGCGGGCTAAATGGCTCGCGCAGAATCACGACGAAGAATTGACACCGGCTCGACCGAGTGGGACGCAAACCCCGCGAGAGGTTGTGCCGCCGGGACCTCAGCAAGGCGGGTCGCCTTCCAGAACTGCACCGCAGGAGCCGGATTTTTCCAATCCCCCAGGCGAGCCCGCCACCCCGCTGCCACGCGCGCAGCTAACCCAAACGGCGGAAGATACTGCAAGCCAGCCGTCCCAACTTCCTTTGCCCGGCTCCTTTGAGTCCGGCCCGCCGTTCAATCGCTTCAATGCGAGAGCCACGCCACGTCCCGATTCGCAGGACGCAGGGGTGACCCGTTGGCCGGCGGCTTTCCCGGCTGGCGGAATTTCCAACGACGGGCGCCGCGATGACGGATTGCTTGCGGCGTACGGTATGGGAATAAACCCGGCAACCGGAAATCTGCCGGAGGCAAGCGCAATTGGCACCGCCGGTAACGGCCCCTTGGTTTCTCCGCGTGCGCCGATGACTTCACGATCCCCCACCGCTCTATTCCCAGAGGCGCCGGAAATGATCCGTAAACAGAGTCCCTACGAAAGCATCCCTTCACTTTATGACATGTACGTCCAAGCGGTCACCCGACCGGAGACTCCCAGGAGGTTTGGTGCGGATGTGTTCGAAAACGGGGCACAAGATTCACAGTTGATCCCCATGGACCTGCCGGTTGGACCCGACTATGTGGTCGGACCCGGCGACGGGTTATCGGTCGATCTCTGGGGCAGTGTATCGCAGCGGCTCTATCGCGTGGTGGATCGCGAGGGTCGCGTCAGCCTGCCGGAGGTGGGACCGCTGCTGGTCAGCGGGAAGAGCCTGGCGGCGGTGCAAGAGAGTTTGCAGCAGATCTTGAGGACTCAATTCCGGGACGTTTCTGCCGATGTTTCCTTAGCGCGTATACGGACCATACGGATTTATGAAGTCGGCGATGTTACGAACCCTGGTGCTTATGACATTAGTTCACTTTCGACACCGCTCAATGCCCTGTTCGCCGCCGGCGGACCAACGCCACGCGGGTCCATGCGCATGTTGAATCATTATCGCGGAACGCAACTGGTGGAAACCGTGGATCTGTACGACCTGCTGCTGCATGGAGTGAAGACCAACCTGCAGCGCCTCGAAAACGGGGACACCGTTCAAATCCCGCCGATCGGGCCGGAAGTGACGATCGAAGGAATGGTTCGCCGCCCGGCAATCTACGAGTTGCGGGAGGAGAAGACGCTGGCGGGCGTGCTGGAAATGGCCGGCGGCCTTCTTCCCGCGGCCGCGCTCAGCCATGTCGAAGTGCAACGCCTGGTGGCCCATGACAAACAAACCATGCTGAGCCTGGATATACCGGAAATGGAAAATGCCGCGGAAGTGACCCGGAAACTCGAGTCGTTTGAAATCCAGGATGGCGACCGCATACGGATTTTTCCGATTGCGCCCTATAACCAGGACGTGATTTTCGTCGAAGGGCACGTCGTGCGACCCGGCCGTTACTCATATCGTCCGGGGATGCGATTTACCGATGTGCTCTCTTCCTACAAGGATCTGCTTCCAGAACCTGCCGCTCAGTACGCTGAGATCATCCGGCTGAACGCGCCGGACTTCCATCCCACCGTGGAAAGCTTCCGTCTGGCCGACGCCCTTGGCGATCCTGCCCATTCGCCCGTTCTTCAGGCGATGGACACAGTTCGGATCTTCAGCAGGTTCGATTTCGAAAATCAGCCGATCGTTTCCATCGGGGGCGGCGTGCGCGCCCCTGGAAGCTATCGAACCTCCGGCCAGCTCCGCCTGGCCGACGCCATTCACCTGGCGGGAGGACTCACCCCGGACGCGCAAACAGGCGACGCTCAAGTGTTCCGGTATCTGCCCGACGGCAAGGTCAAGATCTTCAGCGTGGGGCTGGGCCAGGCCCTCGAGGGAGATCCGGTGGGGAACATTTTCCTGCAGCCGAGGGATCGCCTGCTGGTTCACCGGAATCCAGACGCCGTCGAGCCCGCTACGGTTTATATCCAGGGAGAAGTAGCGAAGCCGGGCCGTTATCCGCTGGCCGAGGGCATGCGCGTCAGCGATTTGATTCGTCTAGGAGGCGGATTTAAGAACAGCGCCGATCGGGAGATGGCCGACTTCACCGAATATTTGCCGCAGGAAAAGGCAGCGGGCCATGGGGCGCAACACCAGGTGCGCATTTCCGCGGCGCTTGACAATACCTCCACAGATAATCTGGTGTTGCACAACGGGGACACGCTGACCATCCGGCAACTCTCGGGTTGGAACGAGTTGGGCGCCTCGGTCACCGTCCGCGGGGAGGTGGCGCACCCCGGCAACTACGGAATCCGCCCGGGTGAGCGGGTGAGTTCCGTGTTGGCGCGGGCCGGGGGCATGCTGGCGACCGCGTATCCGCAAGGAATCGTTTTTGAACGGGAAGAAGTGCGCCTGCTGGAACAGAAAAGCAGAGAAGATTTGATCCAACGCATTCGCATGGAATCGGCCTCGTTCCGGACCTCGGTCCAGCAAACCGCCCAAGATCAGGCGTCGCTCATGCAGCAGTCCATCACGCAGCGCAACGAAGAGATTTCGGCATTGGAACAGGCGCCGGTTACGGGGCGACTGGTGGTGCGAGTGCCTGTGAACCTCTCGCACTTTGCGGGCTCGGTCGATGATATCGAAGTGCGGCGTGGCGACACTTTGTTTGTGCCCAAGCGTCCGGAGTTCGTCGTGGTTACCGGTCAGGTCTATAACTCAAACGCTATAACCTATAAGCCGCGCCGCAATGCGAGCTGGTATCTGCGACGGGCAGGCGGGGCAACCGACCAGGGAAATCTCAAGATGGTCTTTATCATCCGCGCCAACGGCGCGGTCGAAAGCCGCGAGGGAAGCACGATTTGGAATGGCGGTGTCCTGGCCACGGTCATTGAACCCGGCGACACAATCGTGGTTCCGGAAAAAGCCGTGGGCGGCTCGAACAGCTGGAAAAATCTGATTGCTGTCGCCCAACTGGCGGAGGCGGCCGCCACGACGGCCTTCATTGCAACGCATTGATGAGTCGCGTCGCGCCGCGCCTTGCAGGGGAGCATTCTGGACGGTACTTCGAGAGGAAGGCAGCCGCAGGAAATGGTCCGGCGTTTTGCAGCGAGTTGCTCATGGCGATTAGATCGCTCGGTGCGAGATGTCCCGCACCATCCCAGGGACAGGAGCGGCAGCCCATCGGCGCGGCTCCGGTACCGGCAACTGAGTCAAAGTTCCAGGCGGCGCAATCGAAGCCAGCTTTGGGTGCCGGGAATCCCCGAAGGAAAGCCGGCAAATTCACTGAATCGAGGCTCCGCTTGTCTTTGCTGAAGAACAGCGCGCTGGATCAGAAAGCAATCAGGACGAGCCCGGGCCCCCTGCGCTCGGCGGATCGGCAGATTCGGCTATAAGTAGCAGTCATATAAAGATTTAGGTCACATATTGCCCTGGAAGTGACGGGGCGAAGCTGCGCTAAAAATACGCGGGGAGGATTTCTCGTGCAACGTTTTGCAGCGCGGGGTGACCGCGCCTTCGGCTCGGTGGCGCCAGACCTGGCCATGTTCCAGCCCCACTGGTACGCCCTTTACACTTACGCCAACCATGAAAAACGTGTTGCCGCGGAACTGGTAGCCAGGAGGGTTGAACATTTTTTGCCGCTGTACAGCTCAGTGCGCCGCTGGAGCGATCGCCGCGTAACCCTGGAATTGCCGCTGTTTCCCGGGTACGTATTTGTGCGGCTTGAGCTGCAGGACCGGGCGCGCGTGGTGCAGATGGCGAGTGTGGCTCGCCTGGTCGGTTTCGGCGGATTGCCCGCGGCGTTGCCCGATGCGGAAATGGATATCCTGCGCGCAGGTCTTTCTGAACACCTGCGCGCCGAGCCGCATGCGTTCCTGGCCGTTGGCCGGCGTGTCCGCATCACCGGCGGCCCTTTTGCTGGCTTGGAGGGCGTGCTGAAGCGAAGAAAAAACAATCTTCGGATGGTGATATCGCTGGATCTTATCCAGAGATCGGTGGCAGTGGATGTGGATGCCGCCGATGTGGCTCCAGCGCCGATCGGCGTTAGAAACTCAAAATGATCGACCCCGCAATGGTGAATCCCTACCCTGCAAGGCTGACCAAATCTGTGCGGGCCGCCGACCGTTCAGCGATGGTACCCGGATCCACGTGCGCTGGTCGACTGAATTCAACGGGTCTGAGTGAGACGCTGAGGCTGGGCGCGTGTTTGCAAAGTTCGTTTCATAGAAAAACATTTTCTGCTTGGGGAATTCCCTCTGACGGCGGGTGCGGGCCGTGAGCTACTCGGGCAGCACTCCGGTTCGTCAGAGGATAGGTGAGCGACCAGAGAAAGGCATCCTTGCGCCATCCGACTCCCACCCAATTCACGAACCTGGCGAGAACGCGGTTGTCTATCTGCGGCTGCTCTGGGAAAACCGAAGCTTGCTCATCCGCGTCGCGGTGTGCGGGCTTCTGACCAGCGCGCTGATCGCTTTCCTTATCCCTCCTCGATATGAATCCACAGCAAGGCTTATGCCACCCGATGGTGGCCAGTCAAGTTCCAACATCGCGATGACAGCTGCGGCATTTGCCGGGGTCTCCAGCGGGCTCGGCGGGTTGGCCAATGAACTTCTCGGACTCAAAGGCAACAGCGACACTTTTGTAGGAATTCTCTCCAGCCGCACGGTCCAGGACAAGATCATCCAGCAATTCGACTTGAGAAAACTTTACGGGGCCAAACGGATGGAGGACGCGCGGAAGAACCTGGAAAAACACACCGAGATCGCCGTAGACCGCAAGAGTCAGATCATCACCATCACAGTGGCAGACCAAAGTCCGCAAAGAGCAGCTGCGATGTCTCAAGCCTATGTCGAAGAACTGAACCGCCTGGTCGCCGAATTGAGCACTTCTTCGGCTCGCCGCGAACGCATTTTCCTCGAGGACCGTTTAAAGGCTGTAAGCCAGGATTTGGAAGCTGCCGAGAAAGACTCCAGCGAATTTGCCAGCAAGAACACGGCGATCGACATCAAGGAGCAAGCCAAGGCTATGGTGGAATCGGCGGCGGAACTCCAGGGGCAGGTCATCGCCGCCAGGTCCGAGCTTGAGGGGCTCAGGCAGGTCTATGCGGACAGTAATGTGCGCGTACGATCGGTGAGAGCGAGAATCGATGAGTTACAGCATCAACTCGAAAAGCTGGGCGGAAAAAGCGAAAGCGCAACTCCTATTCCCGACCAGCCGGGCGACTCCCTGTATCCCTCCATCCGGAAATTACCGCTGCTCGGCGTCACGTACGCGGATCTATACAGGCGGGCGATGGTTCAGGAAGCGGTGTTCGAGACTCTAACCAAAGAGTATGAACTGGCGAAAGTGCAGGAAGTGAAGGAGACACCACAGATCAAGGTCCTCGACGTCGCGAACCTGCCGGACAAGCCCACATTTCCGCCAACTCTGTCCATTATTTTTCTGGGAACGGCCCTGGCATTCGCGGCGGGCGCAGGCTGGGTGCTGTTGAGCGCATTTTGGCAGGAAACGGATTGGAACGATCCCCTCAAGATGTTTGCACACGAAGTTTATTTGACCGTCTCGGCCTCGTTGCCGCTGTTTTCGTGCCATCGCTCGTCCGCTGCTTCGGCCGGCGGAAGTTTCTGGTATCGGATCCGCTCACGGCGCGAGGATTCCGAGAGGTGAATTAAGACGCCCTAGATTTATTATAACTATTTAATTCTATTTATGTTATGTTAATAAGTGCCGCTGCAGATGATGGGGCCGAGCTGTGTCGCTAATCTAGCGATTTGTTTGAGGAAGCTGAGCGTCACAAACCGGAATTTCCCCATCGACGAGCACGGTGAACCCATCCGAGTGCATTCACCGTTCGAGCCGGACACCCTTTCCTTCAGGCTACTTTGTGAATTGTTTGCGGAGTGCCAGACGCATCCGTTGAGCCCTGCTAAGTATTTTGCATTCGAGAGATTTGCGCAATTAGCGGGGGAGTGATGTCCCCGTATGTTAGAGAGGATCTCGATTCTTCTGGGCTCGAAGCCGCCGCATGGCCGCCCATTCCATCCGCATCTGCATGTTGACTTCGTAAAAAGTTGAACGCAGAAACCGCTTCGATGAATTCGGCTAGCGGGTCAATTCGATGGCGCACTTGGCGCATGGTTTGGGAAGGAACGCCGGCGGCGGCCGGTTTGAAGGCTACGGGATTTCAGAGGGCTGGGCGAAAAGGGGGACAGCATGCGCGCTTTGATTTCGGGCATTACCGGGCAGGATGGTTCGTACCTGGCGGAACTGCTCTTGGGCATGGGCTACCAGGTCTTCGGAATTGTAAGACGGAGCAGCGTCAAGAAGTACGACCGGATCGAGTCGTTGCTCGACAGCATCGATCTCGTGGAGGGAGATCTGACAGATCAAACGTCGTTAGACCATATCATGCAGTCGGTGCAGCCGGACGAGGTATATAACCTGGCGGCGCAAAGCTTTGTGCCAGTTTCATGGAATCAGCCGGGTCTCACCGGCGATGTGACCGGACTTGGCGTGATCCGAATTCTGGAGGCGATACGCAAGCACCGGCCGCGGGCGAAATTCCTGCAGGCGTCAAGCTCGGAGATGTTCGGCAAGGTGCGGGAAACGCCGCAGACCGAGAAAACGCCTTTTTATCCGCGGAATCCTTACGGAGTAGCCAAAGTATTCGGCCACTTCATCACTGTGAATTACCGGGAAAGCCATGGTTTGTTTGCCTGCTCCGCGATGGAATTCAATCACGAATCGCCGCGGCGCGGGTTGGAGTTCGTCACGCGGAAGGTGACGCACCAAGTCGCCAAGATAAAATACGGCCTGGCCAAGAAACTTTTGATGGGAAATCTGGACTCCAAGCGCGACTGGGGATTCGCGGGAGACTACGTGCGGGGGATGTGGTCGATGTTGCAGCAACCCGAGCCCGAGGATTATGTTCTGGCGACGGGAACGACGCATAGCGTTCGGGACCTGCTGGAGGCGGCCTTTGCCGCAGCGGGACTGGATTGGAAAGAATATGTGGAGATTGATCCGAAGCTAATCCGCCCGGCGGAAGTGGATTCCCTGTGTGGAGACGCGACCAAGGCGAGGGAGAGACTCGGCTGGAAGCCCGAAGTCGGCTTCGAGGAAATGATCATGATGATGGTGGACGCGGATTGCCAAGCCGTCCAAAAAGCTGAGAACGGCCTGGCGTTCGCGGCTTCACTCCGCAATGGGACTTAGCAAAGCGTTCATCCTGAATATCGCCGCCTATCTTGGAAGCGCGGAATAGCCAGCCCAGGATTTGAACGGTTCCCCGAATGTTTTCCAGCGTTTTGAATAACCCAAGATTTTGTAGACCAGTGCAAGTCCGGGGCGAAAATGTGGAGTTAGTATGGAACAAAGGCATTGCGGCGCTTTGTGATCGAAGAATTCCCGATGAGTTTCCCGATGGCCGGAGTTATTCGCCGGTGGGGACCCTGGCTGGAGCGTTCGCATCCCGTCGATTGCCCGGCAACCTAATCTCCGACCCCTCCACTTATCGCGATGTGCGCGACGGCGAAGTCGTGTGGGTGAGGCTTTCGTGGTTGAGATCATTTGCCAGGCAAGTGCTGCCGCACCTGAAGGCCAGATTTGTACTGGTCACCGGCGATTCCGACAGTTGCGTACCGTCCGAGCTGATGGCCGAAGCAGAGGCGATCCTCGGTTCACCGAACGTGCTCCACTGGTTCACTCAGAATTACGACGGTTCGGCGGATACTCAGAAAATGTCCCCCGTTCCCATTGGCATCGATTTCCATATGCTGAGCGAAAGGCCCATTTGGGGGGAAACCTGTGCTTCGCCTCGTCAGCAGGAAGAGGCGCTCAAATCAATTGCCCGAGGCCTTGCTCCGGTCGTCAGCCGCACTCCGAAGGTTTACGTCGACTTCGCTTGGCAACAAAGCTTGGGCATCTTTGATTACCGAACCTATCATCCCCTGCAAGGAACCCGGTTGCGGCAGAGTAGACGATGGCTGGCCAAAAGACTGCGGGCGAACGAGGCCGTCCATTGCCAAAACAGACCCTTACCCAGGAGCGAGATGTGGCGCAGAAGAGGAGAGTTCGCGTTCGTGCTAAGCCCGCCCGGAAATGGCCTGGATTGCCACAGAACATGGGAAGCCTTGGCGCTCGGACACATCGTCTTGGTGCCATCCTCGTCGCTAATCCGCTTGTATTCCGAGCTGCCCGTCATACTCTTAAATCGTTGGGACGAAATCACGCCGGAAAATTTGGGGAACTGGCTGTCCCTTTACAAGAATCGTCCGGGCATCGCTGAAGAACTTACCAGCGCCTACTGGGTGAACAGAATGCGGATGCATTCGATGCCCACCCCGGGATAGATCCCGGCCACCGTCGGCACGGCAAAGCCACCGAGCAAAACCGTCAGAAACAGATTCCCTCCTATCGTGGCAAAGCGCACAAAAGAATGAAGGCAAGTTGAACGCATCGGCTACCGTCAGGAAGTTATTGCCTCATTCGCACAACGGCGAGCCCAGGATTTCCGGCGCCGTTTTGCTCACCGCCGCCCAGATCGTCCGATCGGTGTCGCGATTTTTTTTTGTCCTGGTCGCGGCGCGGAAGCTGGGACCGGAATCATTTGGCATTTACACGCTGATCTTGGCGCTCACAGAGATCATCGCCGTGATTTCCGGGAATGGATTCGGAGACTACTTGACCCGTGAAATAGCCAGGGATGCACGAGTGGGGTGGGGAGTCGGGGCGCAACTGACTTGGCTGCGGATTGCCTATAGCGTGCCGCTGGCAGCGGCCGGACTGAGTATTCTTTGGCTTCTCGGTTATTCCCGAACTGTCCTTTTTGCCACTGCCGGGATGTCACTCACACTGGCCCCGCGATCGGTAACGGAGTCCGTTCAGGGACTGTTGCGGGGAATTGGCAGAAACCGCGGCTACCTGGCGGTCGATTTGATTTCAGGGCTGGTTCTCAGTGGAGGGGCGGGTTTAACACTCGCTATAGGTGGCAGGCTCAACTTGGTCATTGCCGCCGAAGTGCTGGCCAGCGTCGTAGCCGGTGTCGTAGCCCTGGTGCTTGCCGCGCGAAACCGAACCCCGGTGCGAATCCAGTGCGGCTGGTCCGCGCTGGTCAAGAGAAGCGCCGTATTCAATATTTACCCCTTCGTAATTAATCTTTATGACCGCATCGACATTCTGCTGCTTTCCAAGCTGGCCGGCGACTATGCCACAGGCGTGTATGGCGCGGCGTACCGGCCGCTGAACGTTTTGCAACTCCTGCCGTATGGAATTCTTTATAGCTTGCTGCCGGCCCTGGCGCGGGGAGACAACTCGGAAACGGAGTTGAACCGGCTGGGGAAAGCGATGGGGCTTTTACTGTGCGCGGCGTTGCTCATCGTTCTGGGAACTACGGTTTTCGCTGACGCCTTGGTTCCGCTCTTGTTCGGGAGTCGATTTGCGGCGGCCGCGCCGGCCTTGAAAATACTGGTTTGGGCCGTCATCCTGCGCTACCTCAACTACGCGCTGAACACCAGACTTCTGGTGACCGGGAACGAAAGATTGCTGGTGGCGACTTCGCTCGTTTGTTTGGCAGTGAACGTCGTCGGAAACCTTCTGCTCATTCCCATTTTCTTGTGGCGGGCCGCAGCCGTGCTCACCATCGTCACCGAGCTGGTGCTGCTTGTGCAAAACGTGTATTGGCTGCGCCGAATCACCGGGGCGGTACCGACGCCCTTCGGTTGGGCGCGGACTTCGCTGGTCTTTGCCGTCTTGCTGGGGGTGGCGCTCGCTGGTGCAAGAGTGCTTCCGCCGTTGCTGATCGGGGCTGCGTGCCTGCTCTTCTTTTTAGGGTATCTGTATCGCGCCGGGATGATCGGAGAGTGCGCGGCCGCTTGGGACGCCGTGGGGAGCGCTGCGGTCGAGGTTTCTAATTCTTGATCGTCGCGATTGATTCGCTGCCTTTGTCCGGCCGATACGCGAAAACAGGGACGTATGTCTATGCCACCAACTTGCTGAAGGGCTGCCTGGAAATCGGCGAGAGCGCAATCCCGGGGATCGAATTCCACGCTTTCGCGACTGCGGGCGACAACTGGGCCACGAACGGATTCGCTTCGCGCTCGCTTCGCCTCCATGAAAGCCGAATCCTGGCGCAAAAACGGTTATGGTGCTGGGGCGGCATGGCGTTCTCGACTTCGCTGCTCAATCCGGATCTGGTTTTTCTCCCCAGTGGACACGGTTCGATACCCCGGCCGTTCGGTCCGGCAGTAATCACCCTCCTCGATGCGATGCCCTTTCGGCTTCCTTCCGGATCGGTGGTGAAACCGTTGCGGCTGCGTTTTCTCAGTTGGATCAGCGCGCGACTGGCCAGGAGAATCATCACCATTTCGGATTGCTCCAAGCAAGACCTGGTGGAGATCTATGGGCTGGATCCGGCAAATATTGACGTTACCTATCTTGGTTACGACAAACAAATCTATAACGAAATCCCTGCCGACCCCGCGGCAAGCGCAGCGCTGCTGGCGCGCTTTGGAATTCGCCGGCCGTTCATACTCCACCACGGCATGGTGCAGCTGCGGAAAAACGTGCACCGCCTGATTCAGGCGTGGGACCGGATGCAGGGCCTCTGCAAGGAGTTCGACGCGCAGCTGGTCTTGGCGGGTCCCCTGGGGCACGGCCACGAGGAGATCCTGAGGATAAGAAGAGCATCCGCGAACTACGAGCAAATCGTCCTGACGGGCCCGTTGCCTGATGCGGAGCTGGCAACGCTGATCAAGAACGCGTCCCTTTGCGTTATTCCATCCCTTTATGAGGGCTTCTGCCTTCCCATGGTGGAAGCCATGGCCTGTGGGGCACCGACGGTGGCCTCGAGCAACTCCTGTATTCCCGAAATCTCCGGCGGGGTTCTCGAGTATTTCGACCCCTACTCGGTCGAGGAAATGGCCTGGGTTATTCGGAAGGGTCTGGAGGATTCCGAAATGAGAGGCCGTCTGAAGAGGGACGGATTATCGCGGGCGGCCGAGTTTAGTTGGGAACGCTGCGCGCGGGAAACGTTGAACGTCTTTGTGCGGACGTTGGCGCATGACTGAAAAGGCCGCGCACCCCGCCAGTTTCTTCCCGCTCTTGCTGATTTTCCTGGGCATCCTTGCGGTCTTGAGCGGATGGCTGGTCTCTTTGTTCTGTTCGCCTGCGGAGGTGTTCGGGCCGATGGCGATCGTCTTCTGTGCTGCCGCGGTAATGGTCCGCTGGCCCTATGGCGGGCTGCTGGGGATTGTTGTGGCCAGCGTTTTGCCGCATTTCAGCGTTGTGGTGGGAGGCTGGAACGTTAGGCCCGAGCACTACGCGGTCGTGCTGGTCCTGTTGGCCTTCTGGTTTCGTTGGGTGGCTGGTGAGAAACCGCAAAATGGGTTGAACAAGACCGATTATTACCTGCTCGGATATCTGGGGTGCAGTTACGTCAGCTCGGCCTCGCTGTCGCCAGACCGGGGATTGACATTGCGGTGGGCGCTCCTCAACAGCCTGGCGGTGCTGCCCTATTTCTTAATCAAGCTGATTGGGTCGCAGCAAAGTGTTCTTCGCTGGCTATTTCGGGTTTTCCTGGGGGTAGGCGTCGCCGAGTCTGCGTATTCCCTGATTTCGTTTGCCGCGCACCACGCTTTAGGAAGCTCATTCGGAGTCGGGGACGACCAATATGCGGCGAGCGTGTCGGGCGTTTACGGGACGCTTTACGAACCCAATTTTCTAGGAGCGTATGCGGGCTCGCTGGCCATCATGTTCTTGGTCCTGTACCTTGTCGGCAGTCGTCACTTTCACTGGCTACGGGCCGGGTTTCTCATTTCCTTTTTGGCCATGGTCGTGTCCCTGTCGCGAGCGGCTCTCCTCGGGTTCGCGGCGCTGCTGATCATCGAGTTCCTGTGCACACTCAGAAAGCAGGGCGCAAGGCCTTTCCGGCTGATTCGCCTCGCCACGGTGGTAGTTCTCTTTGCCGCACTCGTAGTTCCGATTGCTGTCCGGAATCTTTCCGAAAGGTTTCAGACGCTTTCTCTGCAGCGGCCGGAAGAGGATCCCGATACGCTGGGAAGAATGGTGTCTTACGTCGCGGCGATACAGGACATTTTGCGGCATCCCGTTTTAGGGAATGGGGCAGCCAGTTTTCAATTGTTGGCGGGGGACTACGAGGCCTATTTGGGCGCGCGTCCGTGGGTTGGAAACGTCCTGGTGCGGATTCTTCATGACACGGGTCTCATCGGGTTTGCGGCGCTGGGAGTTTTCCTGTGGAGAACCGCAAGGCGCGCTAAAGAGGCGCTGCAATTGGGCGGCGAGGCTCGTGAAATGATTTTGGCGATGACTGCGGGCGGCCTCATTTATGCGATTTCGTTTCAGGCAACGGACGGGACGATGCTGGCTTTTTTTTGGGTTCACATGGGTATTCTCGGCGCTGCCGTCGCCGGTGCCGAAAGCGAACTAGTTAGGGAGACTGCGGGCTGAGAATCTGGCCTGGCCCCGGACGAACCGGTGGCCATGGTGAACGAGGCGCGGCGGCGATTTTGGAAAAGCGCGCGGTTCTCCGTGCGCCGAACCTGGCAAGGAAGGCAAGCCTGGACAGCCTTGCTGATCGGGGGTGGAATTCAACAGATGTCCAGCTGGAACGCAATGGCCAAGCTTGACCCGCTGTGGACGATTCTTTCCCACCCGGAGAAAAAATTTGGGAAATGGGACGCAGGGGAATTCTTCCGAACCGGCGACCGGGAAGCGGAGCGCGTGCTGCGCATGTGCGAGGCCCATGGAGCGGGCATTTCCAGCGGACCGGTCCTGGACTTCGGCTGCGGTGTAGGAAGGATGACCAGGGCATTTTCCCGTTTCTTCCCCGCGTGCGTTGGGATTGATGTTTCCGAGGAAATGGTGGATCTGGCAAGGAAGTTTAACGCGGACCGGCCACACTGCGAGTTTATTGCCAGTGCCGCTCCCGTTCTCCCCTTTCCTGACCAGCGCTTTGACTTTGTTTTCTCCGTGCTGGTGCTGCAGCACTTGCCAAGGAAGAATCTGATTCTAGGTTTTATTGCGGAGTTCATCCGGGTTGCCAAAAACAACGGCGTCATTGTGTTTCAGCTCACGGACGAGGTCCCTCTACGTCATCGAATGCAAGGGAGGCGGCGTCTCTGGTCGCTGCTTTCCTCACTCGGCATTCCGCACAGCTGGCTATTCAAGAGCTTTGGTTTAGCGCCCATCAGAATGAATGGGATTTCCCGTGAGAAGGTGGAGAGATTCATCGCCGGGGCAGACGCTCGGGTACAAGCCGTCGAGCGTTACGATCCGAGCGAAGGCGAATTCCACAGCTACTACTACATTGTGGTTAAGCGGCCCGTCGCGTCCAGGCACGGCGTTGCGTAGGTTCGATCTTGCCCGTGTGCGGCGAGTCTATCCCTTTCGTTCCTGACTTCGAGTTTCACGACATCCCTCCCTGCTTGGGGTCCAATCGAGTGGGCGAGGACCGATATTCCGGGGGCCCCGGCAGCAGTGAAGGGAGTGGGAGCACTTCCGGGGATTTGATCTCGCGCAAACACGGGCGTCAAGTTTTAGCGCGCGGACGGAGCCGGACAAGGGATGGGATGCACCATGCCGCTGCGGGATGACATAAAGCGACTCCAGTATCGCTTTAGCCTGGCGTCGCGGCAAAAAAAGTTTGACCTGTTTTGGGAACCGTTTCAGCCGGCTCCCGGAGAGCGCGTGCTGAATATCGGCGGAACGCCTCCGCACCTGGGCAGGGCCTTTCCCGGAGAGTACGGTGCTCAAGGTCCGGGTCACGTTCTGGCTTGAAACGTTGATTGCCTATCACAAGGGCGCCAGGCGCTAGCCGCATGCGATGCGATATGCGAGTTGGGATTGATGCGCACTGCCTCGGGCAAAAGAAGACCGGGAACGAGACCTACACGTATGGGCTGGTGAAGCATCTGGCGGGCCTCGACCGGGACGGGATCGAGTACACCGTGTATCTGGGCGGAGGGCGGGCGGGCGAGACGAGGCTTCCTTCAAAAGAGTGGGTTCGCTCGAGGGCGCTTCGACCTGCAAATCCGTTCGTGCGAATTCCCATTGGCCTCGCGATCCAGAGCCGCGCACAGAAACTCGACGTGCTGCACGCGCAATACCTGCTGCCGCACCACCTGCGATGCCGCACGGTGCTGACCGTGCACGATGTGCTCTACGAGCGGTTTCCCGAGTATTTCACCCGATGGGATTGCTATCGTCACAAGATGGGAGTTCGCTGGTCGTGCCGGAGGGCAGACCACGTAATCACGGTTTCCGAGGCGAGCAAGCGTGATCTGGTGGAACTCTACGGGCTCGATCCATCGCAAGTGAGCGTGACGTACCAGGGAGCCGATGAGCGTTTCCGGCCTCAGGATCAGGTGGATGCCAGGAACCAGGTAAGGGCCAGATATGGGATCGAACAGGAGTTCCTTCTGTATGTTGGGGCCATCCAGCCGCGGAAGAACATCCCGAAATTGTTGTCGGCTTTCGCGAGCGTGAAAGCCGAGCGAAAGCTGCCGCATAAATTGGTGATGGTGGGCCCCAAGGCGTGGAAGTCGAGAGGCGCGTTCGAGGCGCTGCAGAATAACCCGGTGAAGCGGGACGTGATCGTCACGGGTTACGTCCCGCCGGACGACTTGCCGCATTTTTATAATGCTGCCGAGGCCTTCGCTTACGTATCACGGTGTGAAGGGTTTGGGCTCCCAGTGGTGGAGGCGATGGCTTGCGGAACGCCGACCGTCACGTCGCGGGGCTCGTCGCTTGAAGAAGTTGCCGGGGACGCGGCGGTACTCGTGGATGCGGGTGATGAGCAGGCCATCGCCGCGGGAATTGAGAAGGTCTTGTTGGATGGCGCGCTGCGGGCGCAGCTGAGAGAGAAGGGACTGGCACGGAGCAAGGAATTCAACGGCAGAAAGATGGCCATACAAACCCAGGAAATCTATCGGGGAGTGCTGTGATGGCCCAGCGCAGATTGCGGATTGCGATCTTGGGTTCGCGGGGGATACCCCACACCTACAGCGGGTACGAGGCATTCATTGGAGAGGTGGGCCCGCGGCTGGTGGAACGCGGGCATGAGGTGACCGTCTACTGCCGGAAGAGCCTGTTCCCCGAAAGGCCGAAGACGTATCGAGGGGTGCGCCTGATCTACCGGAGGAACATCGAGACGAAATCGCTGGGGACGCTGACGCACACGCTGGTGTCGATGTGCGATGTCATTGCGCGGGGGATGGACGTGATCCTGGTGGTCAATGTGGCGAACGCCTTTCACTGCCTGATCCCGCGGCTGGCAGGAAAGCAGGTGGCCATCAATGTGGACGGTCTCGACTGGAAAAGGGACAAGTGGGGAAAAATAGCTAAGAAGTACTTTTATCTAAATGCTAAATATGCGGGCCGGATCTGTCCGAAGGGGGTGGTGACCGACGCGCGAGAGATGCAAAGGATCTATTGGGAGGAGTTTGGAACGCGGAGCGTAAGCATTGCGTATGGCGCGAATATCGAAAAATCGTCCCAGCCGGAGGTGCTGCGGCGATACGGGCTCGAACCTTGGCAATATTACCTGATCGCCAGCCGCCTGGTGCCTGAAAACAACGCCGATCTGATCGTGGAAGGATTTGAACAAATGCGCACCGCGCGGGTGCTGGCGGTAGCGGGGAGCGCCAATTACCGGAGTGAGTTTGTCGAGCGGTTGAAGAAGAGAAACAGTCCGCGGATGCGTTTCCTGGGGCATGTCGGCAATCCGGAACACATCAAAGAGCTGCACTGCAATGCTTATGCCTATATTCACGGACACAGCCTCGGCGGAACAAACCCGGCACTCTTGAAAGCGCTGGGTTTCGGGAACTGCGTGCTGGCTCTCGATACGCCATTCAATCGGGAAGTAGTCCAGGACTATGGAATTCTGTTCGAGCGGAACTCGATTGACTTGGCGCAAAAATTGCAATCCATCGAGGACCATGCTGAACGGGCGGCGGAGTATCGGCTGCGCGCGCCAGACCGCATTCGCGAAGAGTACACCTGGGAAACAATCACCGATCAGTACGAGGAGTTATTGGTGCAGTTGGCTTCGGGGGAAGATCCAATGCGGGTGCATTCGAGCTTGAGTCGATCGGTCGCTGCCCGATCTGGGTCCATGAGCGCCGCGATGAGCGCGCCTAAGGGCCTCTAATCCACAATTTGCCCTTGCTGCTTCGTCCAGAGTAAATATCGAAGTTTTTCAAGTGTGCATCGAATGGCTCGCGCGCGCTGCCGTGCGCGCGCTCTTCTATTCGGACACCCTCTCAATCTCAAAGGAGCCACGCATGCCTCCAAAAATCGAGTCGCGCCATTTAGGGGAAATAGCGGTGCTTGTGCCGCAAGTGTTCGAGGATGAGCGCGGCTATTTCATGGAATCCTTTCGTGGCGATAGTTCCAAGGATTTGGGGCTGCCTCAGAGCTTTGTGCAAGAAAACCATTCCTATTCCCGGAAGGGGGTCCTGCGAGGGCTCCACTTTCAGTGGGATCCACCAATGGGGAAATTGATGCGAGTGACCCGCGGGGTCGCCTTTCTTGTGGCCGTCGATATCCGAAGTGGATCGCCAACCGTTGGGAAATGGTTCGGGACAGAAGCGTCCGCAGAAAACAGAAAGCTTATATGGGCGCCGGCCAGCTTCGCCCGAGGGTTCTGCGCTCTGAGCGAAGATGTTGAGGTGCAATATCTCTGTACCGGCGTATACAACTCCAAGGCCGAATCCGCCATTCGCTGGGACGACCCGGAGATCGGGATCGCCTGGCCCCTCCCGCCACAGTTCATTTCAGAGAAGGATCGCAAAGCTCAATCGCTCGCCGCGTGGCTGGCATCCAGCGCGGCGCGGCATTTGGAATATGCCCGGAATTCGGTAACCGCCTGAACATTATTATTCAACGAAAAAATTGGGAGGGAAGTGATGCGGCTTCTGATCGCTGGCGGAGCTGGTTATGTTGGGTCAGCCCTGATTCCGCGGCTGCTCGAACGCGGTTATCTGGTTGATGTCGTGGAACTGTTTTGGTTTGGCAACTCGTTGCCGGCAGAAACGGGCATCTTGGATAAAGACCTTTTCGACGTCACCGTCGACGATTTGAGAGACTATGATCAAGTGATTTTCCTCGCAGGTTTGTCAAACGACCCCATGGCGGAATACTCCCCGAGTAAGAATTTCGTCTACAATGCCGCGGCGCCAGCGTATTTGGCATACACAGCAAAAAAGGCCGGAGTTAGACGGTATATCTACGCAAGTACGTGCTCCGTTTACGGCTACACGGTGAACGAACTTTACGACGAGACCCAACCTGTTTCATCTTCTTTTCCTTATGGAATCTCGAAGCTTCAGGGCGAACAAGCCGTCACGAATCTCCTCGATGAACATTTCTCTGTCATCGCCCTCCGCAAAGGGACAATCTCCGGCTACAGCGCCAGAATGCGCTTCGACTTGATTGTCAATACCATGTTCAGATCGGCCTTGCAGGACGGCGCGATCACCATAAACAACCCATCGATCTGGCGCCCGATCCTGGCCATGGAAGATGCGATTAGCGCCTATATTCGGGCCATTGAAGCGCACGACAGCGTTTCTGGAATTTTTAATATCGCGTCAGGCAACTATACCGTGGGCGAAATAGGGGACCTGGTGAAGTCCGAAATTGAGGAACAACTCGGAGTGAAAGTGAATCTATTCATCAGGCACATTCAAGACCTGCGCAACTACAAAGTAGGACTCGAAAAGGCCAAGAATGTCTTGAGTTTCCATCCGCGCCATGAAGTGCGGTGCATTGTGCGGCAGTTGATTAAACACCTGGAGAGTTTTTCGGATTGGGACAATCCTGCGTATAGCAATATTTTGACCTTCCAGTCGCTAGAGTCCGGTCTCAGGGTCCCGTCGCTGGCAAAACAAGTGGGAGTGGGCAGATGAAGGTGGCGGTGGTCGGGGCCAGCGGGCAGTTAGGGGCGGATGTCTCGCGCGAATTCCGCCGCAATGGGGACGAAGTATGCGATCTTTGCCATTCCGATATCGAGATTTGCTCGCTGCAGTCTGTTCAAACAGTGTTGGGAGAAGCAAAACCCCGGATTATCGTAAATACAGCCGCGATGCATAACGTGGAACGTTGCGAAAATGATCCGCTCAAGGCCTACCAGGTGAATTCCCTGGGCTCCCGAAATCTCGCATTGGTTGCGCGTCAGATCGGCGCCGTTCTCGTCCACGTCAGCACGGATTATGTCTTCGATGGATCCAAGAAAGCGCCTTACGTGGAAGCGGATCTGGCCCTGCCCCTCAATGTTTACGGAAACACGAAACTGGCGGGTGAATCATTGATTCGTGCCACTGCCGATAAGTACTTCATTCTGCGCACGTCCGCATTGTACGGAGCAAACCCATGCCGCGCGAAATGCGGGCGAAACTTTGTCGAGCTGATGTTGAAACTTGCCGGCGAACGGGAGGAACTGAGAGTCGTCGACGATGAGGTTGTCAGTCCAACCTCTACTTCCGAGGTCGCCAGACAGATTGCGATGCTCTGCCAGACCGACAACTTTGGACTCTATCATGCGACTTCCGAAGGAAGCTGCACGTGGTATGAATTTGCGGCAAGAATATTCGACCTCGCAGGTGTCAAGACGAATCTGAGGGTCGCTGCGCCAGGCGAATTTCCCGCGAAAGTTGCGCGTCCCAGCTACTCGGTGCTGGAGAACCATGCGCTGAAAGTGTTGGGTCTGAATTCTTTCCAGACATGGGAAGAAGGGCTGCGTTCTTATTTCTTATCCAGAAAAAACTGCCCATTGGTTTGATCATTAATGGTTTGCCTCCCGCCCGGCGGTATCGGCGACCCGCGTCGCAAAATGATTTTTTCGAGTTTCTGAAGAGAATGCCACCAGAGGGAAGATTCAATCCATGAATGGAACGGCTGCGCGCCGATCCGCCTCGACAGCGAAGGTTGCGGGCTCGAAGCCCCGGGAGCAATTCGCCGACGGTTTGCTGCCGGTTCCAATGCTGCCGGATGGCCGCGGGCGCAGGCGAAGTCGGGTCCGCGGATTGTCCGTGGAAATCGCTTACGCCGCGATGGATGCCGCTACGGTGTGCTTGGTCGGTGAAGTGGTCGTGTGGCTTCGCTTTGGCATTGGACTTCCCTTCGCCACGCGGCCCCTGCTATTCGATCTCGCGGTCGGGAAGGCTTATGCCGGCTTTTTTCTCTTGTATGCCGCGGTGATCGTTCTGGCATGCGCAAATCAGAATCTTTACCGAATACCGCTTGACTCGAGCGTTTTAGACGAATGCCTGATGGTTGCCAGAGCCGTCGGTCTCGCAACCGCTCTTCTGGTTTTCTTCGACTTTATGACTGGCACCAAAGACGTCTCCCGCCTGGTCGTAGTTTCGGCGGGTGTACTGAATTTATTGGCCTTGTCGGGGTGGCGGTTTTTCAAGCGGCGTCTGCAATTGCGTCACACGGCGGAGGGAATCGGCGTCTCACGCGTATTAATCGTTGGTGCGGGGCGAATGGGCAAAGCCTTGGCTGAGTGGTTCGAACACCATCGCCACTTAGGCTACCTGGTCTGCGGTTTTCTTGACTACAACCCCTCAACCGATCCTCAGATTCTAGGAACGATAAGTGATCTCCGCAGGGTGGTGCTCACCCAGTTTGTGGATGAGCTGTTTCTTACTCTGCCGTCTGACAGGGAGTTGGTCAAAGAAGTTGTGCTTGAGGCACGGGATCTGCGAGTGGGACTGAAAGTTCTGCCGGATCTCTACGACGGTCTCGGCTGGCCAGCGCCATTTCATATGATTGATGGATTTCCCGTCATGGACCTTCGAAGGCAGCCAATTTCCGACCTGGGGCTTGCCGTGAAGCGGGCTGTCGATATCTTGATTGCCGGCGCCGCGTTGGTTTTATGTGCGCCGCTGCTCATTTTGCTGGGCGCTCTGATCCGGCTTGACTCTGCGGGGCCTGCGCTGTACACCGCCGAAAGAGTAGGACGCAAAGGGCGGCGGTTCCAATGTTACAAGTTGCGGACGATGATCGTGAATGCCGATCTTCGGAAGAACGAGCTGCTGGCTCAGAACGAGCGTGAGGGGCCATTTTTCAAACTGGAAAGCGACCCGCGACTGACCCGGCTTGGACGCTTCTTGCGCCGGTCCAGCCTGGACGAATTGCCACAGCTCTGGAACGTGCTTCGAGGCGACATGAGCCTTGTCGGGCCTCGGCCACATCCCGTTGACGACTTCGAGCGCTATTCCATTGAGCATCTTCGCCGGCTGAATGTTAGCCCCGGGTTGACCGGGCTTTGGCAAGTGACAGCGCGTAACGACCCGTCGTTCGAGACCAACATGGCTCTGGACCTGGAGTACATTGAGAATTGGAGCTTGGGGCTCGATCTGAAAATATTGCTCAAGACAATTCCGGCGGTGTTGCGCGCCGAAGGACGTTGAAAAAAGATTCCAAATTAGCTCCGATCTGGAGGGAGCTGGCCCCACCGGATGTTTGGTGCACAGCAGTGGAGGCGCGCTTTCCACGGTCATCGAGCCCGGCGAAGCCGTTGCGGCTCCCGAAAAGACCGTCGGTGATTCAAATCCTTGCAAGAATCTGATTGCCGTCGCGCAGTCGCTGGAAGCGGCCGCAACCACGGCTTTCATCGTGACCCATTGATAAATTTTGCGGTTTGTTGCGAGCGGGTGTCTGCCGGCGTGAAGTCCAGATGACAATAATCCCGGTGAGCGGACGGGTGATTTGCAGAGGTTTGCTCCTGGCGATTGCTTTGCTGGGTGTGACGCGCCCTGCGCAATCTCAGGGACCAGAGCAGCAGCTCGCAGGCCCGCTGCAGGAACGAGCGTCTGAACCCGAGGCAGAGGGGGCACGCACGGCGGAATCGATTTCCGCGGCAGGCGTTGCGAAATCACAAGCATCTGCCGGCGAATTCACGGAGTCGAGGCTGGGCCTGACTTTGCTGAAGAATATCACGCTGGAGGAAAAAACGATTTTGACCAGCCCGACGCGTTGGCGTCTGGTCGATGCCGACTGGCTCATACCCGTCGGCGCGATCGCAGCCGCATCCCTGGCGACAGACACACATATCTCCCAGGCGCTGACGAAGTCGACAGGCCACTTGAACGAGAGCACGACCTTTTCCAACTACGAGGTCGCGGCGTTCGGGGGCATCGCCGGCGGAATGTACTTATTGGGAAAAATAACGGATGACGATCGGAAACGCGAGGCCGGCTTGTTGAGCGCTGAGGCTGCCGCGGAGGCGGTTGGGGCGAGCACGGCCCTTCAGTATGCGTTTGCTCGCCAGCGGCCCACGGACGGCAACGGCGGCGGAGGATTCTGGCGCGACGGAACGTCGTTCCCTTCCGACCACTCCGCGGCGGCCTGGGCGGCGGCGAGCGTGATCGCCCACGAATATCCCGGTCCGCTGACGAAGTTGCTGGCCTACGGACTGGCTTCGGCAGTGAGCGCTTCGCGCCTTACGGGCAAGGATCACTTTCCGGCCGACGTAATCGCCGGCGCCGCCATCGGTTGGTTTGTGGGTCAATATGTCTACCGCGCACATCATGATCCCGAAATAGGTGGAGGGAATTGGGATACCTTCTCCGAGCGACGCGCTGAAGGTAACGCAAGGAATTCCAAAGATACCGGCTCGCCCTATGTTCCTCTTGACAGCTGGATCTACCCGGCGATTGACCGGCTCATCGCTCTCGGCTACATCCACTCCGCGTTTCAGGACGTGCGCCCGCTGACCCGCTTGGAATGCGCCGTTCTGACTCAGGAAGCTGGCGAGAGCATCGCGGACACAGAGTCGGTCCCCGGGGAGGGCGATCGGATTTACGCCGAGCTGCAAAAAGAATTTCAAGGTGAGTTTGCCGTCATGGCCGGAGAAGGCAAGCAACAGTCGGTTCGAATCGAATCGCTCTATTCGAATGTGACCGGAATCAGCGGTCCGCCGTTGAACGACAGCTACCATTTCGGTCAGACCGTCATCGACAACTACGGGCGGCCCTATCAGGAAGGGTTCAACACTTACGATGGTTTTTCCGCGTATTTGACGACCGGACGCTACGCCATCTATGTTCGCGGGGAGTTTCAATCCGCGCCGTCCGGGCCGGCTCTGCCTTTGGCGGCTCGGCAGGCGATCGCATCCGCCGATCAAAACAAGCTGCAATCCCCCACGCCTGTTTCAGCTATAAGCCAGTTCGCGCTGCTGGACGCCTACGTCTCCGCCAATGTCGGGGGCTGGGAATTCTCCGCCGGCAAGCAAAGCCTCTGGTGGGGCCGCGGCGTGGGTGGAGCGCTGATGATGAGCGACAACGCCGAACCCATGTACATGTTCCGGGCCAGGCCGACTGAGTCCTTCGAGCTTCCATCGATCTTTCGCTGGCTGGGACCGATGAAGACCGACTTCTTCGTTGGCCAACTGGCCGGAAACGAATTTCCCCCTCGGCCGCTGGTCCACGGAGTGAAGATCACCGCGAAAGTGACGCGCGATTTGGAGGTAAGCTTCATGGCCACATCGGAATTTGGAGGCGTTGGGCGCCCCGTCACGTTCGGCGCGATTTTCAACAGCTTCTTCAGCGTGCGCTCCTCTGACACTTACCCGGCCAGCCGCAATCCTGGAAAGCGCACGGCCGGAGGAGATTTGACATACACTTTGCCGCCCCTGCGCCATTGGCTCACCATGTACACGAACGGTCTGTTACCGGAAGCGAACAATACTCCAAATAACAGCGACCCGAGTTCCTCTCCGATTCATACGATTCACAGATTGGCTCTTCGCAGCGGGATCTATATGCCTCGCGTGCCGAAATTGCCCAAGCTGGATATTCGAATCGAGGCTGCCTATACCGATGCGCCGACGACCCGGAGCGTTTCCGGAAGATACGTGTACTGGAACGATTTCTATCATGATTTGTATTTGAACAAGAACAATCTGATCGGCGACTGGGTGGGAAGGGAAGGAATGGGTTTCCAGGGTTGGAGCACCTATTGGTTCAGCCCCCGGAAATCGATTCAATTCGCTTACAGGCACGCGAAGGTCGCCGGCGATTTCATTCCCGGCGGAGAAACACTGAATGACGGTTCCGCGACTTTGAAATGGACGCTGCGCGACGAGTGGAGCGTCTCGGCGGGCCTCCAGTATGAAAAGTGGCTCGCGCCCATTCTGGCGCCGGGTCCGCAAACGAACTGGACATCGTCGGTCAGCGTCACGTTCTGGCCGCGGCTGTGGAATAAATCGACCTGAGGGAATTCTTGAACTGCGAAGCGTGAGAGCGTGTGGATTTTGCCCCCGTCCCAGGTTCCCCTGCCGGTTCCGCAATTCCTTTGCAACGAACTCCGGGCCGTTATCCCATCGGATATTTTCCAGGATTCCTCGCCACAACATCATATCCGCCGGCGTCTCGATCACCTCATTGCTTCTCAATCTTCTCGCTGCACGAATCGCCAGTCATTTCCGCGTGTATTCGCAGATCCCCACCAACGGCTGCAGCGCTCTCCCATCGAAAATAGATAAAAAGTTTGTGGCAATTGGCGAGCTTGAATTTCGTTTCGCGCAGCGGCGCACGGGCCTACCATATTTTCGGTCGATTTTTGGGCAAAACAGCGGGGATAAGTGCGGAACTCGCGGCTCTTTTTTGCAATGAAATCTACGCGGCGACCCTGTGTTTTCGCATCAGCTCGCGCAGCGCGCTGAATAACGAGCCGCGAGCGGACTCGCGAATCGGATTTTGCGGCTCAGACCAGGCAAGCATTCGCCTGCGCGCTTCCGGCAGCGCGTGATAAGGCAACTGCGGAAACAAGTGATGCATGGCGTGAAAGCGCAGGCCTACTGGAGCCCAAAGTTCGGCTAGAACGCCAGGATAGTCATTCGAGTCCCGCACCTGCTCGGCAAAGGACATCGGTTCACCCGCCCCACGATATCCATGAGCTCCGAGCGTCCTTACAGAATTGACAAGCACGATCGCAGTGACCACCGCTGCCGCCTCTACCAGCCTGCCAACCGGAAGATGCCCACTGAGCGCCAGAGCGCCAAGT
>Ga0210401_10001162_pt1 | contig 30893 bp, 28 predicted proteins | sample IncBWH32MmetaG_FD_150866 | JGI IMG/M metagenome (GOLD analysis project Ga0210401, IMG submission 150866) | Forest soil microbial communities from Barre Woods Harvard Forest LTER site, Petersham, Massachusetts, United States - Inc-BW-H-32-M | ecosystem: Environmental > Terrestrial > Soil >...
AGCACCAGCAACCCGATGAGCACACGGCCGACCAGCTTCCGGTTGGTGGTTTCCACCGGCGCCTGTTCCTGAAAAAGGTATCCCATAGGAAATTGTCTTTAGCATAGCAGTAGAGGTTTCGAGCCGCGCCGCCGTATTGCCCTGCGGACGGTTTCCTCCGCAAGGCGCGCAAAGCTGGCAGGCCCCAGAAACAAAAATCGCGCGCCCGAAGACGCGCGATCAAGACCGATAAGAATTAAGATGACCGACTAACTGGGCCGGCTTTTCAGCACTTGAATGGCCTTGCGGAGCTGGTCATCCTGCTGCGGAGGCTGCTTCTTCGTCGTATCATCCGGCGGAGCTGCCTCTTGTTCGTCATCAGGAAGTGCCGCCCCATCGTCGGCGTCGGCCGCCAGAATATTTGGAGTCACCGCTGTGTCCTGAATCGCCTTCCCGCCCGGCGAGTAATACTTGGCGACGGAGAGGATAAGTGCGGAGCCATCCGGTAATTCGATCACTTTCTGCACCGAACCATCGCCGAAAGTCTTATCTCCCACCACGTCGCCGCGTGCATTTTCCAGAACCGCAGCCGCCACTACTTCGGCCGGTCCCGCCGTGCTCTTGTTCACCATCACTACCAGTGGCAGGGTCGTGATGGCTTTCGACGGATCGGCATTAAAGGCTTGCCGAGGATACTTCTGACCCTGCAGGTAGGTAATTGTGCCGTGACTGAGGAATAGATTGGCAGAGGAGATGCCTTCCGATTCGTCACCTTCAGCGCAATTCCGCAGATCGAGGATCAGCTTCTTTGCCCCTGACTTTTGCAGGGCTTTAATCTTGTTCGCAATTTCCTGCGTCTTGCCCTTGGGGAAGCCATCCACCCGGATATAGCCTATGCCATCTTCAACCATCTTATCGGCTACGGGAGGAATGGTCACCAGATCGCGAGTGATGACGATCTTCTGCGGCTCCGCCCGACGAGCGCGCACCACCGATACGCTCACATTCGAACCGGGCTGACCTTCGAGCAGATTGTGGACCTCAGCCAACGACATCTCGCGCGTGCTCTTGCCCTCGATGGCTTCAATAATGTCCGTTGCCTCGATCCCAGCCTTGTCGGCCGGCCCCCCGGGAATGACAGAAACAACGGCAGCGTACCCGAACCGCTTGGACACAGTCGCGCCGATTTCGCCCTTCGCCTCAGTCCGGTGTGACTTATATTCCTTGTACTCGGCCGGGCTCAAATAGCTGGAGTTGGCATCCAGCGACTCCAGTAGTCCGTGCAGAGCCCCATCGGTCACAGCGGGGATATTCGGCTCTTCAACATATTCGCTGCGCACTCGCGCCAGCACTTCGCTGTATACCTGCAGCTGGCGGTACGCCCCGTCGTTGCTGGAGGCCCGAACGCCGTCCAGGCCACCTACCAGCATGAAAAGCAATACCACGACAGAGGAAATAAGAATTGCAGCTTTTGTCTTCATTGACATCGGGTTTTGGTCTTCTCCGAAGGGAGGTCACTTCCTGGTGAAGTCTCTCCAGTATATCTCTTTCGATGCCGATTTCACGCGCGCAGCTTCGGCAAAATAATGCCCTTCGTAACTGTGCAATTGAATCGTCGCGAAAGCCAGTTAGCCTCAATCATATTAAGGAGAAAGGGTTTACAAATTCTCCCGCTTCCCTACTTAGCCGTATTTCCTGCGACCCCCGCACGGAGAAATCACAATGGCGAGAGCTCATCCTCCTTCTCTTCCTTGTGCCCGCGCACAAATCTTCTTTCCAAGTATTGACGGGCTAGGTCGCGGCCACCCAATCCGAACGCCAAGGCCAGACCCAGCATCAGAGCGCCGAACACGATGGCGAAGGCCACGAGCACAGTGTGCTCGCCCAGCCCAAGTTCCTCGAAGCCCACCGACAAAGCGAAAATAATAATCAGTGTTCGGATGACGGAACTCACCAGACGCGGCGAGGGCAGGTCTGCGTTCACCGCCGCCAGCAATGCCGCTCGCGAGAAAAAGCTCGCCGCCAGCAGTCCGAAGAAAAAGACAAACAGTGCTGCGAACAGTCTGGGCAGGAAGCCAAAAAACTTGGCGATCGGTTCCTGCAGGCCAACGATTTCCAGTGCACGGACCCCCACCAGGATGAAGCCTAGCCAGGCGATCCAGAACACGAAGCGACTCAACAATTCGCTGGAGGAGGGTAAAGCCGCTTTGTTAAGCAATTCCGTAGCGCCCCAGTGTTCAGACAGCCTGTCAAACCGGGCCAGCCGCAGGATGCTGCGCAGGATCGATTTCAGAATATAGGCCAGCAACCAGCCTAGGAGCACAACCACCAGCATGCCCATCAATCGAGGCAAGAAATGCAAAACGTTATGCCAGGTGTCACGGGTAGCCTGGATCAACTCGCCGACAATCGTGTCCCACATTTTGAACCTCACTTTCCTCCGTCCCACATTCCTAGCAGGTTTGGTTTCATCCGCTCAAACGTCAGGCAGAGAGTTTCAATATTCGACTCAACCTCGTCTGCTGAGGCGTCACGGTTTTCGACCAGAAAGGTATGCGCTCTTCCACGGTACAAAGGCACCAGCGCCTGGACGATGTGGTCGCGACTAATTACGGTCTTGTGATATGCGGCAGCAAACTCATATACCGTTCGGACCCATGATTCGTTCGAATAGCAAAACTCCTCTTCCGGAACCGCTGCGGCTTGTTCCAGTTCGGAAAGAGTCTGAGCCGACAGGATGGTCTTGAGGACTGGCGCTAGCTCGGCCACGCCACGCACAAACATTTGATGCAGCCGCTTGCGACTCACCCGCAGCGGCTCCAGGCTTATTTCGTGCTCCGGTCCAATAGTGGGTACAGGTTGTGAACCCATGCTTGCGCTCCAGGCGGAAAAGTTCTGTTCCATAGACCAAAACAGCACGCCCGCCGTCATCCGCATAGCCGGAACCAGATCCGGTGCCGCACGCTCCGAGTGTGGCCTGGTCCCCAGGAAGCTCTGTGCCAGACGAAAGCCTCCGGCAATCGTCGATATGGTGAGATAAAATTCCGCACCCGCGCGACCCACATCTTGTGACCAGATATCCTGTCCTAGAAAGTACCCAGCAAGACGTCCGGAGAAAGCAAATTCCGCGGGATACGGTTCTCTTATGCGGCGGGAGTAGATAGCGCGAGTCATGGGATATAGCAAATTCCGCACCAAAAGCCCATCAAACTTGTGCCGCCGGTAGACCGGCGTAACCAGATCGAAGTTGTCATGGCAAACCGGTCGAAGCAGCGACTCAACCCATTCCGGCTGGAAATTTGCCGAGTCTGCCGAAATGATGGCGCAGCCAGTCGCGCGCAACAAATCCGCAGCCGCAAGAATGGTGTGCAAGGCGGTTCCCTTCGATGCTCCGCCGGGATACTGCGTGCTGATACAGTGCAGCGTACGCAAGGCGCGGAGATCCGAACCATGTTGCAAGTCACTGATTGAGGCGGCACGGACCAGGTCCTGGGTGGCATCTTTCGACCCCCCGTCCGCATTGATAATGACGGCTCTCAGACGGGGGAAGTATTGCAGCAGCCCGGCGCGAAGAGCTTGCAATACCTGCCCCACAGTCTCGGCGTCGTTGTAGGTGGGCACTCCAATAAGAATGTCCACTTCTCCAACGTTGATCAGCTCGCGAAGGAAATCATCCGTCAGAATGCTTTCTTCCGCCAAACCAATCCTCCATTAGAACCCGTGGCGTTCTCGTTTCTGTCAAATCTTTCGCAACCGAAACCAGTAAAACTGATAAGGTCCCATAGTCAACAGATACGGCAGATCCCCAACCCGCGGAAAAATGTTCCTGCCAAACATCTCGATCAGAATATTGCCTTTGTAGCGCCGAAGATCGAGTTCCACTGCTTGGGCGGAACTCGAAAGATTATTCACCACCAGAATGCTGTCCTTCCCCGATTGCCGCACATAGGCTAGCACCCTGTGATTCGCAGGATAAAGGAACTCAATCGATCCGCGGCCAAAAACCGGCATCGATTTGCGAACGTTGATGAGGTGCTTCGTCCACGAGAAGAGCGAGTGCTCAAATCGCTTTTGCGACTGTACATTCACCGCCTGGAATCCGTACACCGGATTCAGCAGGAGCGGCGAGTAAAGGCTCTCCGGGTCGGCTACGGAAAAGCCGCCGTTCCAACCCCCGTTCCATTGCATCGGCGTCCTTACCCCATTGCGGTCACCCAGTTTTACGTTATCGCCCATTCCGATTTCATCGCCGTAGTAGATGATCGGAGTTCCAGGCAGCGACATCAGCATACCGTTCATCAGCTCAATGCGCCTGCGGTCATTGTCCAGCAGGGGAGCGAGCCGGCGCCGAATACCAAGATTCAAACGCATGCTCTTGTCGTGCGCGTACTCGTCATACATGTAGTCCCGTTCCATGTCCGTAACCATTTCTAAGGTGAGCTCGTCGTGATTGCGGAGGAACAGGCACCACTGGCAATTTTCGGGAATCGCCGGCGTCTGCTGCAGAATTTCCGTGATCGGTTTGCGGTCTTCCAGCTTCAGGCCCATGAACATTCTGGGCATAAGCGGAAAATGAAAGGCCATCTGAAACTCATCGCCATCGCCGAAATAAGGACGAAGATCGGCCGGCCACTGGTTGGCTTCGGCCAAGAGCATGCGTCCAGGAAACTGCTGATCAATGCGCGCGCGGTAGTCTTTGATAACCGCATGTGTCTCGGGAAGGTTTTCGCAGTTCGTTCCGTCACGTTCGACCAGGTAGGGAACCGCATCGAGCCGAAACCCGTCGATACCCATGTCCAGCCAGAACTTCATCATGTTCCACATCTCTTCCCGAACCGCTGGATTGTCGTAGTTCAGGTCGGGCTGATGGCTGAAAAAGCGGTGCCAGTAATACGCCTTCGAAACCGGGTCCCAGGCCCAATTAGAAAGCTCGGTGTCGATAAAAATGATGCGCGCTCCGCGATAGCGCGTGTCAGTGTCGCTCCAAACGTACCAGCCCCGCCGCGGATTGCTGGGTGAGCTGCGCGATTCCTGGAACCAGGGATGCTGGTCCGAGGTATGGTTCAGCACCATTTCGATGATGACTCGAATCCCGCGCTCATGTGCTGCGTTTAGAAATAGCTTGAAGTCATCGAGCGTTCCGTAGTGGGGATGGACCGACTGATAGTCCGAAATATCATAGCCATCGTCGCGCAGGGGCGAAGGGAAGAACGGCATCAACCACAGCGCGGTAACACCGAGGTCCTGCACATAATCTAATTTCTGGGCGAGGCCAAGAAAATCTCCGATGCCGTCGCCATTGCTGTCGTGGAAGGCGCGAACGTGGACCTGATAGATGACCGCGTCTTTATACCAAAGCCCGTCTTGCGGCAGAGCCAAGACCATTCTCCTTGGAAATCTAAGGACAGCGTCACCGCCGTCACGGGAGGAAGCGAATCGTTAAGTATGTCACAACTCGGAAACGCTGATCGATTGTGGTTTAGCCCGGTGGGGGCATAAGAATCCAGCTCGCCGCACCGGCCGTGAAGCCGGATCTCGCCCGCGATAACTTTGAGGACCATTCTCCATGACCTTCAGCGTGCGGTTAAGCCTCGCAAAATTTCAACTACTCGGCCGACCTTGCCTTCCTGAAATAACCGGATACCGGCAATCCCAGCCGCTCCTGCCTCCATGCAAGCTTTAGCATTTTCGAGGGTGACGCCGCCCAATCCCAGGACAGGAATCTTCTCCCGACAAGCGTGACGAAGCGCCTCGACACCGGTTGGCGCGCTTCCTTTAATCTTGTTCTTTTCGAACACGGGTCCAAAGACCACAAAATCCGCGCCCTCAGAAGCAGCGCGGTGCACTTCTTCAGAACTGTGGCACGAGACGCCGACGACCGGTGCGCCACTGCGCTCCGCCTGTTTCCAAACATTCCGGACCTCGGACGCCGAGATATCGTCGGACCGCAAATGAACGCCGTCTGCGCCGACAGCAAGCGCGACGTCAGTGCGGGAATTGATCAGGAGGCAAGTCGATGTTCGTTGGTCGTTAGCCGCTCGCTCTTCACGAATGAGTCGGATTGCCTCACCGGCGAGCTCTTCGAGTTCACGAGTGCTGAGGCCTTTTTCGCGAAGCTGGATGTGGTCTACGCCACAGAGGGCAGCTTCGGCGATTTTGGCGAGCAGCGCACGGCGACGCTGCGGTTCGCCGCCGGGAAACTGACTGCGGTCGGTAATGTAGTAGAGCAGACACCCGGCGGGCATCAGCCCTCAGCCTACTACACGGTCCCGGCGCCTCCACAGCGTAAAAGCGGCAGTGCCGGCATGAATATCGGTTCAGGTTCAGGCGAATCCTTGCTATTTCACGACCTGCACCAGCGAAGCGGAGCTGCCCAGGAAATCAGTATCGCTGCCCGGATTGTACGTTGCTGTAATCGTGTTTTTGCCGACCGGAAGTGACGATACGGTTATGCTTCCCCCGGAGGAAACGAGCTGCACAGTACCCAGGATGTCCGCTCCCGACGTCAAAGTAACAGAACCAATGACGGGATGCGCATACGGCGCGCGGACGATAACGCTAAACTTGACCGTCTGACCTTGGTTAGACGGATTCTTTGAAGATGCAATGCCGGTCGTGGTGTTCGTGGGATTGATGACCTGAGTTGAGAAGGCATACCCGCCTGCGTTGTAGCCGTCACCTTTGTAGGTCGCGTATAGCTGATAGGTACCCACATTTTTTGCCACAGTTTTGCAGAATTCGGTGGCCGGGACTCTGAATTCGATGTCGCCGCACAAACCCCCAATAAACATGTATCCGCCTATCTCGGGGCTGCCGGAACTGACGGTCCCGGTCACTGTAACGGGCTCACGATAGATGGAAGGATTGGGGGCTGACGTGAGCGTAACGGTTGAACCGTACCGAGATACCCGCACGCCAGTGGTACCTTTGCTTGGATAAAAGCTCACATCTCCGAGATACTGGGCTACGAGGCTCTCAGTCTCACCAACGTAATAGATTGCCGAAGTGGTGATCGTCGCAACCCCCTTTTGCAACGTACCATTTCCGAGAGACCCGCCTTTCCACGAAAAAGCCACTTGGTCTCCGTCAGGGATAACCCCTCCGCCTAGAGATGTAACCGTAGCCTGCAGAGCAACTGGCTGGCCCGCAAGAAATGAGGTCGGCGACGCCATAAGCCGCGTTGACGTCGAAACCGTCGTGGCTCCCACACCCGTGAGCGAGACCTTTTGCGGGCTGTTCGATGCATTATCCGTGAAGGTCAGGGTGCCCGCCTGCGGTCCAAGACTAGGAGGTGTGACGGTAACGTAAACGTCACAGTGGGTGCCTGGTTTCACGCCGTTGGCGCAGTGGTTGACAGGAAGCTCGAAAGGCCCAGTGATTGAAATGTTGGATACGGTGAGTTCCGAATCTCCAGTATTCGCCAGCCTTACTCGCTTTTGTGGACTTGTTTGATCCAGCAATACCTGGCCGAAATCCAGCGAAGTGGGGGAGACCACTCCGGAAGCGTTAGCAGGATTTTCTCCCTGGGCATCACCGGAAACGGTTGGCGATCGATCGGGGATTGTGCTTTGAGCCGCGGCGAAAAGAGTCGGCCACGCGCAACATACGGTGGCCGCTGCAAAGATCGTCAACAAGAGGGAATGACGCTCAGGAGTGATCATGGGCGGAACCTCAAGGCTGAATTTCAATGAGCTAGCGTGGGCCCTTGGCGAGCGACAGGATTGTAGCTCACGACGTGCAGTTTTGATATCTAATTTGCCCAGCTATGGATTGGTCTTGGCGATCTCCGGCACGGCCTCAGCCACTCGCTTTGGTTGCTCCGTTCCCAGATGGTACTTGGTCAGGCCATCCCGCAAAAATTCAAAACCTTCTTCGGGCGAGTCCACCATGCGGAAGAGATCCAGATCAGGGGGCGAGATGGTGCCTGCGTCCGCCATGGTCTGAAAATTGATCAGACGATTCCAATACTCGCTGCCATAGATGACAACCAGAATTTTCTTAGCCAGCTTCTGGGTTTGCGCCAGAGTCAGGATTTCGAATAATTCGTCAAGCGTGCCGAAGCCGCCGGGGAAAATCACCAGCGCTTTGGCGAGATAGGCGAACCAGAACTTGCGCATGAAAAAGTAATGAAACTCAAAGTTCAGCGCCGGTGTGATGTAGGGATTGGGACTTTGCTCAAAGGGCAGATTGATGTTCAGGCCGATAGTTTTGCCGCCGGCTTCGTGCGCGCCCAGATTTGCCGCTTCCATAATGCCTGGACCACCGCCCGTGGTGACCACAAATCGCCGTCTGCGTGCCGGAATCTGCACCGACCATCGGGTAAGCAGATGCGCCAAGCGTCGGGCATCCTCGTAATAGCGGGCCATCTCTACCTTGGCGAGCGCCTGTTTGTGCGCGTCAGGTGAAGCTCCGCCTCCTTTATTTTGCGCTTCGCTAAGAATGCCTTCAGCGTGCGAACGGCTGTGGAAGCGTGCCGAACCAAAGAACACCACGGTGTCCTGGATCTGCTCGCGGCGGAAGCGCGAAAGCGGCTCACTGTACTCCGATAGGATGCGCAGGATTCGCCCATCCGGGCTGTCGAGAAAACGTTCGTTCTGGTACGCCAGTGGCGCAGATTTGATTGGACTTTCACTCATGATTGCTATCTTTTCCGTGATTTTTTTCAAGGCGTTCAAATCGACCAGAAGGATTGAATTGCGCCCTGCCAACTATTTCAGGATGCCTTCAACTCGCGGTAATGGACTGCTTCCCGGAAACCGATCCAGATATCGAGCACTCCCAACCCGCTGCACAAACCGCGGACAAAACCACTGGATACGAATGTCCGCAGTCCCGGCCAGCGCAACAACAGATAGTTGTCGTTCCACTGTGGTGTCCAGGGCACCACAACCAGCAGCACTCCAGCCCCCGCGCAAAGAAACACGAACAGCAGCACCAAAAGCCGATGTAGCCAAAGGTTCACGCCGCTGAGCCGATTCGCCCCAGACCCCTCCGGCTGCAATGTCGTGGCAGAGTCACCCCCTCCATCCGAGGATGGCAGCTCGCTTCGCACGGAACTGGGTGGAATCTCCTGGGTGGGAGTATCTGGATCAGGAGTCAATTCGCGCTCCCCATCTGGTCGGAGCGATTTTCCAGGATATTCCAGCGCACACCCGCAGGTTTAAGAAAAAGCCCATCGACACATTCTACGACTTCAGGGCCTTTATGCGCTCAGCGACATCGCGGTAGTCAATGTTACTGCCGTACACCTCGGTGAAATGATTGAGAGCTTCGGGCCTATTTCCTGCAGCCTGATAGGCGGAAGCCAGCTCGTAGTGCAGCGCGGTGCGGGTTTCCCCGTCAATACCAGATAATTTGAGAGCGCGTTCGTACCAGCGAATTGCTGCCTCAGGCACTCCCTTATCAAGGAAACATTGGGCGAGCCAGGTGTAAGTCTGCATGAGTTGCGGGAACGTGTGCCCGCGGTCCACCGCCAGGCATACCTTCTGCAGTTCACCAATGGCTTCGTCCAACAATCCCATCTCGCGGAATGCCACCCCAAGGTTGTAATGCGTTTCGGGATCCTCGTCGGCGGTCGCGGTGTCCTCTTCCAACTCGTGCTTTAGTTCGCCGAACATGTCAGCCAGGTCTATTCCAGCACTGCCTGCCGACATCGGTACCGGACGCTGTGCCTCGGGAGCCAGGGGCCGCATTTTCGAAGGCTGATAGGTGAAAGTCGGAGATGCCGTCACCGGCTCCAACGCTGGTGCCGTCGCCACCCCTGCCGTAGCCATGGGAGCCGCGAACTGAGGTCCCTGTACGCTGCCCCCCTTACTCTTGCTGGCTTTTTTGGTGGCTGGCTGCGGCTTCGGTTCAGCTTCGACCTCGGGTTGCGGTACTGGCGCTTGCGGCAGAAAGGTGTCACCCAGCGAGGCTTCCAGGTCGGAGACGAAGTCACTCAACATTCCAGCTGGCGTAGGAGCTGTACTCGCCACGGCATGTTCCGGCATGACCGGATTTGAAATGCGCTCCACTTCGCGAGTGACGGTCTTGGGCAGGAAGCTGTCCCCCAGCGAGGTGTCGAGTTCGGACACAAATTCCCTGAGTGCGCCGGATCCTGAGTTTGGCGGAGGTACAGTCACTTCCTCGACTGGAGCGGCGCCGATTTCTTCCACCGACATTTCTTCGACCACTTCAGGCTCAGCCGGCGTTTGCGCGCTGGCCGCTTCGATCTCCGCGTCGATGGCCGAAAGCATCGCAGCATCCGGCTTGAGGCGCTCCAACTTGGCGAAAGCCATTCGTGCCTGTTCCGCCATGGAATGCGTCAAATAGAAGCGGATTTCCTCGATTGTTTCCTCGATCGCTTGATGCTGCGGAGGCGCTGCCGGCGGGGACACCAAGGCTTCGGTGGTGACTTCTTCTCGAAGTGAAACTGCTGGTGGCTCTCCGGAGAGCTCTCCCTCCCACTCCGCAGAGATGTCGATTTCTTTCTCCGCAGCCGACCCAGAATGGACCTCGAACTCGGCCGCTTCTGCCGCCGATTCTCCCATCGGGGCTACGCCTGGCGCATGGAAGAAAAGTCCCGTTGCCGCCGCAGCGTGCTTCGCAGCTACGGTCGGATGAACTGGATCTCCGGCAGGAGAAGCAACTTGCGGCTCTGCCTGCCATTCCTTCGCGACCACCTTTTCGGTCTCGACCGTACTCGCCGAGGTGCGTTCCTCGTACTTGTCGGCCAACTCGCCGTAACGAGTGGCCTCCTCTGGGTACCCCGCGTCGTGATAGATACTTTCCAGCACGCGGCAGCAAACCGCCGCCTCAGCAAAACGACCGGCTCGGGTGTGCAGGGCGGCCAAACGCTGGTTCAAACGCAAATCTTTTGGCGCCTTAGGCAGGGCGGACAGCAACGGCCCCAAGGCTTTGGCGGGCATGTTATAGGAAACGAAAAGCTCGGCATCAGTCAGGGCCGCGCGGACGGTCAGAGCCACATCGTCAGGGTAGCGTTGATCGATAAACGGGGCGGTAGCTTCCAACTCCTCGACCAGCACCGCGCCTTCTTCCGCCGTAATCAACCGGGAAGTGATTCCGCCTCCCAATCGCGCGACAATCTGCTGATAATTGCGGGTGTGCAGCTGGTTCTGGGGTTCGAGTTGGGTGAGCTTCAGATAGTAATCGCGCGCCTTTTCCAGTTCGCCCGAGTGTACGTAGGCATGTCCCAGCAGTTCATAAACTTCAGTGGTGTGACTGGTGTCTCCGGCTTTCTGAAGTAGCTCGAGCAGCGTTTCCAGAAGCGGCGCGTTCTCGCGCACATGCCCGATCATGGCATGCAGACTTTCCAGAACATTCGCCGACTCCGTCGCCAATAGCCGATCGGAATACTGCTGATAGACCAGTAGAAGATCCTCGAAACGTCCAGCCGCCATCAAGGCTTCGGCATAGCTGGTGATGGCTGCGCTGTCGTTGTGGACCGTAAACAATTTCCCCGCGAGGGTTCCTGCCTCGTCCAAGCGCCCGCTTTGCAGATAAGCCTGCATCAAAGCGCGCAGTCCGCCGGGATGCGTATCCAGGTCGGCGACCTTCTCCAGGTTCGCAATGGCCCCCGCCATGTCGCCAGAGTCAAACGCATTTCGCCCGCGCTGCAGAAGCGCGTGGCTGTTGCCCGGATCGAGCGTGAGCATGCGCTGCAGAATTTCTTCAGCCGGTCCCAATTGGCCTCGTGCCCGCAGGCTATCGGCGGCGGAAGCGAAAATTTGCCAGGCTTCAATCTTTTTGTTGAGCCGGAGGTAAACTTCGGCTAACCGCACGCGCATGGCCACGTTTTCCGGATCCATCTCCAGCGTCTTCTGGAAGATTCGGACCGCCTGTTCCAGTTCGCCGGCTCGCAGAAACTCTTCCGCGACCTGCAGGTATTGCGCCCGCGCGTCATTGAACAAGCCCTGCTGGGTGTACAGCTCAGCCAGCCTCAGCACCCCTTCCAGGGTGGGTTTTAGCTTGGTCAGCTTCTTGTACATGGCGATGGCTTTGACCGTGAAGCCCTGGGTGGCATAGGCATCGCCTACACTCTTGAAGCATTCAATGGCCTTGTCATTTTGGCCGAGCCGTGCGTGCAAGTCTCCCACGGTGTTGTTCACGGTGAGGTCCTTGGGATCAGCCTTGAGGATCTTTTCGTACTCAGCGATCGCGTTGGGCAGCTTGCCCTGCTGGACGAATTTCTCCGCAGTGCTCAGAACCTTCTGCTTGTTGAAACCAAAACCAAACGCCATATGAGTGCGAACTCCGGTTCCGGTTGTCTCCTGTCAGAAAGCCACATTCCTCGGAGGTGTCACCGGTAAGTTGCCCATTCCATCGGCTATTTTGCCAGTTACCCGAGGGATGGTCTTTCGGACAAGGGCAATTGTAAGGCTGGTTACCTAGATTCGTATGGTTACTAAGGGTTACCGAAAGGGAGTGTACGAGTGGGTTACCAGCGAAACTGATGAGTCAATGGCGGAGGGCAGGCCCTTTCGGATAGCAGGGCTTGCCCCCACGTCATTAGGAGTCTCTGTGCGATACTTCCGGCTGTTTGGCGCGCGCGAAGTGTTCCACGTGGAACCTCGGATAAATGGGACATTATAAAAAAATAGTTAGGGCGTGTTTATCGATTTTGGGGCTGTCGCTTCTGGTGACCAGCGCCTGCCAGGCACCTCCACAGGAGCCTGACAAGACCACCGTCCCGGGCGGTGTTGAGCGCACCTTGGGTCCTCCGCACGATCTCTCGCAAGACGAGAAATCCGGGGGTCACACCCTGAAGAAACACATAGGCCGCACCGACGAGCAACTTCGGCAGCGTCTGGAACGCGAGCGGGGAATCTCTGCGGCATCGACCTACACCGACCGAGAGACAGCCGAGCGAGTTGTGGGCGCAGCGCTGCAACACGAGGAACCGAAGATTCGGCGCTGGCTGGACCGCGAAGGCGGACATTCCAACCTGGTGTTGGATTACGACGGAGACCCCGCTCACCCGGTTGGCCGGACGTTGCGGCGTGGCGAGGACCAGACAACGCCCTGTTCACATGCAGTAGTTGTATTGAAATGGGCCGGACTGGGCGACTATTACGTTCTGACTAGCTACCCGGAGTGCCGCTGATGAGCCACAAGCATCCCGATCACGCCAAGACTCCTGAGATTTCTGCCGCCGAATTTCCGGCGCTGCGAGATTTTTTGCGGGGCTATTTTCATCAAGACTTGTTGGACGAGTACGGCTCGGCCGAGGCTGCCACGCGACAGTTCTGCAAAGACGCCGACGCAGCGCAGCGCCAAGCTGTGGCCGACGAGTGGACGCGACTGATGGAGCGAGTTCCCTGGGCGGCGATGAGTGCCGCCATCGGCAAGCTGGGCAGTTCGTACGACTTTGAGAGCAACGATGAGATTAAGAAGGTCATGGCGATTTTTCGGGAGTACTCGCGCCGAGAGGGATGAATTTACAGATCGCAGGAGTCGCCGGACACAGAGCAGCCAAGTCGGAGTTCCCAACTCCCCGTTTGCCGACAATCGGGAAGTTATCGGCGTCGCTCCTACCCGAATGTCGAGTTTAGTCAATCCACACTCGACGCAAATGGTAAGGCATGTATCCATTGACAGCGGGCCATCTTGAGGAGGGCTCGGTCTGGAATCAAGCTATCACGAAGATCTTCAATTGAAGATTGACCGAAATCCGAAGATAGAATTGTTCGGATTCCGGTCGTGTTCTACCCTCTGGGACGGGCAGTCCGGTTGAATGTGTTATAAGAGACTACCTTTAGCGACGGACAACAATCCGCAGTGCAATCTGCTCTCCGGGTGAATACTTTGTCGCTATTTCAGCCTCGGCCCGCGACTTAGCAAGTTCCCGCCCGATATCGTCCCCCGCTTCCCAGATCTGGGTGAGGAAATATTGACCGTTGTATCCGTTGAAGACTAACTTCGACGATCGCTCAGCTTCGCGGGATTCGACAGAATGGGTGCCTATGCTGGTTAGAACCTGGCCTGCCTGATTCCGAAGCGCCATCGCATGCGGAAGCAGCGGTTTGAGACTGTATTCGCCGGCCAGAAATGTCTTCGTCCCAACGCTGAAGTTGAACGGGATTGTCACCTTGAGCACATCGCCGCTTTGGGCATGCGCCATGGCGACCGCCGCCACTATGAAGGTGCCCAGGATCACCTTACGCAGGGTGTAGCCTTGTGTTTTCATACGCGCTCCTTAATTGGGCGAACGGCTTAGCGCCGGTCGCATGCTTGAAATCAAAACGCCGTACACTCTGTAAAGCGGGAATTGCAGCGAGAAACTGCAAAGAAACGTTTTCATTCGTCAAGAATTAGCCGTGTGGAAAAGCCCGACCACCTGTGATACGCTGCGCGCCAAGGGCTAAACTAAGCAATCTAAGAGGCTTATATGGATGCGCCTCAATCGCACGAAGTTACCGGACTGCTCCAGGCATGGAGCGCGGGAAACGAAGAGGCGCTGCAAAAACTGACTCCGCTGGTGTACCGGGAATTGCACCGGGCGGCACGACACTACATGGCCGGGGAACGGACCGGCCATACTCTCCAGGCAACCGCACTCATCAACGAAGTTTATCTGCGGCTGATCGATGCCCGGCGCATGGATTGGCAAAACCGCGCTCATTTTTTTGCCGTTTGCGCGCAGTTGATGCGGAGGATTTTGACGGATTTCGCACGCTCTCGCCGCTATCAGAAACGAGGCGGGGGTGCCGCTCCCATGGCTTTAGATGATGCATTCGTGGTCGGCTCACAGCCGGACAGCGACCTGATCGCGCTCGATGACGCATTGAAGCGTCTTGCTCTGGTTGATGAAAGAAAGAGCCGCGTGGTTGAGTTGCGATTCTTTGGCGGTCTGGATGTCAAGGAGACTGCGGACCTGCTGAAGGTGTCCAGCGAGACCGTGGCGCGGGACTGGAAATTGGCGAAGTTGTGGCTGTTACGTGATCTGAGCGGAGCCAAACAGCATGGATCCTGAACGCTGGCATCGCGTCGAGGAGTTGTGTCACGCCTCGTTGAAGGTTGCCGGGGCCCAGCGGGCTGCGTTTCTGCAAGATGCTTGTGGAAACGATGAGGAACTTCGCCGCGAAGTGGAATCGCTGCTGGAGCATGAAGGGGCCGAGGCGGACTTTATTGCAGCACCGGCATTCGACATGGCGGCACGGCTGATGGCTCATGATCATTCTTATCGCGCTAAAACTGATCCGGTGGCAGTCGGCTCGGTGATCTCTCATTTTCGAGTGCTGGAAAAGTTAGGCCGGGGGGCATGGGTTGTGGTCTACCGGGCCGAGGATACATCGCTGGGACGCTTCGTCGCCCTCAAGTTCCTGCCCGCGGATGCTGCCCAGGATCCGCAGTCGCTGGAGCGCCTTCGCCGGGAAGCTAGGGCGGCTTCCACGCTCAATCATCCGAATATATGCACGATTTACGAAGTTGATGAATACCAAAGACAGCCTTTTATTGCGATGGAACTGCTGGAGGGACAAACGCTGCAGCACCGCATTGCGAGAAAGCCCGTTGACAATGAAGAACTTTTAGAACTAGCGATTCAGATTGCTGACGGACTCGACGCTGCACACACGAAGGGTGTCATTCATCGCGACATAAAGCCTTCCAACATCTTTTTGTTGGCTCGAGGCCAAGTGAAGATTCTTGATTTTGGCCTCGCGAAGAAAACTTCGGCGAGGATCGCTGCCGCAGCCCCGGCAGCCGCGCTCACCGCGAGCGTTGCCGAGGAAAGCCTCACCGGTCCAGGCATGGCCATGGGTACCGTGGCCTACATGTCTCCCGAACAGGCACGAGCCGAAGAACTCGATGCTCGAACCGACGTGTTCTCTTTTGGAGCTGTCCTGTATGAAATGGCTACTGGCACACCTCCATTTGTGGGCAATAGTTCTGCGGTGATTTTTGACGCTATCCTGAACCGGACGCCGACGTCTCCGCAGCACCTGAACTCCGAGCTGCCAGATAAACTTGCCGAGATCATCGACAAGGCCCTCGACAAAGATCGCGAAACGCGGTACCAGAGCGCAGTCGAGATGCGCGCCGACCTGAAGCGACTGAGGCGCCAAAGCGCGTCGCACCGTTCGCTCGCTATTCCGAAGGCAGTACTTTCAGACACGCAACACCGCTGGCCGCACCCGCGGTGGCTCGGTCTGGGCGCGCTTGCAACCGTGGGGATTGTCGCGGTCGCGTTTTGGCGACAATCACCCCTGCCAGCACCGAAGGTGTTGAGCTTTACGCCGCTAACCAGTGATCGGGAGCGGAAGTTTTCTCCCTTGGTTACGGATGGAACGAGGCTTTACTTCATGATGCCGAAGAAGGCCGGATGGACTCTCGCCGAAGTCTCTACATCGGGTGGAGAAACAGCGACGATTTCGTCACACTTAGAGGATATTTGGCTGGACGATATCTCTCCCAATGGGTCTGAGCTGCTGATTAGTCAATCTCATGAGCAAAGCTCCGACGGGCCCGTTTACACCTTGCCCCTGCCAGCCGGCTTGCCCCGTCGCGTAGGAGACATTCTCGCGCACGATGCCGGCTGGTCGCCCACGGGAGAACAAATTGTCTATGCGCGCGGGAATGAATTGCATATAGCCAAACCTGACGGAAGCGAATCCCGCCTGCTTGCTGCGCTTCCAGGGCCGGCTTACTCCCCTCACTGGTCCCCGGACGGAAGGGTTTTACGGTTCACCGTAAGCGACGAGAAGACCAGTTCAAGCTCATTGTGGGAAGTGATGTCTGATGGAACTCGCTTACACCCTCTGCTTCCCGGGTGGAGCAATCCGCCTTCAGAGTGCTGCGGAAACTGGACTCCCGACGGGAACTACTTTGTTTTTCGATCCGAGAGAGTGGCAAACACGAGTAACCTTTGGGCTATTCGAGACAACAGCGGATTTTTCCACAGGAGCCGTTCGGAGCCAATACAGTTGACCACCGGCCCGACAATGATGCATGCCCCGGCGCCAAGTCGGGACGGAAAGAGACTTTTTGTGATCGGAGGCGCGCCCCTTGGCGAGCTTGTCCGGTATGACACAAAGTCTCAGCAATTCTTGCCCTTTCTTTCCGGTATATCGGCCATCCAACTAGCATTTTCAAAGGATGGGCAATGGGTCGCGTATCTGAGCTATCCCGATGCGACTTTGTGGCGCAGCAGGGTGGACGGCACGGAACGGCTGCAGCTCAGTTCTCCCCCCATGGTCCCGCTTCAGCCTGAATGGGCGCCCGACGGAAAGGAGATTGCATTCACCGCCTATGTGCCGGGCAAGCCAAACCATATTTACACCGTGGCGGCGGACGGAGGAGCTCCCAAGGAATTGACGAAAGGGAAACGCGATGAAGTCTTCCCCAATTGGTCGCCGGATGGCAATTCGTTGATCTTCGGAAACACGCCATCTGAATTGGAGGGGTCGGCTCCGACCGCTATCTATCTACTCGATGTGAAGTCCGGCCAACTCACCACGCTCAGCGGCTCTGCCGGGACTTCGTTTCCCAGACTCTCGCCGGACGGCGCCTTCATTGCCGCTCTTTCAAAGGCTAACCATCTCGCACTGTTTGAGTGGAAGACCCAGAAATGGACCGAGCTCACCCAACCGATTTCGATAACGAACGGCTGTCTGACTTGCGTCATTCCGCTAAACTGGTCGCATGATGGCAGATATGTGTACTTCAACTCTACCGCCGAAGGTGAACCTGGGTTCTATCGCCTGCAAATCAAGAATCATAGGGTAGACCGCGTGGCCAGCTTGGCCAACATTAAGCGTCCAAACACGGCAAGTTTCGGCGCTTGGACGGGTCTGGCTCCCGATGATTCTCCGCTGGCTCTGCGTGATATCAGCAGTTATGAGATCTACGCGTTGGAATGGCAGCTACCTTAGCTGTTGCTGGACGGATTCGAGCGCTCCGGCGATACCCACGGCGCGAAGACCTTCAGGAAGACCTCAGAAAGACGAGACGGTGCTCCGAAAGGAGTTGAAACGGTCGCGGCAAAAACTAGGAGACTTCATGATTCGGACAAGCACGCGGCTTCGGGGCCTCGCGGCGGGCAGCTGGCGGGTGACGGGCAATGGAACCTACGATCGTGGCGCAACACACGTGACATGCCTGGAAAGACTGGTCAAGTGTAGCCGATTACACATCACCCTAGGCTGACATGCGGCGGGCCTGCTTGGGGCAGAATCCGGCGAGTAGGCCGAGGAACTCGGTCAGATGCGGGGGTGCGGGCTGATTTCGTAAAGTGACGGCGTACCACTGCCGCCGGAAGCCGCTACCGCTCAATGGGCGGACCGCGACTCTGCCTGCTTCCGCGCTAGGCGCGACTGCCCACCGCGCCAGAAAGCCGATTCCGGTGCCGGCGGAGGCCAGCTCGATGATGGCCTCAGTCAGTGGGACCTCGATCACCCGGTACGGCGTGACTCCGGAAGGCTTCAGAATCTTCTGAATGAGGGTACTTTCTTCCCGTGGGGGATAGACGAGGACGGTTTCCTGCGCCAGATCGCGGGGCTGTATCTGGCTGGAAGACGCGAGGCGGTGAGCCGGAGCCATCACAATGACCAGTTCGTCTTCGAACATTGGGGTGGCGCGAAGACTTTTGTTGCGCGGCGGACAGCTCATAATGGCGACGTCCAGCTTGCCTTCGAGCAGAGCCGCGGCCGGATACGCGGTGGCGCCGGCATCGATGTTTACCTCGACCTTAGAAAACTTATTGTGGAACTTCTTGAGCAACGGAGGCAACCAGTGGTAACAGGTGTAGCATTCCGTGCTCAGCCGAATCACTCCGCGAGCTCCACCATTCAATCCTTCGACTTGTGCCTCCGCGTTTCCGAGATCCTCGAGCACACGGCGCGCGCAAACCAGTAACTTTTCTCCCGCCGGGGTCAAAACCATCTTTTTTCCCAGACGCAGAAATAGCGGCGCTCCCAGCTTTTCCTCAGCGTCGCGTAGTTGATGGCTTAATGCCGATTGCGTGAGATGGAGCCGCTTGCCGGCTTCGGTGACGCTGCCTTCCTCTGCTATCGCAGCCAGCAGTTTGAGGTGACGAATCTCGAGCCGAGCATCCATGGCATGAGCTTAATTCATTCAGACGATGAAAACAAACAATAATTCTCATGATTAGGCCCGTGTGTCTAATCCGCAGGTGTCAAGAAAACGCTTTGGAGGCAAGAAGCGGATAGCGGCGAGGATGAGCTTGGGACAAGCTGGTTTTCAGATGCTCATTCTCACTTTCAAGGTGTCGGGCACAAACCAAAAGGGGGGTCGCATGACGTACAAGATGGGACGAGCTATTAGTGTAATTTCACTCGCAGTTGCGTTATTTGCGGGGATGGCCAAGGCACAACAGGCAGACCAGATCATCAGGGTAAAGATTCCATTCGAATTCACAGTCGGACGGCAGGCTTTTCCCGCGGGAGAATACTCCATTGCCATCGACGCCTCGCGTTTTGTGGCGCTGCGGGATGCGCGAGGACGCGTGCTCACAACGGTCCTGGCCAACAGGGTTGAGTCCAAGGGGAAGCCTGCGTCAACCAAGCTGAAATTTGATGGCTACGGCGGTCAACATGTGCTGGCGCAGGTGTGGAGGCAAGACGAAGATCATGGCTATGAGCTCGGGAAATCAAGATCCAGAACGTCCATGGCAAGCGGCCCGAAGGAAACGGTAGCAGCGGGAACTCAGCCGTAAGGCCGTATTAGATTGCGTTCATGGAGATTAGCGATGAACACCAGCGAGAATGGAAGCAATGGTAACGCACAAGCAACCGATTTGCAGGTGGCAGATCTGCATGTCCAGCAGGTGATCCGTTCTGCGGAGCGGGAACTCTACGAACTGGTGCAGCGCCGGTCCGAACTGATGAAGCGAATCGGCACCATTAAGCAAACGCTGGTGGGATTGGCGAACATCTTCGGCGACTCGGTGCTCAGTGACGAGTTGCTCACTTTCCTCGATCGCAGACCAGCCAGCCGACAGCCCGGTTTCACCCGGGCTTGCCGGCTGGTGTTGATGGAGTCGGGTGTTCCACTCGGCACCCGTCAGGTTTGCGATCAACTACGGCGAAGATTCCCGGAGTTGATCGAACGTCACAAAGATCCGATCGCCTCGGTGACGACTGTGCTTAATCGGCTCGTGGACTATGCGGAAGCAAGATGCTCAACGAATGGAGGCGGACGGCGGGCCTGGGAATGGGTGGCGGAGCAGCAGGATGGCGCCGCAGGGGCGTTGCTGAGATTCGTCCGGAGCCATGAGCCAGAGAAAGATCAACAGTGATCGCTACTGCGAGTCTATTGCCTTCCAACGCCGAGCGCGTCGGCAACACGGTTGATGTAGTTGAACCAGGAAGCAATCAGTGTGATCTGCAGTATCGCTTTGTCGTCGAAGCCTGAGGCTCGCAGGCGTACGTGATCATCCTTCGATACTTTGGTGGCATCGCGGGTCAGCTTCACAACGTAATCCAGCATCGTGCACTCCTGTGCGGTGATGGGAGCAGTCGCGTAATCCCTCTCCAGGGCCTCGACCAGGTCCTTATCCAAGGTCACGCGGCGCAGAAACTCTGCGTGGGACTCGATTCAATAGACGCACCGGTTGGTCACCGATACTACTGTGGTGATCATCTCATGCTGCCGCCGGCTGAGCGGTAAATCGGGGGACATGAGCGCCCCAAAGGTGGCAAAGGCGTGGTACAGCGCGTCGGGAATCAGACTATGAGATTCGACGATTTGCGCTCCGCCTCCCTCAGTCGGGTGCACCGGGGTGGCATACTCGATGGGATAAAGAGATCTTTGGTCCTCCATGGCTTGCCGCAATTTGTCGTCGGCTTCTGTGAGGGGTATGGTGCGAATCCAGGTCATAGGAAGAACGGGAGCCTCTGTCGAGATTTTTGGCCGCCGAATTCTGCGACAGCCAACCTACATTGAAGCCGCCCGGCTTGCCAATAACGGAATTGTATTACGCGGGTTGGGTCGGAATCTTCCGGCAAGCGTAATCAAACCGACTGCCCTCGGCACTGCAATGCCTCGACGCGTTAAGCTTGCTTGATGGGCCGCAACTCCCTGGTCGGATACCTCGACGACTTTCTCCGCAGGGACCAGGAATGCGCCTATGTGCAACGCAGCGGATATCGCACCGCGCGCTGGTGCTACCGTCAAGTTGCCGAGACTGCATTCCAGTTTGCCAGTGAACTGGCAAGGCGTGACATTAACAAAGGCGACCGGATTCTAATTTGGGGTGCGAATTCGGCGGAGTGGGTCGGGGCATTTTTGGGCTGCGCTCTCCGGGGCGTAATCGTGGTCCCTATCGACGACGCTTCCGCCCCCGATTTTGCCCTCCGAGTCTATGAGCAAGTCAGCGCCAAACTCCTGCTTTGTTCGCGTAAATACGCCCGGCCCTCCATACCTACGCTAGTGTTGGAAGACCTGCAAGAAACCTTGGCGCATTTTTCGGCCGCTCGCTATCAAGCGGCTGCAATCGAACCAAACGACACGCTGGAGATCGTATTTACCTCTGGCACCACGGCCGAGCCCAAAGGCGTTGTGATCACACACGGCAACGTTCTTGCCAATGTCGCGCCCCTTGAAACTGAAATTCACAAATACCTTAAGTATGAGCGCTTCGTGCATCCAGTTCGCTTCTTGAATCTGCTGCCGCTCAGCCACGTCTTCGGCCAGTTTCTGGGGATCTTTTTGCCACAACTCTTGGGAGGCACAGTAATTTTCCAGGATGCGCTCAAGCCTGCCGAAGTCATTGCCACTATCCTGCGCGAGCGTGTTTCCGTGCTGGTAGCCGTGCCACGGATGCTGCAAGCGCTAAAGGAAAAAATCGAACGTGACCTCGCTGACGAAGGCGGACTGGAAAAGTTTCGAAAACGATTTCGCTCCGCTGAAGGCAAGCATTTCCTGCGCCGCTGGTGGATCTTCCGCCGCATTCATCGCCAGTTTGGATGGAAGTTCTGGGCCTTTATTTCCGGCGGCGCCGCGCTTGATCGCGATACCGAAGAGTTCTGGGGACGCCTGGGCTATGCCGTAATCCAAGGCTACGGGCTCACAGAAACTACTTCGATCGTCAGCCTGAACCATCCTTTCCGTCTCGGCAAAGGTTCGATTGGAAAAGTGCTTCCGGGACGCGAAGTCAAACTGGCGCCTGACGGAGAGATTATGGTCCGTGGTAGCGGCGTAGCCTCCGGATATTGGACCGGGAAGGCACTCCAGCCGGTCGCCTCGGAAGAGGGGTGGTACGGCACCGGCGACATCGGAGGCCTCGACAGCGAGGGCAATCTCTACTTCAAGGGGCGAAAGAAGGACGTTATCGTCACCCCCGCCGGCATGAACATTTATCCCGAAGACCTTGAAGTCGCCTTGCGCCGCCAACCCGAAGTTAAGGACTGCGTCGTAATCGGATTGCCTCGCGACGGAAATGCCGCGCCTTGCGCAGTCATGATTCTGCGCGAAGATCAGCTCGATCCGGAGGCGTTAATCAAGCGTGCCAATGAAACGCTTGCGGAATACCAGCGCATGCGCAACTGGTTTGTGTGGCCCGACGAGGACTTTCCGCGAACATCTACACAAAAGCCGCGCACCAATGTAATCCAACAAGTCGTACTGAACCAACTCGGCCAGAAGGGCGCAAACTCGACCACCTCAAGCCCGCTCGGAGAATTGATTGCACGGATCACCGGAAGGCCAGGTGCACTCACTCCTGACGCCGACCTCGAGAGTGATTTGAATCTGAGTTCGCTCGATCGGGTTGAGCTACTGGGCGCACTCGAAGACCGCTATCAGATTGACCTTAGCGAGACACGATTCGCTGCGGTGAAGACCGTGGCTGATCTCGACAGCATGTTGCATGGCAAAGTTCCAGCCCGGACGCAATATCACTATCCACGTTGGGTGCAGCAGTGGCCGGTGACCTGGATTCGACTGCTCACGCATTATCTTTTGCTGCGTCCCGCAGTGTTCCTGTTGGGATGGCCCCGCGTTGAAGGTCGCGAGAACCTGCGCCATGTGCGGGGACCGGTGCTCGTGATCTGCAATCACATCGGTGATGTTGACGTTGGTTTCGTGCTGACGGCGCTGCCCGCGCGCCTGCGCCACATGCTGGCGACGGCCGCTGGTGGGGAGACCCTGGAATCATTTCGCATGCCCCCACCGGCCCGACACTTCTTTGGACGGATCTATGACCGTGTGAAGTGGGTGCTAGGAGTGTCCTTGCTGAACGTTTTTCCGTTGCCGCGGGAAGCAGGCTTTCGCGAGAGTTTTGCTTACGCGGGTGAATTGGTGGACCGCGGCCATAGTGTCCTGGTGTTTCCCGAAGGTCACCACACGACCGATGGCGAGATGCTCCCCTTCCGCGCCGGCATCGGCCTGCTCGCGAACAATCTCCAAATACCGGTTGTGCCCATGCGCATTGATGGCCTATTTGAGCTGAAGCAAGCCGGAAAAAAGTTCGCCAAGCCGTATGCCGTGCGGGTGAAAATCGGGAAGCCAATCCAGTTTGATAAGGCAACCGGCCCCGCTGAGATCGCACGGGAGTTGCAGCAGAAAGTGAAGGACCTGTGAGCCCAATCATCGGCCCGCACGATTGAACTCTTCATGCTGGGGCTGGAGCGGGACAACGACTTGTGGATGCGGGGACATATCGGAACCCGCGACGGCAGGAAGGGCAGCGCTCCCCTGGGACGTAACTATTTCCTTTCGAATTGGGAGGCCGAGAAGAATGTCTATGGTAACGGACTGCTCACCCTAAAGCTCGGACCGTTCGTGGACACAGGAAAAATTACCGACACCAACCCTGCCCTCGCTCCCACCAATGGCTTTTAGACGTGGGCGGGCAAGCCAAGCTGCGTGTGTTTGGAGTGGGCGTGATCTTTTCTTATGGAAAGGATCTGCGATCGGGGAACAACGCCTACTATGTCACGATGCGGCAATGAATGCGTTCGTTCTTCTCCTTGGCTATAATGTTGGCCATGAAACCGAAAACACTGTTTGCCATTGCATTGCCCATGGCCGTGATCGCTCTGTCGCTTGCGAGCGCGGCGAAAACTGTGGTCGAACTGAAAGACGCGCAGGGTAAAAGTGTGGGCTCCGCCACGATCTGGGAAGGCAACGCCGGAGGGGGCGTAGGGATCGAGCTTAACCTGCACGATCTGCCTCCGGGCGAGCATGCGCTGCACTTTCACCAAAACGCAAAATGCGAACCGCCCGACTTCAAGTCAGCCGGCCCGCATTTCAATCCCGATGGGAAAAAGCATGGTCTGGAGAATCCGGAAGGCCACCATGCCGGCGATATGAAGAATTTAACGGTGGACGCTAACGGCAAGGCGAAAGTCAGGACAGGGGACAAAGATGTGAACCTGGGCGATGACAGTCACTCACTGTTCAGCAACGGTGGCACAGCCCTGGTGATTCACGCCAAAGCGGACGACATGAAGACTGATCCTGCCGGTAACGCGGGAGACCGCATCGCCTGTGGCTTAGTCACGAAATAGAAGCTCTTCATAACTGCGCACCACATAACTGCACAGCACCGAAACGCACAGTTTGAACAGCAAATTCACAACCACAAGCTCCAAAAATACAGAGAACACCGTATGGACTTGCTGAACAAGGTTGGTCGTGAACCGTGGCGAAATCGATTCGATGTTCGCCTAGCTTTCGCTCCATGAGTGGTTCGTGAAGCCCACTAGAACGCTTCGGGCCTCCAACTTCTGCGCCAGACGGAAGCTCCAATCTCTGATCGACAACCGCGCGAAAGACGCGACCAGGGCAAGGCGCAATTTTTTTGAAGGGCCTTGCAGCGTCATTTTGGTTTTCCTCGGTCTCTATCACTTCCTCCACTTCCTCTTCGAACTTCAAATGTCTGATTGTGAATGTCGAACGGGTTGCAAAATTACGTAAGATCCGTTTTCGGTCCAACAAAGTTATCGAAGTTAGTTCCGTGCGGCGGGACAAAGATTTGACAATCAAGTGACATCCCAGCCGCATCCTGTCGTTGGTCCCCGAATCTAACCCCACATACGTTGCGAAAAGCATTTGACAACCTGAGGCTCGGGGAAAATTGTGGACTAAAACCTCCCAAGCGCAGTCATCAATAACGAAAATCAAACGTCTTAACAAGGAGAAATCATGAAGAAGTTGTACTTGATCGCTGTACTCACTCTGACTTGCCTGTTTGGGTTGAGCGAAGCTCACGCCCAGGACGTAGACACAGTCGTTGCGAATGTTCCGTTCGAGTTTGTTGCCGGTGGCACTACACTTCCCGCAGGCACATACCGGGTGAGTCGTGTCTATCCTGCGGGCCGCTCAGTCTTAGCCATTCAGAGCTACGACAACAGCGTTTTTGTGTTGCCTGTTGTTTTCGACGGAGTTTTCGACGGAGCTTCTGCTGACCATGGAGAGCTTAGCTTCGTGCACGTGGGAGATAAGAACTTCCTCAGCAAGGTCGAAACACCGGACGGCGCCTACAGCATCAAAACGCCACAAGTGATGACCAAGGTAGCCCAAATAAAGGATCACGGGACCGGGTCTTCGTCCTCTGGCACTAACTAAGTCGGTAATACTTCAATACGGGGGGACTGTTCATGGATGGCCGATATCCTCAGTCCCCAGTATCTTTTCTGCACTTCCTATTACTTGTGCTCGCGTCAGGCATCATTTCTCTTCCGCACCGAGCAGAAGCACGGCGGGCTACCTAGCCATATCCAATTAGTCGAGAGGAACCTGCCGTAAGCTTTTATCATCTGAGATGTTCGGGGTAGATGATGGCGGCTATTTCTCTGAAGGTAAACGGGCAGGTTCACACCGTGGATGTCGATCCGGAAACTCCGCTGCTGTACGTCGTCAGCGACCACCTGCGGTTGCGTGGACCAAAGTTCGGCTGCGGCCTGGCGCAGTGCGGAGCTTGCACGGTTATTATTCGAGGGCGGGCGGTGCGCTCCTGCGTGATGCCTGTCAGCGCTGTGAAAGAACAGGAGATCACGACGCTAGAGGGCTTGGGAACTCCAGACAAACCGCACGCGATTCAGCAGGCGTTTATCGATGAGGGGGCTGCGCAATGCGGCTTCTGCCTCAGCGGCGTCATACTTACAGCGAAGACCCTGTTGGATGAAAATCCGAAGGCCTCCGACGAGCAGATCCGGGAGGCAATGTCGAATGTGTTATGCCGCTGTTTTGCACATATACGGATGATGCGGGCCATCAAGCGCTACCAGGAGCGACGCGCATGAAAAGAGAAGTCTCCCGTCGCGATTTTCTCGTGGCTTCTGGTGCGCTCGTCGTGAGCTTTAGCGCAGGGTCGCTCATCGAGCCATTCGCTATAGCGCAGGGGCCCTTCGACACCCACAAGTCGCATGTCGATCCGGAGAAGCTGGATTCATGGCTCGCGGTCGCATCCGATGGCACAGTGACCGCGTACACCGGAAAGTGCGATCTCGGGCAAGGCATGTATACGGTGCAGACGCAGTTGGTCGCCGAAGAACTATGCGTGCCTATTAGTAAGGTGACATTGATTCAGTGCGATACGTCTGTTACCCCGGATCAGGGGACGACCTCCGGAAGTCAGTCCACGCCCACTAATTTTAATACTGAGAATCTGGCGCAGGCGGCAGGGACCGCACGCGAGGCCCTAGTCGCAATGGCAGCGCAGAGGCTGAGGGCGTCCGCTGATCAACTTACCGTCGAGGATGGCATTGTCAGCTCAAAGAGCGGACGCCGGGTCAGTTATGCCGAACTGGTAGGGGGCAAGCATTTCGATATCGCGGTTAGCTCTACGGCGAAACGCAGGTCACCGAGCCAGTGGAAGGTGCTGGGAAAACCCGTTCCGTCGATGGACAGACTTGCCCTCGTGACAGGCACATTCGAGTTCGTTCACAATGTGCGCGTGCCGGGCATGGTTCACGGTCGAGTGGTGCGTCCGCCAGAGATCGGAGCAACCGTTGCGAACGTGGACGAGAAATCGGTGCAACACGTTCCCGGGCTCATTAAGGTGGTGGTGAGGAATAATTTCGTGGGTGTGGTCGCGGAGAAGCAGTGGCAGGCAGCGCAAGCCGTCCAGGATCTGAAAGTCACCTGGAAGCCTGGCCCCAGTCTGCCGGCGCAAAAGGACTTCTACGACTACATGCGAAAGCAGCCGTCACGCGATCTAATGCTCGTCAATTCTAAAGATGTGGATAACAAACTGAAGACGGCTTCGCGAGTCTTGAGAGCCACGTATTTGCATCCTTATCAGGCGCACGGTTCTATTGGTTCATCATGCGCTGTGGCCGATGTGCAGGCGGATCATGCGACCGTGTGGTCTCCGACACAATCGGTGTATCCAACGCAGCATGGCGTGTCAGCGATTACCGGCTTAGCCCTCGACAGCGTGCGCATAATCTTTGTTCGCGGATCGGGCTGCTATGGATTAAATGCTGCGGATGCGGTCTCGTACGATGCGGCGCTGCTATCACAGGCCGCGCACCGACCGGTTCGCGTACAACTCACGCGACACGACGAGTTCATTTCCGAGAGCTATGGCAACGCGAGCGTGATCGAGCAGCAGGCCGGACTCGATGCCAGCGGCGCGATCAACGTGTGGGACTGTGAGACGTGGTCGGCATCGTTCGGCGGGAGACCGGGATATGGCAAGCCTGGAAACGTACTCACCGGCATGCTGGCCGGCTTTGATCCTGAGACGATTACTCGTCAGGCAGCCGTCGAGCCTACCGGGGAGCCGCAAAACGGCAACAATGCGGTCCCCTCGTATGTGGTCGGATGCGTCAGTGGCAAGTGCGGCGGAGCCGGTTCGATCCGCAGTGAACGTGTTCTGACGCATGCGGTGAAATCGCCTTTCTTTACCGGACCGCTGCGATCGCCATTGCGCTTGCAAAACACATTCGCACACGAATGCTTTATGGATGAAATCAGCGCATCCGTAAAGGCCGATCCGGTCGCGTATCGGTTACAACACCTGAAAGAGACGCGAATCATTGACGTCGTGAAAGCCGCAGCTAAGGCGGCGAATTGGGATGCCCGTCCTTCCCCCAAACCGGGTACGGCGCGCTCGGGCACCGTTACCGGACGCGGTATCGCTTGCGTCGCGTACGAAGGCGACAACGGTTACGCCGCGCTGATCGCGGAGGTAGAAGTGGATCAGGCAAGCGGGCAAGTGCAGCCCAAGCGGTTTCTCGTCGCACACGATTGCGGACCGATTTCCAACCCCGACGGCTTGCGTAATCAGTTGGAGGGAGGAACATTGCAAGGAATGAGCCGCGCGCTCGGGGAGGAAATCACCTGGGACGATCGCACGGTGACTTCGATCGACTGGCAGAGCTACACCACGCTGCCGCTTGGAATCCAGGTACCAGCCATCGATTGTGTTCTGATCGACCGTCCAGAAGCGAAGGCCACTGGCGCGGGAGAGACAGCGATCACACTGGTTGCCGCAGCGATCGGCAACGCGATTTTCGATGCGACCGGCGCCCGAATTCGGGAAGTGCCGTTCACGCAGGATCGGGTGAAGGTGGCGCTGAACTCGCGTGGATGAGAATCTTTGCTGCGTCTCTAAACAAATCGAACGTTGATTGGGACCGATGCCTTAGCTCTGGTAAGCGACAAGAAGGGATCGCTTCTTATATGTACTGTAGCCGCGCGCCGTCAGCCGAATCACGCCCCGCAGGCGTTCTTCAACATAGCCTTCATTCCTCAATCCGGCGACAATCTCCCGGACAAAGCAGGAATCTACGGTTTGCCTGGCGAGCGCTACAAATTGGCTCGGATCGTGTTCGTAACATTCGGCCAGAGCCAGCAGAAGTTCTTCGCAATTGACTGCAGTGTGATTCATGGATTCTGTCTCTATCTCCGAATTATGCGTATTGGACGCTCGGATGAGAATGGCTCTCGTGTGCCAGGTCGCTGGCACTTTGGTCACTGGTTGGGTAGAGGCGTAACCTTTTCGGCAAGTTGATTGCAAGTTTCCCTGTACGCCACCGACCTAGCTAGACGCAGTTCCAAACTGTTGGCGGAATGGCGAGGTTACAACAACGACTCCAATAGTAGCGGGCGCAATTCAACCGGAATTCGCCAAGGTTTGCTCCGCCTGTCAGTACATGCTTATTCGCGAGTCGTCGGCTTCCCCGCCAACAGCAGGACACCCATTGAATTCCTTCCCGGACTCCCTGCTCTTCAGGAGGGCATCTGCATCTTTCTGCTTTAACAGTCGGACTCGCTGCATGCGGCCATCGCTTGCGCTCTCGCCTTGAGCTTCAACGCAAACGTAAATTCCAGACCCGTCTTGTTCTAAGAGCCTGATGGCAATTTGTGATCCCCCATGCGGTGTCTCGAGGAGTACTTCCTTCTCGTCTACCTTCCGTGTGACATACCCATAATCGCCGAGTGTCTTCTTTCCTTTTTCCCGCTTCGGCCGGATCCCAGAAGGAAGCGTTGTCACATCCAGTTTCTCGACCAACCACTCGGTCACCTTCTCGCTGGGGTATGCCACATCATTTCTTGCCAGAGCTAAGGGCAAACATGTCAGTACGATTACTCCACATAACATTTTCATGACTCTTCCTCCCAATTTCTGAACCAACCACCCCGATCGGAAAATGTATGCTGTTGCGCATCTTTGGCGAGCAGCACTGTCTTCAGCTCGAAGGGATTGACTGTGGTCCGCGATGGCGCTATTGCGATATCGGCGGCCTCTACCGAATGGAACTGACGACTGCAGGAAATATTCCAGGCTTTCATTCCCGGCCGAGACAATCTTTTTGTTGGTCTGATGATTTCGGTAACAGAACCAGCCTTCCGTTCAACGAGTGATGGCCGGGTATCTAGGCGCCCAGCCCGGTCTTTGGGCGACGCAAGGCACTCCCTCCGGACCGGTCGAGATTAATCCGGCATACGGGTTCTGGAGCTGGGTCGATCGGCTCAACACTTCCTGCACGACCGCCTCGTGCCCTTATTACCCGTCGTACAACGTAGCATTCAAACAATCCACGCGGAAGGAGTTTTGCCCCACTTCTACAACCCACAGGAGCCAATGCCAAATGCGGTTCGGCCGCACTGATCAAAACTTACATACCACGATCTGCTCGGCAGCCGGAGGACTTATGACTTGCTTTGACCGTTCAATTTAATGCCCATGCCCAACTTGCTCGCGATGAGCCAGGAAATTCTGCTGGCACTGGATTGCCACTTGCCGCATTTCCCCGAATTGCGAACGCTGACGAATGGGATCGAACAGCGGTCTTTCTCCAGGACAGGAAAAGTAGTTTCCTTGGATGGCCTTACGTAACTGCAGGAGCGCCGCGTCGGGCTGTTCGCACAGGCTCAGCCGCTGGTCACACCGGGAAAGCTGCGCTCCACCAGCCGAGTCACGTGTAGGTCCTGATCGAGAAAATCACGTTCTCAAATTGTGTTAGCCTAAACGGTTATTGCTCTGACCGCGCGGACAGCCGGAACTGCTGATCCCGTCAATCATCTGAGGCAAACGAAATTACAAAAAGATGCCCGCTCCCACGCCAACCGGAGCCACAACCGCCGCTGCTCAGACCACCGCTGACTCTAGCGCGCATTCATTGCGGTACGCGTGGTACGTCGTCGGAGTCCTAACACTTCTGTACGCATTCTCGTTCATCGACCGCCAGATCTTCAGCCTGCTGGTCGGCCCGCTTCGTCGCGACTTACACATCGGCGACGCTAAGATGAGTTTGCTGATCGGATTCAGCTTCGCACTGTTTTATACATTCTTCGGAATCCCTCTCGGCAGGCTGGCCGACATTTACAGCCGCCGGCTGATCATCGCGACCGGCCTGGTACTGTGGAGCGGGTTCACAGCCAGTTGCGGGCTGGCGCAAACGTTCGAAACAATGCTTTTGCTGCGCATGGGCGTCGGCATTGGAGAAGCAGCGCTTTCCCCGGCTGCCTATTCGCTGATCACCGATTATTTTCCTCGCGAG
>Ga0210401_10001163_pt1 | contig 30876 bp, 32 predicted proteins | sample IncBWH32MmetaG_FD_150866 | JGI IMG/M metagenome (GOLD analysis project Ga0210401, IMG submission 150866) | Forest soil microbial communities from Barre Woods Harvard Forest LTER site, Petersham, Massachusetts, United States - Inc-BW-H-32-M | ecosystem: Environmental > Terrestrial > Soil >...
AGTTATCTCAACACGGTCCCGCTGGTGTGGGGCATGCACCACGGAGAGCAGCGTGGGCTGTTCGATCTGTCTTTCGCGATTCCGGCCGAATGCGCCGACCGGTTGGAGGATGGCCGCGCTGACATTGGCATCGTGCCGGCGGTGGAACTGAACCGGCAGAAGCTTGAGATCATCCGCGGTTGTGGTGTAGCCTGCTACGGTCCGGTTCGCAGCATTCTGCTGATTTCCAAAGTGCCTTTTCCGGAAATTCGCACGCTTGCGACCGATTCGACGTCGCGTACTTCGGTGGCGCTCAGCCGCATTATCCTGTCGCGAAAATATGGCGTGGAACCGCAACACTGGCCGCAGGCGCCGCATATCGGCAAGATGCTGGAAAAAGCGGATGCGGCGCTGATCATCGGCGATACGGCGCTGCTGCTGGACCCCGCGACGCTTCCGTTTCATGTGCTGGATCTGGGCCAGGAGTGGACCGACATGACCGGGCTACCGATGGTGTTTGCGGTGTGGGCTGCCCGCGCGGGAGTGCCTCGGCAGGATCCAAAGTCGTTTATCGACTCATTGCAGTTTGGCCTTGAGCATATGGACGACATCGTGCGGGAGTGGCATCCGAAATTGCGGCTTTCTGAAGCTTTGGTGCGTGAGTATCTCACTCGCAACATCGTATTCGAGCTGGGCGAGCGCGAATACGCGGGCCTCCAGACTTTTCTACAATATGCCTCACAGCTAGCGAATCCCGCGGAGGCTCAAAAGGTGTCGGTATGATGACGCGTCAAGAGGCGATCGACCTTTTTCAGAGCAACGACCTGATCGGAATTGGAATGGCAGCCGATGCGGTGCGCCGCAAGCTGCATCCTCACGGTATCGTGAGCTACATCATCGACCGCAATATCAACTACACCAATTTCTGCACCGAGTACTGCAGCTTCTGCGCGTTTTACCGGCCGATGGGGCATGCTGAAGGCTACGTGCATCCCAAAGAAGTGATCTTCGACAAAATTCAGGAGACCATCGATCTGGGCGGCACTGGCATTCTGATGCAAGGCGGGTTGCATCCGGAGCTCAAGATCGAGTGGTACGAAGACCTGCTGCGATCGATCAAGGCGCGCTTCGGCGACAAGATCTGGAATCATTGTTTTTCGGCGCCCGAGATTGTGAACATCGCCGAGGTGAGCGGGCTCTCTCTGCGCGACACGATTGCGCGGCTGCGGGATGCGGGGCTGGAGTCGATTCCGGGCGGCGGAGCGGAGATTCTGGATAACGACGTTAGGCGCCGGATCAGCCGGCTAAAATCGTCCGCGCAGGACTGGATCGACGTGCACCGGACCGCTCATTCTTTGGGTATGCGAACCACGGCGACGATGATGTTCGGCTGCGGCGAGACTATCGAGCAGCGCATGAACCACTTCGACATCGTGCGCCAGATTCAGGAGGAGACCGGCGGATTCACGGCCTTCATTCCGTGGTCGTTCCAGCGGGAGAACACTTCGCTCGGCAAGTTTGTGAAGGAAGAGGCGACCGGCGTCGAGTATTTGAAAGTTCTGGCGATCTCGCGCATTTACCTGGAAAACATTCTGAACGTCCAATCGTCGTGGGTGACCCCAGGGTTGAAGACTTGCCAGGTGGGGCTGCGTTTTGGCGGCAACGATGTCGGCAGCATCATGATCGAGGAGAACGTCGTTTCAGCGGCGGGAGCGCATCATCGAGCCAGCGAAGAACAATTGCGGCGCCTGATCCGGGATGCAGGGTTTATTCCCAAGCAGCGGGATACGCTGTACCGGACGTATTTCCTGAACTAACACTTCAGCAGATACATCCAAGCTCGGAGCCGTCTGCCGGAGTCAAGCTGCACGGGTACGCTGGTGCGCTTGTATTCAGGACCTTCGTACTCATCCAGAATCGGAAGCAACTTGCTCGCGTCGTTGAGCTGGAAGACCTCGCCCGAAATCCATTCGCCCGGTTTGCCGGACCGGACCACGCCGCGGTGAGGGTACGAGCGCTCGAGGCGTCCCTGCATTCGCCCCGTGCCGAGAAACTCGGCATTGGCGTGGAACAGACGCGCGATTTTTATTTTAGAGCCCCGGCGGAGGGTGCCGTAGACAAAGAGGGCGGCGGGGCGCATTATGACTCCACCAACTTTTCGAGATCCCGCGAGCTGTGAACAACTCTGATGATTTCGATTCCTCGTTGAAATGGCAGATAAAACACCATATGTTGAGGGAAGTTCTTCAAAGGGAACATACGCGTGGCAATCAGGAAAGGGCTCGATAATTGTGTTGCCCGTCCGAGACGCGGATGGTCCAATAGAAGGCGAAAGGTCTCGGCGGCCGATTCATAGAACCGGAGTCCCATTTTAAGCCCTGAGGCATTAGCTAGATAGCGCGCCTGGTCGTCAAGGTCTCGGTTAGCGGCTGGCCGGATCACGACCTTGCGACGGCGATTCACTTTCGAGTCTTGCGCCTGCTCGCGATGAGCGCGACGCGCTTCTTATCCCAGTAAGACTGATTCACCTCAATGGGTTCTCCAGACGAAACGCCTTCTAGCAGAAGTGCTTCGATTCTTTCTAGAGCCTTGCGTTTTTGATCCTCTCGAATCAGCGTCCGGACATACTCGCTGGGAGTACTGTAACCGCTGCCCCTGACCTGACTTTCAATGTACTTCCTGAGGGTCTTAGGCAAGGACACGTTGAGAAACGCCATACCTACAACATAAACGGTCGATTGAACTCTGTCAATTATTGACAAAAACTGTCAGAATCGATCAACGTTATTTTCGAGAGGCGAGGGTACCCTGCAACTGACGCGCATAGCCTTCGATCTCCTGGGGCATTGGCGTGACCAGCGTTTTTTCGAAATCTTCGCCGGATTCGATCATGTGCTTCAAATGCAGCGCGGCAATTTTCAGACACCAAGCGTCAGTAAGCGGATGGCCGACGTTACCGCTTACGACGAGAAGCGTGGGATGCGGCAAAGCGATCACGCGCTCTTCGAACGCTTCGCCTTCGGGCGCCGCGGCAAACTTCACATCTACCGTGTCGGCATGGCGAATGGAGATCCCGGTCTGGAGCCAATTGAAGTGAACGTGCCAAGTGCGGCCGAACGGATCGGGGCCGGCGTCGAATTTGCGGAAGGATTGCAGCATCTAGCTTTGATTCTAGTAGAACGGATGGTTCCTCTGCGACACCAGCGAAAGAAACTCGTCGCGGGTTTCCTTGCCCTCGCGAAAAGCGCCCAGCATCGCGCTGGTAACGGTGCCGGAGTGCTGTTTTTCGACGCCGCGCATCATCATGCAAAAGTGGCGTGCCTCGCAGATCACACCCACCCCCCTTGGTTCCAGCACATCCTGGATGGTCTGGGCGACATCCTGCGTGAGCCGCTCTTGAAGCTGCAGCCGGCGGGCGAACATGTCCACAATGCGCGGGATCTTGCTCAAGCCGATGACCTTGTCCTTGGGCAGATAGGCGACGTGCATGGTGCCGAAAAAGGGGAGCAGGTGATGCTCGCACATGCTGTAGAACTCGATGTCTTTTACCACTACCATCTCGTCGACCTTCTGGTTGAACAATGCCCCATTGACGATGCTTTGCACATCGGTCTGATAGCCGCTGGTCAAAAAGCGGAGCGCCTTCTCGGCGCGGTCCGGCGTGCGAACCAAGCCTTCACGCGAAGGATCCTCGCCGATCCTCGACAAGATCTTCCTCATCATTGAAGCGATGGATTCTTCGTCCTGCTTCGGTTGCATCACTTTCACTACAGCTTCGTTGGGCTTCATCACTTTCAATTCGTCCTCAATTCGAATCGATTTCGCTTGGTCTCTTGCAGCCGGATGCTTTTCAAGTGCGGCCAATCGCCGGGAAAGACTCCTCGCCAGTGCGTGCTGAGCCGATTTTCGATCACCAGCAGAATATTTTCCGAGGTCGGGACCAGGTCGCCCAAAAACTCGCGCACATCGGCGTTAAAGTAACGGTGGTCGAAATCCCGCAAGATCTGCTCGTGCACTAAACGATCTAACGCCTGGACATTCACTACCTGGCCGGAAACAGCATCGAGCGGCCCGGCGACGCTCACTTCCAGCACATAATCGTGGCCGTGCCCATAAGGGTTGTTGCACTTGCCGTACAACTCGCCATTTTGTTGTTCTGAGAGACGACTGGAGTTGAGCCGGTGTGAAGCGGCGAATTTGTATCGGCGGGTAACCCGTGTCATTGATCAGCTCCGAGGCCGCCGCCCCCGTAATCCACGTACAGATCCTCAGTCTCGAAGAGCCGAACATTCTTCAGCCTGGCTCGATCGCCTCTTAACTGAGGCTCCAGCCGCTTCCAGATCTCCGCGGCCACGTTCTCGGCGGTGGGGACGATCTTATCGAAAGGAGGCACTTCATAATTCAGGAAACGGTGATCCATCGGCTCGACCACGTTCTTCTGAATCACTTCTTTCAGTGTTTTCAAATCGAAGATCATGCCGGTAATGGGATCGGGTTCGCCTTCCAGCGTCACTTCAAGCACATAATTGTGCCCGTGGCCGTTCTTGTTGGATGCCGCCCCGTACAATTCACGATTCTGCTCAGCCGTCAGAGATGGCTGGCCACAGACGTGGGACGCGGAGAATTCAGCCCGGCGAGTGATCAGCATTTCTTATTATGGGATGATTGAGGTCGGGTTTAGGATACTCTAATATTATAGAAGCCAGGACCGGAAACGTTTCGGAGCGGCAAACCCGGGCAGGTATCGAAATGACTCATTCCAAAGTAGATCAAGCAATTAAGATTGGTATCGGAGCGCTCACGGCGGCGCTCGCTTTCGTCATCGTCTACACGATGCAGGAGCATATCGTGCAGGAAGGCGACCGCGCCCCTAATTTCACTATTACGACTGCCAGCGGCAAGCGGATCTCGCCGCGCGACTTCGGCGGAAGAGTGCTGGTGGTGAACTTTTGGGCCACCTGGTGCGCGCCCTGTGTTGAGGAGGCGCCGTCGTTGAGCGAGTTTCAGAAGGAATTGGCTAACTCCGGCGTGGTAGTGCTGGGGGTCAGCGTGGACCGCAGGGCGGACCTCTACGAAAACTTTATAAAACACTTCCAGTTGTCTTTCCAGACTGCCCGCGATCCAGAAGAAAATATCAGCGCGTTGTACGGAACCTCTAGATTTCCGGAAAGCTATATAATCGATCGCAATGGCAAGGTGGTCCGCAAGTACTCCGGTTTGCCGGAACGGAACGGCCAAGCGATTCCGTGGACCGATCCGGAACTAATGGCGTACGTAAAATCGCTGCTCTAAGCATGCCGCGTCCCCGCGATTGGTATCCCGACACCGATCCCAAGGCGCTGGAAGTGTTCATTGAATTGCAGCGGAAGATGACGCCGGCGGAGAAAATCGAAGCGGTGTTCCAGATGAACGAAAGCGTACGTCGGATCCGAGAGACGCGGGAACGAAAGCTTCATCCCAGGGCTAGTGACCGTGAGATCTTCTTGCGCGTCGCTTCGCATTATCTTGATCGAGGCACGATGTTGCGTATTTATGGCTGGTATCCGCCGGTTGACAGCGACCTGCGGGGGAGTACGATGATCGCCGAAAAGAGATTTGTAGTTCACTATACGAGCGGCGAGACCGAAATCGTGCACGCGCTTCAAGCAATCCAAGATGATGAACCCGAAGGCTATCTTGGTCTCGTTGACTCCGAGGGCGTGATAAAGGCCCTGTTTCATAAGCCCATCGTCGACCGTTGGGAAGAGTCTGCAGCAGCATAGGCAACCAGTTGCAAACCGAGACACAGATATCGACCGTAGTGCTGACAGCCATCGACAAGCTGCTCGGCCCCCGTGGCTACCTCTCGCTTCCGGAAGACCTGACGCTGTACGAATACGACGGCAGCGTCGACAAAGCCCGCCCGGACCTGGTGGTGTTTCCGAAATCTGCCGAGGAAGTCGCCGCCATCGTACGTCTGTCCAAAGAACACAATGTACCGATTGTCGGCCGGGGCGCCGGCACCGGGCTCAGCGGCGGGGCGATCCCTCGCGCGGGCGGCATCGTCATCTCGTTTGCGCGCATGAATCGCATACTCGAAATCGACCTCGACAACGAACGAGCGGTGCTCGAGCCCGGCGTAGTCAATCTGGAAATTACGCAAGCGGTCCAGGGGCAAGGCTACTTTTATGCCCCTGACCCATCCAGCCAGAAGGCCTGCACCATCGGTGGCAACGTAGCCGAAAACGCGGGCGGCCCGCACACACTCTGCTATGGCGTCACCACCAATCATGTGCTGGGAATCGAGGCCGTCCTTGAGGATGGAACAACCATAACCACGGGTGCGAAATCCCCAGACCTGCCGGGCTACGATCTCACTGGACTGCTGACCGGATCGGAAGGTACGATGGCGCTGACGACTAAAATCACCGTCCGGTTGATGCGCCAGCCCGAGATGGTAAAGACCCTCCTCGCGATTTACGACAACGTGGACGACTGCGCCGATTCAGTGGCAGAGATCACCGCGCGCGCCATTACTCCGGCCGCGATCGAGATGCTGGACGGCGTGATGCTGCGCATGGTGGAAGAAGCCACCCATGCGGGATATCCGATGGATGCCGCGGCGGTGCTGCTGATCGAGCTGGAGGGTTTGAAGGAAGCGGTGGAAGAACAGACTGAACAGTTGGAGGCCTCGTGCTTGAAATGCCACGCGCGCGAGGTTCGCGTGGCGCGATCGGCCGAAGAGCGCGAGCTGCTGTGGAAAGGCCGCAAGAACGCATTCGGCGCCGTGGGGCGGGTCAGCCCGTCTTATTATGTGCAGGATGGCGTGGTACCGCGGACTAAGGTCGCTCCGACGCTGCGCCACATCCAGAAGGTTGCCGAGAAACATGGCCTCACCATCAGTAATATTTTCCACGCCGGCGATGGAAATATGCATCCCATCATCCTCTTCAATCCGCACCATGCGGGTGAGCTGGAACGCGCCAAGGCCGCGGGCGATGAGATTCTGCGCTTCTGCGTTGCCGAGGGCGGCTCCATCACGGGCGAGCACGGCGTCGGCATGGAAAAGATGGAGCTGATCGCCGAGCAGTTTTCCGACGACAGCCTGGAGATGATCCGCCGCTTCAAGAATCTTTTCGATCCGGCCTGCCGGCTGAATCCCGGTAAGATGCTGCCCACCGGAAAGGGCTGCATGGAGATCCGGCAGCCGGCCGCGATGGTCATTTAGTCCAGGGAACTTCCATTTCGATAAACCTTTTTACGCCTTCGCGCCCTTTGAGCGTGAACCACAGGGTATTTTTTTCGCTGTGTAGATCGATCTGGTAGTCAAAGAATGGACAGCACTTGCGTTCCAGCACGGCCCATTCTGCCACTTGGGCGATAGAGACTTTCCCAGTATCCATCTGGAATGAGTATCCGTTCGGCAGCTCACGCCGCGCGACCGCCGCGGATCTCAGTTGCGCGGTGAGGCGGTCGTGAGTTTTGCGTTCTTCGGGTTGGAACGCCTTCAGGTTGCAAGCGAATACGGACTGACCGGCCGGGGATTGAGCGGCCAAGATGAGCACGCCAAGAAGTAGAGGAGCGAGTTGTTTCATGTTTGGATCTTAAGACTTAAACTGCGCTTTAAGTCAAGTAAACTCTTCGTGAATACTTCAAGTACACTTTAAGTTATCAATGACAACTCCCGTTTTCATGACGATCGGAGAGGTTGCCAAGTACGCTCATGTGCGCGCATCGGCCATTCGGTTTTACGAGAAGGCGGGCCTGCTTCCGAAGCCAGGCCGCTCCGGCGGGCAGCGGCGATATGATCAGAACATTTTGCCGCGGCTGGCTCTGCTCGATTGGGCTAAGGGATGCGGATTCACGCTGGAAGAGATCCGTGAGCTTTTCGGCAAGGCGGGTGAGGCGCCCTTATCGCAACGTATGCAGAAGCTTTGCCTTAAGAAGATCGACGAACTCGAAACCCTTTCTCAGCGGATCGAGTTCATGCGAGGTCTTCTCGAACGAGCGCAGAAGTGCCAGTGCATTGACGTCCAGGAATGCGGCCGCAGAATCCTCAATCGGCGTCGAAGTTGAACCGGCGGGTGATATCGAAGTTGTACTCGTAGTCCGCGGAATTGACTCTGCGGCCATAACAGAGGATCGGCACCGTTAACTCGTGCAGTGATCCGTGTGAGCGAACCTTGACGTCCTTTTCGACGGTGTCCAGATCGCCGAGGACGTAATCTTTCTTGGCAAGCACCATCAAGTCACCGATGCGGTCCGGCATCAGCATGAATTTCGAAGCCGCTTCCGCGTTGGTATAAATCTGCTCGACGGCCGGATGCTGCCGGAGGAGCTTAACAGTCTGGTCGAGACCCTTCGAATTCTTTACGTAGATATAGGACGAACCGCCCAGATTTTGGGCGTGCTTCACATAGCGATCTTTAATGATCGGGACGGCGACCGCTGCCACACCTTCACGCGCCAGCAGGCGGCCCAAGTCCACCGCTTTGGATTTTGCATTCATGGCATGATCGGCGCTCATGTAGATTTCGATATTTGGATGATCGTCGACAATCGAACCCAGCAATTTGTCCACCTGATGCATGTGCTCCAACGAAGGCGCTTGATCCGGCGCATAGGTATGCATCATGTAATCGGTGGTGGAGAGGTAGAGAAAGTTGTAGCCTGAGCGCAACACGTGGCGGGCGGCGCGGAAGGTCCAATAGTTCAGATCGGCGGAATACACATCGGCCTGGGGACCGGCAACCTTTTGGAGCTCGGGCGGGGCCTGCTCGGCGGCGGCGGCGAGATCAGCTCCTTTTCGAAGCAACTCCAGCAGCTTGCCCTTGGACGATAAAAAGGCCGTGCGATATCCGGCCGCGCGAGCCTTTTCGAATATCGTCGGCCGCAGCAGGAACTCGGGCGATTCCATGTACGTTCCTTTTGCGGTCGCCCGGTTGTAATAGTAATTTCCGGTGATGCCGTGCTCGCGCGGAAAGCAAGCGGTGGCGATGGAGCTGTTGTTGACGTTGGTGACCGAGGGCATCACGCAATGGCCTTCGCGATACATCCCGGCTGCCATCATGCGCTTCAGATTGGGAACGTCGCTCAGTTTCAGGTAGGCCGGATCACAGCCATCCATGCAGATGAAAACGACCGTGCGCTTGCGGCCGGCGGCCCGGGTTCGAACCGCTCCGAGCGCGAACGTCGCGAGAACGTTTCGGCGCGTAACGCTGTGGGACACTCTCATTAGATTATCCGATGCATTCGAACATTACACAGGCTGTCGCCAGTTATCGCGACGCGATGGTGGAGCTGACGCGAGAACTCGTCGCCATCCCCACCGAGAATCCGCCGGGCAATCGGTATGGCGGAGCGATCGAATTGCTGTGCCGCCGGCTACGCGAACTTGGCTTCGCGGACACGCGCGTCGAAGGCGATTGCGTTCTGAGCTTCTCCGGCATTGGCGATCGAACTCTCTATTTCAGCGGCCACTATGACGTGGTTCCGGCCCAAAGTCCGGCGCAGTTCGAACCGTCAGTGAAGGGCGCGAATCTCTTTGGCCGAGGTTCATCAGATATGAAGAGCGGCCTAGCGGCGATGATCTATGCGGCTCGCGCGCTGGCGGATTGTGGAGTACCGCTCGATGGCCGCATCGGATTGGTCTTTGTTCCCGACGAAGAAACGGCCGGCCCGCGAGGCTCGCCTTATTTGGAGGAGCGCGGTCTGCTGGGCCAGAACGCCGTAGGCATGCTGACGCCCGAGCCAACCGGCGGCGTGGTGTGGAACGCGAATCGCGGCGCCATCACGCTGCGGGTGACGGTGAAAGGCAAGTCCGCCCACGTGGGACGGCAGCATGAGGGTATTAATGCTTTCGATCGGATGCTGGAAGTAGCTCGCGCGTTGTCGGCCCTGAAAACCGAAGTGGAGACGCGCACGACGGATTTTCATATTGCCCCCGATGCCGCGCGGCGATCGATTCTCATGCTGGGCGGGCGCACGGAGGGCGGAACTAACTTTAATGTGGTGCCGGATCGCTGCTCGTTCACAATCGACCGCCGCATGAATCCTGAAGAGGATTTCGATGAAGAAAAGCAGCGCCTGTTCGCGGTGCTGGAGCAGGCCCGCACCGCCGGGATCGATCTCGAAGTGGAAACGCTGCAAGAAGGACGATCGTGTGGCGTGGCGGAAGATGATGCGTTTGCGCAGGCCCTTGCGCGCAACATCGCGGAAGTGACAGGTAAATCCGCCCAATTCGAGATGTGCCCCGGTCTACTCGAAATCCGTTTTTATGCCGAGCGTGGAATTCCAGCCTTCGCCTATGGCCCTGGGCTGCTCACGGTTTCGCACGGACCGAACGAGTTTGTTCCAATCGATCGCATTGTGCAATGCGCGCAGGTATACGCGCTGACTGCGGCGGAATTGCTAGCCACCACATAGACCCAGCGCTGCCAATCCAGGATAGAGTAACAAGGTGGATTTGGCTGAGGAGGCGATTGATGGTCGGTCCCCTAAGGCACGCTCTCGTATGGAGTTTTCTTATGCTCGCGCCGGCTTGCATGGCGCAAGGTCAGCCAGTCCCACGCAGGCCGCGAGGCATCTACGCTGTCGTCAACATCGAAGACAATATCAAACAACAGCAGAAAGCGAATCCTTCGATCACGACCGCCGCGTTGAACGCCTTTATCAACAATCTTTACCGGGATCTGTTGAGCAATCCTGCGATCTCAGGGCTGACGCTGCAAGTGCATTGGGATACTCTCAACCCCAATCCTCCGAGCGCCGCTAATCCTTATAACTGGAGCTATGTGGACGACGCCTTCGCCCAGGTTTCGGCGTGGGATGCCCAAAATCCAGCCCAAATTCCGAAGACGATCCAGCTTGTCGGCGGGCTTTCAATCGCCCACATGGATGTTGGATCAGCTTCCCTCCTGCGACCCGTTGTTTCAATTCCCAACACCGGCTCCTTTGACCACGTGCAGCAAAGTGACCTTCGAAGCTTTCGTGGAAGGCGGTGACGGCATGGAGCTTCCGTTACCTTGGGATCCCACTTACAAGAACGCTTGGCGGACCTTCCTGACGGCCCTTGCCGCACGCTACGGGTCAAACCCGGCGTTCGTTTCCATCGCCGTCGCCGGACCAACGGCCGCCTCAGCAGAGATGCTGCTGCCGAGTGGAACCGCTCTTTCTCAATCCCAGTTCGGAGGCCTATCGCCCAATCAGGTGTGGCTTCAATTGCTGGCGTTCCGCTACGCCGGCATGACGGCGTACCAGAGGTCGGATCAAGCTTTCATTGATGAATGGAACGCGGCGATCGACATGTACGGGCAGGTTTTCAGCGGCGTGACGCTAGTCGCAACCACGGGCGACGGCCTACCCAATTTTGCAGGTGGCGCCTTCACAATTCCCAGTGCCTTCGCCAACGACTGCACTGGTGCAGCAGACATGGATTGCGGAGCCGAGACGACGATCCTGTCCCACTTCGTGGATCCCACCGTCGGAGGAGCCAATGCCAAAGCCACCCAGGAAAGCGGGATGGAAGCCTCGCGCGTTGGCCTCAACCTGGATGTCGCCAGTGTGAAGTTACTATCGCAGAGAACCGCGCAGTTGACGTTGCCTTCGGCTCAAATCCTGGGCGGGTCGCAATTCAACACGTCTTTTGCGAATTTCACCTTGCAGGAAGGCTGCACGAGCACATTCCCGCCCAACGCAAAGGACACGCCCGTCGCATGCAGCATTCCACCCAGTTGTACTGTACAAGCGTGCATTCCGGTCGCATGCATCCCCCAGGCCTGCCTGGCGCCCGGCGTCACGCAGGCGGATTTGGCAAGTTTCAAGATACTGAATCAGGTCCCTGCCAAGGACTTGATCCCGCCCGAACAGGCGGAATATAACGTACTCAATGACTACTTCAACGGAACGGCGGCCGCCTCGTTCTTCGGCGGAACCCAGGGCACCGCGCCCCTCAATTATCTTCAAATCTACGCTCCGGACATCCAGTATGCGACGGCTAGAATCAATGCGCCGGCTCAGGTGGTCGAGACCAGCGGCGTCACCGTCGCCATGTCAGCGCAGGGCCTGTTGAACCTGGCGAGCGAGAAGCTCTTAGCGATCGCCGAGCCCGCGCTTCTTCCGGCAATCGCTTCGGGTGGCATCGTACCCGGATCGATTCAGCCTGGCGAATGGGTATCGATTTACGGAATCAACCTGGCCAGCGGCACCGCAACCTGGACTGGAAACTTTCCGATATCCCTCGGGGGTACCAGTGTGACGATTGACGGCAAAGCGGCTTTCCTCTCGTTTGTCAGCCCCGGACAAATTAATTTGCAAGTCCCGAATGACACATCCACCGGCACTGTGCCGGTAGTGGTCACTACCCCGAGTGGGAGTGAAACTTCAACAGTAACGCTGGCTCAGTTTGGTCCTTCTTTCTTCTTGCTGGACTCCAAGCACGTGGCCGCCATCATCCTGAGATCGGATGGTTCAGGAACTTATGGCGGAGGCACGTACGACATTGTTGGGCCCACCGGGACTTCACTTGGCTATCCAACCGTGGCCGCGAAGGCAGGCGACGTTGTGGAGCTTTTCGGCACCGGCTTTGGGCCGACCAATCCGGTCGTTCTCGCTGGCCAGGCATTTTCCGGAGCGGCGCCAACTACTAATCCGGTGACGCTTTTGCTAAACAACCTGAGCGTGACCCCGGCGTTTGCCGGCTTATCGGGGGCCGGTCTCTACCAGCTCAACCTGACGGTTCCATCGGGTCTTGGCACAGGTGATGTCTCGCTGCAGGCCAGCGTCGCGGCGTCGCGACCCCTTCAGCCGTTGTGATTTCGTTACAGTAGCGGGCGCGGCTCGAGGCAGTGGATGTATACTTGCGGCTATCGGATGGCCCAGAAACGCATCCTCGCGCTGGTTGGACTCTGGAGTTTAAGCCAGGTTGCCTATGCCCAAGGCCGCGCCTACATAGCGAATTTTGCCTCCAACTCGGTCTCGGTGATCGACATATCCAGCAACACAGTGATTTACACGATCGCGGTGGGGAACCAACCCAACGGAATAGCCATCACGCCCGACGGAACACGCGCCTATGTGGCGAACGGCGGCGGCGAGGTCTGGGTACTCGCGACGTCGAACAATGCCGTGCTCGCCAAAGTGATGGTGGGAGGCTACCCCAGCGGGATCGCAATCACCCCGGACGGAAGGCGCGCTTACGTGACGCGGGACAACATGAGCTCCGTCTCGGTGATCGACACTTCGAGCAACACCGTAACCGCCAAGATTACCGTTGGGACAGCCCCCGGTGGTGTGGCCATCACGCCGAACGGAACTCGCGCTTATGTGACCAACGTCGGTAGCGTCGCCGGGGGCGGGTCTGTCTCAGTGATTGATACATCGACCAACACGGTGGTCGCCACGGTGAACGTCCCGGGCCCCGTGGGTGTTGCAATTACGCCGGACGGAACGCGCGCTTACGTGGCGAGCCCCAGTGGCCCTCTCTCGGTGATCGACACCTCGAGCAACAGCGTGGTCGCTACGGTGGCCGTTCCGAGTATTGAGGACTCTCCCTTTAATGTCGCCATCACACCGGACGGAAAACGCGTCTATGTGGTGACTTTCGGCTTTGGCGGCAACGGCCCCGTCAATGTGATCGATACATCGACTAACACCGTGGTCAGCACCGTCGGTGTAGGAACCGGCCCATCTGGGATCGCGATCACGCCGGACGGAACGCGCGCTTACGTGGCAATTGCAACCAACACCATTGGGAACGGCCCCGGCGCCGTCACCGTGATCGACACGTCGAGCAATACCGTGGTCGCCACGGTGCCAGTGGGGAGCACGCCTTTGGGAGTGACTATCACGAAGGGCAGTAGCGGGCCGGCGCCCACGCCGGTCATTCCCACGGCTGGCGTCGTACCCGGAAGCGTTGAGCCTGGCGAATGGGTGTCGATTTACGGAACCAATCTGGCCAGCGTCCCGGCAACATGGACGGGAAACTTTCCGATATCTCTCGGCGGCACCAGCGTTACGATTGACGGCAAAGCGGCCTATCTGTCGTATGTCAGCCCCGGACAGATTAATTTGCAAGTCCCGAACGACACAGCCACTGGCGCTGTGCCGGTTGTGGTCACCACCGGCGGTGGGAGTGCAACGTCGACGGTAAAGCTGGCTCAATTTGGCCCATCATTCTTCACGCTCGACGGCAGTCATGTGGCCGGCATCATTCTGCGGGCCGATGGCTCAGGAGCTTATGGTGGAGGCACGTACGACATCGTTGGCCCGACCGGAACTTCTCTCGGCTATCAAACCGTGGCCGCGAAGGCAGGTGACGTTGTTGAACTTTTTGGCACCGGCTTTGGGCCAACCAATCCGGCAGTTCTGGCTGGCCAGGCTTTCTCCGGAGCAGCGCCCACCACCAATCCGGTGACGCTCCAGATCAACAACCTGAGCGTGACGCCGCAATTTACCGGCTTGTCGGGCGCTGGGCTCTACCAGATCAACGTGACTGTTCCAGCGGGTCTCGGCACGGGTGATGTTACGCTTCAGGCCAAGGTCGGCGGCGTGGTGACTCCTTTTGGCGCCGTGTTTTCCTTGCAGTAGCGACAGCGCGTCATTTTAACGCGGCCAGTAAGTCTTCCATCGACCCGTTGTCGCCGAATGTCTTGCTGATGTGCGCGTAGCGGTCTATATTGCCCGGGGCGAAGACGAAGCTGCCGCCCAATTGGAACGGATTGTGTCCCAGCTTGTGTTGCCGAAATCCCCCGCCCTGTGCGCGCTTCCGCGCCTGTGCGTTGTCAGAGCGCAGCAGGTGAAAAAGATTGGCGGTCTTCAAGCCGGCCGCGTGATAGGCCTGCCGTTCGTCGTCAATCAGTAATGGAAATGTGATTCCAGTCTCTTCACGAAACAGCGCGGCATAGCGTGCATCTCCCAAGCCGATGGCGGCCAACTTGGCGCCTTTACTTTGGAGCTCGGCTTGGTGCTCGCGCAACTGCGCGACATGCTCGCGGCAGAAGATTCAGCCGTAGTGGCGAAGGAAAACAATCACGGCCGGATTCGTCTGCCACAGCGAGCCGAGCCTAACCGGAGCGCCCGCGGAATCAGGTAGCGTGATGTCCGACAGCGCCGCGCTCAGTGAGGAAGTCACAAGGGCAATCTAGCACAAGACGGGTTTATTCCACAGCGAGAGTCGCAACGTTACTGCTTCGAGTACCCGAAGTAACGATGACACCTGGCGCGCCCAGGGGAACAGGAGGCACGGCGGGGACTATGCAGTTGATCTGATCGAGGCCGACGTAGCCGGGCGCGCGGCCTGCAAAGGTCACCGGGCAATCTTGGCCTCCGATTGTTACGATCGGCTGTTGAGTGGCGTAATCCAACCCGTTCTGCTTGGTAGTCGCGCCTAAACCGGTAGCATAAAGCTCGACGTAATCGCCGGCATGTAACGGATTGCTGGTCGAAACCACACCGTTGTTGGCAGCCTTGATCGCCGCGGCAGGGCCGGTTCCTGAGCGATCTAAAGTGAAAATGGCCGGCAGGGCGGATTCGACAAAAACGTTTACGGTGTGCTTTCCGGCGCCATTGCTCACCATAAGCGTGGCGAGACCGCTAGCGGCGTTGTCAGGAATCACGCCGTTGATTTGCGCGGGCGACGCGTACGACAAGGGGATCGGCGTGCCGTTGAAGGACACCTGGGCGTCGCTCAACTGCGTTGGAAACGGCAGGCCCGTAGCCTGCGCCGGTTGAGCAGCAAGCAACTGGCCATATATCGCGACGAACATCCCGGGCGCCAAGCTCAGCGGAAAAAGAGTCGCGGCGGCCGGAAGCACGCGCACGATCTGCGGGCCGGCTTTTACCGTGTAGGGCTCCACTCCGCCCGCGGGAAGAGTGACGGAATTGGTGATAGCCAGCGTTGGAGAAAGGACCCTCAGCGACAGAGGCCCGGCTGGGAACAGATCCGTGTAGGCGACATTGTCAGAGGGAATGTTTAGTTGCTTCAGAAGACCTAAGCGTGCCGCGGTGACCGATGAGAGTGGCAAGCTAATGTCGTCGGCGTTGCGCGCTTCCACGATCAGGCCTCCATCCACCGACAGAAAAGGATCCTTCTCTGCTGCCACGCCAACATTCTTCCAAGCGTCGGTTCCATTGAAGAACGAGACGATCATCTGCGCCGACTCGTGCATCGCTGAATTGATGTTGGCAATGCCTTGCGCACTGGAAGAACAAAGGCCCGCAAAGCTCACGATACCGCCGCCATTTACGTGACAATACGGCAGCACGTGCGTCCGGCCGGGTTGATAGAACTGTAGCGACGCGCTAGTAAGTGCGACTACGCCATCATCAAAGCCCTTCATTACGGCTTGACCAGTTCCGCCGTTACCGGCTGCTGCGATGGCGTCGACGCCACGCAGGTCGTCGGCCCCTTGATTCCAGGTGCCCAAGTCGAATAAGAAAGTGCTGCCGCTGGCGAGCTCACGCAGTTGCGGCGTCAGGCCGAATGGCAGTGAGGCACCCGTCCCGAAATGTGGAGTGGCGAGAAAGACGACCTTTCGCACTTCAATCTGAGCCGGCGGTTGAAACACGCCGGAGGTATTCTGCTTTCCACTGAGATAACTGCGCAGCACCAGGCCGCCCATGCTGTGGGCGACGACATCCACTTGTTCCACGGGCATGCCACCGACATAGTGAAGATTCGCGAGAAAACTGCCCAAGGCAGCTCCCAGGTCCTCGATCGTAGGCGTGCCGGATACACTGCAGATGTTGAAGAAGAGGCTCACCTCGCCATTGGCTTGAAGCACTTGATCCGCGCTTCCGAACGTGTTGGAAAATGATTCGCCCGAGCAAACCAGCTCAAACCCGTTGATGAAAACGACGGGTGGCTTGGATGTTAGCGGCACGGCCGTACCGGGGGGAATCAATTGCGCAAAGGCGCTACAGGCGAACAGAGCGCCAGCGAAAATGCGGAGCTGGCCAGTCACCGGCGTCTTTACCGAGTGGGCACTGGCTGCATGACGGCGCGGTTGGAAATGATGCGATCGATCATGCCATACTCCAACGCTTGGTCAGGCTCGAGGATATAATCGCGGTCTACGTCGCGTGAAATGCGGTCTACCGGTTGGCCGGTGGCATTGGCCAGAATCTGGTTGAGCGACTCGCGCATGCGCAGGATCTCGCGGGCGTAAATGTCGATGTCGGCTGCCTGTCCTCCCAGACCGCTCATGGAAGGCTGGTGGATCAGGATGCGCGAATGGGGCAGACTATAGCGCTTGCCTTTCGTTCCACAGGCCAGCAGAACTGCGCCCATGGAGGCGGCTTGCCCGACACAGTAAGTCACGATGTCCGGTTCTACCAGATTCATCGTATCGAGAATAGCCAGACCAGCAGTAATGGACCCTCCCGGCGAATTGATGTAGAGCGAGATGTCCTTCTCCGGATCTTCCGCTGCCAGAAATAGCATCTGGGCGATGACCAGGTTGGCCACATTGTCATCGATAGGCGTCCCCAGGAAAATGATATTTTCCTTCAGCAGGCGCGAGTAGATGTCGAACGCGCGTTCCCCGCGCGAGGTCTGTTCGACAACCATCGGCACCAGGACGGAATTTTGCATGGACGAAACTCCCTTCAAAACATCCATGATAGCGCGCTGGTTGGCGAAGCAGAACGTAGTCGGCTCGAAATCGCCTTCAGCATGCGTCTAGCATTGAATCATGAACACATTTCTTGCAGGAAAAAATGCGCTGGTCACGGGTGGTACACGCGGCATAGGACTAGCGGTCGCAGAAGCACTACTGGGCGCTGGCGCGGGCGTAGCCGTGTGTGGCCGCTCTGAGGAAAGCATGAAAAGCGCAGTAAGCCAGCTCACCAATAAGTCCAAAGGTAAAGTGCTTGGAAAAGTTGCCGATGTAAGAAGAAACACTGAGGTGGCGGATCTGTTTACTTCGATTGATCGCGAGATGGGCGCCTTAGACATCCTGGTGAACAATGCCGGTGTAGGAGTCTTCAAAAGCACCGCGGATCTTAGTGTCGAAGACTGGCAAAAAACCATAGAGACGAATCTGTCCGGAGTTTTTTACTGTTGCCGTGAAGCACTTCCCAGGTTGAAGCAACGAGGCGGCGGCTACATCATCAACATAAGTAGTTTGGCTGGCAAGAATGTATTCGCGGGTGGGGCAGCTTACAATGCGTCGAAATTTGGACTCAACGGATTTAGTGAAGCCATGATGCTGGATCACCGATATGAGAATGTGAGAGTCAGTTACGTGATGCCAGGAAGCGTTGATACGAAATTCGGTTCGGGCGGGGGCCCAGCGGATTGGAAGATCGCCCCGGAAGATATCGGGGAGATCGTACTGACGCTTTTGCGAATGCCGGAAAGGACGCTAGTCAGCCGGGTGGAGGTCAGACCGTCAAGGCCTTTGAAATGAGGCTTTAGAGGGTTCGGATAGTATGGCACGCAATTTGCTCTATGAAAGTCGGGAGTTGTAGTTGAAAGGGGCTCAGAAAATGTTACGGGTTAACGTTCCTTTAGATCCTTCGCGGACTGGAAGAGAAGCGGAAGCGCTAGAAACCAACCTGCGCCGCATGATTGTCGGTCAGGACGAGGCCATCCAACAGATTGTCAACATCTATCAGATGTACCTGACAGGGATGACGCCGCCCTCGCGTCCCATTGGGAACTTCTTGTTCCTGGGCCCCACGGGTTCCGGTAAGACTCGCATTGTCGAAGCGACATCGGAAGCGCTGGTGAAAAATGCCCGCGCGGTCATCAAAATTGATTGTGCGGAATTTCAGCACAGCCATGAGATTGCCAAGCTGATCGGCTCGCCTCCCGGATATTTAGGACATCGCGAAACACATCCGCTGTTGAGCCAGGAAGTGCTGAATCAGTATCACACTGAAACAATCAAGCTAAGCTTCGTACTTTTCGATGAAATCGAAAAGGCCTCGGATGCCCTATGGAATCTGTTGCTGGGAATTCTCGACAAGGGAACCCTCACGCTAGGCGACAACCGCAAAGTGGATTTCTCGCGCGCATTGATCTTCATGACCAGCAACCTGGGCGCAACGGAAATGAGCGCCTTGATGAATCCGCGGTTGGGCTTTAACGCCGGTGAAACGTCTCGCCAGAGCCAAATTGGAACACTGGACGAAAAGCTGAGCGCCAAAATTGGCCGCAGTGGTGTTGACGCCGCGCGGCGCAAGTTTACGCCAGAGTTCATCAACCGGCTCGATAAGATCGTCACCTTTAAGCCATTGGGGAGCGCCGAGCTCAAGAAGATCCTGGACATCGAGCTAAACATGGTACAGCAGCGAATCTTCAACACCGCTCCGGAGAAATCGTTTGTATTCAAGGCCAGTGACGGCGCCAAGGAATTCCTGCTGCAGGAAGGCACCGATCTAAAGTACGGCGCCCGGCATCTCAAGCGCGCCATCGAGCGGCTGCTGGTTCAACCTATGTCGAATCTGATCGCTACCGATCAGGTTCGCGGCGGAGACTGCGTGTTCGTGGATTTTGACGCTGAGAACAAAATGCTGAATTTCGTGAAGGAAGCCGAGGGTTTGGCGGTACATGCGATGGCCGACTTGGTGGACCGATCCATCTCGATCCCAGCCTTCGCCAATGCCGCCGGCGCACTTATCGAAGCTGCCAAGACTCAAAGCGCACGCTCGTCCAAGCGAGCGTAGGCGGCTCACAGAACCGGTTGGGTCGTGCAGAGAGTGTTGGGTCGCCCCAACACACCTTGCGGCCCAACTAACCCAGCGGCGAGGCTAGCGACGTTAGCTGGCGCATTCTCCCCGGCCCAGTTGAAGAGAATAACCCACCTCGTCTCCCCAGTCTTGATACATTTCCGGGAAGGTCTCGGCGGGCTTGGCCAAATCGTTGGTCATGAGACGAAATGTCTCCACTTTATGGCGTAGTACGTAGTCGCGGAAGGTTTCCCCAGCGAGCCGGTTTGAGACATAGTGCTCCAGCACCCTTTGGACCGCGGTAGGCGCTAGCCTCGCCGGAATGCTTTGTATGGCCACGCCAAAGCGCATGAGACCCGCCGAGTCGTACCCGCCACCTAGCAGCATCTGATAATAGGGAACCTCTTTGCCATCGATCTTACGCGCGTTGCCGTAAAAACCCAAGTCGCCGATCCAGTGCTGCCCGCACGAGTTGGGGCAACCGCTGATCTTGATCTGGAGCTTGCGAACCAGCGGATCAGAATGATCCCGAACTGTCCCAGCTAGTGCGGCCCCCAGACTCATCGCTTTGGTAATGCCCAAGTTGCAACTGTAAGCGCCCGGACATGTCGTGACGTCGTCGATTTCGCGGGCGCCTGCGTCAGCCAGGCGAATCTCACTCAAGGCCTTATAAACCTGAGGCAGCCTGCGAAGAGGAACATAAGCGAGCACCACATTCTGGTCCACCGCCACGCGGATAAGCCCATCGCCGGTAGTTCGAGAAAGATGCGCCAACCCCCGCATCTGATCGCCACTGAGATTGCCCTGCGCCACTTTCACGGTGACAATCGCATATCCGGTCTGCTTTTGCGGTCGAATATTGGTCTGGAGCCAGCGCTCATATTCAGGATGCGCGTGACCATTGGGGCCCAGAACGGGCAGCAGATCGCCAGTGCCCAGTGGTGGTGCAGATGACTGAAAACCACCAAAGCCGTCGGGCACCGTTTCCGGAGTCGGAATGCCGCCGTTGGTGACGATGTCGTGATACTCCTTCTCGATCTGTTCCTTCACCCAATCGAAACCGCGCTCTCGAAGAACAAACTTTAATCTGGCCTTGTTCTTGTTCTGACGATTGCCGTGCTTGTTGAACAGGCGAATGACAGCCTCGCAGCGATTGACGAGACGCTCCTCGGGCACAAATTCGTCCAACAAATGCGCCTCGCACGGCAAGGGACCAAGGCCGCCCCCGACCACCATCCGAAATCCACGCTTACCATTTCGAATAACGGCGCGCAGGCCGATATCGTGGATCGCGCACAACATGCAATCTTCTTTGCAACCTGAAAACGCGATCTTGAACTTCCGCGGCAAACTATCGGTGAGCTCTTTGTGCAGAAATGCGAACGCCACTTGGCGAGCGTAAGGTTGCACGTCGAAGGCTTCGTCTTCCAGCAGCCCACTCAAAGGGCACGCGGTCACGTTGCGGACGGTGTTGTAGCAGGCCTCGCGGGTCGTCAGCCGAACGTCGGCCAGCAAGTGGAGCAGCGGGGGAACGCGCAACAGCGGCACGAAGTGATACTGAATGTTCTGTCGCGTGGTCAGGTGACCTTTACCACCGCCGAACTCGTCGGCGATCAGGGCCAGTTGATCCATTTGCCGCGCTGTCAAAATGCCGCCAGGCACCTTGGTCCGGATCATCTGTACACCCGGTTGGCGTTGGCCGTAAATGCCCCGGCGCAAACGTTGGGCGCGGAACTGATCGTCAGTTATCTCGCCGGCTGTGAACTTCTCGGCATGGGCCCGGAACTCTTCAATATCGGCGCGGACAGTGGCGTCGTACTCCGCTTCAGTCTGAAGCTGGAGGTTCTCAATTTGAATGGCGTCTTCAGTCGTGGCCATATACTAGCATCCCTATAGAGATTACTATATTTGACCCCTAATTACAATCTGGCAGCTGGCGGCCGGCGTAATAGTTTAGTCCATAACGCAGAGACCGGTTTTCGTTAGCGACGCAAGTTATTGAATCCGGACTAGAACGCCACCGAGTTCGGGCCGACGCCTCGCGATCCAATGCAGGGTAGACATCGGTGACCAAGCGCACCACCGCAATCATCGTCAACAACGCGATAGCGGCAATCGCCCATTGGCGCCGGCCTTTCCACTCCAGCAGGACGCAAACGAAAGTAATCAGCAAGACCGGATAGACCCAGTTACCGGGGACAAAAAGAACGAACGTGCCAGGATGCGACAATCCCCCCGCAGCCAGTGCTGGTGGCAATAGTTCGCCTATCATGGGCGCCAGCGCCAGCAAAGCAGCACATGCGCCGAGCAGGCATGCGATCTTTATGGTCCGAGGCTTGGCCTCCGCGATTGCGACACCGATGAGCGCCGCCGCGGCCGGAAACAGCGGCAGCAAATAACCGGGAAGCTTGTTGCGCGAAATCGAAAAGAAGAGGAAGCCGAAGGCCAGCCAGGCGAGCAGGAACGCCGCACGTGGGTCCTTGAAGAGCCGTTTTTCAAACAGAAGCCACAAAAGCGGAGTCCAGGGAAAGAACCCCGCTACAAGAATGGGCACATAGAACCAGAAAGGCTGTTCATGTTGCAGCGCACCAGTCAGGTAGCGCGCGAAATGCTGCTTCCAGAAAAAGTCGTCGAGAAAGGGCGCGCCATTCCGCAGCGTTACCAGAACGTACCAGGGCGCCGCGACGACTAAGGTGACCGTTAGCAGCACCAATAGATCCGGCACGCGCTTTCGCCAGAACCATAGTGCCGGCAGAAAGAGAGCCAGCGGCACTAATCCCTTGGCGAGCACGGCCACTCCCAGAAGTACGCCGGCAAGAACACGAGCTCGTCCGCTTATGACCGTAATCATCGCGCCGGCAAAGGCCGCGGACATCGGCAAATCCGTCACGGCCACGCGACTGAAGGCGAGCCATCCGGTGGAGGTCCCCAGGATGGTCGTGGCGTAGAAAGCCACGCGATCGCCAAATTCGCGTCGCAACACCGCGAAGAAATAGATGAGGAACACGGCGCTCGTGATTGCGACGGGCAACCTCGGCGCGAGATCCAGGTCGAGTCCGGCTTTAAATCCCGACGCTGTCATCCAGTACAGCAGCGCCGGCTTCTCGAACCAAGGCTCGCCCCACAGTCGAGGCGTGACCCAGTCGCCGGTCTCGGCCATGGACCGCCCGACAGCCGCGTATCTTGGCTCATCGGGCCCCAGCAGACCGGTTCGCGTCAATCCGAAAAAGTACAGGAAGTATAGCGCCGCGGCGCCGAACAGCAGCAGCGCCCAGCGCTTCTGAACTGAGGAAAACAAGTCTTAAGTATAATGATTGGCGAGTGCGCCGATTCTTTATTCCCCGGTACTGTTCCGCAACGCTGGTTCTGCGCGCGGACTTCGTTACCTGCACTTGCGATGCAGCCAGACCGGAAACTCTCGAAGCGCGTCAGTGCAGCCTATGCCGGGAAGCAGAGAAGCAGCCTGCCGATGTCGAAGTCTTCTTCCTCAAGGATGCCAACCCCACTAAGCCCAACCGGTGGCTCGCACTCCCGCGAACGCATGAGCGCTCCATCGATTTATTGAATAGTCAGCAGCGCGCCGAGCTGTGGACCGCCGCCATCACAAAAGCGAAAGCGCTGTTCGGCGACCAATGGGCCATCGCGTATAACGCGCCCAGCGTCCAGACCCAGTGTCATGTGCATCTGCACATCGGCAAGCTGATTCCCGGCGTCGAAACCAGCCAATTTATTGCCGTTGCCAAGATCGAAGACATCCCGGTTCCAGCGAGTCGCCAGGGCTACTGGATTCATCCGCAAGGCAAAGTATTCCACGTCCACACTGGTGAACAAATAACCGAAACGGTTTTGGAGCGCTAACATGGGCCTGCTCGAGATTGCCAAGCTGCCGACCGCCGAGAACGCCGTGATTCACTTGAACGGGGCCGACAATATCGCTATTGCGCGGGTGCCGCTCTCGCCCGGCCAGGAGCTGCGCGTGAGCGGCCGGTTCATCACGGTGGAAGATCCAGTTCCGGCCGGGCACAAGGTCGCGATCGCCTCCATCGGTGCGGGCGAAAATGTTTTTCGCTACGGACAGGTGATCGGCCGCGCTCGCCTGCGCATCGAGCCGGGCCGGCACGTGCACACACACAACATCGCGTTCGAAGAGCTGTCGTTTGCCTACGAGTTCCCTGCCTCGGATACTCCGATTCCCAAGCCTCCGAAGGACACATCGGCGTTTCTCGGCTACCAGCGAGAAGACGGACGCGTGGGAACTCGCAACTACATCGCGGTGGTAGCCGCCAGCAACTGCGCCGCTCACACCGCTGAGCTGATCGCAGCCAGCTATGACGACGAAACTTTGCCGCCGAATGTCGACGGCGTCGCCGCGTTCCCGCACGGCGAAGGCTGCGGCCACTCCATCGGACCGGATACCGAGCAACTGCAGAAGACTCTGGCGGGGGTCCTCAACCATCCCAATGTATCGGCGGCCATAATTCTAGGCCTGGGCTGCGAGGTGAATCAGATCGATCATTATCTGGGTGAAGGAGCCCCGCATTCGGATCGCCTGATCGGCATGACGCTGCAATCCACCGGTGGGACGCGCGCCACCGTCGAAGCGGCCAGAGCTGAGATCGCCAAGATGATGGAACGGGCGGCCGCGGAGAAACGTGTTGAAACACCCGCGTCCAAGATTACGTTGGGCCTCAATTGCGGCGGATCCGACTCCTTTTCCGGCATCACTGCCAACCCGGCATTAGGCGTCTGCTGCGACCACCTGGCCGCGCTGGGTGGAACGGCGGTTTTGGCGGAAACCACTGAGATTTTCGGCGCCGAACATTTGTTGGTCAGGCGAGCGCGCAACCGGCAGGTGGCAGAAAAGCTGCTCGGGTTCATCGCCGGTTATAAGACCTATCTGAGTCGATTCGGCGGAAGCTTCGACGACAATCCTACTCCTGGAAATAAGGCGGGAGGCCTAACGAACATTCTCGAGAAGTCGCTGGGTGCGGTTGCCAAGGCAGGCACGTCGACATTGATGGACGTGGTCGATTACGCCGAGCGCATCACCTCACCCGGATTTGTTTTCATGAACACACCGGGCTACGACCCTATATCGCTCACCGGGCTGGCGGCCGGAGGCGTCAACCTGATCGCCTTTACGACGGGGCGTGGCAGCGCCATCGGCTTTCCCACCATCCCGGTGGTCAAAATTGCAAGCAACAGCGCGACCTATCGACGCATGCGCGACAACATGGACGTCAATGCCGGCCGCATCGCCGACGGTGAAGCGACCATCACGGAAATCGGGCGCGAGATCTTCGACCTGCTGCTCAAAGTAGCGTCGGGCGAAAAGACCTGCAGTGAGCGGCTGGGCCATAAAGAATTCGTGCCTTGGCGCATCGGACCCGTCCTTTGAAAATTTCGGTGCTTTGACAACTTCACAACGAGGCAGCTCATGATCATCGCGGATCTTTCCGAGATCGCCGGACGAGTCTACCCGGCACGGCGCAGGACGCAGAACCTGGTTGGCGGCGCTAGCCCGATCCAGGCGAAGAACTTTTCCATGGGGCATGTCACGCTCGAGTCCAATGGTGGCCAAGTTCCCTGGCACAACCAGGAACAGGAAGAGATTTATTTCGTCGTGGAAGGCACTGGAGAAATGTGTCTGGGTGATGAGAAAACCACTCTGGCGGCTGGGCAGGCCGTTTACATCCCACCGCGAGTGTTTCATCAATTGACCAACACCGGCCCCTTGCCGCTGCGCATGGTTTACTGCTACGGTCCGGCGGGCGACGTAGCGCACTGGCGACAGGAACTGGAAGGCACTTTGCCGCGCGCCGGAATCGAAGCTCCACCACTTCCGGCGGGTGCAAAGCCGCAGTGCTGCGAGAAATGAAGGAGCGAGCGTGAGTTCGAAAAAGGTTCATTCGGTCGGAATTATCATGAACGGCGTCACGGGGCGCATGGGCGTGAACCAACACCTGCGGCGATCGATTCTCGATATCTTGGCGCAGGGCGGCGTGAAGATTTCCGACAGCGAAACGATAATGCCGCGGCCATTGCTGGTCGGCCGGAACGCCGCAAAGCTCGAAGCTCTGGCTCAGGAGAGCGGCGGTCTTCCCTGGACGACCGAGCTCGCGGTCGCGCTCGAAGATCCCGCCTATTCGATTTATTTTGACGCGCAAACAACCGACCGCCGCGTGGACGCCGTTCGCCAGGCGATCGCCGCCGGCAAACACATTTACTGCGAGAAGCCCAGCGCGGACAGCTTACAAGGCGCCCGTGAGCTTTACGAACTCGCGAAGAACAAAGGAGTGAAACACGGCGTAGTGCAGGACAAGCTTTGGCTGCCTGGCTTGCTGAAGCTGAAAACGCTGCGCGAACTCGGGTTCTTTGGCCGGATATTTTCCGTGCGCGGCGAGTTTGGCTATTGGGTGTTCGAGGGCGACACTATTCCAGCTCAGCGGCCTTCGTGGAATTATCGCAAAGCAGATGGCGGCGGCCTTATCATGGACATGCTCTGCCACTGGCGCTACGTGCTCGACAATTTCTTCGGTCCGGTAAGAGCGGTTTCCTGCCTGGGTGCGACGCACATCCCGCGGCGTTGGGATGAAGCCGGCCGGCCTTATGATGCTACAGCTGATGACGCGGCTTATGCGACTTTCGAGCTGGAGGGCGGCATCATCGCGCATTTCAATTCCTCTTGGTGCGTGCGCGTGCGCCGCGATGACCTGCTGACCATTCAAGTGGACGGAACGCACGGCTCGGCGGTGGCCGGATTGCGTCACTGCTGGATCCAGCCTCATTCGGCCACTCCCCGCCCGGTTTGGAATCCTGACATCGACAGCCCGCTCGATTATTTTGACGGTTGGCAGAAGGTCCCGCAGCAGACTGAATTCGAGAACGCGTTCAAGCGGCAGTGGGAATTATTTTTGCGGCACGTCGTGGCCGATGAACCATTCCAGTGGAATTTGTTGGAAGGCGCCAAAGGGGTCCAGCTAGCGGAGAAGGGCTTGGAATCATGGCGAAAACGCGCCTGGGTGGATGTCCCGGCCCTGGAGGCTTAGCTACTTCGACTCCTCGTTCCGGTTATTGGCGATTCTCAAACGCAGGGCCGCTCCGATTGCCAGAAGCCCGAGGCCCAGCGTGGCAGCGGTGTATGGCTCCGGCGCGGTCGTCACGCTCTCCAGCAGAAAATCAGAGCCCGAATCGCTAGTTCCACGCTTCAGCGACGTTACAAAGAAATATCTGTCTGCTTGATTGATGGTGATAATGGGCGTGATCGACCCGACGCTAGAATTCGTGCCCTGCGCAATGGCCGTTAAGGACGACAATGTCGGCTGGGCGGTGTTGCTGCCGAAAATCGCGAAGCCATCCTTTAACCCGTTATCCAAAGAGGATAAGCCGATCGAGTTGACGAACGTCGAGGCGCCAAAGTCGAGCCGGATCACTTCGAAAGTGCTCCCATTGTTGTCGATTTCGTTGATGTCGCCGTTACCAGTGGTCGGGCAATTGGACGCCAGGCAGACACCTAGACCGAGTTCATCTGGGCCTTCCTGACGATTATTCAGAATGACGCCGTCGTCTATCCATATTGCGTTGTTGGTCTTGGAAACGTCCCAAGCGGACGCGGTAACCCCTCCGACTGTCACCGACTCACTCTGATGGCCGGCCGGCAGCGCCGTCGAAAAATTAATGGTGGTAGCGTCCGCGGGCAGAGACGCGAGAACGCCCGCCAGGGTGGCGAATGTGATTATGAACTTGAGCATGATATTGTTCTCCAGGTCCAGAGTAGTCGCGCAACGTCGTCCGGAGAAGAGTCCATTGCTCCCAAAGAGTGCCAGAAATTGGTACTGGTACCCAGCCTGAAGAAGAGATCCGCTAAGGTCGGGGGATAATCTGCGCGTGCAATGCCTGCGCCTGCTTTTCGAGTTTCCCGTGCATTTCTATAATTATCCGAAGCTGCAGGTCCGCTCCGGCCAAGTTGCCTTCGCCGAGCAAGGCTTTTGCCAAATAGAAGCGACCGGATTCCAGGTACGGTGTGTCGCCGCTAGCGGTCACATCCTTCAGCAACTGGACGCCCCCGGGACGATCATTGGTAAGCAGCAGGCAGATGGCGAGATAGAATCGCGCTTCCACCGATTGAGGCTGTGCGTCAGCGGCTGCCCGCAGGCCCAGCGCGGCACCGGCGTAATCGTGCCGGCGATAGCGCTCCATGGTGGCTTGAAATTCGGGCGAGCCTGATGTCTTATCGGCAGTCTCGTACTCAGGGGGCTCAAATCGGGCGAGTAGTGCGATTGTTTCGGGTGGAATGAGCCGCATGGGCGGCGGCGCAGCATTCGCGGTTCTGCCCAAACCCGCCTCACGATGCGATTGTACTGCCAGCCACGCAAACACTCCCACCGCTACGCCCAACACGAGTGCCGTAAACGTGTAAATCCAGACCCAGGGAAATCGAGGCTCTTGCTCTATATTTTATATTGTAGGGTACGACTACTCTTTCCAACGAGACACGATCGTGGGACATCAGGCAGCTCAGAATCGCCGTTCACGAATTTGAGCGGCGCCTGAATGCCGTGAAAAAGAGTTGCTCTTTGCCGTCTGGCAGAGAGTGGTATCCGTATCACACGCTTTCGACCATCGACCTATTAGAAGGCGTCCTGACGGGAGCGCGCAGGAAACTGTTAGCCTTGACCGAAGGTTACCCGGTGTTGGATGTCGGATGCGGAGATGGCGCGCTGTCATATTTCTTCGAGGACTTAGGTCTGACGGTGGACGCGATAGATCACTCGGCCACCAATTACAACGGCATGGAGGGCGTTCGGGCGCTCAAAGCGGCGTTGCACTCGGCAGTCGAAATCAGCGAGGTTGACCTGGACCGCCAATTCGCGCTTCCGCGCCAGACCTACGGCCTGGTCCTGCTTTTCGGCGTGCTGTATCATCTCAAGAATCCCATTTATGTGCTGGAGGAGCTTTCCATGCGTGCGAAGTACTGCCTCCTGAGTACCCGCATCGCACGACTTACGCCCGACCACAAGACTGAGCTGAGCGAGATCCCCGTCGGATACCTGGTGGGCGATCGCGAAACGAATGACGACTGCACCAATTACTGGATTTTCTCCGACGCCGGTCTGCGGCGACTGTTCGAACGGACCGGGTGGCGCGTTTGCGACTTCGCGACCGTCGGAGCAGTGGAGGCTTCCGACCCGGTGCACGCGGAAGGCGATGAGCGGGCCTTCTGTCTACTCGAGAGCAGCAACACTAATCTGGATCTGGATGCTCGTCTGGCCGAAGGCTGGTACGGGCAGGAGGGCACATGCCGGTGGACGGCGCAGACATTTTCGTTCGTCGTCCGCAGACCGCTGCTCACGCGCTCTACTCAGGAGTTATACTTTCGCTTCCTGCTGCCCGAGGTGATCCTCGCCGCGCGCCCGAGCGTGACTCTCACAGCGGTCATCAACGGATTCAAACTCCCTGCTCATAGCTACACCACAGCGGGTGAACACGTTTATCAGGAAAAGGTCCCGCATGCCGCCATGCGCGAGCAGCTGGAGATTACCTTCCAGACCGATGATGTCCTGCGGCCGGCCGCTCCGGATACCAGGACGCTCGGAGTTTTTGTGCCATTTGACGGATGGTTCCCGCTGACAATCGCTTGATATTGGTTGGGACACGGACCAACTACTGGCCTGGCTACTTCTTTAACCGAACGTCGCATTCCGCTTTTCCCTGGCAGGGCTTCCACGTTTCCGCCATTTGCTTGGCTTTCTCGATCTGCTCCGGGGTCATCCTGGCGACCACTTGGTCCAGGGCATCGACCGAGTCTCGATCACCCTCGCTTACCGCCACACTGAGCCACTTGACCGCTTCTACGTAATCCTTGGAGATACCGTGGCCGTTCACGTACATCACGCCAACATTCGATGCCGCCTCACGCTGTCCTTGTTCCGCGGCGAGTCTGAACCAGCGAAATGCCTGTTGGTCATCATGATCAAGTCCCTGGCCGTTGGTGTACATGATGGCTAGATTAAATTGCGCTTCGGCATGACCCTGATCGGCAGCGAGCTTATACCAACGTGCCGCTTCCTTGTAATCTTGCTCCACTCCCTGGCCGTTGTCGTACAGTGCCGCTATACTGAACTGGGCCTCCGGCATCTTTCGCTGGTCGGCAGCCAAGCGATACCAGTGCATGGCTTCTTTGAAATCTTGCGTGACGCCTTTTGCGTTTGCATACATGAGCCCTAGATTGTACTCGGCATCAACCATGCCTTTTGCAGCAGTTAGTTTATACCAGCGCATCGCTTCGCTATAATCTTGCTCCACTCCCAGGCCGTTGTCGTACATCACGCCTAAGTTGAACTGGGCCTGCGGCCAACCTTGATCCGCGGCGAGTTGATACAAGCGAGCCGCTTCAGCATAGTTCTGTTTGGTTCCCTGCCCGAAACGGTACATGTTGCCGAGAGCGCATTCGGCTTCCTTTAACTTTTGTTCAGCGCCCATCTGGTAGAAACGAAAAGCCTCCGAGTAATTCTCCTCGGACAGGTATAGATCTCCCAAGGCTAGTTGCGACCTCGCGTCGCCATCCAGGGCGCTCCTCATAAGACCGCTCCTGGTTTGAGCGAAGCACGCAGAAATCGTCAACAAGACAATGACAGCTTGATACCGCAAGATTGAAACTCCTATCAGTTAGGGTAGCGCGCAGCCTTGCCGTCCGTGCTACCGCCATGCGGTGCTATCGTAAGCAGGATGGCACGCATTGTAAAACCCTTGTTTTCGTATTTCGCCGCTGCCTTCGTGATGCTTTCTTTCACTTCGGCAGCCAACGCACAGCCGGTCGCGGAAGCGCAGAACATCTCGCTGGTCGGCCACAACGACCTCAACGGGAACGGCGACGGCGGCGAAGGTCTCGCCATCCAGCAATTTCCCGATGGCCGGCGCGTGCTCTATCTCGCACATGAGGGACAAAAAACTTGCCTGAGCATAGTCGACGTCACACATCCCGAAAATCCAGTGATGATCAACCAGATTCCGTCGCCAGCGCCCGGCATCACTCGCTGCAACTCGCTCGGACTCTCCGGCAACGTGTTGGTGGTGGCGAACCAGACGCTCAAACAGGGCCAAAAAATGGCGGGAATGTGGATCTTGGATGTGTCCGACTTTGCGCGCATTCAGAAAGCCAAGACCCTGCAGGATCTTCAGCTCTCGTTCGTCGATTACTCGGGGCCGAATTCCCGCGGCGTGCACTGCCTGTGGTTTGTCGACGGC
>Ga0210401_10001165_pt1 | contig 30842 bp, 26 predicted proteins | sample IncBWH32MmetaG_FD_150866 | JGI IMG/M metagenome (GOLD analysis project Ga0210401, IMG submission 150866) | Forest soil microbial communities from Barre Woods Harvard Forest LTER site, Petersham, Massachusetts, United States - Inc-BW-H-32-M | ecosystem: Environmental > Terrestrial > Soil >...
TCGTGGCCAAGCATCGCCTCCGTGATGTGGCGCGCGAACGCCCCCGCGGGCCAAGGGCACGTTAGCATCAGCGCCATGCACAGGCAAGGCAGAACGCGCTCGCCGGGACTGCGAATCGATAGACGGCGAGAATCAGGATTTCTGCGACAGCCGTTCGCGGATGCGGTCGCTCAGCAACTTGCCGTCGACCGTTTTGCCTTCCAGCCGAGCGCGCGCGGCCTTCACCACCGCGCCCATCGCCTTCAGAGAATCGGCGCCGGATTCGGCAATCGCGTCTTCGATCGCCCGGCGCACCTCTTCGTCGCTCGGCGCGGCCGGCAAATAAGCTTCGATGATCCCGATTTCCTTCGATTCCTTTTCGGCCAAATCTGGTCGCCCGCCCTTGGTGAACTGATCGATCGATTCGCGCCGCTGCTTCACAAGAGTTTGCAGCACTTGCAGCGACTCCATGTCGTCGAGCGGCCGCATCTTCTCGATTTCCTTGTGCTTCAGCGCGCTTTTCACCATGCGCAGCACACTAAGGCGAAGTTCGTCCTTCCCCTTCATCGCCGCGGTCAGATCGCTTTGTACGCGTTCGAGGTAGCCCATTTCGCTTGATTTTCTCCGCGCAAAGAATAGCACACGCTGTCAGACGCGCATCCGCAATTGACAGGACGTTGTTCGCTCGCTAACCTTTTGGGGCCATGAAAATCATCGTTGCAGACAAAATCAGTGAACGCGGTCTGGCTCTTCTTCGTGAAACAGGATGGGAGGTTCTCACACCCACAGCTGCGGAATTGCCCGGCGCCATTGCGGATGCCGAAGCGCTCGTCGTCCGCAGCGCCACCAAAGTCAACTCGGGCCTTCTAGAAAAGGCCGAAAAACTTCGCGTGATCGGACGCGCCGGCGTCGGCGTCGACAACGTGGATGTTGAAGCCGCCACGCGCCGCGGCGTCCTGGTGATGAACACGCCCGGCGGGAACGCCGTCAGCGTCGCCGAACACACGCTCGCCCTGATGCTTGGACTTGCGCGTTCAGTTCCTCAGGCGACCGCTTCAACCCACGCCGGTCGTTGGGAAAAATCGTCGCTGTCAGGCACCGAACTTCGCGGCAAGACACTTGGTCTTGTGGGACTTGGTCGTGTCGGTATGGAGGTGGCTCGCCGCGGGCGTGCTTTGGGAATGAAGGTCGTTGCGCACGATCCCTACGTCAGCCCGGCGGCCGCCCGCGAGCTCGAGGTGGAGTTGCTGCCGCTCGAAGACGTGCTGAAGCAGGCGAACGTCGTCTCTCTTCACACCTCACTCAGCTCCTCGACCGAAAATTTGATCAACGCGGCCGCCATCGCTCAGATGAAAAAGGGCGCGTGGATCATCAACTGCGCGCGCGGTGAACTGATTGACGAAGCCGCTCTCGCCGAGGCGCTGAAGTCGGGTCATCTGGCCGGTGCGGGCCTGGATACGTTCGCCGTCGAGCCGCCGAAAAATTCGCCCCTGATCGGTCTGCCCAATGTGATCGCAACCCCCCACATCGCCGGCTCAACGCGCGAAGCGCAGGAAGAAGTCGGCACAGCGATCGCGCAGCAGGTCAAAGACTATCTGGCGGACGGAATGATCCGCAACGCCGTAAACATGCCGTCACTTTCCGCCGATCAATACAAGGGCCTCAAACCCTATCTCGAGTTGGGCGAGCGTCTCGGCGCATTCGTCGCCCAGGCTTCCCCGGGGCGCAGCATGAGCAAGGTTCGCGTTCGATATGCGGGCGAGCCGGCAGAGCTCGGTTCGCACATGATTCGCAGCGCGATCCTTTCGGGAATTCTCAACGCCGTCCTCGATGAGAAGGTCAATCTGGTGAACGCCGCCGAAATGGCCGCGTCGCGCGGAGTTGTGGTGGAAGAGACTTCGCACCGCCGCGAACGCGGTTTCCCGAACACGATCGAAGTAACACTTTCCGGCGGTGGCAGCGAACTGACTATCGAAGGCACGGTTGGCCAGGACGGTACGCCGCGGATTCTTTCGCTCGACGGCATCGGTCTTGAAGCTCCGCTCGAAGGCACGCTGCTTCTTTCGCGCAACGTCGACGTGCCGGGCGTGATCGGTCGCATCGGCACCGCGCTCGGCTCGCTCGGCATCAACATCGCCACCTTCACGCTTGGCCGTCGTTCAGCCACGCGCGGGGCAGACGCTCTAGCGCTGGTTGGGCTCGATGGCAAAGTCGAAGCATCGGTAGTGCAGCATATTCTCGGTCTGCCTTCGGTAACCGATGTGCGGTTGGTTCGTCTGCCGGGTGCGGCAAAAGCTACAGCAGCGTAGGAATTCGCTGTGCTCTAGCGAAGGCTGACTAGGTTAGGCAGGCGCTCGTTGAGCAGCGCCAGTTCGTGAGCGAAGAGAGGATTTTCCGGAAACTCTTTGTTCAGTTCGACGAGCAAGATATGGGCGCGGGCGTCTTGATGCTCGCGCTCGGATGCCAGCGCGAGCAGGATCTTCGCAAACGGCCTCAGATGGTTTCCTTCGACCGCTGCGGTCTCGAGCTGATCCATTCCGCGATCTTTGTCGCCGTGAATCCCGCCGAACCACAAAAACATCTTCTTGTATCCCGGCAGGCAGCCGATCACGTAATTGCTCGTCCCGAGCGCCACGTAAGCGTCGCTCGCCGTGGGATCGACCGACAGCAGCGTCTTGGCCTCGTCCTCGGCCTGCCGCATGAGCCCCAGGGCCGTCAGCTGCTTCTTTTCAATGAGCTCGTCGTAGTTTGATTCCATCCCGTCGGCCATGGTAATCGCGAGAAGCGCCTGCGGATCGCGCGGATTACCCTTCAATCGCTGCTGCGCCGCTTGTCGTGCCGCCTGGTTAGCCGTAAGAAACGCGATGTTGTGATTGCTTGAGCTGTTGCCCTCGATGCCGCCGAGAAAGCGATTGTCATCCAGGAAGAACTGCGACGTCAGCACGCCCTTTGCGTTGAATTGTTCGTAAAGGTAGGTCGCCGCTTCAGCCGCTTTGCCCACCGGATCGGCAGGCTGTTCCTTCTGGTAGTCGCGGAATTGCGCGCGCGCACCGTCGAAGTCCAATATGTAAAGATCGTGGAATCCGCTGTCGAGAATCAACGCGGCTTTGGGATTCGGTACGAGCGGGGCGGTCGATGAATCGTTCTTCTTGGCGCCGGCCGCCAAGGCCAAAGGCGCGGCGAGCAGCAATACCGCGGCAATCGAGCCCGCGGCTCGCAACGTTCGAAGACGAGCTATCCCTAATACCTGCAATGCCGTCAAGTCCGCCACCTCGGGGCCTTGGGAAGGCCCGTTCCCTGCCTACCCTTACTATATGAGAGTCGGGAGAAAATCAATCGGTTGTATCTGTCAGTTGTGCCCGGGAAAGCAGGCAAAAGAAAAGCGTACTTTAGACAGGCGCGACCCCCGCGCGCTGCCGAACCAGCGCAGCCGGATTTGCCGCTTTCCACGGTTTTCTCGACAGGAAGGCGCTCAACGCCAAAGCCAGGCACATTAGCAGGAAGACTCCGTCTCGTGTCAAAGAGGCAGGACCGACCGGCTCATCTCCGAACCCGCAATCGCATTTTGTCTGGACGCCGCGAATGTACACAGCAAACATCGCAATCATGAAAACACAGATGGTAAGCGTAGCTGCGCTCGACGAAAACTTGAGCATAACTCCGCTGAGAAGTCAGACTCCGAGCAGCAATTCAAAGAACGGAAGGAAATGCGCCACAATTGTGACGGCCCATGGCGGAAGAATCTGAAAGCCATCAACGCCCATCGCGAATTTCGCAAGTGATAGGTTTATCGACGCGATCGACCAGGGCATACCTGCGAGCGGTTTGATCTTGGCGAATCCCGCAACCAGAAATATGCAAGCCACGGTGACTCGATCCAAGATCACAAGGGCCCGAATCCGAGTCTGGGTTGATTGCGTGCTCATCGTGTTGTCGCGCTGGGGAGTTTGAGCCTACCCGCCGGTTTGAGCGACGGGAATTGCCTCGCCGGTGGAAGAGGATTGGGGTTTGCGGTTAACCACAAACGATCCCACCACGAGCGCGATCGATAGGGGCAGGAAGATGAAGCCGTCGCGCATCATTTCCTTCGGTCCGATCGGTGGTCCACCCTGGCCGAAGCACCCGCAATTGATTGTGAGACCGCGTCGCCAAGCCGAAAACATCGCGTAAATGAACGCGCAAATCGCCAGCGTCGAAATCAGCGAAGAAATCCGCAAACCAATGCCGCTCGTCAGCCACAGACCCAGCACCAGCTCAAAAAACGGAAGAACGTGCGCGATCGTACTCGCCGTGCCCGAAGAGACCATCTGGTAGGAATCGACGCCCATCGCAAACATCGCGAGCGACGTTTCGACCGACGAGACGCTCCAGCTTTGCCCCGGCAGCACTGGTTTGAGCTTCGACCATGCGGCCACCAGGAAGATCACACCGAGAGCGACCCGCCCAAGGATCAGCAGAATTCGTCCCGATTTTGCGCGCGATTGAGCGTCCATGATTTCGTTTAGGAAAAACCCTGTCGCCTATTTCAGCAGCGTATCGAAAAATTGCTTCAAAATCGGCCAGGAAACATTGCCCGAGCTTTGGGTGATCTTTTGTCCGTTGTGATAAATGATGAACGTGGGCGTCGCGTTTACGCCGTCCTGGTTGCCAAGCTGAATATCTTTGGCGATGTACTGGTCGACGGGGCAGCTGGTGCCGCTTTTGGCCAGGGGATCTGCGCCCGGAGTGGTGACCTGCGGCGCCGGCGTCGTGCAATCTTTCATGATGGCTTGCACGCGATCGAAATCTGATTTCGGCATAGCCGCCACGACATACTTGGCGAGGTTTCCGTCCGCAGTCCAGGCGGCTTGATTGTTGTAGAAAGCGGCTTCGACGGCCTCAAATTCACCAACCGTCGCGGCCGCATTTGCCCAACGCGCCGCCTGGCCCGAATACTGGTGCATCACCAGCGGGAAATCGTGGTGCACGACATAGACTTTGCCCGACGCGACGTAGTCGCTGATCATGTAGCGCAGCGTCTGCTCGTAAAAGACCTGGCAGATCGGGCACTGATAGTCGGTAAATATCTCAAGCTTGATGGGCGCGTTCGGCGAGCCGTAAGTCTTGGTTGGCGCTGTGGTTGCGATCGTCGCTTTGGTCGGCGGCGCTTTGTGCGCTACAACCGTGCTCTTTGCCGTGGCTTGCGGCGGCCGCGCCGAGGACGTTCCTGTAACCAGGAGGCCCGCTAGAGCAAGCGCGACAAAGACTTGGCTTGCGCGCCCGAACTGGCCGCCCCCCGAAAATCCCCGATTCGCGTCTGCGTTCAAAATTGTCTCTCCGTCTCGCTAGCTCTTGAGCAGCGAGTCAAAAAATTGCTTCAGAATTGGCCACGACACTATATCCGAACCCACCGGCAGCTTCTGGCCTTTGTAATAAATAATGTAGGTCGGCGTTCCGTCGACCGGAAGACCATTTCCGGTGTGAATGTCCTGCGCGATATAGGAATCAACCGGGCATCCGCGCGCGACCTTGGCCATCGGATCGGCTCCGGGGACCGCTTGCGGCGCCGGCATCGCACAACTCTTCATGATGGCTTCGACGCGCTGGAAGTCGGCTGGCGGCATCGACTGCGCCACATATTTCGCAATATTGCCGTCGGCTCCCCAGGCATCCTGATTGTCGTAAAGCGCAGGCTCGACGGCCGCAAACTCGCCGACCGAAGCCGCTGCATCGGCCCAGCGCGCGGCCTGCCCCGAATACTGGTGCCGGATGAGCGGAAAATCGTGATGAACCAGGTAGACTTTGCCCGACGAAACGTACTCTGCAATCATCGAGCGCAACGCCTGATCAAACAGTGCACGGCAGCCGGGACATTGATAATCGGTGAAGACTTCCATCCGGATCGGAGCGTTCGGCGATCCGTATGTCTTTACCGGCGTCGCAAGCTCGGTCGTCACCGGACGGCTGGCAACCTTGTGCGTCGTAGCGCCGGTCGATGCGGATTGTGATGTCGCCGTTAGCGTCGCAGCGGCAAACAGGCCCAAGAGCAAGGCCGATCTAACCAGCGCGCCGACACCCGGTCTGTGCTTTGCCGAACAAGAGAGCCGCTTCATCGATGCCTCTGTGGTTTCTCTACAAACAGACGCATTGTAGCGCGAAATGTACCACACGACTTGGCGTGCCATTTCGGCGACCTTGTCGTTTTGCCAACACCCTGTTTGCTTGAAAGACTCTGTTCTGCAGACTTGGATGCGGTTCCTGCTCCGGCCTTTGCCCTGAGACAGCAGCCGCACCCCCCCAATAAGGCTCGAGCGAAGCCCCTCAACCTGCCACGCTCGTTGGGAGCCCGTAAGTTCTTGAAACGCAATGCTATATTAAGCATATACAGGAAACTTGACAATGATACACTCAATGTGTATTATGTTCTCCGTGCTGAGGATACGAACCAGGCCTTGCGCCGTTCGTCATTTAGGAGCTACACGATGAGTAAGATTATTGGGATTGATTTGGGCACGACCAACTCGGTTGTTGCCGTTATGCAGGGCGGCGAGCCCGCTGTGATCCCTAACCAGGAAGGCGCGCGCACCACGCCCTCGGTTGTGGGTATCACCAAGAGCGGCGAGCGCCTTGTGGGTCAGGTGGCCAAACGGCAGGCCATTACCAACCCGGAAAACACGATTTACTCGATTAAGCGCTTCATGGGTCGGCGCTTTGAGGAAGTCAATGAAGAGATGAAGATGGTCCCCTACAAGGTAGTGAAGCAGGGGGAGCACGTAGCCGTATTCGCGCAGGGTAAAGAATATACCCCGCCCGAGATCTCGGCGATGATTTTGCAGAAGTTGAAGACAGCGGCCGAAGACTTTCTCGGTGAAAAGGTCACTGAAGCGGTCATCACCGTGCCTGCGTACTTCAACGATGCGCAGCGCCAGGCCACCAAAGACGCCGGCAAAATCGCCGGTCTCGATGTGAAGCGCATCATCAACGAGCCCACGGCGGCTGCTCTCGCCTACGGTCTCGACAAAAAGAAGGAAGAAACGATCGCCGTCTACGACTTTGGCGGCGGCACGTTTGATATCTCGATCCTCGAAGTCGGTGAAGGCGTGATCGAAGTGAAAGCCACCAACGGCGACACTCACTTGGGCGGTGACAACATCGATCAGCGGCTTGTTGACTGGTTGATCGAGGAATTCAAGCGCGATGAAGGCCTCGACCTCAAGGGCAAGGGCAACGAAATGGCGCTGCAGCGCCTGCGTGACGCGGCCGAGCGCGCCAAGATCGAGCTTTCCACCACGATGGAGACCGAGATCAATCTGCCGTTCATCACGGCCGACGCGACCGGTCCGAAGCACCTGGTGAAGAAGCTCACCCGCTCGCGCCTCGAAGCGATGGTCGAGGACATCGTCAAGCGCTCGATCGAGCCTTGCAAGCAATGCATGAAGGACGCGGGCGTCGATGCCAGCAAGATCAACGAAGTCGTTCTCGTTGGCGGACAAACGCGCATGCCCATGATCCAGCAGCTGGTGAAGGATCTGTTCGGTCGCGAAGGTCACAAGGGTGTGAACCCGGACGAAGTCGTCGCAGTCGGTGCCGCAATTCAAGGTGGCGTGCTCGCGGGCGAAGTGAAGGACATCCTTCTCCTGGACGTGACACCGCTTTCGCTCGGCGTTGAAACCTATGGTGGCGTCATGACCGTGCTCATCCCGCGAAACACCACCATCCCGACCCGCAAGTCGGAAGTCTTTTCCACGGCTGCCGACAACCAGACTTCGGTCGAAATCCACGTCCTCCAGGGCGAGCGCCCGATGGCAGACGGCAATCGCACGCTCGGCAAATTCCAGTTGATCGGAATTCCGCCGGCTCCGCGCGGTTTGCCTCAAGTCGAGGTGACGTTCGATATCGATGCGAACGGCATCCTGAATGTGTCGGCCAAGGACAAGGCGACCAACAAAGAACAGAAGATTACGATCAGTTCGTCGACCAGTTTGACCAAGGACGAGGCGGACCGCTTGGCGAAGGAAGCTGAGGCCCACGCGTCCGAGGATAAGAAGCGCGTCTCGGAAGTCGAAGCGCGCAACAAGCTGGACAACATGGTCTACCAGACCGAGAAGCTGATTAAGGAAAACCGCGAGAAGCTTTCAGACGCGGACGCGAAAGCGGCCGAGGAAGCTGTCGAGGAAGCGCGCCGTTCGCTCAATGAGGGCAACCTCGAAAAGCTCAACGCAGCGCTCGAAGGCCTGACGAAGGCTTCGCACCGGATCGCCGAAACGCTTTACAAGGCGCAACAAGCGGCCGGAGCTGCCGCCGCTGGCAACGCGGGACCGAGTGGCGGCGCTGGTGGCCCCGAAGCCGGCGGTCAGCAACAGCCTGGCGGACAAGGCGATGTCGTGGACGCTGAATTTGTCGACGTCGACGAATCGAAGCGGCCAAACTGACTCGTTTTTCGCTTCGCGACGAGCCAAGCGCGCCGGCAAAGTCGGTCGACGCAGTTGACCGGTCTTTGGGCGACTGCGCTCGGAGTCGCTCGGGAATCAAGAACGGGGGGCAGGTCCGTCGCGGCCTGCCCCTCTGCACGATGGCACGAATTATTTTGATACACGACTCTCGAATATGAGAGCGGTCAGCTAACGCCATATGGCTACAACTACAAAAACCGACTATTACGAACTCCTGGGCGTAGCTCGCAAGGCGAGCGCCAAGGAAATCCGCGCGGCCTATCGGAAGCTTGCGCGCAAATATCATCCTGACCTGAATCCCGGCGACAAAACCGCCGAAGAAAAGTTCAAGCAGATCCAGGAAGCCTACGACGCTCTTTCGGACACGAAGAAGCGCCAGGTGTACGACCAATTTGGCTTCAACGTTCCCGGTTCGGGCGGTGTGCCGCCTCCGGGCGGCGGCTACGGCAACGTTTCGCCCGAAGACATTCATTTTGATTTCGGCGGCTTTGATTTTGGCGGAGGCGCGGGCGGCCAGAGCGGATCGGGCAGTTTCCGCGATCTGTTCAGCCAGTTCTTCCGCGGAGCGAGTGCAGCCCAGCAGCCGGTCCGCGAACACGAGCCCGGCACCGATCTTGAATATCAGATCGACATTTCGTTTGCCGAAGCGATGCGCGGCACTGTGAAGAAGCTCAGCTTCACGCGCCTCGACGTGTGCAATGTCTGCCACGGCGCCGGTTACGAGCCCGGCGAAGAGAAAACGTGTCCGACTTGCGGTGGCACCGGCCGCGTCACGCAAACAAGCGGCAAGATGCGCTTTCAGGTTACTTGCTCGCGTTGCGGAGGCAGCGGCAAGCTTCGCACGATCTGCCATAATTGCGGCGGCGAAGGCCGCGTGCAGCGCGTCGATACGCTCGACGTGCGCATTCCTCCCGGAGCGCAGACCGGTTCGCGCGTCCGTGTGGCGGGGCGCGGCAATGCCGGAGTGCAAGGCGGTCCTCCGGGCGATCTCTACATCATCATGAACGTCGAGCCGCATCCGTTTTTCGATCGCCGCGGCGACGATCTCTACACGGTCGTGCCGATCACGATCAGCGAAGCTTCGCTCGGCGCGAAAGTCGAAGTACCAACGATCGACGGCCGCTCGCAGGTGCGTATTCCGCCCGGCACCAACAGCGGCACGAAGCTTCGCCTGCGCGAAAAGGGCGCTCCATCGGCGCGGCATCAGGGCAAGCGCGGCGATCAGATAGTCGAAGTCCAGGTCGTCGTGCCGAAACCGGAAGACGAGCGCGTGCGCACATTGCTCAAGGAGCTTGCCAGCCTCGAACCTGAAGATCCGCGCGGCGATATTTTCACCCGCGCTGCCTTATAAGCAGAATTTGGAGACGTAACATGGTTGCTGCTCGAACCCGAAAAAGAGCCAAGGCCGGCTACATGATCAGCGCCGTCGCCGAACTCTACAAACTTCACCCCCAGACGCTGCGCCTCTACGAACGCGTCGGCCTTCTCACGCCTTCGCGCTCGCAGGGCAATACGCGTCTTTACACCGATCAGGACCTCGAACGTCTCGAGGTGATCCTGAATCTCACGCGCGAGCTCGGCGTCAATCTGGCGGGCATCGAAATCATTCTGAACATGCGTGACAAAATGGCGGACATGCAGTCGCAAATGGAGGCCTTTATCAAATTCGTGCGCAGCGAAGTGGCGCAGAGTTTTCACGCGCCTGACGACCGCCGCTCGCGCAACGCCATCGTCCGCACCGCGCCGCGTCCCGCGATTCGCGTGGTAAAGTGACACTCCCGAAAGCGGTTGTCATCCTCGGAGACCGCGGCGATCGAACGACCTGTCGGGGTCGCGGACCTGTCGAATAATCCTTCTCTACGCTCTCCTCGCGGATCACGCTGTGTCGCGCGACGCCAGCTGGAATATGGTCATCCTGTGAAGGACCGGTCTTGGTTTACTTTCCACAAGTCCCGCCGTTTTTTCACAGCCCGATCGCCTTGCGCTCCCCGCTCGCTGCAACTATTCTTCCAACATGGCACGGGCAGATTGTCCTCAATGCGGCGGCAGCGGCTGGAAGACCATCGAACGCACCGAAGAAGCCTTGGCTGCGTCGGCCTCCGGCAACGGAGCGCCCTCGTCTGCGCAAAAGGCGGTTGTCGCGGTCCCTTGTGATTGCACGTTCGGCGACCGCACCGAGCGCGCCATGGCAAAAGCCCGAGTCCCTGAACGCTATCGCCACTGCGATTTCGAAAATTACGAGACAGACAACGAAATCGAGGGCCCTTCGCGCTCCGACCTGGATTCCTGGAATCGCAGCCTCGCGCAGGCCAAACTCGTCGTCGAGCGATTTGCGCAGGAATTTTCTCCGGTGCGCGAAATGCAAAACGAGCAGGGCCTTTTGCTGATGGGTCCGTGCGGGGTCGGCAAGACGCACCTGGTCGTCGCCGCCCTGAAAGAGATCGTCGTTCGGGGACACAGCGGTCTTCTTTACGATTACCGCGAGCTCCTCAAGGAAATTCAGGATAGTTACAACGCGGAAAGCCAATCCACGGAGATGGGCGTCCTTGAACCCGTGCTGAAAACAGAAGTTCTCGTCCTCGACGACGTCGGCTCGAACAAGCCCTCGCCTTGGGCGCTCGAAACGGTCGGCCACATCCTCAACTCGCGCTACAACGAGAAGCGCGTCACGCTCCTCACGACGAATTATCTCGACGCCGATTCGGTCGCAAACAGCCCTTCGGCACCGCGCATCGCCGGGATGCGCGCGCCCGCGATCGAAGACTCGCTCACCGACCGCGTCGGCAAACGCATCCGTTCGCGCCTCTACGAGATGTGCCGCACCGTCGAAATCTATGCTCCGGACTACCGCAAAGAAATCCGCAATCTCAGCCGCGGCCGCGCGTAGTTACAAATGATTGCGGGCGATCGGGCATCTGGACACTGCGATCCCCCTAAGAATTGCTGGCTCCATCGGGGCGCCTTTGCCGCGGGTAATCGGGGCGGACGCGTTTGCTCGTCCTCGGCCCGGAGCGTAGACTAGCCCCATAGCGAAGCCGTTGAATTTCACGATGCCGCTCACAGACAATTTCGGCCGACCCATCACCGATTTACGCGTCTCCATCACCGACCGCTGCAATTTCCGCTGCGTCTACTGCCGGTCCGGTGAAACGGACGTCCCCGGCGCCGAACGCCTCTCGTTTGACGAATACGAGCGCGTGGTCCGCATTCTGGTCGGCCTTGGTATTCGCAAGGTGCGCGTTACGGGCGGCGAACCGCTCGTTCGTCCGGGCGTCGCCGAATTTCTCGCGCGCCTGAAAGCTCTCGGCGTCGGCGACCTCTCGCTCACCACCAACGGCTACACGCTTGCCGAACGGCTCGATAACCTCATCGCGGCCGGCCTCGATCGCATCAACATCAGCCTCGACTCGCTCAGGCAGGAGCGCTTCGAAGCGATTACCCGCACAAAAACCTTTGAACAGGTGATCGCGAGCATCGAAGCTGCGCAAGGTTCCCGTCTCCGGCCCGTCAAAGTGAATGCGGTTCTCGTACGCGGCCTCAATGACGATGAAATCGAGGATTTCGCCCAATTCGCACGCGATCTCAATCTCACCATGCGCTTCATCGAATTCATGCCGCTCGATGCCGGCCACACATGGACGCGTGATCGCGTGGTCACCGCCGCCGAAATTCATCAGCGCATCTCGGCCAGATGGCCGCTTGAGCCTGTCCCTCACGAGAGGAGCGAGACGGCTCGCCGCTATCGCTTCGCCGACGGACGCGGTGAAATCGGGCTTGTCGCGCCGGTCTCGCAGCCATTCTGCGGATTCTGCTCACGCATTCGCCTCACGGCCGACGGCAAATTGCGTACCTGCCTGTTCAGCAAGGAAGATCACGACTTGAAATTTCTGCTGCACGGCGGCGCCACTGACGATGAAATCGCAAACCAGATTCGCTCCATCATCGCGCAAAAGGAAAGAGGCCATCGCATCAACGAACCCGATTTCGTCCCGCCCGCGCGTTCCATGGTCTTCATCGGCGGCTGAACTTGGCTGTTTCTGATCGCAGGGGCGCCGCTTGCTGCGTGTGGCTTTTTTGTGTGTAGTCTTATCCATCCCGGGACTGTAATCTGTCGTTGTCAGCGCGAGCTTTGGAGCTCATCCAGATGTCGGAAGACGAAGGCAAAATTTTCTCGCTCACCGAAGCCGAACGGCTTCGCGTCGAGCTTGAGCCGATCCTCATCGAAGCGATGGAAACGCGGCGCAAGCTTTCCGGCTATGACGAGCAGCTGGGCGGCCTTGCAGAACGCATTCAGCGCTCTGGCGGCATGCAGGTTCCCTACGAACGCATCGCGAAACTCCGCATCGAACGCAATCGCCTGCAGGAGGCGATCGAAACCGCACTTGATCGCATTCAATCGACCGGCTGCGTGGTGAAAGACCTCGATATCGGCCTGCTCGATTTTCCCGCCCGCATCGACAATCAAGATGTGTACCTCTGCTGGAAACTCGGCGAGGACCGCATCCGTTTCTACCATCGCCAGGACGAAGGCTTCGCTGGCCGTAAACCCATCGACCCCCGCGACGCCGACTACCAAAATCCCATTCAGTAGGGTCCTGCCGAATCAGCTGTGTAGAACGATTGCGTCACTTTTCGAGGGAGATGGCGCAGCCGCCGTGTCTCTGAGTAGCCCGCGACAGGCGAGTCTTTGCCTCGACCCGTTCGCGCGATATCATTCCGAGCAACCCGATGAAAAAGCGATTCTGGATCGCCGCCACGACTGCGCTCGTCGGCGCCGTGGTCATTGTCTGGATTTTGCCTCGCGCCGTCGAATCACGCTTCAACCGTATTGTGCCGCGCATGGAACCAACCGTTTCGCACGCAGCCGGTGACCTGCATCAAAAGCTCGCGATCGTGGATTTGCATGCAGATAGCTTGCTTTGGGGCAGAAATCTTCTACACCGATCGGACCTAGGCCACGTGGACGTCCCTCGCCTTCAGCAGGCCAATGTCTCGGTTCAAGTGTTCGGTGTAGTCACCCAGGTTCCGAGGGGCTTGAATCTGAATCAAAATGGGGCTGACACTGACCGCATCACTTATCTCGCGCTTGCCGAAGCATGGCCTCCTTACACCTGGACAAATCTGTTGAATCGAGCCCTCTATCAGGCCAGTCGTCTTCAGCAAATGGCCGACAAATCACAGGGCCAACTCGTTTTGATAAAAACGTCGAGCGATCTCACGGACGTCTTGGCTCGGCACAGGCAGGATCGCCGAGTGGTTGGCGGAATTCTTATGCTCGAAGGCGCGCAGCCGTTGCGAGGCGATGCCAGTAAGCTCGACACACTCTATGACGCCGGATTCCGCATCATATCGCTCACGCATTTCTTCGATGACGAGCTTGCCGGCTCATCAACTGGCATCGCCAGGTATGGTCTCACAGATCACGGCCGGGAAGTCGTCAGAGCCATGGAGGCGAAACACATTCTCGTCGATCTCGCTCATGCCTCGAGCGCGACGATTGCAGACGTCACCGCCATTGCTACTCGGCCTGTGATCGTTTCCCATACAGGCGTCAAGACGGTGTGCAACAACGGCCGGAATTTGTCTGACGCCGAAATTCATGCTGTAGCCATGACTGGCGGCGTAATCGCGATCGGATATTGGGATACGGCGATCTGCGGTTCGGACGCGCGGGCTATCGTCAAAGCCATTCGCCACGTCGTCGATGTTGCCGGCATCGGGAGTGCCGCACTCGGCTCAGATTTTGATGGTTCGACAACGATGCCATTCGACACAACCGGCCTTCCGGAAATCACCGAGGCACTCGCTGAAGAGGGTTTTTCGGAAACCGAGATAAACCTCATCATGGGCGGCAACGCGCTCCGCGTTCTGCAGCAATCTCTTCCATAACTTCAATTCGAATTTGCCGCTCTAATCCCAACTCCGGTGTCGATTCGAAACCGCCCGCAGGTTGGTATCTTCAATCTCTTTGAAACTCAGCACGGGCCGTCAGATTTGCATCGCGTGATACCGTGGAAGCGGTCGAATGCGCGCCGCAAAATGATTCGGCGCAAGAAAACCAAGACACAAGTCGCGGGCGACCGAAGAGTTGGCTGGATTTCGAATCGCTCCTAAGCTCTTAGCGTTCATCGCAGACGCCCGTTCGAATCTCGACACACTCGGGGTATCCTCATCATGACTTCTTCCACTGAAAACCGCCTCAAAAATTCCGCAAGCCCTTATCTTCGCTCGGCCTCGCATCAGCCGATCGACTGGCACGAATGGGGCGAAGAGGCCTTTGCAAGAGCGCGCGCAGAGCAAAAACCAGTCCTGCTCGATATCGGCGCCGTGTGGTGCCACTGGTGCCACGTCATCGACCGCGAAAGCTACGAAAATCCGGAAATCGCTGCGCTGATCAACCAGCTTTATGTTCCTGTAAAAGTGGATCGCGATGAGCGCCCCGACGTCGACTCGCGCTACCAATCCGCTATCAGCGCAATCTCCGGGCAGGGCGGCTGGCCGCTCACTGCGTTTCTCACGTCGGACGGCAAGCCGTTTTTTGGAGGCACCTACTTTCCTCCCGAAGACACCATGGGCCGCCCTGGTTTCAAGCGCGTGCTCCTCGCCGTAGCGGATGCGTTCGAAAAGCGCCGGACGGAAATTGATAAGTCGGCGCAGACGCTCGAAGAAGCGGTCGCAAAAGCAGAGGTTTTTCACGGCGCCCGCGGCGAATTCGATCCTTCGGTAATCGAAACCGTCGTCGAAGCCTCGGTCAAACTTTTTGACCCGACGCATGGCGGTTTCGGGCAAGCTCCGAAATTCCCCCACTCGTCGACGATTGAACTTCTGTTTGAGCGCCAAAAATGGCCCGACGGCGCCGCCCTCCAGCCGGTGATCGAAAAAACGCTCGATGGAATGGCAGCGGGCGGCTTCCACGACCAGATCGGGGGAGGCTTTCACCGCTATTCGGTCGATGAACGCTGGTGCGTCCCGCACTTTGAGAAAATGTCGTACGACAACTCGGAGCTTCTGAAAAACTATCTCCACGGTTTTCAGTCGCTCGGACTGCCCCACTATCGCGCGGTCGCCGAAGACATCATTTTCTGGGTCAATGGCGTGCTCTCTGACCAACAGCGCGGAGGTTTCTACGCCAGCCAGGACGCCGATCAAACGCTCGACGATGACGGTGATTATTTCACGTGGACACTGGCCGAGTTGCGGGCCGTGCTCTCTTCGGACCAGTCGCGCGTCATGGAGCTTTACTACGACGTGGCAGAACACGGCGAGATGCACCAGAATCCCGCCAAAAACGTCTTGTGGGTGGCCGAAACCGTGCAGGGAATCTCGCGGAAACTGAAACTTTCAGAAGATGAAGTAACGCGCATCATTGCAGGGTCGAAAGCCAAGTTGCTTGCGGCGCGTCGCGAACGCCGTCCCATTCCGACGATCGATCAAACACTCTATATCGCTTGGAACGCCATGTTCGTCTCGGCTTATCTGGAAGCGGCCAACATTCTCGGCCGCCAAGATTGCCGCGCCTTTGCACTCAAGACTCTCGACCGGCTTCTCGCCGAAGCATGGGACCCGTCCCGCGGCTTCCAGCATCGTGCCGGCGGCCCGCGCCTGGAAGGCTCGCTCGACGATCAAGTCTTTGGCGCCGCTGCGCTTCTTGACGCCTTCGAATCGACGCTCGATTCGCGATACTTCGCTGCTGCCGAGCGCACCATGCGCCTTGCGGTTGAGCGTTTCGGCGATCCTGACGGCGGCGGCTTTTTCGATCGGCCCGCTGACGCGGCTCCGATGGGCGGTCTCGAAGTCCGGCGAAAACCGCTGCAGGATTCCCCCACGCCCGGAGCAAATTCAATCGCGGCAATCGTCTTAGACCGCCTTTACGGATTCACCGGCGAACGGCTCTACCGGCAGTGGGCGGAAAAAACGCTGGAAGCGTTCATTGGGCTGATCCCCAATTACGGACTGTTCGCCGGGACGTACGCCTTGGCGGCTCTGTTGCACGCGCGCCACGCGCTGCAAATCGTGATCACCGGCGCCGCGAATGATCCGCTGGCAGCGGCCCTTGAAAACGCAGCGCAAGAACTCTATCGGCTGGGAAAAGCCGTTCTGCGAGTGACGCCCGAGCGGCTTGCCTTGTCCACGCTCCCGCAAGCGTTGCGCGAAACACTGCCGAATCTCGATGCCGGCAAGGCGCAAGCCTTCCTCTGTGTCGAGACAACTTGCTTCCCGCCGGTTGGCGATGCCGCCGCGCTCAAAAATCTGCTCGCGACCGTCGGTCTGCCATCTGCAATCGCGCGCGCCAAAAAAGAAGGGGAATCCTGAACACGCATTTGGCGAATTTCCGCCGGTGCGGATTGGCGAACATCGGTCGCACCTGCCTCGTTGCGCCGCCTGCCGATGCGCTAGAATGATTTCATCCAGATGGAAGAAGGTTCGCAGATTCCGCAGGAAACGCCGACCTCGCGAATGAGGATCGCCGGAGGCGGCTTCTTCGGCCGCCTCATTTTTTCGTTTCTCGTCCTTTGCGCGATCGGTTTGGGAGTCGCGCTCGGTCTTCTCTTTGTTTACGCGAGCGATCTGCCGGAGATTCACGCTCTGGAAGATTACCGCCCGAACGTTGTCACCGAACTCTATGCCGACGACGGCCAGCCGATCGGCACGTTTGCTTTGCAGCGCCGCATTCTACTCGCCTACGATCAGATCCCTCAGATCCTCAAAGACGCCATTATCAGCACCGAAGATCAGCATTTCGAGGATCATTTCGGTATCGACATTCCACGTGTAATGCAGGCCGCATATCGCGACTTGCTTCACCGGCGCGTCGTCGAAGGCGCGAGCACGCTGACGATGCAACTCGCGGGCGGCCTTTTCCTGAACCGCGCCGACCGAAGCGCCAAGCGAAAGATTCAGGAAATGCTCCTCGCTCTGCAAATCGAGCGGCACTACACGAAAGATCAGATCTTCACGATGTACTGCAATCAGATCTATCTCGGCAGCGGCAACTACGGGATGGAAGCGGCGTCGGAATACTACTTCAGCAAGCCGGTTGGACAGCTCACGCTTCCGGAGGCGGCGACACTGGCCGCCATCATTCGTGGGCCGATCTATTCGCCCGTCATTCATCCGGACCTGACGCTCGCCCGTCGCAATCTGGTTCTTTCGCTGATGGTGCGCAACGGCAAGATCAAGCAGTCACAGGCGGACGCCGCCGCGAAACAGCCACTCGGGTTGCGCGTCGAGTCGGGCAAGATCGACCTCGCACCTTATTTCGTAGAAGACATCCGCGAATATCTCGAGCACACCTACGGCACAGAAGCCGTCCACGAGCAGGGACTGCGCGTTTACACCACGCTGAACGTGCAGATGCAGAAAGCCGCCGATCAGGCGGTGCGTGATGGTCTGCACTCCTATGACCGGCGCCATGGATGGCGCGGTCACCTGCCGAATATTCTCGATCAGCATCTCGGCACCCTCGAGAAATACCAGAACGATGATTGGCGCAGCGGAATTGAGAAAGGTGACTACGTCACCGGTCTTGTCACGTCGGTCCAGACCACATTCGCCTGGATAAAGATCGGGGCGTACAAGGCGATGCTCACGCCCGTCGATTTTGCCTGGACCCAGCACAAGTCTCCGGCCGACATTCTCAGGGTGGGAGACCTGGTCAGCGTTTACATCAAGAGCGTTGCAGGCACTTCTGCCGAAGTCGAGCTCGAACAGATACCGGGCGCGCAAGCGTCGTTGCTCGCAATCGACAACGCTTCGGGCGAAGTCAAAGCCATGGTCGGCGGCTACGATTTTGACGAATCGAAGTTCAATCGCGCGACACAAGCTTTTCGCCAGACCGGAAGCTCGTTTAAGGTGTACGTCTACGCCGAGGCAATCGAACAGGGTGGGTCGCCGTTCGACGTTGTGACTGATGAACCGGTCAGTTTTCGAAGCGGAGGACAGGAATACACGCCTCACAACTACGACGAGAAGTTCGAAGGCCGTATCACCCTCCGCCGCGCGCTTGCTGATTCGCGCAACATTCCGGCCGTAAGGCTGCTTGACCATGTCGGGATCCAAAATGTGATTGAGCTTGCTCGCAAAGCGGGTATCTCGAGCCCCTTGCCGCCTTATCTCCCTCTTGCACTTGGCGCGGCTGATCTGACGCTCATGGAGCACACTTCGGCCTTCACGATTTTTGCCGACGACGGCATTCACATCCAACCGCACGAAATCCGCCGCGTTACGACCTACGACGGCTCGATCCTTGAAGAAGCGCACCCCAACGTGACAGACGTCATCAAGCCGGATACCGCGCGCACGATGGTCGCGATGCTAGAAGATGTTGTTCAGTTCGGCACCGGCGTTCGCGCGAAAGAGCTTGGCCGGTTTTCCGGCGGAAAGACGGGAACCACGAACGATTTCACCGACGCTTGGTACATCGGATTCACTCCGCAGATCACGGCCGGAGTTTGGGTCGGAAATGACGACAAGCGTGTCTCGCTCGGGTCAAAAGAAACCGGCGCGCGGGCGGCTCTGCCGATTTGGCTAGAGTTCATGCAGCAAGGGATGCAGGGGATGCCGATTCAGGACTTCCCGAACGTCACACCGCTCGAAAGAGTCGCCCCGACCCAGCACGTCGAAGTCGATACGGCAGACACCGCGCCCCCTGCCGACGCAGCCGAACAAGGTCTGGCTCCATCGAACAACGCCGCTCCACCTGCCCAAGAGAACAAGACTCCGTCCGCGAATGTCGCCCCGGCTGACCCGATCGCCGCGCCGAAGCAGTAGCCTGACAAAATCACTTTTTGCGAAACGGATCCCAGCCAAGCGAAGCAAGGCTGCGTGTGTCCCGCTGGTCTCGGACCAGGGAGACGCCGCTCCCACGATGAATTTCACCGATCGCCGCAAGGTTCCGAAAACCCGGCGCTTTCCGAAGCCCCGACAGCAGTTGTTTTGGCACGGTAAAGAGCAATTCATAGTCATCTCCGCCGTGCAAGGCCATGTCGAGTGGATTGGCTCGCTTGCCACCGAGGCGCCGGGCGATCCAGCCGGGAATATTTACCTGAGGAATCTTCGCCTCAAATAGCCGTGCGCCCACGCCGCTTGCGCTCGATAGTCGTGCAAGGTCGGTAGAGAGTCCGTCAGAAATGTCCATCATTGCCGAAGCTAGGCGACGCTCCGCCAGAAATCGACCGAGCTCCAGCCGCACCTGTGGGTAAAGATGCGGCTGGAGCAACTTGCCAAGGTTCCGATTCTGCGCCAGACCACGCCTTACGATTTCAAGCCCGAGTTGCGCTCGCCCCAGGGCGCCGCTCACGAACAAGACGTCGCCCGGTCGTGCCCCGGATCGGGTCACGGCGAGGCCTCTTGCCATCTCCCCGAAGACGGTGATTCCGATCGATATCGAGTCACTCTGCGTCGTATCGCCGCCCGCCAGGGTCAACCGAAGTGACCGGGCCGCTCGGCCCATCCCGCGCAAGAAGGCGTCAAGCCACTTTCCCGTTCGTGATTTCGGCAGTGCCAGCGTCAGGAGAAACACGCGCGGCTTTGCACCCATCGCGGCCAGATCGCTCGTCGCGCGCGCCAGCGATTTGTAGCCCACCGAGTCTGCCGGATGCCGATCAGCCCAGAAATGAATGTCTTGGGCGAAACCGTCGACCGTCACTACCCAGTCGGTACCGGCGTTTTGACCAATTACCATAGCGTCGTCGCCGATCCCCAAAAACACTCCTTTGGGGCGCCCCTTAGTGCCTATAAATGAAGGGATTACGCGCGCAACGCGTTCGATTAGCCTGGTTTCGTCTGGCATTTGCTGGCCGTCGGTATGCTTCCCTATTCCTGCACGTCGGTACAGTTGTTCGGCAAAGCCCGATGCGATAGCCTTCTCTCTGCAAAACCAGCCCCGATTATAGGGCGAGAGCTGCACGCCAGGCGAGTTTTCCGGCGCCCGGCGAGGAGGCCTGACATGGACAAGAGGCAGTTCGGAATCACTCTTTGGTTGGTGTCGCTCGTTCTGATTGTGGCTTGGCTGACAGAAGCAATTCTGCGCGACCGGGGCTTTGTGTCTGAATATCTGGCTCCGCTTGCGGTTTTCGGAAATGTTCTGGCGGTTTTCGTAATTAAGGAAACGCGCCCGATGGAACACAAGCAGTAACTGCAATCTACACAAAATGGAATATTTGGGTTGACGCGTTGTGTCGATCTGACTAGAATGATCGTCGGGTTTCGGACCAATGCTCTCGGTCCAGACTCTTTGAGATCATTCTTGAGGTACCGACGGGCCGCGCACGGGGTAGACGGCCCTCAGCCAACCGGGACATTCACTCGGGCACGTTCAAAGGGCGAAGCATCGGATGAAAGGTAAGCAATATACATTTTTTATTGCCTCGAGCGCTTCGGGCGCCATGCGCCGTGTGCGCGTACCCGCCTACGCCCTCCATCTGCTGGTAGTTTTCGCGGTGGTGGGAGGCATTACGGTCCTCGCCGCCATGGGCTCCTACTCTCGGATGCTCTGGAAGGCCGCCAGCTACAATGCCCTGCGTCGCGAACAGGACAGCCTGAAGCAGCAATATCAGGCGCTTCAGACCCAGGTGAAGGACACCAATCAGCGTTTGGATTCTCTGCAATCCCTGGCCGGCGAAGTCGCCATGGCTTACGGCATCACCCGCTTCCGCCAGACTCCCTTTGGGCTGACCGACAACGATAATCCGGATGCTTCCGGGACCGATGCGAGTTTTCAGGCGTCGGTCGATGAGTTCAGCTACCTGCAGAAGAATGTGACTGCCGTCGCATTATCGAGCGGCGGGAGTCGCTTGCTGCCTGCTGCCCAGCTAAGCACCTTGGGCATTGTCCCCACGCTTTGGCCGGTGGTCGGAGAAATTACAGGGCATTTTGGCGAGCGTATGGATCCGTTCAGCGGTGAAGGCGCGTTTCATGCCGGATTGGACATCGCCTCCCACTATGGCGATCCGATCCGTGCCACCGCCGACGGAGTCATCAGTGAAGTCGACAACCGCGCCGGATACGGCCGACTGATTGTGATCGATCATGGTTTCGGCGTGACTACCTGCTACGGCCACCTTTCTGCCTTCAACGTTCAGGTTGGCATGCACGTTCGCGCAGGCGACGTCATCGGATTTGAGGGGCAGAGCGGCCGCAGCACAGGTCCGCATCTTCACTACGAAGTCCGGATCTACAACACACCGGTGAACCCCTGGCGCTACCTCCGCAATATCAACATGAGCGCCCAGCCAAGCAGTGAAGCCGCAAGCTCCACCCCGGCCCCCAGCAACGGCGACTGAGTTCGCACCCTCCTGAAACACTCGCTTTTGGCATTTCCGCCAAGTCTTTCATCTTGTCCATCCTCCCGGCGTAAAGTAAAGTTTTTGTTCCGCTTTTTGCGTCTTAGGACGCGGCGCCTATGAAAGTCCCGATTCTCGATCTCAAATCAGAGTATGCCGAACTGCGCGAGGAGGTCCTTGCGGCGCTCGACCGCGTCGGGCGCGAGTCCAGTTTCGTGCTGGGACCTGAGGCCGAGGCGTTCGAACGCGAGTTTGCGGCATTTTGCGAGACCAAGCATTGCATTGCGGTCAGCTCGGGCACCGCAGCTCTGCATCTGGGATTGCTTGCCCTGGGCGTCCAGGAGGGAAGCGAAGTCATCACCACACCGAACAGCTTCCTCGCCACGGCCGAGGCGATCACCTACTGCGGCGCGTTGCCGGTCTTTGTGGACATCGATCCTGCCACCGCCAATCTCGATCCGAAGCTCGTCGAGCGAGCCATCACGCCTCGCACCCGCGCCATTGTTCCGGTTCATCTTTACGGGCGGCCGGCGGATATGGACGCGCTGCGCGAAGTCGCGGCGCGCCATAATCTGCGGATTCTCGAGGACGCCGCGCAGGCTCACGGGGCGCGATACCGCGGCAGCCGAGTCGGCTCACTTGGGCACGCGGCTGCGTTCAGCTTTTACCCAACCAAGAATCTCGGGGCTTACGGCGAAGCGGGCGCCCTCACGACCGACGACGACAATATTGCGAAATTTGCCCGTGCGGCTCGTTCGCACGGCCAGACGGCCCGCTACGAACACGAATTCGTCGGCTACAACTACCGGATTCAGGGCTACCAAGCCGCCGTGCTGCGTATAAAAATGCGCCGGCTCTATGCCTGGACCGAGCGGCGCCGGCAGATTGCCCTCGAGTATCGCCGCCTTCTTGCCGGTGTGCACATCGAACTGCCGGTCGACCACCCCGCCGACGAGTGCGTCTATCACCAGTTTGCGATCTACACAAACAATCGCAACGCGCTTATCACGCACCTCGGCTCACGCGAGATCGAAACGGCCGTGCACTATCCGACGCCAATTCACCTGCAGCCCGCCTACTCATCCCTTGGCTATCCGCAGGGCACCTTCCCTCACACTGAACGCGCCTGTGAACGCGTTCTGAGCCTGCCGATTTTCCCTTCCATGAGTTCCGAGCAGGTCGCGCACGTCGCGAACTCGGTCCGCGAGTCTGCCGGACAAGCCTAGACTTTGCCGGCGAATTCGATCAGAAGCCGAGCGATCAGCCCTTGAACATATAAAGGAAGGCCGCAACGCCGATTCCGACGAGAATCAGCACGGCTAGAATTTTGAGGAGCGTGGAAACCGGAATCGAGGGGATCGGGCTCAGCGGTCTGCGTGGCGGTACCGGGGGATCGAGAACCGCGGCACCGGTATGCTTGCGCGGCGGAACGCCCGAGCGGCTGCCTCCAGCGTCGGGTTGGAGCTCTGGTTCGTGTTCGCTGAATTCGTAAGGCATTGGCGAATCAATCGAAGCACCGAAGTGCCGCCGGCGCCGCCGATCACGCTCCCGGCTGGACCGAGTAATCCTGCTGCGGCGGCGGGAAAGGCGTCGGCTGAGACTCCGGCGCGCCGAAGGCGCTCGAGGCGCCGGCACTTGAAGCATTCATGGCGTGGTCCCGAAGGGTTGTCGCGAGTCCTTCGAAAATCTTCGAGACCGAATCACGCAGCGACTGGTCGGCCGAACGCATCAGCGATTCGATCACGTTTTGCCCGTGCTCATTGAGACGCCGCACGGACGCGACGGTCCAGGCGTCGGTTGCCGTCTGGATTCGATCGTTGCATTGCGCGGCGGCTTGATCGGCGATGGTGTTCAAATTCTCGGTCCAACGCTGAGCATGAGCGTCTCGTTCGGCGCGATGCGTTTCAAGTGCTGCCGCTATTTCAGCAGCAAGCACCGCTCGCGCATCGTTCATGGTCGATTCCAGGTGAGAGGACGTTTGCTGGCGCAGATTCTCGATCGCGCTGGCCGAGTTGCTTTCGAAGCTCGCTTGCACTTGGGACGCAAGATTTTCGATCTCCTGCTTTTTCTGTTCGACCGCGCTCTGGCTGGCTTGCGTAAATTGCTGGCTGTGCTCGCCGGACATGTTGTGAAGCACCTGCCCGAACGAGGCCGCCGCAGCTTCGGCAGCTTCGGCCATTTGCGTTCGGGTGCGCCCGGTCAAGTCGTTGGCAACCCCATCGAGCTGTTGATGTACCTGAGCCAGATGGAAAATCGATTGTCCTTCAAGGTGCGTCGCGAATTGCGCCGTGGCCTTGGTGGTCTCTTCCTGGAAACTTGAGGTGGTCGCCGCCAAAGTCTGTTCGGCCAGGACTTGCAGCCTTTCGCGCGTCTCTTGCTGGAGCCATTCGGACGTCTTGCTGATCGATTCGCTGGCTGCGTGCCCGGCGCGCGCGCTGATCGCATCGAGTTCTTCGCTCCACTTGGCGAGCGCTTCGACCCGCGCTGCCTCAAACTCGCCACGAAGACCACCCGCGGTCGCTTCAATCTGGGCGGCTACCTCGCGCAAAGTTCCGTCAGCTGCCTGGCGCAAACGATCGCGGTGAAGGCGAAGACTTTCGGTGATCTGCTCCTCGCGGCCGGAGAGTTCGCGCAGCAGTTCCGGTACGCGCGCGGCATGCGGCGCGACACGTGCTTCGGCGTCAACGGCGATTCGTTCGAGCGTCTGCTGGCGTGCGCTTTCCAGCGTGTCCCGCGCTTTCCAGAGTTCCTGATCGATCGAGGCCTTTACGCCGGCCAGTGTGTTTTGAGCTTCGGAAGACATCTGCGCCAGGAGCCGCCCGAGATTCGTAAACTGCTCGGCCATCTTCTCTTCGGTGGTGCGGACCGCGTGCTGGGCGTGCTCGGGCAGTTGTTCGGCGAGCCTTTGCAGCGTGCGGTCGATCGATGACTGCAGTAATTCGTCCCATTGCCGCTGCGCAACGGCCATCTCTGACGTAAGCCGCTCGCGCCAGATCGCCGCCGATGGGTCGTTCGGGTCGCCGGTGCGGCCGGAGACATTTTCGGTGTTGTTCGGTTCGAAGTGATTGGCCGAGTCCGGGGAATAGCTGTTCATGGAACTTGTGGGTCCTTCCATCAGGATTTCGGACGAGTTGAATGATGCTTCCGGTCCGCTCGGTAGATCTTGGCTAAAAAATGTTTGCGGCGGCGACAAAAGCGGCCAGCCTTCGGGCATCGTACCGAGGCCCCAGATGTTTGCCGCTTCTTCGAGCTCAACGGCCACCTGGAAAAAATCGCGAATCGAATGCGGCCTGTGAATCCAGGCCACTCGCCCGCGCACGTTGCGCCGGTTGCCGCCGTTTGCGACTTCAATCGTGACCCAGGAGTTGCGCGGAAGATTGTGCTTGGACGAGTAGCGGCAGCCCTGAAGGTTCAGCGCAATCGTTGCCGTCCGCTCTTCAAATGGATGACCCATCAGATCGACGCCGCGGACGATCAAGGGGATCGATTCGGAGACTCGCCCGCTCCTGCGGCGCTCGACTGTCGGGTTGGAAGACACGTCGTGCACGAGTCAACCTCTGCGTAGGGCCCTAAGAGTAACACTCTCGCTTGCGCGGGTCGAGAGCGAACACGAAGCTGTCGAAAACCGAGCCGGGGTGGAGAGTGCGGGCGCACTCTCCACCGGCCGAAATTACTACTTCTTCTTCGGAGGCGCCTTGGTCGGTTTCGTTCCAATGCTCGTGCTGACGCCGCCGCTCATCTGCGTCACGTTGTCCATCATTTCCTTGCACTGAGCGCCCAGTGCGCCTGCCGCATCGATGTCGACGCACTTTTGCAGCGCATCCATCGTGCCCGGATCGAACGTGAATATGTCCTTGCCGTCCACAGTCTTGTCCTGCACTGTCGCGACATACGCGCTGCCGAGCAGATACCAGGTCTGCTGGTCTTTCGGGTTTGCGTCGCTGGCCTTCTTCAAGGGAGCGATCGCATCCTGTCCGAATCCCTTGTTGTTGAGAACGATTCCGATGTTTTTGTAGCAGCGCGCGCCGACCGCGCCCGAAGCAGCCGCGCCCCCTGGCGCACCGGGCGTTGCCGGAGCAGAACTTGCGAGCGTGACGGCCTTGTCGCAAGCGGCGGCAGCATCGGTTTCCTTCTGCGTCCGCACGGCCGGATCGCGCTGCGCGGCGCCGGCGTTGACCAGCGCCGTGCTGAGGTCGGCGTAATAGTCCGGCTCAGGCTTCAGATCAATCGCCTTCTGGTAGGCCGTCGCCGCGTCGTCGAACTTCAGAGTCCCGTCATCGGCACGGCCAATACTGGCCCAAACCAAGGCGTGGTTTCCAACGTCCTTCGCACCAACGCCCTGCTCAGCCGCGGTATATTCGGTGAGGGCGGTTTGATAGTCGGAATTCATCTTGCTGACCAGGTCCGACTTCTGGTCGGCGGGCACGGTCGCCAGCTGCTTTTTCAGTGCGTCGGCGTCAGACATCGCCGTGGTGGCCGCGTCAAAATGCGCCTTCATGTTCTTGAACGCGTTGGCGTCTGCGGCGGCTTTTGCCGTTGCTCCCGACGACGCGGCGATTTCCTTCAGGTTGATGTTCCACGGCTGCGGGGTGGCGCCGGCTTGCTGAAACTGCTGCGTAAAACCGTTGGGCAACTGCGGGCTGGTAAGCGTAACCGTATAAACGCCGTCCGGCACTCCGACCTGGATGAAGTTTCCCTTGCTGTCGGTCTTGGTCGTAAACGTTCGGCCCGTTTCATTCTTGATCGTGACCGTCACGTTCGGCATGGGATTACCGTCGATGCCGATCACCTGGCCTTGGACGTTACTTCCCTGCGCCGCCGCAATTCCCGCTGACAGCAGGATGAGCGCAAAACAGATGATTACGGCTCCCATCAATCGTTTCATTTTGTTAGCTCCTCGATTTTGATCCTCGCAAATCATTGCGCCGCAACGCGCACGCGGTAGGCAACCGGGTCAGTCAGACCCGCTTGGGCAAACGCCTCCAGCCGCAGGCGGCAGCTGTCGCACGTGCCGCAAGCAGCGTCCTCAAACTGGTAGCAGGACCACGTTCGATCCAGTGGGGCCCCAAGCTCGACTCCTCGCCTCACGATCGCGCTCTTTTTCATCGCGATCACAGGCGTCACGATCTCGATCTGGGTCTCCGGACGCGTTCCCTGCCGCACCACCTCCGCGAACGCATGATAATACTGCGGACGGCAATCCGGGTAGCCCGAACTGTCCTGTTCGACAGCCCCGATAAAGATGGCCGTGGCCCCGATTACCTCCGCCCAACTCACCGCCGCCGCGAGAAAATGCGCATTGCGGAACGGCACGTAGGTCACCGGAATGCCTGCGTCGGGACCGAGCGCATTCCCTGATTCGGGCACAGCGATGCTGCGATCGGTCAACGCTGAACCGCCGATCTGTGCGAAGGCATCCAGGCGGATCGCCAGCCGCTCGCGAACTCGGTAGAAATCGGCGATGCCTTCGAACGATTTCCGTTCGCGTGCCTCGGTGCGCTGGCCGTAGCTTGCGTGAAGCAGCGCAAGGCGATGGGTCTGGTTCGCGATCGCCGTGACCACGCAGGAGTCCATGCCGCCGCTCAGCAGGACAACTCCCTTGGGTTTTTCTCCCATCGTGCCTCTAGACTCCCTTTGCCGCCGGATCCCAAACGAATTTGTGCAACTGCAATCCGAGCCGTACCGGCAAACCGTCTTCGAGGATCCACCTGGCGAGCTCGCGTGCTTCGAGTCCAGGCCAGGTCCCGGCCGGATCCGGAAAAACGGGCGAAAAAAGCACCTCGGCGACGCGCGCGGCCAGATCGTGCCGTTCGGTGAATTCTTTGGCGAACTGGTAATCCCGCCGGCTCGCAATCACGAACTTCACTTCGTCTTTGCCGTCGATCACTTCGAAATTCGCCATGTCAAACTTCCCGCTCTCGCGCGAATCGGGACACTTCACATCCACGATCTTGATCACCTCGCGGGGGAGCGTCCCCACAAACCGCTCCCCGCTGGTTTCGATCATGACCGTGTAGTTCTCACCGAGGAGGCGGGCTGCCAGTTCCGGTGTTTCCGGCTGGAGCAACGGCTCGCCCCCGGTTAATTCGACGAGTGGAACACGCCTTTCGTTTCCTTCCCGGCCCGACGAAAGGCTGCTCACGCGATCGATGATTTGGTCGAGGGTTTGTTTCCGGCCGCCGTGGAACGCATACGCCGTGTCGCACCAGACGCAGCGCAAATTGCATCCGGTAAGGCGCACGAAGATGCACGGCAACCCGGCCCGCGTTCCTTCGCCCTGAATGGATTTGAAAATTTCGGTGATGACCATGATGCGACCTGCCGCGCCCCGCCCTATGGCCTGTAGGTTGCTGCGGCCGTTTCCGTTTCCCACACGGTCAAGCTCGTGGCCGCGCCGCCCGACAGCTGTCCTGCGAGCTGCTTCACGGTCTCGTCGTGAATATAGCGCGCCAGATTTTCGGCAGAAGGATTCACCTTGTCGAAGGGAGGCAATTCGTTGAGGTGCTTGTGGTCCAGCTGATTCACTACGCCGCGGAGGGCGCGTTTGAGCACCGTGAAATCATGCAGGAGTCCCAGTTTATCGAGTTCCTTGCCGGCGATGGTCAGGCGCACCCGGTAGTTGTGCCCGTGAAGGCTTTCGCACTTTCCCTGGTATCCGCGCAAACTGTGCGCTGCCGCGAACGCGGCGTCGACGCTTACTTCAAACATGAACGGTCCCCGATTTCCCTGCCTTTGCCGATGCTGTTTTTTCCTTTTTCGGAACAGATGCCATGAAGCGGGCTACTTCGGCGAGGTCTTGCGTGGTTCCGTAGCCGGGCAAGGAGTCGAGGAAAATTTTACCATACTGCATGCGGCGGATGCGGTTGTCCAGGATCGCCAGAATGCCGCGGTCGGTCTTTGTCCGGATCAGCCTGCCGAAACCCTGTTTCAGCGCCAAAACCGCCTCGGGAATCTGATATTCGGCAAAGGGGTTGCGCCCGTCCTCTTGCAAGGCGCGAACTCTGGCTGCAACGATCGGGTCGCTCGGAACGGCAAACGGCAACTTGTCGACGATGACACAGGAGAGCTGCGAGCCAGGCACATCGACTCCCTGCCAGAAACTTGCCGTCGCAAAAAGAACTGCGTTGGGCGTCGAGCGGAACCGTTCGAGCAAGGTCGACCGCGGCGCTGTGCCTTGCAGCAGAAGCGGGAATGTCACACGCATCTTTACGCGCTCGTAGACGTCACGCATTTGGGCGTAACTTGTGAAAAGGCAAAACGCCCGCCCCTCGGATATTTCCAGCAGCTTTTCAATCTCCGCGGCGGCTGCGCCCGCAAATTCAGCATGCCGCACATCCGGCATCCTGGCGGGAATGTAAAGCAGCGCCTGCTCGTTGAAGTCGAATTCCTGCGGGAGCGTCGCTTCCCGGGACGGCATCACGCCCAGCCGTTGTTTCAAATAATCGAAGCTGCCGCCGACCGAAAGCGTCGCCGACGTCAGCAGGACCGTGTCGAAATGTTCGAAGAGCTTCTCGCGCAGAATTTCGCTCACGTCGATCGGAGTTGCCGCCAGAAATACACCACGTCCGCGCCGCTCATACCAGTAAACGTACGCGCCTTCCTCGCTTTCGAGCAAAAAAGCGAGCTCGCGACGCGCTTCCGAGGTGCGTCTGGCGAGCGCGATAATCTCCTCCGGTTTCGGAGTAATGGCCGCTAGTTCGGTCTCGACGCGCTTGAGTGCGGCCGAAAGATCGCCGTACGCGTCGTGATGGCGTTCGAGAAAAGCTTTGCGCTCCTGCGCGCCGAACGGATAGCGCCCTTCGCGCTCCGGAAACCTCTCAAAAAAAGTGCGGCCGCGTTCACGCAATCCTGACAGATAACGCCGGAGCGGGGCCGCTTCCACCTTGAGCACGCGCAGCATGGCTTCGATGTCGCGCGTCAATTCCTCGAAGCGATAGCTCGAAAGCTCGCGGCCGAAATAGTCGCTCGCCACGTCCTCAATCTCGTGCGCCTCGTCAAACACCACCGCCGCGTACTCGGGCAGAATCGAGCCGAAATCGTCATGCCGGATCGCCAGGTCGGCAAAAAACAGATGATGGTTGACGATGATCAAGTCGGCTTCCGCGGCGCGCCTCTGCATCGCCGTGACGAAACAGCGCTGAAACTCCGGGCATTTCTGGCCCGTGCAAAGATCGCTGCGCGCGTCGATGCGATTCCAAAGGTCCGCATCGTCGGGCAGGAAAGAGAGCTCGTTGCGGTCGCCCGTCTCTGTGAGCTTTTCCCAATCGCGGATCTGCGCGAACCAGTCGACCTCGTCGATTCCCTTTAGCACCGACCCTTGGCCGTCCATCTGGTGGACCTTCTGGCGGCAGAGAAAATTGGCGCGGCCTTTCATCAGGGCGACTTTCAAGTTTGGTGCGAAGTGCTTTTGCAGGAAGGGAACATCTTTCTGGAATAGCTGCTCCTGCAGGGACTTGGTTGCCGTCGAAATGACGACGGTGCGGCCGCTGCGGATGGCCGGTATCAGATACGCGAGCGTCTTTCCCGTGCCCGTGCCGGCTTCGATCACAACATGCTGCTTTTTCTCGAATGCCTCGTCGGCGATGCGCGCCATTTCGAGCTGGGAAGCCCGGAATTCGTACGTGGGATGGCTTTTCTGGAGATAGCCGCCAGCGCCGAAAATATCGTCGATGGTGATTTTCTCGGGTTGCGGGGCTGGTTTCTTGGTCATCTTGACGCGCGGCGAGGTGAGCCGGAGGCGAACTGATAAAGTAACACACCTCGGTTCCCGGCCCTTGCGGCGCGTCGTCAATCTTGTTTTGATTCGATACCGGAGGTCAGCCCGAGACTTGCCGCGAATTCTCTGTTTCTTGCGCGGGAACTTCTACGCCCGCGGTGCGCACGCGATTTTTCCCCTGGCGTTTTGCCTGGTAGAGGGCGACATCTGCCTGCACCAGCAGGCGCTCGAATTCGGTGGACTGTCCGCGTTGGAATCGGGCGACACCGAAACTGGCGGTAACCGAGACGTCCTGCCCGCCGAACTCGAACCGGTGCGCTTGAAACTGCTGACGAATGCGCTCGATCACGGCGCGCGTGCCGTCTTCTTTGGTGTACGTGAGCACGATGAGGAATTCGTCGCCACCTATTCGTCCGCAAATATCGGATTGAC
>Ga0210401_10001167_pt1 | contig 30811 bp, 25 predicted proteins | sample IncBWH32MmetaG_FD_150866 | JGI IMG/M metagenome (GOLD analysis project Ga0210401, IMG submission 150866) | Forest soil microbial communities from Barre Woods Harvard Forest LTER site, Petersham, Massachusetts, United States - Inc-BW-H-32-M | ecosystem: Environmental > Terrestrial > Soil >...
ACTATACCGCAAAACGAAAATGTGAATCAAAAAAATAACTAATTTTAAAATCAGAAAGTGTCCAAATATTTTTAACTATAAAAGTTCGCATTGGTTTGAAGACGTACAATCAACTCAAATTATTATCGGAACCTTATAATTTAAAGATATACAATAGATGGGGTGAATTGCTTTTTGAAACTAATGATATTACAAATGGATGGAATGGTAAAAATAAGGAAGGTAATTCTGTTCCCGCAGGTGTTTATTTTTGGATAGCAAGTTTTGGCGCTACAGCTAGTAATGTAAAGTGTGATGGTACATCAAATGGAACGCAATCAAAATTGACTAAAGGGTTTTTGCAATTAGAAAGGTAGTTTTCAACTAAAAATTATTCCTTTACAAACTTATTTGTAAAAATACTATTGCCCGATACAAACGTTACAAAATATACTCCGTTACTTAAATTGCCTACATCTATTTGTAAATGCTTATTTATTTTTTCGTTTTTAATTTCGTTCCCCAACAAATCCGTTATTTTTATTTCCCCTTGTTCTTCGTTGGTTTCAATATTTAAAATTTCATTTGCAGGGTTGGGGTAAATATTTACTTGCACTTTGTTTTTATAATTTTCTATACCTGCCAAGCCATAATCAATAACTGAAACACTATCTACGTAATAATAAGCAACATTTGGCCCTCCAATATTGCCAAGAAATAATGTATCACTTAAGCTATCTTTTCTGAAATTACCAATAGTAATAAATTGCTCACTTCCAGTTGCATATAATGTATCGGCAATAAGCATCCAGTTTGTTTTATCAGTTAATTTATTGGATGAAGCATTTTGAATTTGAGGAGTGTAGTTTAAAGTTACCGAATTTGTGCTTGTAATTGGTGAAGCTGAAAAGCAAGCTCCGATTGTACTTATAGCATATTGCGCCCCGTCTGATAAACTAACGTAGAAAGATACATAATACTTATGGTTGGGATTCAAAACCGCAATCAGATTTGTTTGTATATATTCTCGCACATCTGGATAAAGTTTATTAAAAGCGTAAATGCCTGCATAAGCTACTCCTGATTTAGCCACTTGATTTCCCCATGCATTATTTGGAACATGCACAACATTTGAATTTGCAGTACTACAGGCATTATAATAATCTGGAGTACCTTGTGTGGGATTATTCCAAAATTTGGCATAAATTAATTGACCTATAGTAGTCGGACAGTGTACAGTATCTTCAAAGCTGGGGTTGGTTACTAAGTTTTGAGTATATGAATAAGATGTAATGAAAACCAAACAACAAGTAGTAAATAAATATTTGTTTATCTTTTTCATATTATAAAGATATGAAAAATCCTGCACTTTTACGGCGCAGGATTTTTGACGTTTACTTGCCTTAATTATTTATAATTACTTTTTGCATTTGGCTTATATCTGCTGCATTGGTAACACGTATAAAATAAACCCCGCTTACAAAAGGTAGGTTTAATTCAACTATACCGCTGCCTATATTATTTTGTTGTTTATAAACCAGTTTGCCTGTTATATCAGTAATTTCAATGCTCGTAGTTTTTTCGTTAGCATCAAAACCACTTATATAAACTTTACCATTAGTTGGGTTGGGGTAAATCATAATAGCCGATTTGTTTGCCGGTAAAACCGTTTGTACATTAGTTGTACGGTTATTATTTGTGTTTTCAGGTGCTGGGCAATTATCCTCGTAATGCATAAAGCTGTTATATAAACTATTATGAAAAGCCCTTGCCTGAAACACTACCGTACCATTTAACATAGGGCATGATGATGCCAGTGTTTCTAAATCGGTAGTATCGCTTGAAGCAAGTGTATCAGTAAGCCCATTTATGTAAATTTGGTAGAAACGCTTATAATTTTGCTCTATGTTGCAGGCAGGGTTATAAGCGTTTAATAAAGAGTTTACGTAGGTATAATTTTGTGTGTTTAACGAATCGTCTATCGTACAAAACAATGCCCAGCAACTATTACTGTTGTTATTATAAAAATTAGCAAGTATGGCAGAGCTATCCAACAGGGTAGTATCCTGCTTAATCATACGGAACACATTGTTTTTATTTATAAATGTATTTTCTGCTACGTAGGTTGGGTAAGGCAAACTATCCTGTACAATTTGTTCAAGCATATTTAACTGACTGTTAGTGCTTGCTACTGAATTGTGCTGTGTTGTTCTTGCCGTTGCATTACCCATAGTAGGGTTTACTACCCTCATAGGTGGGGGTGAACAATTATATGAAGATGCATTACTAGTGGTAATTAATGTCCCAAAAAAACTTGAATAAGGAGTACCGACAGGTGAAGCATTAATCAATGGGTTATATGGCGCATTAGTTTGTACATATAAAACAGAAGCGCTAGGCAAACTATTAGCATCTGTATATGTATCAGAAAAGCCACTATTATTCCATTGGTTATCACTTGCTCCGCTACCATTGCCTTGTGGGCCAATTACGCCATTACTGGTTAAAGCATAACCTTCGCCACAAGTGTTCATTGCATTTATTTCCCAAAACAGTTTAGTATGTGTACTCGAAAATTCAAAACCTCTGCCTGCATTACTTACATTATTACAAGTTACATAATGGTTGCTGCAAAAATTACTCCATATAGCTTTTTTAGGTTCAAAATCACCCGGAGTAGTAAAGTTATTTGCAAAAAAACCATTAATAGTGTTTTGGTGTATATCATCACCGTAGCCACTACCGCTTCCCCCATATAAAACATTACTATGTTCTATACCGTATTGCGTTGTTACAGTTGCAAAATGGTTAGGCTCGGCTTTCATTTTAATTGTATTGTTTTCATCACGCACTTCCTGATACTGTTGATTACGCATCAAAATACCGCGATACGCATTTGTAATGTTATTGCCTTGCACCAGTATGTGTGTGTTTGAACCTACAATAGGGCTAACTGAAGTTGGCGGTGTAATTACATTATCAACTACAATAGCGTTTCCTATATATCGGTTATTATAATTTGTAGTAGAAAACTGGTCTGCAAAAGTGTTAGCAGTAAAAGTCAATGGCCCAACATACTCTCCGTTTCCTCCGTTATAACCAAGGCTTTTATCAATAACAAAATCAATACAATTATTAATGTTTGCAATATTATTATTACTTGCATTGGCTTTTATAAAGCGAACCGTTTTTATAAACATACCATAATCTCCGGCAGGTGGAACTAAAGGTGTACCGGAATTTGAATTTACTACCTGTTGGCTAAACAGTGTGTTAGTATTTATATCAATATCAAAGTAGTTGACATTATTTATCCCTCTTACCATTCCTATAAACTGATTGTTAGAAACATAAATGCCATTATACCAATCAGGATTGTTGTTGATGGCATTTATTCCGTATCCGCCAACAGTAGGTAAGTTAAATGGCCCGCCATTGCCTGCTAAATCAGGGCTTTGAAAAGCAGCATTACTTACTTTAAACGTAGCATTAATAGCATTAATGCCATATGTAAGGTTATCAAACAAAACTAATTGACCACCACCAATCGGGTAAATAAAATTTTGTGGGCTTTGAGATACCTGACGTCCATCGCTTTCCAAATGAACACCTTCAAAAGCAGGTTGACCTGTATACGGATATTTTAAAGTAGATGAAGTAAAATTAGCTACACTATAAAAATCATTTATAGTAGGGCTTACTAATGAACCACCACCTGAATATGAAGTTAAAGTAGATGTACCACCTGATTGACTAATGCCACAACGGCAAGTTACAACTGCATCAACAACCGAAAAACTATTATTATTATAATTAGACAATGTACTACTTTCGTAAAACGCATTACGGATAGCTGTGCGATTGCAATTAAAAATTGCACCATTCACCCTAATGTTTGAAGGGGAATTTATGCTAACCGCATTTGATTGGCCACCGTTATCTATAGCTACAACCGCATCTTCAATCATACTATTTTGGTTTACTACAACTGTCCCTCCTCCTTGTACAATTATTCCCTGCCACATAGTATTAGATACCGCTTTTAAATGCGAATTGGTTATAGTTAAAGTGATATTTGTTGGAACCGTAATGCTAACATTAGCATCCATATTTACTATACTTCCGTTTATAGTAAGGTTACCCGTTAATGTAAGAGGGGTTGTAACTACATAGGTAGTTCCACTTGTAGTTGTTCCACGCAACGGTAAATGAGCCATACCTGCATTACAATTTATAACATGAATATTAGTTGTTGCCGTAACACTTGAACAAACACCATCAGAAACATTTACCGTATAAGTAGTACTTACGGTTGGTGTAACTGTAATAGCAGCACTTGATAAACTTCCGGGATTCCAAGAATAACTAATGGCTGTACTTGAATTGGCATTTAACGTAACTGCATCTCCTGCACAGATAGTATTCGTTGCTGAGCTTGAACAATTTCCTGTTGAAGAAACTGAAATAGAAACCGTTGGAGATGGAACCACAGTTAGGGTAATAGTTGAATAACCCGAACAACCATTTTGAGTACCATGAACATAATAATTCTCTATACCTGCCCCTCCAAAAACTCCGGTAGTAATTACAGCAGCATGGGGGTTTGTCGCAATAATATAATTTGCAGTCCATGAATAATTACTTGCACAACATGCTGTAAGTGTTACGGCTGTACCAACACAAACCGGATTTGAAGAAGGAGTAATAGTAATAGTAGGTGCAGGAGTTATATTTAAAGTAAAAGTTGCCTGACTGCTACAGCCTGCGGCAGAAGTTCCTGTAACAGTATATACCGTAGTTACGCTTGGTGTAACAGTTACAACACTTCCCGTTGTAACACTACCTAATCCCAAATCAGGTGTCCAAGAATAACTTGTTGCTGCGCCAGCTCCGGTTGAATGAGCTGTAAGTGTGGCTGTAGCACCCGCACACATAGTATGAGTTGGTGACGTTATTGATACATTAGGAAATGGCACAATTGTAATATTTTGTGTAGCCTCACCGATACAACCATTAGCATCTGTGCCTTTAACTGTATATGTGGTAGGACTACTTGTAGGAGTAGCTACGACGGGATTCCCCATATTTGTATTTAAGGTAGAAATTGGTGTCCATGTATAATTTGTAGCACTGGCACTATTAGCTGTTAAAGTTGTTGAGCCGCCTGTACAAACAACAGCTGGTGCTGCCGTAACTGTAATAGTTGGTAATGGCAACGGATTAATTGTAATGGTTGCCGAATTAGTACATCCAAATGGCACTGTTCCTCTAACTGTATAAGTAGTTGGTCCACTAGGTGCTGCAACGGCAGTATATGTATGTGTACTATTTTGAGACCAGTAATATGTCGTAGCCGTACCTAGCGCAGTAAAAGTTACTACTTGACCTGCACAAATAACCGTTGGTGACGCTATTACCCCTGTAATAGGTAGTGGTATAACAGTAACCGTAACGGTTTTAGTTGTTAAACATACATTAGGAAAAAGACTATTTCCTGACGTGATTGTGTAAACCGTTGTTGTTGTCGGAGCCGTTGTATAAGTTAACATTCCTGAAGTATTAGGAAAGGCATCTATTTGAGATGGAGAATAAATCGTAAAATCATGAGAGTAATTACCTGAATTAAGATTAAGCGTAGCTACGTTACCCGCACAAATAGTTGTAGAGGCAACAATAAGGTTTGGCGGACTAATTACACGAACTTGTATGCTTTCGGTTTTAGTACATTGGGTTACAGTATTTGTTCCAACCACTTGATACGTAGTTGTAACAGTTGGATTAGCAATAACTGAAGCACCAGTAGTAGCACTTAAATTAGTTGCTGGTGTCCATGAATAAGTAAGATTGGGGTCTGAGGCTGTTAATGTTGTACTAGTTCTATTTATACAAATAGGGTCGTTACTAGATGTAACAGTAAAAACAGGAGCAGGAAGAATTGTAAAAGTAGCCGTTCCTGCACCACTACAAGTTCCAGCTGAGGCTGAAGCTATTGTTACAGAAGCTGTATAAACACCCGCAGGAAGATTAGCATGAGCATAAGAGTGTGAAGCATTAAAATACACTGTTGTATTTGGATTCCAAATATAACTTCCGGGTACATTTCCTCCTCCTGTGGCGTGAAACGAAACTCCTCCTAGATTAGTATTTGGGTCTACACAAGTAAGATTTGGCGTTACTGTAACAGTTAAGTTAGGTCCACCTGAAACGGTCGGCAATACAGTTATCGATAAAGTACTTGTCAAATCACTGCATATTGAACATTGTGCTCCAAGATTTACCGTTAATGTATAGGTATATGTGCCTGCATTTAAAGGAGCGGTTCCTACAGCAGTTTGACCTGTCGCGGTATAACCAAATGGACCTGTCCATGTACATAAATTTGCAGGCGAGCCGGTTTCGCCAAATGTAAATGTAGTAGGTGTACCTGCACAGTATGTTCCGCCATTATGTTCAACAAAAACTGTTGGAGGGATAGGAGTTATAATTACATTATCAAGGTAATCATATGTAAAATCTTCTGGTGGATTGGCTATTGTAAAAGGGGGCTCTGCTAAAGTATTAGTATTGTATCTTGCGCAAACGCCTTGACTGGCAGCATTAACATCAAAATTACCAATGGTTACATATTGTTCTCCAGCACCGGTATATGTATTTGTAAATGTTGTCCAAGTTGAAGTTGCTCCGCAAGTACCATCAACCTGAGGAGTGGCAACAATCTGAGAACCATTTGGAGAAGCTGATACAGCATTTGTACTCACATACATTCCTATATTTCCACAAAAAAAATTACTTTGAGTTGCCCAACTGGCATCAAAAGATAATTTATAATCTTGTCCGGTTATGAGGGGGCAGGCTAATTGTGTTTGTGTGTATTCAAAATTAGGATATTGTGATGAAAACGCCGCATCAATTAATCCAGCATATGAATTACCATATTGCGAGGAGTTTTGATTTCCCATACAATTTGTTGGATATTCTACATAGTTAATCGACCAAGGAATGCCTGTCCAAGCATTACCACTCTCAGCAGTATTACAAGCTGTATAGAAATCACAACTACCTCCTGCATTCCACCAATTTGTTTGAAAACTAAGGTTACTTATATCATGTGTACAACCAGCATGCGTTTCAAAATCTCCATTAGGTACCCAGTTAGCGCATGAAGCTGCACTTGAAGGGGCGGGCGGTATTACTACCGCACGTACTGTATAATAATTTGTACCTGAACTTGTTTGTATCCTAACTGTGTAAGTAGTTGTAGTATCCACCGTAACAAAAGGATTCGAAATTGTATCATTACTCAGCCCTGTTGTAGGACTCCATAAATAACTAATTGCACCGGGTTGGGCCTCAAATCTATTTGTTCCTCCTGCAAATAAAACAATATCTTGCCCGGCACCAACAATAGAAGGAGAACCAATAAGACTTTGACCGCTTTGGATATTCTGTGAGATTTTGCGTATTACATTATTTCCAAAATCAGCAATAAACAAATTATCATTTCCATCAACCCAAACATCAAAATCATAATTTAATTGAGCAGAGGTAGCAGGGCCACCATCTCCACTATATCCTGCTGTTCCATTTCCTGCATAAGTAATTATAACACCTGTTGTATTTACTAAACGAACTACATGATTACCATCATCTGCAATAAATAAATTGCCCATTGCATCAATTGCTACACCACTTGAACCATAAAGAGAAGCTGTTGTAGCCTGTCCTCCATCTCCGCTATAACCACTTGTTCCGTTACCAGCTATCGTGCTTATTACACCAGTTGAATAATTTACCTTACGTATAACAGCATTGCCAAAATCGGCTATATATACATTCCCCGCCATGTCTGCTCCAACTCCATAAGGTTGGTTTAAAAAAGCCGCTGTTGCTTGTCCACCATCTCCCGCGTAGCCTTGGGTTCCTGTACCTGCAATAGTCGAGATAATCCCGGCTGTAGAAATTCTTCTTACTGTATTATTATCAGCGTCTCCGATAATGATATTTCCGAAAACATCTACGGCAACACTTGTTGGCCCTACTAACTGCGCAGACATTGCCGGCCCACCGTCGCCACCATTACCTGCTGAATGAGGTGTTCCTGCTATGGTACTAATTATACCTGCTGAATTTACCATACGAATTACATTATTTACTCTATCCGCAATATAAAGATTACCCGATGCGTCTAAAGCAACTCCTTCCGGTTGGAATAACTGTGCAGCGGTAGCAGGGCCACCGTCACCACTAAATCCGGCACTTGCATTTCCTGCATAGGTGCTTATAATTCCCAAAGGGTTTACTTTACGTACAACATTGTTACTCCAATCGGCTATATATAAATTACCTGCCGCATCTGAAACTACATTTGTAGGATTGTTTAATAATGCTGCCGTAGCTTGCCCTCCATCGCCACTATAACCTGCCACACCTGTTCCCACAACAGTAGTAATAACTTGGGCATTACTATTTAAATAAAAGAAAACAGCAAGAAGTGTAGTTAGTTTTTTCATAAACATTGATTTGTGGTTCGAATTAAATTTTGAATTATTTGTGTGTGTGTTTACACAATGTAAGTCGGTGCTTGGCACTTGCGACTTTGAGGTCGTTTTTGTTTCCATAGTTTTTCTTTTAGGGTGTTTATGGATTAGTATATTAACAATATTAAACAATTAAAATATATCAAACTAGCGAACCCAATAATTTAATCAGTTGGTAACATAAATTCTATAAAAAGATATGTAAGATTTTTTCATTTTTTGTATAATTATTAAATGCAAGAAGTGATAACCGTCATACATCTTAGTTTATTATTATAAAATTAAGCAACATTAAAAGATTATACAGACAACCTTTTTAAACGGTTGAGAATTTTTTCTTAAGCGGTCGGTTTTAACAAAGGAGTGGTTGTTGTTTTTCATGGTATGTTATTTATAAATTCAAAAGTAGGGATCGCTTTAATACGGTATGCGTAATGGACAACAAGAGCAACATGGATTTTTTGACCAGGTTGAACAAAGCTTAACACTGGATTAGTGCCGATAAATTCAATGTTTGAAAGAAAGTATATCCTTTACCTACCTTATCCCGTCGTTTACCTACCAAGAAGTGCCTGTAACCTATTAGTTTTTTTATTTGCTGTGCAATTAAATTAGATTTGTTTCAATGAAAGAACTTACAAAAGACAACTGTAAAGAAGAAACGGGGCAACTTATACCTGTTGTCGATTTTAATAAATGTGAGGCAAAAGGGCCATGCATAGAAGTTTGCCCGTATGATGTGTTTGAAATGAAACCAATAAACGAGAATGATTTTAAATCACTTTCTTTTATCGGAAAAATAAAAACAAGGGTTCATGGAAATAATAAAGCTTATGTAGTAAAACCTGAGTTATGTCATGAATGTGGCTTATGTGTGGTAGCTTGTCCTGAAAAGGCAATAAAACTTAGAAAAACATAAAACAACGCAATTATCTTTTTAATTAGCATATAACCACGAAAGGGTGTTTAAAGACACAAAACTTTCTATTAACTCATCCACGCCATTAATGGTAGGTGTTGATAGTTGCATTGTTTTTATTCGCTGTTCTTATCAATAAGTTGCACCATGTTTTTATTGAATAAAGAAAGTTTAGTATCTAATGCAGCAAAAAAATCTAAGTCAGCATTTTCTACTTCAGTGAGTGCTTTTTGTAAAATAACTTCACCATTAGTAGTCAGTCGAATCGTTTTCGCTCTTGTGTCGGTTTTGTGTTCTTGTCGTGTTATAAATCCTTTTTCTACCAGGGTTCGCAATACTTTTGATACCATCATTCTGTCTGCATTACTTTGATTGGCAATGTCAACTTGTGTAACAGATTTATTTTTTTTTGAAAGCCAGCCTAATGCTGCCAACAATACAAATTGCGTTTGAGTCAGGTCTAAAGGATCTAAAACCTTTTTTATTTTACGCTGCCATAGCATAGTTAGTTGTCCAAGCAAATAACCGGGGCTATCGTTTGGGCTTTTAAAATGGAATTCAATTTCTTTAGGCATAATGATGTTAAAGTATTTTTTTAGTTTGTTTCCAAAAATGTGATAATGTAACCATCGGGGTCTTTTGCCATCAGTGTTTTACCAAAAGGTGTATTGTTTATTGATCCTATAAGGTTTACTCCTTTTACTGTCAATTGGTTTTGTAGTTCTTCAATTTTTTCATCAATAGCAAACCAAAGTGAAGCACCAACACCAAGTTCTTTGCCGTCTATGTTCCCCATGGGTGTTCTTATAGCAAAACTTGCTTCGCCTTTGTTGTACGTAAAAACACAAGCATATTGATTTGACATTTCGGATAATTCAAATCCTAATTTGTTTGTGTAGAAGGCTTTTGATACTTCTAAATCTCTTACTTGAAGAGATGCAAATTCTAATTTTCTCATTTTATTTATTTTTGTTGTCGCAAATATAGTATATATGACAACAAAAATCTAATGTTTATTTAATTTTTTATTTGGCGTAATTATTCCGGAAAACCTTTACCCTTTTCGATTAGGTTTACGAGGCTGTCTTTGATGTGATGCGTCCATCCCGGTTTGCAGCTCTCGTAACATTCGCTTTCAGGGGTCATGCCTTTATGGACAAAATCAATGGTAGTTTTTCCTTCCTTCTCAGAAAGATTCCAAATAACTTCATTATTCTTCCACTCTTTCTTATCGTTTATCCAATGAAGATTGCAATCTGTTACATGCCAAACTATTTTCTTTTCCGGGATTACCTCTGAAATTTTAAAATCTACGAAGGTGTCTTTCGGGCCGCCAAAGTAAACCGAGAATTTATCATTTAGTTTAGCTGCCTTACCCTTAAATTTTATGGCCCACCATAAATCAACTTTACTAATCATTTTCATAGCATCTTTTGCTGAAGCTTTTACTGTAAAGCTGTAACTGAAGTCTTTTTGTTGTTTCATATTTTAAATCTTATTTAGGTTGATTGAAATTTCCTTTTCCGATAGTAAAATAGGATAATAAACTTGTTGTGATCCAATGAGTCCAACCCGTTTCACAAGCCTTGTAACACTCAACGTCCGGTGTAAGGCCTTCATGTGTAAAATTCAGCGTGGTTACTCCATTATTTTCAGAGAGATCAAAAATTAATTTTGTGTTAGCCCATTCCTTTTTATCAGAATACCAAGGCATATTGCAATCTGTAACTAACCACACAACTCTCTTACCGGGAATTAATTCTGTTATGGTAAAGTTGAAGAAAGAATCCCCTCCCATCTTTACAGTAAATTTATCATTTTGTTTTTTGGAGCTTCCACTAAAGGTTACTCCCCACCACTCAGGTATGTTGCTAATCTTTTTGATTGCTTCGCTCGCGCTAATTTTTGCAGAGACACTATTATTAAAATCTTTCATTTTCCTTTTTTTTATTTGTTGTTGTAATTTAAAAGTGTGGTTTATCATAAGTGATAAGGTTGAACAGGTAGTCTTTAATAACCATATTCCAACCCTGTTCACACATAGCATAACACTCCTTTTCGGGAACAAGCCCTTCGTGTGTAAAGTGAAGAATAGTTTTACCCCCTTTGGTGCTTATCTCAAAAATCATCTTTGTGTTTGCCCATTCATGCTGATTCTTTTTTAACCAATACAGTGTACTATCAGTAACAAGCCATACGATTTTTTTACCGGGAACAACTTCAACTAATTTCTGTTTTGAATAATGGGCACCGGGATGGTTAATGATAAACTCGTCATTTAATTTTGTGCTATTTCCCTTGAGGTCTTTACCACCCCACCATTTGACAACATCGTTAGTAATGCTCTTGAAAACACTTTGCGGAGATTTTGCAACTTCTAAGGTTGCTGTGAAATTTTTGTTTTCCATTTTTATGTATTGAATCTAAATTATCCTGGCAACATAGTATCATTCCAATCCTTAATTGCAAATGACTTTACAAGTCCTTCAAGTATGAAAGGGTCTTCGGTTACAAATTGTTCAGCTGCCGCACGGGTTTTGAATATTGCCATGTTTCCCTTATCACTAAATGGGCCTATTCCAATAACTACTCCCTGGGCAATGTATTTATCCACAATGGCTTTATGTCTTGGGTAAACACTCATAATAGTTTCCATTGTTGCTCCTGATGATTCTCCGATAACTACTGTTTTCATTTTTTTGATTTGTTATTTAAAATGGTTTCTAATTTTTTGAGTTTGCTCGTCCAGAATTTGTCAAAGTAGTTGATTGAAACAATTCAAGAGTTATATTCTTTGGTTCAAAAGATGTAAAAGATAACATTTTAGGGATTGGCTTTTTTTTAGTTTTGCATTAAATGACTTGTTATTCTATGGACAATACATGTTTTAAAAATGAATATACCTTTATGAAAATTGAAGATGGTATTTTATTAGTAAAATATTCTAAAGACCTTGAAATAACTTTAGAGATAGCCAAGATCTGTGTTGCTGCAAGATTGAAACTGTGTAATGGCAAAAGTTATCCAATGCTTGGCGATGTCAGGAGTATAAAAAATACTGATTGTAAGGCAAGAGAATATATTGCAGAAGGAGACGGAACAAAAGGCATTACGGCAGGAGCATTTATTGTGAAAAATTCCTTCAGTAAATTTCTTGCAACTATATTTATCAATTTGAGTTTAATAAAAACACCCAACTTGCCGGCTAAGCTGTTTACCAATGAATATGACGCTAAATTGTGGTTAGAACAGTATAAATCGGAATAGAATTTACCGCCTTTATTTTTTAATGGTGTGTATTAGCAAAAAGAACAATGCCCTCTAAGGGAGGCGGTTCCGAAACCTTAAATACACCGGGATAAAGTTCATCTACTTTTTCCAGCAGTCCGGTTTTTGATGCCCAGAAATAAACAATGCCAGATACTTCACACATCTTAATCGTTATATCCTTGTTTTTTCTCGCTTCTTTTTTCAGGAATTCAAGGAGGGCGGTTTTATCGATTCTTTTTGTTGCCCGGTAATAGTAAATTTTCATCTTGGCTCGTTTTTTAAATGCTTAGAAAATAAATGTAAGATTTTTTAAAAAAATGTAAGGCTATTAATTAATATAAGATTAACATTCTATTAATAATCACTGGCACAAATTTTATACCCTCTAATAGAACTATACTTGGGGTCTATTTTCTACATCTATTTTTTTACTTTGACTAACCTTATTCAAATTTACCAAAGCTTATTTAATAGATAAATTGTAAACTTAGCGTTGGAAGTTTATTATATTTGGCTGAAAGTGATTAACTAAATCAAAATAATTAAGTCAAGTACCATGAAACAATCTTATTTAAAATACACCCTGGCATTAACAGCCTTTGTTTCTTTATTATCATTTACACAGGATAGTAAAACGGAAAAAATAAATTTTCAGTCAGAGAGCTTATTTCCTGAAGGTATCACATATGACAACAAAAAAGATTTGATTTATCTGTCTTCTCTTACGCAAGGTAAAATCAGTTCGGTAGACAAACAAGGTGCCTGTAAAACCATATGCGATGATGCAAGACTAATATCCACCGTTGGACTCAAATACAATGTCAAAAACAATAAAATATATGTGCTTAACGGAGATATAGGTGTTTCTAAAAAATCCAATATCAACAGTAAAGGCAAGCTTGCCCAGCTTGCCATTATTGATGTGGTAAGTTCAAAACTTGAAACGCTTATAGACCTTTCGGGTTTAATTGCAGGCAAGCATTTCCCAAACGATTTAACCCTGGATAATGAAGACAATGTTTACATAACCGATTCATATGCCCATGTTGTTTACAAGGTAGATAAGAACCAGAAAGCTTCTGTTTTCTCCCAATCAATTCTTTTTAAGCCTGATAGCAATGCCCTTGGATTAAATGGCATTGCTTATAATAAAGAAGGGTATCTGCTTATAGGCAAATCAAGTGAGGGCAGTTTACTGAAAGTATCCATCAAAGATCCTAAGATGGTAGAAAAAGTAACTCTTCCTGAACCCATGGTATGGGTAGACGGTATTTACTTTCTGAATGAAAAAGAACTGGTTATTGTTCGCAACAGGTTCACAAAAACAGTATTTCTAAACTCGGATAATCATTGGGGTAAAGCAGCCATCATTAAGGAAGAAAAAAACAGTGATGTGATACCAACAACTGTTACCGCCAATAAAGATAGAGTATATGTAATCAATAGCCGTCTGTCTGAAATGAACAAAGGCGGCAGTAATAATAACTATGTGATTGATATATTTAATACAACAAGTTCTAAATAGGGAATAAGAACTTGAAATAAAATGATTGCCTGCGAGTAGAAAAGTATAAATTTATATGATGCAGTTATAAATACTTGCTATATTCGTAATTCGTTCTTTATCTGCTCAAAAGTTGTTTTTCATTTGCATGAAACACTTTTTAATTAACGCATCTTAGGATTTCTTAAGGTGCGTTTTTTTGTTTAAGTGTGTAATGATTTCATTAGTTACTACATCCCTTCTTTTAATGCCATAAAAATAATTTTTTTTAGTTTAAGAAAATTGTAATTTGCTTTAAATACCATTATGAAATGATGTTAGATACTGCGAAGCTGGTAACAAGAATTAATACTACCAATAAAAGTGCAGTAAACTAATGCGGTTTAATTAGAGTTATAAATGGAAACACATAATGCAGAATATATACCCTGTAAAACGTGTCAGGGAAGTGGAAGAATAACTTGTGCCAAATGCAATGGTAAAGAGAAACATACACCGGGTAGAATATGCTCAAATTGCTTTGGCAAAAGCCGAACGACATGTATTGATTGCGAAGGCGAAGGAAAAATTAAAACAGCATAAACGATAAAATAAAATATATGGGAACAACAATTAATTATGGCAGAATGATTTTGGGAGGATTTTTAGCGGCACTTGTTCTTTTTATGGTGGGTTATTTGACGCATGGCGTTTTTCTTAAAGAGAAATATTTGCATTTTCAGGAAATGGGTTCGGTATTAGCACAGCCAAGAGAAATGGGTATGCCTGCGCACCTTGTTGGAACTCTTGTCAGCGGATTTGCCTTATCCATGATTTGGATAGTAGCAAGGGTTTTTGGTGAATCGACACCTGCTACAGCTATAAAAGTTGGTTTTGTAGTGGGTTTGTTTACTACCGCTGGTGTTACAGCGGAATATGCTTTTTATAATCTTGGGGCCATGATTCCTCTAATGACATTGGCAGGTAATATTGTGGGAGCTATTTTAGGGATTTTTGCTGCGGGAATTGTTTATAAGGATTAAAACATAAAAATAAATTCTGATGAAGGCAATATGTACAGATTCAAAAAATTTTGAGCTTTTTGAAAATAAAAAACAACTGGGGCGTTTAACATATAAAAACTGGTTTTCGGGTTTAACCGAAATAGAAACCGATAATGCCCATACTTATGAAATAAAACCTGCAGGCTTATTTGGTTTGTTTGGCGCGGCTTTTACCCTATCAAAAAATAATGCAGAGGTGGCTATCTTTAAATTAAATATACAAGGGCATATGATACTTTCCTTTAAGGGAGAGCAAGATTTCGTGTTGAAAAAAAGAGCCATGTTTAATACTAAATACATTATTGAAAACACTACTGGAAAAGAAATCATACGACTTATGCCAAGTTTTGACTGGAACGGACTAAAGTATAGTTATGATATAACTCATGAAAGTAAACCTGATATTCTTTTAATCTTAACCGGCATGTATTGTGCCAATTATTCCATAGCGATGTCGGGAGGAGCTATAATACCAACGGCATAAATATAATGAAGCGTAGATTGGATTATTGTTTTGACGGACACTTCTTGTCGCTATAGCTACAAAAAACACAACAGTCATCTGCTTTTGGATGCATAATATTACAGACAAGGCCACATTTTGAATCTTGGTACACGGGTGTTTATGACTTAAAACACGAATCCATTGGTGCCCTCCCAGTTTAAATAATTTTAATTGCATTTGCCATAAGTTAGGTAATCGGAGTAATAAAAAATGTATTTTTGAATTATGGGTAATAATGAAATTAACAAACAAAATTCTTGTGGATTTAGAGAAGGCAATTAGTTCAACCGGGGATTTGTTATTTGAGTTTGCCGTATCATTAATTTTAATACCTAAAACTTTTTTTAAGGTACTTACCAATCCTGTATGGGCGATAGATTACGTGAGTTCAGAATACCCAGAAAAGGCAAAAGCCCGATTTGAAAAATATAGCCATCCAATTTTATTTTGGATAGTTATAGGAATTTTACCTTACTATATCTTGCTAAATATTTTTTTTATGAATATTGATAATAAAAAAATAGTGGAAGCGTTCAGGGAAATAGGAGCGGCAAGTCTTGTTTCAAGTATATCCATTTATTTAGTGTCGTTTCCAGTTTCCTGTGCATTCATTCTTCATGTGTTTAAACATAGAGTCTTTGTAAAAAGCACATTTAAACGCACATTCTTCACACAACTCTATATAACAGCACCTGTCCAGTTTTTTTATTGCGCCTATTTTTTAATTTTTGGTGTAGACGATAGTATTGTTTTGTTACTTCTATCCCTTACATTTTTCGCTATATTCATTTGGTTTTCTATATCGGAAATTACTATCATTAGAGTAGAGCTTAATTTTTCTTTTTTGAAAGGAATGGGAATATTTATATTAATGTATCTCTCGTTTTTTATTTTTGCTATGATGTGCTTTTGTGTTTTTTTCGCTATGAATATCCAGTCGATACAAAAATTAGTAGATGCAGTGTTTGAGGTTTAGCCGGTAAAAATAAAATCAGATATATGGTTGGGTTCTTATTAGGTTTTTGTCTATTAAGATTTCAAAAGTATGTGTACTTTTAAGGTGTGAAAGAGATTAGCACAAGAACTGCAAAAATATCTTTGGATGAAAATGGGGTTTTGCATTTTAAAATGGCGAAAGGAATACATCTTGATTATGAAGATGCGATTGATAATGCCATTGTTATAAAAAAACTGACCGATAACAGGCCAACATTAAAGTTGGTAGATGCAAGATCGGATTGGGCTATTGATAAAAAAGCAGAGAAATTTATTAGAAGTAATGAAATTAAAGAAAGAACAATTGCAAGAGCTGTTATAAAAAGTTCCACTTTAAGCACCGTGCTTTTAAATTTCTTCTCAAAACTAAATAGGACTAACGTGCCGACTAAGGTTTTTACAGATTATACGGAGGCATATAACTGGCTACTTAATAGGAAATAATATAAATTGCGTATCAAGACTTTTATTTAAAGGCAAAAAGAATGAAAGAAGTAAATATTGAAAAAATTATCCAACAATTTATCAGTGCAACAAATGAGTTTGATGTCAAGACAGCACTGGCCTTATTCGCAGATGATGCAATAATTAACGATGTATCCGTTGGCGAGAAGTTCAAGAATACTGCGGGTGTCCGCAGGTACCTCGAGAAATTTTTCGTTGGTTATCATACAGTAACTAAATTAGAATCTTTAACGGTACTTGGCAATAGACGTGCAAATGCTCAGGTTGATTTTACCGGCAACTTTGGGCATGAGACGGGAGGATTAAAAATGACAATCAACACTGAAGGTCTGATTATATCAATCGATGCCTATCTTGATTAATGAAATTAACCACCCAACAATTACTACAATTTATACTTTATCTGTAAGTAATGGCCCATGTATAAACACTAATACACTAACGGTTTTTGTAATCCCTATTCCACAATTAAATGTTCAGCCAAAATATTCATTAGTATCTCAAGGTGAGAGTATTATCCTACATGCTATATCAACAGATAGTTGTGTGTGGGTTACATCTGACTGGCTTAGTTGCAACATTTGTAATACAACCATATCCACACCCGAAAGTAATATTGTTTATACTGTTACTGCCACCAACAATCATGGTTGTTCTGCAGTTACAACAGCCACTGTGCAAGTAGAGATAGAAGCCAGCCTATATATACCCAATACTTTTACTCCAAACGGAGACGGGCTAAATGATATATTTAAACCACTATGTACCAACATCAATAGTTTAACCTGGGTTATTTTCGATCGTTGGGGATTGCAACTTTTTCAAACAAATGAAATAGACCAAGGTTGGTATGGAACTTACAAAGGAAGTAAATGTCAGGAAGATCTTTACGTATATAGACTTGAATATACTGATATATCTACCAATAAAACCCACAACTTGGTAGGGCAAGTTAATATTGTAAGATGAAAGTTTTTTTATAGCTTCATTAAATTACTTATGTTATGCTTCCTTTTCTTAAAACTGACTTTGGGCGAAGAGTGGAAATACTTATTTTATTTTCATTATTTTCTGGTTCTTAAATGTGAAGAAAAGCTAAAGTACATCTTATTTTACTCTTACAACCCACATTAGCAACGGCTTTCGAAAAATCATCGAAATTTACCGGTTTTACCACATAACCATTTACCCCTAATCGGTAACATTCCTGAATATCCGGATCTTCTTTGGGTCAACGGAAAAAAACCTACTAAGAAGCACTAAACCATATCTTCAAACTTGAGATTTGTTCACTCAAAAAATGTTGAAATTTTATCAGGGAGAAGATAACATTTATTTTGTTGGTGGTTATACAAACGGAATTGGTTTGCACGAAAACTGCCTGAATCAAAGCTTGAAAATTGCAGAAGCGATTCAGAAAGATATTTTATTACCTATTGATAATTGTCCATTACTTTTTAGTAATTAATTATTGTACTCACTCCATATTCTTATGGGCCACCCGTCTAAAATAAATATCATCATCTCAAGTTTATTACTTTAATAAATTTAGGTTGCGTGTTTTGACCTTTTACAGAAATAAAATAAAAACCACTGCTTAATTCCGATGTGTCAAACACAATTGATTGTTGTTTTGGACCCACTGTTTGTTCAAAAATCAACCCACCTGTTGTTGGCTCTATTAATTGCACTTTTACACTTTCGACATTTTCCGGAGAATTAATTTGTATAGTAAGTTCATCTTTAAATGGGTTAGGAAAAGCTGTAATAGATATTTCATCATTTTTAATAGTAGTGGCGTCATTTTTTGTATTGGTTAGAGACATTTTCTTATTGCTAGTATTGACATTGTTGTTACTATTAATATCTTCAATAATTTCGTAAGCAGGTGCATTCGTTACACTAATTAAAACGCTGCGTGCATTAGCAAAACCTATAGCGAGGCTATCAAACGCAAGGCTTACAATATCGTTTTTCATAGCCGGGTCTTTTAATATTTCATGCCATGTTTTCCCCTGCTGATGAATGTTTTTACTATGTTGAAGAAATACACATAATTTTTTCAACTCAGGAAATGCACTTAAACTATCTATTAAATACTGCGCACCTGAATAATCTGCCATACTAATAGAAAGATGTACTAACTCAATTTTACTTTTAATGGTGTTATCCCAATTTAAAAGCTGTTTTATTTTTTCCTTTCCGTCAGATGATGTTGTGTCATTTAATAAAAGTTGTACGGTTTCGTTAAACGTTTTTTCTTTTTGGTCTTGATGATATTTAACTTTTTGTTCAAGCTCTTGTCTTACAGACGATTTGGTTTGAGCAGCAATAATCTTATCACGGGTTTTAGAAGAAACTGATAAATGCTCAACGGCTGTATTTACATTGTTGCTTAAAGAAGAATTAGCAACCAGTATATTGCTAATAACATTTTCAGGGAATTGTGGTTGATGATTTACTAATTCCAATAAAACAGCATCGCTTAAATAAGGTGATTTTGCTATCAATTCTGCCTCTATTTCTTTTGGATTTCCTTCTCTTATTAAGGCAATTAAATTATTATCATCTCCAATGATTAGAGGAGTTCTCAAATTAGATGTTGTAGACTGTATGTTAATTACCAATGCAATCTGACATGGAGTACCACAGCCTGTATTTACCGAAACAGGACAATCTCTTACATAATTGAAAGCAGGAAAAACGCCTGAAGAACAATTATCTAAATTTACAACACCGGTGTGGTATAGTGGAATTTGAGGCCCACCCGAAGTAAGTGGATTATAATAATAAGTAAATGCAGTAACTGAATTTAAATTGCCAAACGGAGAAACAGAACTGAATGTATTATTTGCATATGTAGCAGGAGGGTTTACGCATGACCCCTGATCAGGTATAGCTCCAGAGGTAACCATAATATCTACTACTTGTGCATTTGAATTTTTATTACAATGTACATGCAGATTCGGATTACCATTTTGCAACTGAGTTCCACGGTTTAAACCATTATATGTATTACGGTAAGAAAGAGCATAATTGCTACTGGTATTATTAAATATAGTTCCTGCGATATTTTGAGTGGTCGACAAAGTATAATTATTGTCTTGATGTGTGAATCCTTCACATTGATTAAGATAATGGCAATAAAGTGGGCAATTATTAAGAGAAGCATTACAAAAAGGTGCCGGTAAAGGAATATTTGCATTAACAACAAAATTATTATTTGTAATAGTACTATAATTTATACCATTTTCATATAAACCTGCAAAACAATTAGTAAAATCTGTTTCAGTTACACTAAAATTATTTAAAGGATTTGTACAGATAGTAAATATTCCATAATATAAATTTTCAAATGTGGATTTTGGACCAGCACATCCATTAACATTTACAATATTACAACCTCTTTGTACAGTAAAAATAGCATCTGTGCTATATATACCAAAACTACGCCCCGAAGTTGAAAAACTTGGTGCCAAGGTGCCCGTCAAATCAGTTTTAAAATTACATGCTGTGAAATTTATACCCTGTACATTGTCTAAGATTATATGTTTATATGTGGAACTGCGGGTAGAGGGATTATTAATTCCAAGATAAGAAGGATCATTAAGGAATTTATTCCCAATAAAATTACAAAACGAAAAGAAAGTTTGATTTGTTGAGCCATAGGAATAAGGATTGCATTGTACATCGATGTAATTATTTAAAAAATGGGAGTTGGTTGCCTGAACATATGCACCATTTGAAGTTGAGTTAGGTTGATCTCCAACTAAAATACCTAATCGTGCATTTTCTATTGTTCCATTATTAATAATTGCCACACCTTGATTGGCTGCTACCTGAGATGCAACAGTTCCATTAAGGATTATTCCATCCCACATAGCCTGCGGGCAATTTTGAATGCAAGTAAGTTTCGCGCCATTGGTTATATGAAGCAAGCCGCCAGGCTCCACCACAATATTGCTGGTTATCCCTGTATATTTAGATTCTGCAAACTCTATAACAGTTGAATTACCCGTGATGGTTAATGATTTTCCTGCTGGTATATGAACACTTCCCAGTACTTTTTTAGAGCTGTTCCAAACAATACTTCCTGTAATGTATATTACATCGTTATTAGCGTGATTAACATCGTATATATCATAGTTAAGAGGTAACTGGCAGTTTTCAGGATATAGTTTTACTAGGTAATTATCATCAAAATTATTACTGTTATTACCACTAATAACTAATCCCCCGTCTGGTGCCTCCGAAATACCATATACGCATTCTTGTCTTTTTACATTATCTCCTGCAAAAGGAAAATTAGAATCATGAAAGCCAGCGGGAAAATTACAGGATAAAGGACCAATACTTGTATTCACATCAAAATTTGTTTCCCAAAACTTAGTTCCATTTTTGTTCATCTTCGCTATGTATGCATTCGTATTCCAATAACTTGCAGCAAAATCTGATACGCAGGCTGCTGTTCCTGATTCCCAGCTCGGAGGAGCACAAGAATATACATTAGACCAACAAGCCGTTTTTACCGTAGATACAATTCCAAGATTTTGTGAACCCGTTAAGTTTGTCAGGCGAGCTTTCATATCGAAAGCTTCTACATTTTGAAATACAGGTGGAGGATTATTAAGTATAGTACCTGAAGTGAGGGTAGGCTTAATCAAATACATTTTTAACTCCGCTTGATTATTCTTGCCTGAATACAAACAACCCTTACAATTTGTTAAAGCTGGAACAATAATATCGTTAGAAGAGTTTACAGCGAGATCCCAGCAATTTACATTTAAACCAGAACTAGGGCTAATGGTTTGTGTCCATAAAGGAGTTAGATTTGTTGGGTTTAATAATTGAATGTAGACTTTAGCATCACTGGAATTATGTTTAAAATCTTGTAAATCTTGAAATGCCACAACATAATAGTTTATACCACTTATATTAACTAATTCTATTGCCCGGCAAATAGAACGATGATCATGTGCATCAGCGGGTATAGAAATTGGCGAAGAATGTACTAGGAATTTTTTTCTCAATAATTTTCCAGTGCCATCTATTTGTAAAATAAAAGCTCTTTCAAGATTTCCAAGGTACTGAGAGCCAGGAGAAAAATTGTAATCTGTTATTGAAAAATCTGTTGCATTACCTACAATTGTTATCGTTCCATTAGATTCTTCTACAAAATCAAAAGCTTCTCCTCCACATTCATAAGCAAGCTGATTGCCGGATAATGTAATAGGTGTAGCACTTTGGTTTGTTATGGCTGGGTTATTAAAATCATATGGTCCATATATATAGTTAAAAATTTCATTTCCATTTTTATCAAATTTTATAATATCAATATGGGTTCTTGTTTGTTGTGTGCCAGAAAAATAGGATGGAATAAAAACCTGAGAATATTGAAAGTAATTATTTGGAGAAGCTGTTGAAGGATTATAATATAAAGGAACCCCATTGTAACTATACTGTGTGCCCATATTTTTTCTTGTTGCAAAAGTGGCACCAACAGCTAAATAGTTACCGTCGGCTAGTGGATGAATTCTATTATAACCACCTGGAGTGGGATTTGAATAATTTATCCATGCTGTTGTTCCGTTTGGGTTAATTAATCCATATATGTTTACCGGAGGGCCTATATCAGGTAATTCACTACTGGCCCACTCACCACAACCAGAATTGTCTGTTGGTGATGGAACGGGACCTGGAAATTGAAGAAATGTACAGCCTTTACCATAAGCGGAGTTATAATTAGTGGTTTCATCATATTGAATTGGAAGGTGGCTAAAGCCTGCTCCCATATAGCCCAAAAAAGTAGTTGTGTTAGTAGGTGTTGTATAAGCATTACAATGATCATACCACCAATCTTCCTGATAAGATTTATCAGGAAACCAAAAAGGGGCATTTGGATTAGGATTAACTGTAACAATACTACTTGGCTTATTATAAGGCGGTATAAAACTTGTAAGTCCCGAAGACAACCAACTTTGATTTTGCCATTGCACCGAAGGTGCAGAAATATAGGTAGGTGTTTCTGAAGGGTTAGGGTGAGTGGTACTGCATTGTGCATTTACCCTAGAGATAAAACTGAAAATAATTGCGAAAAGAAGAACTATTTTTTTCATGGTATTAAATTTTAATTTGATTTAGTAGAATTATCTTCTTTGTGAAAAGAACTCACGCTGACTGGATTTCCTTGACAAAAAGTAAGGAAAAAGAGGTTAAAGTGCGTGAAATTTTTAAATTTAAAAGCAAACATAAAATCCTCTTACTTACCTTACTTATTTAAAACTTAATACAAGTTTATTAACTAAACCAATTCCGATAATCACTATTTAGCAATTGGGTACTTTGAATGAGTAGACGGTGGATTTAAATGAGTGGATTGCGAAACTTAAAACGAGAATTGCAATAAATAAATGTTAAGGCAGTTTTATTTACGTATTTTCAGAAATCATTTCAAAGAAAGAAGAGAAAGAAGTTCAATTTTCTTGGCTCTAGATACTTCCACCTCAGATGAATCAGTCATAATAACAGATCCTCCTTCGCCCTTTTTATATTTATCTATATAAGTCAGATTAACGATATGCGTATTATGAACACGAAAAAAATTCATACCTACTAATAAATCCTCAAACTCTTTAAGTGTTTTGGATGCAACTATTTTTTTTCCAGTAACAAGAAAGATAGACGTATAATTTGAATGGGCAGATAAACGTACTATATCATTGAGGTTAACAAAAACCACTCCATCTAATGTTTTTACAGGTAACTTTTGAATTTTTTTTGTTTGATTAAAAGCATCAAGTATGGCCTCAATTTTCTCTGGTTGATAAGTATGTATACCTTTTTTCTTCTTTTCTTCACATTTTTCAATCGCTTCAATTAACTCATCAGGGTCTATTGGTTTAAGTAGGTAATCTAAAGCACTATGCTTTATTGCCTTAATAGCATATCGATCATGAGCTGTAGTAAATATTATATTAAAACTGATGTTTTTTAGGCGTTTAAGTACTTCAAAACCATTACCACCCGGCATTTCAATATCAAGAAAAACAATATCAGGATTTAAAGAGGCTATTTTTACTTCTGCCTCATCAATAGAATTTGCCACATCTGTGACTTTAACGGAAGGGCAATATTTTTTTAAAAGAATCTGTAATGATTCAATTCCGGGAACTTCATCGTCGACTATAATAGCAGTAAGCATAATTCTATTTTTTATACATAATGCAAGAATATTTCCACGCGTGTGCCTGCAGAAGAACCATCCTCATTCAGTTTATCAATAATAGATATTTTCATATGACTATGGTACAAAACATTCATAATTTCTACTCTTTCATTTGTCAATGCCAATCCCATTGATTTATGCCCTGATTTTTCTTTTAGTTCCATAGAATATTTCCTGCCGACACCATTATCATCTATTATACATACAAGCAAACCATTCCGCTTTTCTATTCCAATAATAAGTTCCCCATCCTTATCCTTAAGATTCATAAGCCCATGCCAAATCGCATTTTCCACATAAGGTTGGATTATCATCGGTGAAATTAATATGTTTTCCGGATTAATTCCCTCTCCTATCATTAAACTATAATTAAATTTTGAAGAAAAACGTAATTGTTCTAACTCAATATATAGTTCCAGTGATTGCATCTCTTCCGAAAAAGTAATGTACTCATGTTTTGAGTTTTCCAATACATTACGGATTAATTTTGAAAACTTACTTAGGTATTTATGTGCCGAATCAGTATCATTTTTCAATATAAAATGCTGGATAGAATTGATAGAATTAAAAATAAAATGCGGATTCATTTGAGCCCTTAACGCTTTAAGTTCAAGCTCCGCAAATTTTTGGTTTATTTCATATTTTTCAATTGTTCTCCTTTTTAATATTTTTGTACGATAATTTATTCCCGTTATACTTAAACTCAAAATAATCCCCATTACAATAATAATAAACCACCACTCTTTCCAAAAAGGCCTGGAAATAATGAAGGAAAATTCAGCAGGTACTTTACTTGCTACTCCATCATTATTAATGGCAAATACTTTAAACGTATAAGAGCCGGGAGGAAGCGTGGTGTATTGCAGAAAATAATTTTCGGTATAATGCCAAATTGAATCAAGCCCTTCTAATATAAATTTATATTTAAGCCCGGTATTTCTTTTATATGAAAGCCCAACAAACCCTATTTTTAAATAATTTTCGAAATACTTAAACTTAGAGTTATCTGAAAGAGATCTTGCTTTTGAATTTATTTCTAACGAAGTAATGTAAACTGGAGGAGGGGTAGTATTAATAAATGTTTTATTTACATCGAATGTAATAATTCCATTATTTGTAGCAGCCCATAATCGATTCCCTACTATTGTAATTTGATTTATTTCATTTGATAAAAGTCCGTCATCGGAAGAATACACCTCAACGATATATTTTCCTTCCGCATTCTTTGCGATTTTGTTTATCCCCTTATTAGTCCCTACCCATATAACTCCCTTTTTATCAATATAAATATTTTTACAAATATTGCTTGAAAGCCCATTATTCATATCAATAGTGAAAAGGAGGTTTTTCTTTTTCACCAATACACCATTTCCTTTAGTAGCAAGCCACCAGGTACTATCACTTGATACTTGGATATCTTCAATTCTATTTTTTAGCAACCGTATTTTCTCTCCATAGTATTGAAATATTCCATCCTTAAATGACCAAAGACCATTTGTACAGCCGAGCCATATTTTATTATCAGTATCGCAATAAAGAGAAAGTATTCTTGATTTTGAAGTATACTCTTCTATAACAATGTTTTTAACAGGATCTATTTTTAATAAATGCAGATAATTCCCTCCCCATATATTTCCTTGGTTATCTATCGTAAAGCACTTTATAGCAATTGAGTCCTTTCCATTTATAAAGTATTCTGCCAAATATTTTTTTCCGGGAGTAAATATGAAGGACTTATAAGCACCAGCAATAATTCTATCAGTTTTTGGGTAATTATATAGCTTATAAATGGCGTTTTCATAAGGAGTAGGATTGATAGTTTTTAAATTCTTAATAGTGTCTTTTTCTATTGAACAAATTGCACCATTTGTTGTTCCTGTCCAAATACGATTGCTATCTTTTTCAATAAGCGTTAAAACCTTATTATCAATTAATCCGTTTGCCTTATCATAATAAAGTAAATCTGGTGAGGCCACATAATAAATGCCGTTTTCAAGGGTAGTAAACCAAAACCCTCCCTCTGAATCCTCCTTTATACCAGTAACAGACTCTCCTTTCAAGTAGTTACTTGGCTTGGTTTGCTTTAAGTTACCCTTTGGAAAAAAGAAAACCCCTCCTTTAGACTTTCCCGACCATATGCCATCATTTTTATCTTTATAAAGAGATATAAATCCATTTCCTTGGCATTCAAACTTATCCTTCTTGTTCAAAGAATAAATTCCTTTCTCACCAGTCACAATAATATCACCTGAGTTTGTTTTTAAATAAATGCTATTTGGAATAAGTTTTGGTATATTACTTATTATTTTTGTTAGACCTGTTTTAGAATATTCACATATCGAAGGTTGTTTGCGTATACGAGCCAAGTTATTTTTACCAATCGTAATACCCCCCCATATATAACCATTTGCATTAATATTTAACACATAAAAACATTGCTTATCAATAAGGACATATTTAAAGTTTTCACTTTTATAAGGTGGAGCAATTTTGAAATACCCTTTCCCAATAGTAACACCGCACCAAATAGTATCTCCTGAGTCTATATAAATTGATGTTATAAATCCATTTCTCATTTCGTTAGAAATTAGCTCATTCGCTTCAATCGAATAAATACTATCCTGAAAAAAGTAAGATAATTTTCCTGACATTGTCCGAAACCAAATCCTCCCTTTTCTATCCTCATAGCTTCCGAAAACTGTATTATCACTTAAACCGTTTAATGTTGAAAAATTATGGAAAGTATACCCATCATATCTGCTTACACCGGCATCTGTACAAAACCACATAAAGCCTTTTGAATCCTGGTTTACGTCATACACTTCAGAACTGGGAAGTTCGTCTTTTACTGTATAATTTTTGAACACAGGTTGTTGAGCAAATGCCGAAGTGAAAGCAAATAAACAAAACAAGATAAACTTGTTATTAAAAAGTGAAGTAAAATTTCTATTAAAAAAAGAGAATTTCAATCTACGCAATTTAGATGAGTGCAATCAAAAGTATAGATTAATTGTAAATGTTAAGTTATTAGGGTAGATTAAAAATATCTACTTGGTATTTGAAACCTATACCAATGAGCCATTGTATCCATTGCACGGATTTTTGTTGGGTTTAGCAACCAATTAAAGCCAATAGGGAAATCCAAATAACCATTTACATGCAAAATCATGTAATCTACTCATCGAAACTCATTAAGCACTCAATTCTTTAAAATAGGTTTTCTATAAAATTACTTTTGTCATCTAAAATATATAAACTATGAAAAAAACAGTAAAAAATTATTATAAATCAATTTTGACAAAAAAGGCGCTTGCATTGCTCATGTTGTTATCTATTGGCAGTACATCATTTGGACAGCAGTCACAGTCACAAATTTTGACAATTCCGCCGAATAGTATAAAGTACAATAGCTCAACGCCTTTTACTCCAGGTGTTTCAAATTTACCAATTGGTGATTACAATGGTGGAACAACAACCAATCCAAGTAATTGTTGGTATGATGAAAGCGGGAATATTATGTTTTTTATAGTTGATGGTAACGTATATGATGGTTCAGGATTACTAATTGGGCAATTACGCACCCCTGTTGATAAAGCGGTAATTTTGGGAACTACTGAATTGGTGGTTATCCCTGTCCCTGGGCACTGTAAACAATTTTATTTAGTTTCAGGATACTATAATATCAATCATTCAAGTTGTGTTAATGGAGGTTGGCCACAGCCATATTATGCAGTACTGGATATGAATGTGGCTCATCCAACTTTTGCACTTGAAGGAGATATGTCTTTTAATTCAAATGCTCAAGGTTCTTTTACCACCCCAACAGCAAATCTTATTGTAGGAAACATAGGAGATGTACATAATGGTACATTGCATTTTGCAGTTACGCCATTAAGGTTGAGTACATCAGATCGTCTTTTATTTGTTAGTATAAGCAACGTCATAATAGTTTATACAGTAACAAGTTCAGGAATAGTTGCTTCAGGTAATTCTAACGTTTTTTATTCGAATGTAATCAATGGAACTGATGGATCAACCAGTGAAAGAAATGAACTTGAAGTAGTTCTTTTGTCAAACAACACATATAGATTAGCAGCATCGTATACAGACCCTCTTGCTACACCCGCGGCAGCAAATACAATTTACATTTCAGATTTTAGTCTTTCTGGAGCACAAATATCAGGTACTGTTCACACTTTTGGTTTATCACCAGTCTATTCAGTTACACCTGTTGTAAAGGGTTTGGAATTTTCTCCTAACGGGCAATATTTATATATTACACATCATGTTTATCCTTATATGCAGTATATTAATGTTGGCGTGTCCGGGTTGATTCCAATTTCATTAACCGGGAATGCCATAGATTTTCAGGATACGCAAATTGAAATGGGATACGATGGGAAAATGTATTTTTATGGAAATAATGGTAGTGGAAATAAACGTTTAGCAACTTTATCTAACCCCAACTCAGGATTTGTAATGTCCAACTGGGTTGATCCTGGTTCAGGAAATATGTATAATGTAAATGTTCCTCTTGGTACTGGTTGCGACCCATTAAATACAGATGTTAATCATGCACTTTATTTACTTCCAGATCAAATTGATGGAGAAGTATATAGTAAATTATATAACAGTGTAAATGTAACGCCAAACCCTACTACAATTTGCGCAGGTTCATGCGCCAATTTAGCTTATACTTCGACGAATAATGATCCAGTACAGGTATCTTATTATTTTAATCACTTCTGGCATTATCCTCCAGTTTACCCAGCAGGACCGGGAAATTTTGGTAACTGGTGTCCGGCTGCCAGTCAGGTTTATTTTGCAACTCCGGTGGTTCCTGCCGGATCTGGTTATTGTGTTGTTTCAACAGAAATAACAATTAATGTAACAACTAATATTCCGTCATTTAGCCTAGCAGATAATCCAAATTGTAGCTATACTTCAATTTCCGCACTTGCAAATAACGCTGCTACTACAAGTAGCGCAGGTTATGGTTATATGTATATTATGGAAGAGTTAAATTCAAGCGGTTCTCAAGTGTGGATTGAATCTCAAAACCCACCCTCTTGGTGGACTTTTCCTTCTCCAACACAGTTTAATGAATTGAATAATGTACCACCAGCACCTGATTATGTAGGTTCAGTTAATATAAATACGAATCCTGGAAGTTATCCTATAGGGCAATTTAAACTTGGTAACACTTACAGGATAACGTTAGGTTCATGGAATAATGGTTGCGTCTGGGCACAAAGTTCACAAACCGTTACCCCTGGTGTTCCATCTGGGTGTAGAGAAGCGGATCCAAATGGGCAAACTAAATCTTTAATAGGAAATGATTATTCTGCCCCTGATTTTAGTTATTTATTAAATAATCAAAATACTGCCACAGACATTAATAACGTTAATAGTAATCTAAATGCATCATTTTTAACTATCTATCCTAATCCTAATAATGGTATGTTCAGTATAGAATCTGATAATTATGCCTCTGGTACCCCAATAGAAATTAATGATATGATGGGAAGGAAGGTTTGGAGTCAAACATTCGAAAATCTCAAACATCAAGAAATAGATATGAGTTCCTTTGAGAATGGTATCTACTTCGTGAAAATCAAAGGAGTTAACTCATATTCTATAAAGAAAATTATAAAAGAATAAAACAGACAATGTTATTTTAGGTGGGTATCCTATAAGTGCATGGGGAAATATAATATTTTTGATTATTAAAATCAAAAAGCACTTCCATGTTTCTAAGAGATACCCACCTTTATTAAATTTCTAACCCCTTGCAAATCACACAAAAAGTTCGATAAATCCAACCTGTAGGGTACAAATTATATTATAATGTAATTTTTCTTTTTAGTATAATAAGGATGGATTCCATTTAGTTTTTAAATTCAGTTTTTAGAATTAAACCATTTTTGAATGCCTTATTACTTTCTAATATAATACTTCGCTTAATCCTAACTATGATTTGCAAAAATATTTTCGTAAATTTGAGAGAACAGGTAAGAGTGATTGTGAATCATAATCTTTTGGAGGTTTTAAAACGCAAAAAATTATATGAGGAGAATTTTATTTTTTTTAAGCTTTATAATAATCTTTGCTTCTGACCTTTTTTCTCAGTGTGGACCTGGTGTGCCTGTGTTTACGGTAAATTTAGTTGGAAACCTGTTTAGTGTCAAACGAAAGTGTACTGAATTAGCATAAACCATATTGGACATTTTCTTAAATTTAATGTTTAGTGTCAAACGAAAGTGTACTGAATTAGCATAAACCATATTGGACATTTTCTTAAATTTAATTTATTAAATCAAAGAAAATGGAAACACAAAATCAGGAACATGGGAATAACAAAAAGAAAG